>CAJHYS010000433.1_pt1 | contig 19440 bp, 20 predicted proteins | sample 9198801 | NCBI WGS metagenome assembly CAJHYS01 (sample SAMEA7708368, study PRJEB35096) | sediment metagenome | biome: marine neritic benthic zone biome [ENVO:01000025]; feature: sediment [ENVO:00002007]; material: shallow marine sediment [ENVO:03000034] sea grass bed [ENVO_01000059] ...
CGGCTACAGCGCCGACGATATCGCCCGCACCGGCGCCCTGATCCGCAAGGAACGCCTCAAATATGACGAGGAGGTTCAGGCCCTGGAGGATGTTGTGTGCCTGGTTTTCCTTGAGCATTACGCCGATGAGTTCATCGCCAAGCATGAAGATGAGAAGGTTGTGGACATTCTGGCAAAGACGGCCAGGAAGATGTCCGATGAGGGTCTTGCCGCCGCCGCCGGCCTCACGCTGCCGGAACGGCTTGGCCGGCTGATGGGCGTGGCTCTGGGGGGTTAAGGCAAGCGTTCGGCATCCCGCGCCTAAAGCAATATGAGGTCAAATTGCTTTAGACCCCCAACATCTTGTGCAGCCGTGCATCCTTCGTCTTGAAGTGATTGACGAACCAGTCGCGCACCGCCTCTGACAGGGCGCCGGCATAATCGCTGTATTCGCCGGCCGCGTGGGCATCCATGATATCGCGGATGTCATCCAGCAGGGCCTCGTGGTCGGCCTTGTGGGCAGCGTACTCGTCATAGGCATGCTTGCGCATCACCGTCTCTTCCAGAGCGAAATGCGCTGAGATTCGGGCGAACACCTCGCCTAGGAAATCGGCGACGGTCTCCTGGTCCGCATCGTCCTCCAGCTTGGCGTGCAGGGTGTTGAGCAGCTCCACAAGCTCCTGGTGCTCGTGGTCCACATCCTCCACGCCGGTTTCAAATTCCTTCTTCCATTCAATCAGGATCATGACAACGCCTTCAAATCTATTGGAACACGAAGCCGCCGGCGTCCGCCTTGAAATCTACCGCCAGGCTCTGCCAGGGCGCCATCTCGGCGGTGTGTTCGGAGACATAATCATAGCCCTCCGCGCGGCCGCTGTCGCGCAGGCGCGCAATAATCTTGTGCGTGCCCGCCGGCACCATGAACTTCTGATAGGTCCGCGCCGGACCGTCTCGCGACAGGCCGCTGGGTTCAAGGTCGGCTTCATAGAGCAGCTTGTCGTCGATAAGCAGCTGCACGTGGATCGAGCGACGCTCGCGCTCGCAAGTGTTCGGCCGGCGCTCGCCGGGCGGCAGGGCGGCGATCTCTTTGGAGCTGAGCTTGCGGCACTCTTTGGTGCGCTTGGCGCCGTGGGCGAAGCTGAGCTTCACCTGCGCCATGTCAGGCTCCACCTGCCTGTAAACCGGGCTGACGGAGAAATAGCCCGTGAGGGCGGCCGCGGCGATGTAGAACACGGCCTGCCCGGCATATTGCACAAGGTTAGGCATGGGCAGGCTCCCGCGGTTCCGAGGCCGGCGGGGGTGCGGCCTTGCGCGGATCGGGCAGTGCGCCGAGGCTCTGGCGGAAGCGTTCAACCTCTGCGGCGAACTCCCTGCCGCCACCGGCCCCGCACCAGATGGTCCTGATGCGCTCGCGCGGCACCCGGCGGCGCAGGTGCGGATCGCGCGTTCCGTTAAGGCGCTCTTGCGTCCAGGCCACGCCGAAGCGCGCATGGCAGGCATTTTCCCGGCACCCGGTCAACACAACCCCCTCCGCCAGCCTGTTGCTGAAGACGTAGTCAATGAACGAAGGCGGCAGATGCCCGATGCATCTGAGGGATATGGCGGCGGTATCGGCAGATGCGATTTTGCGGGCCGGCATGCCGTTGTCGCAAGTGAAGACAATGAGGCGGCAGGCCCCGGAGAGCTTCGCGGCGGCCTCTTCCACCTGGTCGCGCAGCATGGCCATGGTGAAGTCGGGCAGATCGATGCCGGGCGAAAGGCCGGACCGGCGCCGGAACGGCATGGAGGTGGGGCAGGAGCCTGCACACAGGCCGCAGGAGACGCACATGGCCGGGTCCACCTCCGGCTCGGCCTCAAACGGCCGCCCGTCCTTGCGCGTCACCATTGTGATCGCCTCATAGGGGCAGTCGTTGAAACAGCGCCGGCAGCCATTGCAATTGGCCAGATCGACCTTGGCCACAGGCGGGCGGCGCATGGGTGGAAGGAACGGAATGGCCAGAAAGATAACCAGCAGGCACAGCCCCCCGCCCCAGGTCACCGAGCCCGGCCAGTTCTCCATCAGCGGGTAGAGCGGAAGATAGAACCAGTCGAGCCCCACCTCGCCCGGCACCTTGTTGAGGTTGGCGGGCGCCTGACTGAGCGCCGGATAGACCAAGGAGAGGACAAGCATCGAAACACCCGTTCCCACCGCCAGGCCGCGCGGCGGGTTGATGTTCGGCTTCATCACCCGCTGCAGATGGATCCACAATATGGCCAGCGCGATCAGCGGCACGGCAATATGCATGAAGATCATCAGCGTGAAGAACCGGTTGTCCAGCATGGTGGGCGACAGGAAGTTGCGGGCCACCGGTTCGCCGAAGATGGGCAACCAGTCGAGCCATTCGGTGGTGACGATCGCCACATATTGCGCCAGATTGTCCCAAACCAGCCAGTAGCCGGTGATGCCGGACACATAGATCAGCACCATCGCAACAATGCCCGTGACCCACGAGAACCAGCGCGCACCGCGGAAGCGGCCGAGGCCGAACTCGCGGACGAGGTGCAGCAGCATCACCACGATCAGGGCATCTGAGGCGTAACGGTGCAAGGAACGCATGACGCCGGCCGCATACCATTGGTCGTGGGTCATGTATTCAATGGAATCATAGGACTGGTGGATGCCGGTATCGAAGAAGATATAGACGTAGATGCCGCTTGCGGTGATCACCCAGTAAAAGAAGAAACCGAGCGCACCCAGATTGAGCAGCGGGTTCCACTGAGCGGGAAACACCGTCCCCAGCGCCCGTTCGGCAAGGTCCATGGGCTTGTTGACCAACGCAATGATGAGGTTCATCACGCCCCCCGGCCAGGCGGCAGCGAGGAGCGGCGGAACTCGCGCAAGAGCCAACCGAACACAAGCAGGAGGCAGGCAAGCCCGATGCCCAAACCAATGAATATGGAATAGTTGAAATAGTAGCGCCCGGTATTGGGGTTGTAGACCGTGCAGAACAGGATCACCCGGTCGATCAGGCCCTCCAGCGAGGAGAGCGGCTGCTTGCGACCGTAAACCAGGTCCATCAACGGTTCCACGATGGCCTGGCTGGAGAAGGCGCCACCGTAGACATGGCGGTAGATCACGCCTTCGGTGTCGGCCAGGGTGATCTGCGCCATGTGGTCAAAACCGCCGGCGGACGGAACGATCTCAAAGCCGATGGCGTCGCTCAGCTTGGCCACGGTCTTTTTGTCGCCCGCAAGGAAGCTCCAGTTCGGCAGATCCACGCCGCGGCTGCGCGCAAACGAGCGCATGCGGTCCGGCGTATCGTGCTTGGTGTCGAAGCCGACCGTGATGGTGTGAAAACTGTCCGGCCCAAGGGTGGACTGGGCGAGCTTTATGGCGGGGTAAAGGTTCTCGATAATCGCCGGGCAGGCATCGGTGCAGCCGGTATAGACCAGGCTGATGATGAGCGGTTTGCCCTCAAAGCTGGAAAGCGACAGCCTCTTACCTTCGGTGTTGGTGAACTTGAGGTCGGGAAGCTGGGTGTTGAGTGCGGAGGTGGAGCGCTGCAGCGCCGCGGTTTCGCGCGACCACGCGTCAGCGGGAGCGCCGCCAAGGCTGATGGTCAGGAGAAGCAGCACGACCCCCCATCTCATCCGACCGTGCCGATCATGCGTTCCAGGAACAGGCCCCCCACGAGCGCGGTGAGGTGGATCAGAGAGGCAAAGAAGTTCTTCAACGCATTGGCCCGGCTCTGGTCGAGCACCAGCCGGATGCTGGCAAGACAGAACACGCCGCCGCCCACTGCCGCGCCGGCAAGATAGATCCAGCCCATGCCGAAATAGACCGGCACCAGCGACAATGCGGTGAGCGCAAGCGTGTGGCCCAGGATGACCCAGGCGCATACCCGGTCGCCGGCCACCACCGGCAGCATGGGCACCTTCGCCTTGGCATAATCGTCGCGCGCCAGCATGGCCAGCGACCAGAAATGCGGCGGGGTCCACAGGAACAGAACCGCGGTGAGGATGAGGGCTGAGGGCCCCAAATCCGGATTGACGCCGGCCGCCCCGGCCAGAACCGCAAAGCTTCCGGCCAGCCCGCCGATCACGATGTTGGTCCAGGTGCGCCGCTTCAGCCACACCGTGTAGACCACGCCATAGGTGAAGGCGCCGAGGAAGGTGTAGCTCGCCGCCCACCAGTTGGTGGCCAGACCGGCCATCAGCACGGAGATGGCCAAGAGCCCGATGATGGCCAAGAGCCAGATGCCGCCCGCCTCAAACTGGCCGGTCACAAACGGCCGGCGCTGGGTGCGCAGCATTTGCGCGTCAAGATCGCGCTCTGCCCACTGGTTGAAGGCCCCGGCCGCACCGGCAGCCAGGAACACCGCAGCCATCAGCACCGCGATGCGCCAGCTCTCCGGCAGCGGGCCCGGCGAGGCGGCCAGGCCGCCCAGCGCGCTCAGCATGATGAACAGCGCGATACGCGGCTTGAACACCATGATGATGTCTTTGGCGCTGGATCTCGTTGCGGCGATGGCTGTCATGGCAAATACCTTGCTCTTTCGCTCAACCGGTTAACCCATGGGCCACAGTTCAGAGACGTACTTCCAGTTCACGAAGTAGTAGAGCACGAAGGCCGCGAAGAAGACGCTGACCAGCACATAGGTGCCCGGCAGATGGAAGGTGCCTTCGCTGCCATACTCTTTCACCGTCGAGGTAACCTGCTTGGTGGCGATGGGACCCAGCGATTCGGTGATGTTGCTTGCGTCCACCTTCTTGCCCCACAGGATGCTGCCCACGGTAATGAGGATGAACATCACCCCGCCGATGGCTGCCAGTATGGCCGACAGTCCGTTGAGGCCCATCATCAGGAACGCCGCGGCCGGATAGTCGAAGCTCAAGGCGGCATCAGAGAACGTGATGTCCCAGTGGCGGCGCGAGACGCCAAGCGTGCCGGCGCCCATCATGAAGAGCGAGATGCCGGCAACGCCGATGCCGAAGACATAAGGTTGCCATTTGGCGAGACCGTACCAGATGACCTGGCGCTGGAAGATCAGCGGGATCAAAAGGTAGGTGATGGCCATGAAGGCCAGCGTGGTGCCGGCAACGACAGTTGCGTGGAAGTGGCCAGGCACATAAAGCGTGTTGTGCATGATCAGGTTGATCTGCTCGGTGCCCAGAACCACGCCCGTGATCCCGCCCAGGAAGCCGAACAGAACCAGCGACATGAACATGCCGGCAAAGGCCGGGTTGCCCCAAGGCGCCTTGCGCAGCCATTCAAACACACCGTTGACGAAGCCGTTGCGGCGCTGCGCCGCTTCAATGGCGCCCGGCACGGTCATGCCGTGGATCAGGCTGCCCAGTACGGCCAGATACATGGCGTAAGAGGTGTTGAACACTTTCCATTCCGCACTCAGGCCCGGCTCCACAAGAAGGTGGTGGGCGCAGGCAAGCTGCAGGAAGAGGATGTACATCAGGAAGGCGGAACGCGAGACCTTCTCAGACAGAGGCTTGGCGCCCACGGTGATGGCCGCAATCGCGTACCAGACCGCAACATGGGCCGCCACGTTGATCTGCTGTGACGAATGCCCCATGCCCCACCACACCAGCTTGTACATCAGGGTGTCGATATGGGCGATGTAGCCGAGCGACCAGAGCCAGGTGGGGACCAGGATGATCGCGCCGCTGGCGATGGTGAAGATGGCGATGATGCAGGCGGTCAGGGCGCCGAAGGTGACCAGGGGGATGGAGCCTTCATAGGTCTTTTCCTCCTTGGCGATCACCAAGGTGCCGAGGAAGCACAGACAGCCGATCAGCGCGCCGACGGCGAACAGGATCAGGCCCAGATAGAAGTTGGGCGCCGCCTTCATGGGCACGTAGCTGGTGAACATGATGCTCGATTCGCCCTGCAGCACGGTGACGTTCGTCAGCACACCGCCGATGACCATGAGGGCAAAGCCGAGCCAGGCAAACTTCGGCCCGGCCAGCCGGCAGTTCAGCAGCACCGCGGAGGCAAAGTAGAGCACCGCCATTTCAAAGAAGATGATCCACAGCAAAAGCACGTCCAGGCCATGGGCGGTGAGCACCAGGTAGAACATGTCGGCGGGGAGCAGATGCACCGCAGGCCAGCGCGTCAGCGCCACAAGCAAGCCGAACAGACCCCCCAGCAACAGAAAGACGACCGCGGCCACCGCGTTCGCCTTGATGAGCTTTTCTGCCGCCAGATCGATCTTCAGCCCGGTTGCAGGACAGGTTCTGAACTTCGCCGCTATACCACCGATAATACCGGTTTCAGCATCTGCCATAGCCATCTTCATGCCCTCCAAAAGCGATTAGTCGACCACGTGAATGCGGCCCACCATGGTGTGGTGCCCGACGCCGCAAAACTCGTTGCACACCACTGAGAAGACACCGGTTTGGGTCGGCGTCAGGGTGACAACGTGTTCAAGGCCGGGGTGAACTTGAATATTGAGGTTGACCGGTTGCAGCGAGAAGCCGTGCTGCCAGTCGGCAGACGACAGGTGCAGCCGGTAGGTTTGGCCTTTCTGCAGTTCCAGAATGGGCCAGAATTCCCAGAGCCGGGCCAGCATGTAGACATCCGAGCCAGGCGGCGCCTTGGCCACCGGGATGTCCGCTTCTTCGCGGACCGTGTACTTCTCGGTGAACGCCTCGGTCTTCTCGACGAACTTGTCAGGGGCGATGCGGTAGACCTCGTTGGAGAGGTTCTGCTGGCCCTCAATGTGCCAGTAGACCATCATGAAAAACATCACGACGCCCCACAGGAACGCAATGACCACCCAGACCAGTTCGCCCTTTTCGACCCGGTCGTTCCACCAGATTCGGGATTCAGGAGGTGCAAGTGCCATGATGGCCCCCTATTCTGCGATTGGGATTTGCGTGATTTCCATCAGCCCCCACAGCAGATAGAAAACCGTGGGCATGACCACGCCGAGGAACAGAAGCAGGAAATGATTGTCCAGCAATCGCTGCATGGGCGGGATGGGTTCGGAAACCTCTTGCTCCGCCGTTTCAGGTGACTTCGCCATGGGCATCCTCCTTGAACGTTCAAGCAAGGCTACCTTTGCTGTTGCCGGGTCATCCTTGACGAAAGTCAAGTGTTGCGGGCGCGAGAGCTAAACCCCCGGATATGCCGCACAAAAAAACCCCGGCTCGCCCGAAGGAGAGACCGGGGCAGGCCCACACAAATGGTGGGTGGGAAGTCCGTGTACGGCTTACTCTGGTTTTTTGGTGGCCTCACCCAGGTAAGCGATCAGATCGACGATCTGTTTTTCCTTCTTGATGCCGGCAAACACCATCTTGGTGCCGGGGATGAACTTTTTCGGCTTTTTGAGATATTCGGTAAGGGTCTCGGACGTCCATTCGACCCCGGCCTCTTTCATGGCTTTGGAGTATTTGAATTTCTCCACGGTTCCCGACTTGCGGCCGAACAGGCCCACAAGGTGCGGGCCCACCTTGTTCTTCTCCTTGTTCACGACGTGGCAGGCCTTGCATTTCTTAAAGACCTTCTCGCCTTTCTTCACATCGCCAGAAAGAGCGGCGCTGCTGGTCAAGCCGAACAGGGCGATGGCCGTAAGGGTTGTCAGGGTCGTCCTCAGCATCAAGATGTATCTCCTCGGTGATTTGTCTGACAGTGCCGGGCCTAGGCCGCCTGGCGATCCAGAGCCGGGAACGCCTCGAACGCCGCTGTCAGGGCGTCCACCAGGTGGCTCATCAGCTCATCGTCATGGAACGGGGTCGGCGTCAGGCGCAGGCGCTCGGTGCCGCGCGGTACTGTCGGGAAATTGATCGGCTGCACGTAGATCCCGCGCTCCTCCAGCAGATAGTCGGTGATCTGCTTGGCCCGCCGCGGGCAGCCCACCAGCACGGGAACAATGTGCGTGGCCGAAGTCATCAACGGCAGCCCGGCCTCGTCCAAAAACGTCTTCAGGCGCGCCGCGCGCTGTTGATGCTCGGTGCGCAGATGATCATGGCACTTCAGCAGGCGCACGCTCTCCAGCGCGGCGCCGGCCACGACCGGCGGCAAGGAGGTGGTGAAGATGAAGCCCGGCGCGTGCGAGCGAATCGCATCCACCAGATCGGCCGACCCGGCGATGTAGCCGCCCAGGCACCCGAAGGCCTTGGCAAGCGTGCCTTCGATCACCGTCAGGCGTCCGGCCACGCCGTCGCGCTCGGAGATCCCGCCGCCACGGGCGCCATAGAGGCCGACCGCATGGACTTCGTCCAAATAGGTCATGGCGTTGTATTTGTCGGCAAGATCGCAAATCTCGGCAATCGGCGAGACATCCCCATCCATGGAGTAGACCGATTCAAAGGCGATCATCTTGGGCACGCCAGGCGGTGCCTCGCCCAGCAGCGTTTCAAGATGCTCCAGGTCGTTGTGCCGGAAGATCCTCTTCTCGGCGCCCGACTGGCGGATGCCATCGATCATCGAGGCATGATTGAGCTCGTCGGAGAAGATTATGCAGCCCGGCATCAATTTGGCCAGCGTGGAGAGCGTCGCCGAATTGGAGACATAGCCCGAGGTGAACACCAGGGCGGACGCCTTGCCGTGCAGGTCGGCCAGTTCGCGTTCAAGCTCCACCAGCAGATGGTGCGTGCCGGATATGTTACGCGTGCCGCCGGCACCGGCGCCCATGGCTTCCATGGCTGAGGCTCCGGCCGCGATCACTTCGCGGTTTTGCCCTTGGCCAAGATAATCGTTGGAGCACCAGACGACCACCTTGTCAGGCCCTGGCCCGTGATTTCGCGCAAAGGGAAACTCTCCCGCAAGACGTTCAAGATCAGCAAAGACGCGGTAGCGGCCTTCTTCCCTGACCGATGCAACCGCCTGCCCGAAGAGCTTTTCGTAATCCATTTGTCTCACCCTTGTTCCGGCATTTCATGCGCCGATGATGGTTTCAGGGTGAAGGGCAAACCGACGGCCTGCCTTGATCAAAGTCAAATCATTCCCCGGCGCCCTGTGCCTTGGGCGGGTTCAGCAGCACCGGCATATAGCTGATGCAGAAGAGGGCGAACGCAACCATCCACAGGCCCCCGGACAGGTACATGATGGTGAAGTAGGCCTCCGGGAAGGCCGCGGGCGCCACGGCCCTGATCAGCGCCGATATGGCCACCAGCAGGTAGGCCAGCGCCGTGGACCGATTGACCCGAAGCGGCCGGCCGGTATGGCCGAGGCTGGCGCGCGTCATGATGGCCAGGGTCATGCAGCCGACGGCGCCCGCGGCCAGAACATGCTGCGCCGCCACGGGCCCGATGAGACCGGTCCCGCTGAAGGCAATGGCGGCAAGCCCCAGAACAACCATCAGGTAGCCCAGATGCAGGCTCCACACGATGGGCTGATCAAGACAAGCCAGGCCCCGCCAAAGGGATAGGCGGACGGCATTCGCCAGGGCGGCAGCGGCCGCGATCAAAATGGTCACAAACGCCGGTGCGGAGGCCAGATGGGCAATCACCAGCGCAACCACCAGAAGGATTGAGGCAATGTCGAGCAGGTTGAACGAGCGCGGAAGGCTGTCCGCGCGGCCCGACTTTAGAAGGGCATTGCGGGTGAAGGCCGGGACCACGCGGCCGCCGAGGATGACAATCAGCCCTGAGAACAAGAACACGGCCAGCGACAAGCCCCAGCTGGCCGTGCCCTCGCTCCACCCCAGCCATTCGGCATGAACCGAACCGTTGGCAAACGCCAGCATCAGCAGCAGCACGATGAAGATCAGGTTGCGCGGGGCCGGCTTCTTGGAAAAGGCATGTGCGACAAAACACGACAAAAGCAAAAGATGGGAAAGGTCCAGAATCGCAACGAGCAGCGCGGGGACGGCGGCAGAGAACCAAACCGCAAACCGCCCCACAAGCCAAGTGCCCACAAGCAGCGCCAGGGGGCGCCCGGAGAGCGCAGGCGTGCCGGTCCAGTTCGGCAGGGCGGTGAGGAGAAAGCCGGTGATGACAGCGCCGCCATAGCCAAACAACATTTCATGGCCATGCCAAAGATGTGGCGCAACGGCGAATGAAGGTTGGGTGACCACGGCGTTGGCATCGTGCAGTGCAAGCCAGGCCACCCAGGCCGCCATGGCCAGGACGGAATAGACGCCGGCGAACAGGAAGAAGGGCCTGAAACCCTGGGACAGAAAGGTGGGGACCCGGTTCGGCGCCCCTCCAGGCTTTTCGGTAAGGTCGATGTTCGGTTGCGCCGCGCTCATGTGGTCTGACGGTTTATCTCCTGGCACGCCCCTCCTCTATGGTGATGCCCTAACTGTCTTTGTCTCTTCTTGATGAAAGTCAAGGAGGGGCCCTTTACCTGCGTGCAACTTTGCCACGGCAAGGGGAGCGTAGTTTTCGAACCCCAGCCATGAGTTGAGTTCCGGCGGCCGCATGCGTCCGCCACCCATGCCGATGGGCCATTTCGTTGGCGCCGGCGGCGTTACGCTCTTGATCTAACGAGAGGACCTTCAAGATGAAGATTACCGCATTGAAAAGTGCCGCAGCCAGTATCCTGGCCGGCGGTGCACTACTGGCGGGGTTGACGGGCACGGCCTTGCCAGCGGAGCCAACCCTGTCCGAAGAAGCTTTTGAACATTCCAAAAAACTCTACTTTCAGCGCTGTGCCGGCTGTCACGGCGTTCTGAGAAAGGGCGCCACGGGCAAGGGCCTGGAGCCGAAGGACACGAAGAAACTTGGTCAGGACCGCCTTGAGAAAATCATCGCGATCGGCACCGAAGGCGGCATGAACAATTTCGACGACCTCTTCTCCAAGGAAGAGATTCGCGATCTGGCCACCTACATCCAGATGCCGCCGCCTCCGCCGGCCGAAATGACCCTGGCGGAGATGAAGGAACGCTGGAAGGTCTTCATCAAGCCGGAAGACTATCCCGACAAGCCGGCCCACAGCCGGAACTGGGAAAACTTCTTCATGGTCATCCTGCGCGATGCAGGCAAGGTCGGCATCATCGATGGCGACACCAAGGAAGTGGTGGCCAAGGTCAACACCGGTTACGCGGTTCACGTGATGAAGGAATCGTCCGACGGGCGCTTCTGGTTCACCCAAGGCCGTGACGGCCGGATGACCAAGATCGACCTTTGGATGGATCCGCCACAAGTTGTGGCCGAAACCCAGATCGCCTCGGACGCACGCGACGTTGCGGTTTCCCACTTCGGCGAATGGAAGGACAAATACGTGATCGGCGGCGGCTACTGGCCCCCGCATTTCGTGATCCTCGACGCCGAAACCATGGAGCCGCTTAAGGTGGTTTCCACCCGCGGTGTAAGCGTCGATGGCGCTTATGTGAACGAGGCGCGCGTTGCGGCCGTTTACAACACGCCGAACCAGCCGACCTGGATCGTGGCGGTGAAGGAGCTTGGGCAGCTGTGGCAGGTCGATTACTCGGACCTGGACAATCTGCGCATTGAGCAGATCAACACCAACAAGTTCCTGCATGACGGTTTCTTTGACCCCACGCAGCGCTACTTCCAGATTGCGGCAAACGCATCGAACCGCATGGAGATCATGGATGCGGAGAACCGCAAGGCCGTTGCATCGATTGAAACCGGCAAGAAGCCGCACCCCGGACCGGGCGCCAACTGGGTCGATCCCAAATGCGGTCCCGTAGCCGGCACGCCGCACCTTGGCGAAGGCAAGGTCACCGTGTGGGGCAACGATCCCAAGGGCCACGCCGATCAGGCCTGGAAGATCTGCTACACGGTTGAAACCGACGGGCCGGGCCTGTTCATCCGGACCCATCCCAAGTCGCCTTACGTGATCGTGGACCAGACCAAGCATCCTGAACCTGAGGTGCAGCAGTCGATCCAGGTGATCTCCAAGGAAACCCGGGAAATCGTCAAAACGATCCGCGTGACCGAGCAGGACAAGGGCCTGGCCGTGCACACTGAGTTCAACCAGGACGGTTCTGAGTTCTGGGTCTCCGTCTGGGTTCGTGGCGGCAAGAAGAACTGGGATAAGGGCGAGATTGTTGTCTACGACAGCAAGACCTTGAAAGAGAAAGCCCGCATCAAGGGGTTGGAGACGCCGACCGGCAAGTTCAACGTCTACAACCGCAAGCATCACGTCACGTGATCGCCTGACACCAAACGAAGGGGCGGGACCAACCTCCCGCCCCATTCTCCCACCCGGCTCCAGGGCCCTCAGAGCCATCACGGCTGACGGGCCCAACGAGCACCAACCGTCGAATTGGGAGACACCATGGCCAAGCCTAGCGACCTGTCCCACGAAGAACAAACAACCGAAGAGCAACCCACCTCGAAATTCAATTGGCGGCGTATCTTGTTGTTCGGTGTGCCGATCTCAAGCGCCGCGGCCTTGTTTGCGGCAGGCATCATTTTCTGGGGCGGCTTCAATACCGCCATGGAGGCGACCAACACCATGACCTTCTGCATCTCGTGCCACGAGATGGAGAACACGGTGTACAAGGAATACAAAAAGACCGTTCACTACCAGAACAGAACCGGCGTGCGCGCAACCTGCTCTGATTGCCATGTGCCAGACCCGTGGGTCTACAAGGTGATCCGCAAGGTCGAGGCGAGCAGGGAGCTCTACCACAAGGTTATGGGCAGCATCAGCACGCCCGAGAAGTTCGAAGCCAAACGGCTGACCTTGGCCAAGAACGTTTGGCACGCCATGAAGAAGACCGATTCGCGCGAATGCCGGAACTGCCATAACTTTGAATCCATGGCGCCCGAGTTCCAGCGTCCCCGCGCCAGAACGCAACACCTGAACGCCTTCAAATCCGGGCAGACCTGCATCGACTGCCATAAGGGCATCGCCCACAACAGCGTGCGCGAAGATCTGCCTGAAGAGGAGCTGGAGGCCCTTGAAAAACCCAATCCGGACTTCGTACGTCCCGTGCCGGACCTCTATCTGGCAAGCTTGAAACGCATCGAAGAGATCGAAGCCAAGGCCGCCGCCGAAGAGCAGAAACAGCTCGAGGCCGCAGAGGCTGCGGTCACCAAACGGATCGAAAGCGCCGTTGAAAGCGCCGTTGCCAAGGCCGAGGCCGCGGCTGCCGCCGCAGCGAAGGCGGCCCAAGGCACGCAAGGCGCCGAGGCGCCCACGGCCGTGGCACAGGCCGACACGGCCAGCCCCGCCGCAGGCGGCTCCGGCATTGACTGGTCCGGTGTCAAAGCCAAGACCGTCACCCTGTTCTATCCCGGCCAGACCTCATTTGAGTGGGTTCAGACCGGCAAGGACCACGGCGGCGCGCGCGCTTTCACCAAGCTTGGCGACCGTTGCGCCAGCTGTCATGCCAAGGAACTCAAGGAGATGGGCGCCAAGCTCGTTTCCGGCGAAAAGGCCGAACCCACGCCCATCCCCGGAAAGCGCGGCCATGTGGATGTGAAGGTGCAGGCGGTGCACGACAACGAGAAGATGTACCTGCGCTTCCAGTGGGCCGATGCGCCGCACACGCCGGTGCCCTTTGCCGATGGCGGCAAGATGGACCCGGACAACCCGATCAAGCTGGCCATGATGATTGCCGGCAAGGATGTGGACAAGGCCGCCGAGGCCGGCTGCTGGGCCAGCTGTCACCATGATTCGCGCTACATGCCCCACGCGCCGGAAGAGGCTGCAATCTCCGAGGCGGGCGATGCGGTCAAAGGCATCAATGTTGCCGACGGCATCACCAAGTATCTCGCCGATTCGCGCACCAAGGTGGAAGTCAAAGGCCGCAGAGGCAAAAAGCGCGGCGGCTGGAACAAGCTGAAGCCGGCAGAGGAGCTGGCCGAGCTCACCAAGGCCGGCACCTTCATGGAGCTCATCCGCTTCCGCTCAGGCGCCTCCGTCGAGCATGGCCACGTTCTGGCCGAACGCAAAATGGCCGAGGCCGGCACCGTCAGCGGATCCGGCGCACTGGATGCCGGCACCTGGACGGTTGAGCTCTCCCGGCCCCTGGCGGCCACGGGCGAAGACAGCCTCGCGCTCGCACCTGGCGAGATCTACACGGTTGGCTTTGCGCTGCATGACGATTTCACCAGCGCGCGGTTCCACCATGTCTCGCTCGAGCTCAAGCTCGGCCTCGACAATCCGGAGGCGGAGATCAACGTGGTGGCCAAGTAGCCGCTCGGTGCTTGGCTTAAATCAAATTGGAGGTCTGGCCTGATGCTACGTCAATTGGCTCTTCTTGCCCTTTTCTCTGCCCCTCTGCTCGCAGCTTCAAATCCCGCTTCCGCCATCACCGATGAGGAGCGCGAGAAGATCTGCACCAAGGCCGAGGAACGCTACCAGGAGCTGTTCGGCAAGCCCTCTGCCGATGAAGATGTGACCATTGTCAAAATGTACAAATACACCTTCTGCCCCCACGATCTGATGGTGAAGAAGGGCACCAAGGTGCGCTGGGTCAATGTGGACAAGCGCACCAGCCACAGCGTGTGGTTTCAGGAGGCCGGCAAAGAGGAATCAGAGCGCCTGTTCTCCGAAGAAACCGTGGACATGACCTTCGACATGCCCGCCGGCGCCTTTCCCTATATCTGCGGGCCGCACCACAAGCAGGAAGGCATGACCGGCACGGTCACCGTTGTGGACTGATCCGCACAAACTGCTCACTTGACTATGATCAAGGCAGCCTTTCGCGGCCTGCCCCTACACTCGCTCAAAGCTCACGCGCGACAAGGCGGATATGGCATGTCACTAGGCAGAATAGACCTCGTCGGGGCCGGTCCAGGCGATCCCGAACTGCTCACCGTCAAGGCGCTGAAATGCCTGGAGAAAGCCGATGTGGTGGTCTACGACCGGCTGGTCTCGCCGGAAATCATGGAGCTCGCACCCGTCGGCGCAACCCGCATCTCGGTGGGCAAGTCGGCCGGCAACCACACCCTGCCCCAGCGCGAAATCAACGAGCTGCTCATCCGCCTCGCCTCAGCCGGCCACCGGGTGGTGCGCCTGAAGGGCGGCGATCCGTTCATTTTCGGCCGTGGCAGCGAGGAAGCGCTGGAGCTGGCTTCACGCAACATCGCCTTCGACATTATCCCCGGCATCACCGCAGCGCAAGGCTGCGCGGCCGCCGCGAAGGTGCCGCTCACCCACCGGGGCCTTGCCACCGGCGCGCGCTACATCACCGGCCATTGCCGCAATGAAGAAGAGCTGGACTTCGATTGGGCCGGCCTGGCCGACGACCAAACCACCCTCGCCATCTACATGGGCCGGGCCCACATTACCGAGATCACCACAAGGCTGATGGCCGAAGGCCTCAGCGGCGAAACGCCCGCCATGGCCATCTGCCGCGGCACCACCCCACACCAGCGCGAACTGCTCACCACGCTCGCCCGGCTGGCCGAAGACGTTGCAGAGGCCGATTTCGACGGCCCGCTCATGTTCCTTGTCGGCAAGGTGGTGACCCTGGCAGGCGCCCTCAACGGCACCGGGGCTTCAGATCAGGAGCGCTCCGATGCGGCAGCTGCTGGTTAGCCTCACGGCGCTCATGCTGATGGCCGGCAACGCAACGGCCGGCGAGTTGAGCGAAACGCGAAAAGCCGAGCTCAGCTACCTGGTGCGCCAGGACTGCGGCTCGTGCCACGGCATGACGCTGAAGGGTGGCCTCGGCAGCGCCCTCACCGCAGAGCGCCTTGGCGATGAAGACACCGAGGCGCTGGCCGCAATCATCCTCCACGGCATCCCGGGCAAGCCCATGCCGCCCTGGAGCGGGCTGATCGCGGAGAATGAAGCCATCTGGATTGCCGAAGCCTTGAAGAAAGGTGAGATAAAATGACCGTGCTGCGCAGCCTCCTCTGTTTGACCCTGTTGCTGTGGATCAGCGGCGCCCAAGCCGGCCAAATGCGCGGCACCGGCGACCTTGGAATCGTGGTTGAGCGCGCCTCGGGCTCGGTTGTGGTGATCGACACCACGGAGCACAAGATCCTCAGCCGTATTGAAGGGCTGGGTGATCTCTCCCATGCCTCCGCCGTGTTCTCGCGCGACCAGCGCTATGCCTTCATCTTCGGGCGCGACGGCGGGCTGACCAAGATCGACCTGCTCGAAGCGCGCATCGTGCACCGCACCCTGCAGGCCGGAAACGCCATTGGCGGCGCCATCTCCGATGACGGCACCCTGGTGGCCGTTTCAAACTACAAGCCGGGCGGGGTGAAGGTGTTCGATGCCAGAACCTTGGAACCGGTGGCCGACATTCCGGCCGTTTACGGCGACAAGGCCGAGCGCTCCAAGACCGTAGGCCTGGTGGATGCCCCCGGGCGCCGGTTCCTGTTCACTCTTTATGATGCCGGAGAGATCTGGATGGCCGATTTCGGGGGAGCCGGAGCACCCGTGGTCAGCAAGTTCGGGCGCGCGGGGGAACTGCCCTACGACGCGTTGATCACGGGTGACGGACGCCACTACATTGCCGGCCTGTTCGGCGAGGACGGCCTGGCCCATATCGATCTGTGGGCGGCCGAGCCGAAGATCGAAATGATCCTGAAGGACTACGGCAAGGGCGAAAAGAAGCTGCCCGTCTACAAGATGCCCCATCTGGAAGGCTGGGCCGAAGCCGCGGGGCGCTTCATCCTGCCCGCCGTGGGGCTGCATCAGCTTCTGGTGGTCGATTCCAAGACCTTTGAGAAGGTCGGCACCGTGAAGGTGCACAGCCAGCCGATCTTTGCGGTGGCCCGCCCGGACGGGCGCCAGGTCTGGGTCAACTTCGCCCATCCCGACAACGACACCATCCAGGTGGTGGACACCCAAAGCCTCAAGATCATCCACGAGTTCAAGCCCGGCCCGGCCGCCCTGCACATGGAGTTCACGCCGCGGGGCCATCAGGTCTGGCTGTCGGTGCGCGATGCGGACGAGGTGCACATCTACGACACCCGCACCTTCAAGAAGCTCGGCACCCTGAGCGTAAAGAAGCCGAGCGGCATCTTCTTCGCCTCACGCGCAACGAGGCTGGGCCTATGAACGACATCGCACCCGATCCAGCCCTTCAGCTCGCCGAATGCTGGCAGCGCGGCTTCCCGGTCTCAACCCAGCCCTTTGCCGACATCGGCAGGAGCTTCGATCTCACCGGCAAAGAAACCATCGCCATGCTGGAAGGCCTGAAGGCCCGCCAGGTTCTGGCGCGGGTTGGCGCCGCCGTCAGGCCCAACACCGTGGGGGCCAGCACCCTTGCGGCCATGGCGGTGCCGAAGAACAGGCTGGAGGCCGTGGCCGAAGTGGTGAATGCCGAAGCGGCCGTCAACCACAATTACGAACGGGACCATGAGATCAATCTCTGGTTCGTGGCCACCGCTTCAGAGCGCGCCGGTGTTGCCGCCGCCCTGCAGCGCATCTCAAACCAAACCGGTCTTGAGGTGCTCGATCTGCCGCTGGAACGGGCCTATCACATCGATCTGGGCTTCCGCTTGAACGGACCCCGGCGCGGCGCGCACCCTGTTCCGAGCTCCGGACTTCAAAGCTGCCGCATCGGCGAGCGCGACCGCGCCCTCATCGCCGCCTTGGAACCGGGCCTTGAGCTCGTTCCGCGGCCCTACCATGCCTTGGCGAGCCGATTGGGCTGGACCGAAGGCCAGCTCATGTCACGGCTGGAAAGGCTCATTGAAGCGGGCGTCATTTCAAGGTTCGGCTGCATCCTGCGGCACCGCAAGATCGGCTTCACCGCCAACGCCATGGCCGTCTGGAACGTGCCGGACGGCGAGGTGGACGAACTGGCCGGGCGCCTGGCGAAGATCGACACGGTCACCTTGTGCTACCGCCGCACCCGCAGGCTGCCCCACTGGCCCTACAACCTGTTCGCCATGATCCATGGCCGCAAGCGGCCCCTGGTGCGTTCAGAGATTGAGGCGGCAGAACTTGCCACCGGTCTTTATGTCCATCCGGGCACCATCCTGTTTTCCAAGCGCTGCTTCAAGCAGTCCGGCGCGCGCTACTTCCCGCAGCTCAAGGGGGCGGCATGACCAAGGCCCCGCTGGACAGCATCGACAAGGCCATCATCAACGGCCTGCAGGGCGGTTTTCCCATCACCGCGCGCCCGTTTCGCGATGTGGCCAAAAGGTTCTCGCTGGATGAGGCCGGCGTAATCGCCCGCATCGAACGGCTGGTGGCAGACGGCGTGCTCTCGCGCTTTGGCCCCATGTACAATGCGGAAAACCTGGGCGGCGCCGTCACCTTGTGTGCCATGGAAGTGCCTGAGCAGCGCTATGAGGAGGTCACGGGCCAAGTGAACCGCCACCGCGAGATCGCCCACAATTACGAGCGCAGCCACCAGCTCAACATGTGGTTCGTCATCGCCACCGAAACCCCTGAGGAAATCGCCGCCGTGATCGCCATGATCGAGCTGGAGACCGGTTTGGAGGTCTACGATTTCCCGAAATCCGAGGAGTTCTTCGTCGGGCTCAAGGTGCCGGCATGAGCGCGATTGACCACGTGGACAGAAAGATCATCGCGGCCACCCAGGAGGGTCTCCCCCTGGTCTCAGACCCCTACGGCGCCGTCGGGCAGAAGATCGATCTTTCCGGCGACGAGGTGCGCGCGCGCATGCGGCGCATGGCCGAAACCGGCATCATCCGCCGTCTCGGCGCCGTGCCCAACCATTATGCCCTCGGCATGAAGGCCAACGGAATGTCGGTGTGGGATGTTGCGGACGCGCAAGTTTCGGCCATCGGCAGCCAGATCGGGGATCTGGACTTTGTCAGCCACTGCTATTGCCGGCCACGCCACCTGCCGCTGTGGCCCTACAATCTGTTCGCCATGGTGCATGGCCAAGACCGCGCCGAGGTTGATGAGAAGGTTGAAGAGATCGCCGCCCTGCTCGGCCCCGCGTGCCGGACCCACGACGTTCTGTTCTCCAAACGCATTCTGAAGAAAACCGGCCTGCGCATCGCCGCCGGCGAGAAGGAGCCGTAAACGATGTTCCGCTTAAGCCAATACATGCATGAAATCGCAGATCCAAAGCCCCTTGGCCCGGCGCGCCAGCCGCCCGGACCGGTGGTCATCTGGAACCTGATCCGGCGCTGCAACCTGAAATGCAAGCACTGCTATTCCATCTCCGGCGATGTGGACTTTCCAGGCGAACTCTCCACCCAGCAAGTCTTCGACGTGATGGACGATCTGAAGGCGTTCGGCGTGCCGGTGCTCATCCTGTCGGGCGGCGAGCCCTTGCTCAGGCGCGACATCTTCGACATCTCGCGGCGCGCCAAGGACATGGGGTTCTACGTGGGGCTTTCCTCCAACGGAACCCTGATCACCAAGCACAATATTGAGCAGATCGCCGAGATCGGCTACGACTATGTGGGCATCTCCATCGACGGCTTGAAAGAGACCCACGACAAGTTCCGCAGGCGTGACGGCGGCTTCGATGAGGCCCTTCGCGGCATCAGGCTGTGCCGCAAGAACGGCATCAAGGCGGGCCTGCGCTTCACGGCCACCATGGACAATGCCCATGAGTTCCCGGCTCTGCTGGACCTGGCGGAGCAGGAGGATATCGACAAGTTCTATCTCTCCCACCTGGTCTATGCCGGGCGCGGCAACAAGAACCGCGGCGACGA
>CAJHYS010000274.1_pt1 | contig 19437 bp, 16 predicted proteins | sample 9198801 | NCBI WGS metagenome assembly CAJHYS01 (sample SAMEA7708368, study PRJEB35096) | sediment metagenome | biome: marine neritic benthic zone biome [ENVO:01000025]; feature: sediment [ENVO:00002007]; material: shallow marine sediment [ENVO:03000034] sea grass bed [ENVO_01000059] ...
CATGCTGACCGGGGTGATCGATGTCACCACTACGGAAATCTGCGACCTTTTGGTGGGCGGCGTGTTCCCCGCAACCGAAGATCGGTTCGGCGCCATGATCCGCGCCCAGATGCCTTACATAGGCTCCTGCGGCGCATTGGACATGGTGAATTTCAACGCTCCGGACACGGTGCCGGAACATTACCGCGACCGGAACCTTTACGAGCACAATCCGCAGATCACCCTGATGCGCACAACGGCTGAGGAGAACACCCGCATGGGCCGCTGGATCGGCGAGCGGCTGAACCAGATGGATGCACCGGTGCGCTTCTTCATTCCCGAAGGTGGTGTCTCCATGCTGGATGCACCTGGCATGGCGTTCCACGACCCTGAGGCGGACCATGCCTTGTTCACCGCCCTTGAGCAGACCGTCCGCCAGACCAGTTCACGCCAGCTCATCCGGCTGCCGCACAATATCAATGACCAGGAGTTCTCCAAGGCCGTCGTAGATGCCTTCCGCCAATTGCACGGCACGAACCAGACCACAAGAAGAGCAAGGAATTAAACTATGCCAGCGTTAGAACGCGAAGCCCTTCTCGAAAAATTCCGCGCCATGATCGCCCGTGGCGAGCCCATCGTGGGCGGCGGGGCCGGCACCGGGCTTTCGGCCAAGTGTGAAGAAGCCGGCGGGATCGATCTCATCGTCATCTACAATTCAGGCCGCTACCGCATGGCCGGGCGCGGCTCGCTCGCCGGCCTGATGCCCTATGGCGATGCCAACCAGATCGTCATGGAGATGGCCTCAGAGGTTCTGCCGGTGGTCAAGAACACGCCCGTGCTGGCCGGGGTGAACGGCACCGACCCATTCCGCCTGATGGACGCGTTTCTGGATGAGGTGAAGGCTGCCGGCTTTTCCGGCGTGCAGAACTTTCCCACCGTGGGCCTGATCGACGGCACCTTCCGGGCCAACCTGGAAGAGACCGGCATGTCGTTTTCCCTGGAGATCGACATGATCGCCAAAGCCCATCGCAAGAACATGTTCACCACGCCGTATGTGTTTTCCGAAGACGATGCTGCAGCCATGGCCGAGGCGGGCGCGGACATTATTGTCTGCCATCTCGGCCTCACCACAGGCGGCGCCATCGGTGCGGAGACATCGCTGAAGCTCGCCGACTGCCCGGCCCTTGTGGACGCCTGGGCGGAGGCGGCGCTGAAGGTGAACAAAGACGCCATCATCCTGGTGCATGGCGGGCCTGTATCGTCACCGGACGATGCGGACTATGTTTTGAAGAACACGGAAAACTGCCACGGCTTTTACGGCGCCTCCTCCATGGAGCGGCTGCCGACGGAAGTGGCGCTTACGGAACAAACCAAGGCATTTAAGACTATCGGCCGCAAGTGACCGATTATCGATGAGGTGAGGATCATGTCGGGACAATTAATAGGCCAGCTGATTTTGTGGCTGATTTTCGCAGTCATTGTGATTGCCATCGTCTACTGGGTGATGCGCTGGCTCTACCGCCGCTCCACCAAGGAAGTGTCGTTCGTGCGCACCGGTTTCCTGGGCGAGAAGGTGGTCATCAATGGCGGCGCCTTCGTCTGGCCCATCATCCACGACATCACGCCGGTGAACATGAACACCCTGCAGATGGAGGTGATCCTCGAAAAGGACACCGCGCTGATCACCAAGGACCGCATGCGGGTGGATGTGGAAGCTGAATTCTACGTGCGTGTGGCCCCCAGCCGTGAGGCTGTGGCTCTGGCGGCGGCCACGCTCGGCCGGCGCACTATGGAGCAGGAGCGACTGCATTCGCTTCTGTCCGGCAAATTCGTCTCCGCATTGCGCTCAGTGGCCTCTGAGATGAACTTGGAGGAAATGCACGTGCACCGCGGAGACTATGTGGCCCGCGTGCGCGAAGCGGCCCTCGAAGGCCTGTCGCAAAACGGTCTTGAGCTGGAATCGGTCGCCATCACCGATATCGACCAGACCGATCTTGAATATTTCAACCCGTCCAACCAGTTCGACGCGGAAGGTTTGACCCGCCTGATCGGCGACATCGAAACCAAGCGCAAGCAGCGCAACGATATCGAACAGGAATCCATGATCCAGATCCGCAGCCGCAATCTGGAGGCGGAAAAGCAGGCCCTGGATATTGAGCGCGAAAGCGAAACGGCCCGCCTGGAACAGGAACGGGACGTTGAGGTGCGCCGCGCCGCCCAACGCGCCGAGCTTGCCCGCGAACGCGCCGAGCGCGAAACCGAAGCCGAACAGGCGCAGATCATCGCCCGTGAAGAGATTGAAAAATCCCGAATTACCAACGAACGTTCCATATCCGAAACGAGAATCGCTTCAGAACAGGAAGTGCGCCAGCGCGAGATCGAGCAGGCCCAGACGCTGGAAGCGGCAGAAATCGCATCGCGTGAGAAGATCGAACGGGCCCGCATTGAGCAGGAACGCATGATCAGCGAAACCCGCATTTCCAACGAGGAGGAAACCCAGCAGCGCGAGATCAAACGCAAACGGGCGATTGAAGAGGCCGACATCGTCGCCCGCGAGGCCACGGAAAAGGCCCGCATCGAGCAGGAACGCGCGGTGACCGAAGCGCGCATTGCCAATGAGGAAGAGACCCAGCGCCGCGAGATCGAGCGCACGCGCCAGGTGGAGCAGGCGGAAATCGCCGCAAGAGAAGAAACCGAAAAGGCCCGCATCGCCCAAGAGAAGGTGCTGACCGAAGCCCGCATTGCCCAGGAAGAAGACACCCGCCGCCGCGAGATTGCCCGCACATTGGCGATCGACGAGGCGGAAATCGCGGCACGCGAGACCGCGGAGAAACTGCGCATCACCCAAGAGCTGACCGTGAGTGCAGAGCGCATCGAATCCGACAAGACCGTGCGCAACCTGGAGATCGAACGCAGCCGCACTCTGGAAGAGGCCGAAGTGGCGGCGCGCCTTTCCACCGAAGCGGCCCGCATTGCCCAGGAAAAGCAGCTCAGCGCTGAGCGCATTGCATCCGATCAGGAGGTGCGCGCACGGGAGATCGAGAAGAACGAGCAGATCGAGGCGAGCGAAATCGCGTCGCGTCGGTCGGTGGAACAGTTGCGTATAGAAAAGGAGAAGGAAACCTCCGCAGAGCGCATTGCGCGTGATGAAGAGATCCGCCGCCTGGAAATCGAGCGCAACCAGCTGATGGACCAGGCTCAGATCTCGGCCGACGAAGCCATCGAGATGGCCCGGGTGGCCCAGAAGAAGATGGTGGATGTGGAACGTATCGCCGCCGAGCAGGAGACCCGCGCGCGGGAAATCGCCCGCGAAGAAGCGGTGGAGGGCGCCGAGAGCCAACGCCGCGACAAGGTGGAACGCCAGCGCGTGGCCACCGAGCTGAAGCTGGAGAAGGAGCGGATCGGCTCTGCCGCCGAGCGCGAGATGGCCGACATCACCCGCCAGAAAGCGGTGGAAGAGGCCGAAGAGCAACGGGCCATCGAACTGGCTTCGGTCAAGGCAGAACGGGCCGAAGCCGATGCCATGGCCGAGCAAGCCTCCATCGCCGCCCAGCGCGATGTGCAGCGCACGGACATTGAGCGCGAACAGTCCATCGATGCGGCCAAGCTGGAGCGCAAGCGCTCCCTGGAACAGCTCGAGATCGCCAGGGTGCAGGCCCTGCGCGAAGCCGAGATCGCTTCGAAGGAAGAGATCGAGCGGGCACAGCTGGCCTCCGAGCGCGGGCTTGACGAGGCCCGGGTGGGCCGCGAGAAAGACCGGCGCAAGCTGGAAGTGGACCGCGAGCGCGAAGTTGAAACCGCGATGATGGACAAGGCCATTGCGCTTTATCAGAAGTCGCTTGAGGAATCGGCAGCGCAAGCTGAAGCCGACGTGGCCCGCGCCCGGGCCACCGAAGCCGAAGAGCAGGTCAAGACCGTGCGCGAAAGCGAGGAAGCCAAGCGCCGCCGCACGGTGGATCTGATGATCGCCGAGAAGGAGGCCGAGGCCCAGAAGATCATCGCCGATGCGGAGAAGGTGCGTGCGGCGGTGGAAGCCGAGGCCCAGAAGCTGCTCAACGAAGCCGAAAACGTATTGACCGACGAAGCCCGCTACTCGCTGTTCCGGCGCAAGGTGCTGGAGCATGTGGAAGGCATCGTGTCGGCCTCGGTCAAGCCCATGGAGAAGATCGAAGGTATCAAGATCCTCCATGTGGACGGCCTTGGCGGCGGCGACGGTTCGGGCAAGAACACCACTGACGAGGTCATCGATTCCGCCCTGCGCTACAGGGTGCAAGCGCCCATGGTGGACAGCATTCTCTCGGAGATCGGCATCGAAGGCGGCAACCTCAGCCGCATGGGCGGGCTGATCCGCGAGGCGCGGGATCTGGAATCCATCCGCAAGAGCACCGGCAGCGGCGGAAGCGGCGAAGGTGGCAGCGGCGGTAGCGGTGACACCCCAGAGGGCGGTGGGTCCGGAGGCGGCTCGGGCGGCGGCTCCGGGTCCGGCTCATAAGGCGGGGGCGTCAGATGGCACGTGTATTCGTTTCCAGCGTCATTGCCGGCCCGGCCGATCAGGTCTGGGCCAGGATCCGCGATTTCAACGGCCTGCCCACCTGGCACCCGAGCATCCGGGAGAGCCAGATCGAAGGCGGCGAGCCCTCCGACAAGGTGGGCTGTGTGCGCGACTTCTATCTGCAGAACGGTGACCGCATCCGCGAGCGGCTCTTGGGTCTCAGCGACTATGACATGTTCTGCACCTACTCGATCCTGGAAAGCCCCATGCCGCTGGAGAACTATGTGGCCACCATCCGGCTCACGCCAATCACCGATGGCGACCGCACCTTTGCCGAATGGACGGCGGAGTTCGACTGCGCGGTCGAAAACGAGGCCGACCTGGTGGACGGCATCGGCGGCAATGTGTTCCAGACCGGTTTTGATTCCCTGAAGCGGCATTTCGGAGGCTGACCGGCTCATGGTGAAAGTCGTCAAAAGCACCATCCTGAACGCACCCTGCGATGCGGTGTGGGAGGTCTTGCGCGACTTTAACGGCCATGACATTTGGCATCCCGCCGTGGCCGACAGCGCGATTGAGCGCGCCGCGCCATCGGACAAGGTGGGCTGCGTGCGGCTATTCCACCTTACAGATGGTTCTGAACTGCGCGAACAATTGCTAACCCTGTCAGATCTTGAGCAGACCTACAGCTATTGCCTGCTCGACACGCCGGTGCCGCTGTTGAACTACGTCTCGCATGTGCGGCTCATACCGGTGACCGACGGCGACCGAACCTTCTGGGAGTGGGAATCGCGCTTCGACACCCCGGCCGGCCGGGAGGACGAGCTTGGCGCCCTGGTGGGCGAGGGCATTTACGAGACGGGCTTTCAGGCCATCAGAAATCATATGGGAGTGGCGGCATAGATCATGGTGGTAAGCGTACGCACATTTGACCAGGCGAGCGAGGCGGCAGCCGCTCTGTCAGCAGACCGGGAGGCCTATTTCTTCGCCGGCGGCACCCTGCTCATGCGCGGTGTGAATGAAGGATCAAGGGCCTTGTCGACCATGATCCGAACCACCGATGCGAGCCTGAAACAGATCCGCACCTCCGGCTCACGGGTTGAGATCGGCGCAGCGGCCACCATGGCAGACATCTTGGCGAACCGGGATCTCGCCTTCCTTCACCCCGCCGCCAAAGCGGTGGGCGGCCCGGCCGTGCGCAGCATGGCCACGGCCGGCGGAAACCTGTTCGCCCGCACACCTTATGGCGATCTGACCACGGCGTTTCTGGTGCTCGATGCCACTGTGAGCTTTGCCGGCGGAACGCAATCGCAAATGCCGCTGGAGCAGTTCCTGGCCGAGCGCGAAAAGCAACCGCGCCCGCTGGTCACCAACATCTCAATCGAGCGGCCCACAAGCGCGGCCGCCTTCGGATTTCTGAAAGTCTCACGGGTCAAGCCCGAGCGCCTCTCGGTCATGTGCATGGCAGCGCTTCTTCCGCAATCTGGGGCGCGCGTGCAAGGGGCCCGCGTGGCCTATGGCGCCATGGCGCCCACGCCGGTCCGCATGGAGGCGGTGGAGAGGGCGCTGGAGGGGGTGTCGCTGGACGAGAACGGAATTGCCGCCGCGGTGACTGCCGCCAACACCGGCGCGAGCCCAGCCACCGATGCCATCGCCAGCGAGTGGTACCGCCGCGAAGTGGCGCCTGTGCATTTGAAGCGGCTGTTGTTGGGTCAGGGGAGCTGAGCAGGATCATGAGCAAGACCCCGGTCCAGTTCAATGTAAACGGTCAAGACAGAGCGGTGTTCGCCGACGATGCGGAGAACCTGCTCGATTGCCTGCGCCGCGGCGTTGGCGACATGTCGCCTAAATATGGCTGCGGCCAGGGCACCTGCGGCGCCTGCACCGTGCTGATCGACGGCGAGCCGCATCTCTCCTGCCTCAGCCTGGCGCAAGCGTGCGGCGGGCGCACCATCGAGACCACGGGCGGCATGGCCGACGGGCCGAACCTGCACCCGTTGCAGGCGGCCTTCATGGAGCATTTCGCCGCCCAATGCGGCTATTGCACCTCGGGCATGCTGATGGCCGCAAAAGCCCTGCTCGACAAGAACCCGAACCCGACGCGGGAAGATGTGGTGGAGGCCATCTCCGGAAACGTCTGCCGCTGCACGGGGTATGAATCCATCATCAACGCCGTTCTGGATGCCGCCTCTCGAGGCTCCGGAAGCATGGCCGGAGGCGCCGTCTAATGCTGGAGTTCCGCAAAGATCTGTTCGCCGATGAGCGTGATGACAATCTCAACGAGATCGGCAAGCCCACCCAGCGCCAGGACATGCTGGGGCATGTGACGGGCCGCACGAAGTATTTTGACGACCATGCCTTCGACGGCCTGTTGCACTTGAAGGTGCTGCGCAGCCCGCACCACAGCGCGCGCATCCGGCGGCTCGACACGTCGGCGGCGCAGACTGCGCCCGGCGTGCGCAAGGTGATGACCGGAGCCGATGTGCCGGTGAACCTCAACACCATGCTGAGCCTGATCAATTTCGGTGAAGATGACGAGCCGTCATTGGCCACCGACAAGGTGCGCTACAAGGGCGAGCCGGTGGCGGCGGTTGTGGCGGAAAGCGAGGCGGCGGCCTTCGATGCGCTTGACAAAATCACCGTGGACTACGACCCCCTGCCGGCGGTCTTCGATGTGGAGGAGGCGCTGGCGCCGGGGGCACCCCAGGTGAACGATGTGTTCCCGGGGAACTACTTTCCGTACTACGACAAATACTCCCATCAGAAACTGCGCTTCGGTGATGTTGAGCGGGCCTTTGCGCAAGCCGATCACGTGCTTGAAGAGCGTTATCAGATGTCGCCCATCGAACATGCGCCCGTTGAACCGATGGGCTGCATCGCGGCGCCCGAGACCAACAACCGGATCGTGGTGCACACCTCGACCCAGGCCCTGTTCTTCTCCTTGGGCATCTCATCGAAAATCCTGAACATGCCTTCCAACCGGTTCCACTTCATCGGCGGCACCGTGGGGGGCGGCTTCGGCGGCAAGGTGGACACGCTCACCGAGCCGCTTGCCATTCTCGGCACCCTGCTCACCGGCGCGCCGGTGCGCTTCACCTTCGACCGGCGCGAGGAGATGCAGTTTGGCCCGCCGCGCGGGGCGGAACGTTGGTACATTAAAGACGGGGTGATGAATGACGGGCGCATCATTGCCCGGCAGATCCGCGGCTATTTCGATGCCGGCGCCTATACCCGGCTCACAAGCTATGCGGTGGTCAAATGCACCGGCCACTTGCCGGGTCCCTACACCATCCCCAATGTGCATTCGGATGTGTACGCGGTCTACACCAACCGCACACCGGCCACCGCCATGCGCGGGTTTGGCGTGACCGGCGTCGACTTCTCGCTGGAAGTGCAGATGGACAAGCTGGCCCATCTCATCGGCATGGACCCCATGGAGTTCCGCATTCTGAACGCCTACCGGGATGGCGACATGAAGGCCCACCGGCGCGAGGCGAAAAACTGTGCGCTGATCGAATGCTGCCAAGTTGCCGCCGAGAAGGCCGGCTGGTCGATCCGCGATGAGTTCCGCCGCATGTCGTCGCTGCGGGACGGGGGCGGCGACCGGGCGGTGATCCCGCACACGGTGACCGATGAGCACGGCAAGATCGGTGATCCGGCACCGCGGCCCACGTCCGCCCCGGCACCGCGGCCTGCAACACCGCCGCCACTGGCCCCGCCTCCTCTGCCGCCGCAACCGGCCATGACGCCGGCACCCTCTCCGCCGCCACCTGCTCCGACGCCGGCACCGGCGCCAGCGCCGGCAACCACAGCACCGCCCCGGCGCACCGGCGGCGTCCGGTTCTCATCCATTTCCGGCACAAGGAGGCGTTGAGCGATGGCAAAGCACCGCGGCAAAGGCATGGCCTCCATCAACTATCCCATCGGCATGAACCTGGGCGGCGACCCGAGCCAGGCGTTGGTTCATTCCAACCCGGACGGCAAGTTCACTGTTGCGCTGTCCTCGATCGATCTGGGCCAGGGCATGAAACAGGTGACCCGCCAGATCTGCGCGGAAACCCTGGGCGTGCCGGTATCGGATGTCTATGTGGACACCGCCGACAGCGACACCGGGCCCCACTGCATGGGCAGCTTTGCCTCGCGCGGCACCCACCGGGTGGGCAACGCGGTGATCGCGGCCGCCAAAGAGGCGCGCGGCGTGATGATGGAAGCGGCTGCCGAAGAGCTGGAGGTGAACCCGGAGGATCTGGAGACCGACGGGCAGGGCAACATCCATGTGCGCGGCGCCCCGCAGCGTTCGATCTCCGTGACCGATGTGGCGGTGGCCGCCCAGTTTCGCCAGGGCAAGACGATTTCCGGCCGGGGCATCTTTCTCATTCCGCTGTCGGAGGTGGATCCGGAGACCGGGGAGATGACGCCCGTGTCGTGCTTTGCCCATGCCTGTCTTGTGGCCGAGGTAGAGGTGGATGATGAGACCGGCGAGGTGGATGTCATCGAAATGAACAGCGCCTACGAAGTGGGCCGGGCACTGAACCCGAAGATGGTGGAGCAGCAATTGATGGGCGGGGCCTGGATGGGGATGAGCCACGCGCTTTATGAGACCACCGAACCCTATTATCCCGATCGCGATCACGGGGCCATGGATTTCAATCAGTACCTCATGCCGGGGCCGGGCGATGTGCCGCCCCACAATATTGCGGTTCTGGAGCGCCCCGCGCCCGATGGTCCGTTCGGCGGCAAGGGGCCGGGCGAGATGTGCGCCAACCCGGTTCTGCCCGCGGTGGCCAATGCGGTGTTCAACGCGATTGGCGTGCGCATCGATGAGTTGCCGATCACGCCTGAAAAGGTGCTGCGCGGCCTCCAGGCCCAGGGCGGTGCCCGGCCCGGGCCGCGGCATTAGGAAGGAGCAACAGGTTTGCCGGTCAAACGCGAAATCGTAGGCATTGACAGCCCGGAGGCGCTGGAGCGCGCGCTGCGCGCCGCGTTCTATCTGGCCGACGACAGCCTGGCGACGGCAGCCTATCTCGCACTGGCCCTGGGCAAGCCGTTGCTTCTGGAAGGCGCGCCGGGGGTGGGCAAGACCGAGGCGGCCAAGGCGATCTCGGCGGTGCTCGGGCGCAACCTCATTCGCCTGCAATGCTATGAAGGCATTGATGCCTCCAACGCGCTTTATGAATGGAACTATCCGCGCCAGATGCTGGCCATCCGTCAGGCCGGCCGGGGCGGCGTCGACATCTACAGTGATGAGTTTCTGGTGGAGCGGCCCATGCTGGCGGCCTTGCGCAACCCCACCAAGGCCACCTTGCTGATCGACGAGCTCGACCGTTCCGACCATGAGTTCGAAGCGTTTCTCCTGGAGTTCCTGTCGGACTTCCAGATCTCGATCCCTGAGCGCGGGCCGGTTCGGGCGCTGGACCATCCGGTGGTCATCCTCACCTCCAACAGAACGCGCGAGCTGCACGAGGCCCTGCGCCGTCGCTGTGTCTATCACTGGATCGACTATCCCGATGCGGCCCGGGAAGCCCAGATCGTCATGATGCGCGCCAGCAGCGTGGCCGAGGAAACCGCCCATGCGGTGGTGGCCGCCGTGAACCGCCTGCGCGAGGAGCCGCTGACCAAGCGCCCCGGCGTGGCGGAAACCGTGGAATGGGCCGAGGCGGCCACCTTGCTCGCGAGCCAGGGCGCACCATGGCCAGACGCCTTCAAGCGGGCCATCGGCGTGGCCTTGAAGGATGAAGAGGACTTGAGCCATGTGGCCCCGCGGCTGGATGAGATCATCTCCGGAGTGGCGGCATGAGTGTTGACGTGCTCCCTCAGGCCGCCCGGCCCTTCGTGCAGTTCACCACGCTTCTGCGCACCCACGGATTTGCCGTTGCGCCGGAACAAACGCAATCTTTCCTGAACGCCATCAGCCTGCTCGGCCCCAATGGCATGAACGATATTCGCCGCGCGGCCCATGCCACGCTGGCCCCGCCGTTTGAGCGGCGCGAAGAGTTCGATGCGCTCTTCAGCACCTTCTTTGAAGGCCAGATCATTGCTGCGCCGGCGGTGAGCGATGAAGAGGATGACGAGATCAGGGCCCAGGAAGACCAGGCCGGGACGTTTGAGCCGCTGGTGTCCGAAGACGAACACGAAGCCGGCCAGCAGGCGAGCCAGACGGAAGCCCTGACCCGGCGCACGTTCGAGCCCCTCAGCGACAGCCAGGCCTTGGCGCGCTTCCGCAGGCTGGCCCCGGCCAGCCTGCCGCGCCGAAAAGTGCGCAGGCGGAAACGCTCCGGCCAAGGCGACCGTTATGACATGCGCCGAACTTTGCGCGAGGCGGTGCGCACCGAGGGCGATGTGATGAAGCTGCCCAAGCTTCAGCGCAAGACGCGGCACCGGCCTGTGCTGCTGCTGATCGACGTGTCGGGTTCCATGAAGGAGCATACCGACAGCTATCTGCGTTTCGCCCATGCCCTGTCGCGGGCGGTGGAGCGCATTGAGGTTTTCACCATCGGCACGCGCCTCACCCGCATCACGCGCCCCCTGGCCCAACGCAACATGGAACAGGCGCTGAGCGCAGCGGGCCAGACGGTTTCCGATTGGGACGGTGGCACCCGGCTGGGCGATGCCCTGCAGGCGTTTCTGGCCATCCCTCGTTTTGCCGGCTTTGCCCGCGGCGCGCTCGTGCTGGTGCTTTCCGACGGGCTTGAGCGCGGCGAGCACGGGGCCATGACCGATGCGGTGAACCGCCTGGCGCGCAGGGCCTGGCAGGTGCACTGGCTGAGCCCGCTTGCCGCAGATGCGAGGTTCGTGCCGGAGACGGCGGCGCTGAAATCCATTCTTCCGGTTCTGGACGGCCTGGCCGGTGCCGGTTCGGTTGAGAGTGTTTGTGACTACGTGTTGTCTTTGGCACAGAGGCGAGCAGCATGATCGACGCCCATCACCACATCTGGCGGCAGGCAGATCTGCCTTGGCTCAACGGTCCCATGCAGCCACGCATCTTCGGGCCCTATGAAGCCATCATGCGGGACTATCTCATCGATGAGTTTCTCGCCGACATCAAGGGAAGCGGCGTTGAGCGCTCGGTCTATGTGCAGGCCAACTGGGCGCCGGATCAGTTTGAGCACGAGGTGGCCTGGGTGCAATCGGTGGCCAACGAGGCCGGCTGGCCCCATGCCATTGTGGGCTATGTCAACTTCCTGGCCGACGACGTGCGCGCGCAGCTTGACCGGCTGGCCAAATATCCGCTCATGCGGGGTGTGCGCATGCAGCTGCATTGGCACGAGAATGAGCTTTACCGCTTCGCCGCAGAGCCTGAGCTAGCGCGCAATGAAGAGTTGCGGCGCAAGGTCAACATGCTGTCCGATTATGGTTGGAGCTTTGACCTTCAGGTGTTCGCCAATCAAATGGAGGGTGCCGCCGGCCTTGCCGCCGCGTGCCCCAGGGTGACCTTCGTGCTGCAGCATGCGGGTATGCTGGAGGATTTGAGCGAAGAGGGGCGGACCGCCTGGCGCGCCGGCATGCAGCTGCTGGCCGACCGGCCCAATGTGGTGTGCAAACTCTCAGGCCTTGGAACGTTTCTTCACCGAAACGACCCTGAACACATAAAGGACATGGTCTTCCAAGCCGTGACCATGTTTGGCCCGGAGCGCTGCCTGTTCGGCTCCAACTACCCCATCGAAAAACTCTGGACGAGCTACGCCGATCTGGTGGCCGCCCATAAGGCAGCCGCAGCGGGGCTTTCAGAGGCAGATCAATCCTACATCTTCAACGACACCGCCGCGCGGGTCTACCGCTTGGCGCACTAAAAGGGAGAAAAGAATGGCACTGGAAATCAAGATCCTGGACTATGGGGATATCGAGCTGGAAACCAGTTTCCTGGTGCTCGGCCACGAATGCGGGCGGGTACGCCGGGTGCCGGTTTATGGCTTTCTGATCCTGGGCGGGCAATATCCCATCGTGGTGGATACAGGCTATCGCGACAATGCCATTATGGAATCCCTGGGGATGCGCGGTTTGCAGTTCCATGAAAACATGATCGAGAACCAGCTTGCCAAGCACGGGCTGAAAATGGGCGACGTGCGCTATGTGGTCCATACCCATCTGCACATCGACCATGCGGGCAAGGACGATCTCTTCCCCATGAACACCACCGTGGTGCTCAACCGCAAAGAGCTGGAATGCTCGGTCTCCGGGCTCATGCATCCGCAATATCCGCAGCCGGACATCAAGCATCTGATCGACCGGCTGCACACGCAGGACGCCTTGCGCTTCATGGATCTGGAGATCACCGGGCGCGAAGAGCTGATCCCGGGAGTCTGGTGCGAACCGGCCAATGCCCACACGGAAGGCTCGGCCAACGTGATCGTGGAAACCGCCGAGGGCCGGGCCTGCATCTGCGGCGACGTGATCTACAATTTCAACGATCAGATCGTGAACCAGGTGCGCCAGACCCAATATATGGAGCCCCAGGTGACCGGCAACCATGCCGGCTCGAAGCGCTCGGAAAAAGGCGCCATCAAGAAGCTTCTGAACGAGTTCGACTTCCTCCTGCCGGTGCACGACAAGCCCGCGAAGATCGAACATGGCCGGGTGACCGGGCGTCTGGAGCAGCAGGTGCCGGGGCCCATTGTGGAAAGCCTGCCGCGGCGCGAATGGTTCCCGGTCTAGCGACCGCCAGGCCGAAGGGAGGTGAGGGATGAGCCACGAAGCACTGCGCCCTGAGTTCAGCGAACTCATCGACACATATGCCCCGGTCGCCCAGATCGGCACGGGCTTTGAGTTCACCGAAGGCCCGATTTGGCACCCGGTGGAACGCTATCTCCTGTTCTCCGACATGCCCGGCGACGTGCGCCGGCGTTGGGACCGGTCAGGCGTGCGCGAGGTCATGCGGCCCGCCAACAAGTGCAACGGCATGACCTATGATGGGGATCTCAACCTCATCATCTGTGAGCACTCCACATCGTCCTTGGTGCGTGAGCGTCCGGGCGGGACGCGCGAAGTGCTGGCTTCACATTATGAGGGCCGCGAGCTGAACAGCCCGAACGATGTGGTGGTGAAAAGCGACGGCTCGATCTATTTCACCGATCCCTGGTATGGCCGCATGCCGGTGTTCGGGGTGGAGCGGCCGCGCGAGCTTGGATTTCAAGGGGTCTACCGCATCCCGCCGGGCGGCGGCGGGCCGGACCGCGAACCGGAGCTGGTTGTCAGCCGCAGCGAGTTCGACATGCCCAACGGCTTGTGCTTCTCGCCTGATGAAAGCCTGCTCTACATCAACGACACCAACCGCGCCCTCATCCGCGTATACGACGTTGCGGCCGACGGCTCGCTCTCCAATGGCCGCCTGTTTGCCAGCGGCATCAAGTCTGAGTTGAAAGCCGGCGTGCCGGACGGCATGAAATGCGATGCCCAAGGCAATATCTGGGTGACCGCGCCGGGTGGGGTGTGGGTCTATAACCCTTCCGGCAGCCTGATCGGCAAAGTGAGTTGCCCGGAGATGGTGGCCAATCTGCACTGGGGCGGGGATGACTGGCACACGCTCTTCATGTGCGCCACCCATTCGGTCTACACCGTCACCACCAAGGTCGGGCCGCGCAACGAGCTTTTCATGCGCAACCGTGGATCCTCTTCCAGTGCACAGAACACAGCTGCCCAGGTTCAATCGCCCGCAGGTCTAAATCTGGATCCGGCCCGCTGTGCCCTCATCATCCAGGACATGCAGAACGATGTGGTGATGGACGGCGGCGCCTTTGCCGATTCAGGATCACCGGTCCATTGCCGCGAGCAGGATTGCATCCGCAACATCGCGCGGCTCGCCGATGCGTGCCGGGCCAAGGGGGTGATGGTGATCCATGTGTGGTTTCTGGTGGAACCCGGCGCGCCGGGCGTGACCTTGAACGCGCCGCTGTTTGAAGGACTTGTCGAGGCCAATGCATTGGTGCGCGGTTCCTGGGGCGGCCAGCCGGTGCCCGGCCTGGAAGCCAAGCCCGGAGATTACACGGTTGAAAAGATGCGCATGAGCGCCTGGGAAGGCTCGAGCCTGGAGACGGTTCTGAAAAGCGGCGGGCGCGATGTGATCATCGACACCGGGGCCTGGACCAACATGTCGATTGAGCATACGGCGCGCACCGGGGCCGACAAGGGCTATGTGGTGGTGGTGCCGCAGGATGCCTGTTCCACCATGAACGCGGACTGGCACAATGCCTCCATCAACTATGCCATGCAGAACGTCGCGGCCGTGACCACGGTGGACGAGGTTATCGCCGCCCTGTCATGAGGCGCTGAGCGTGCGGCGCACCGCGTCCTTCCAGCCGGCATATTTCTGCGTGCGCTCATCTTGGCCCATGTCCGGGGCGAAGCGCTTGTCCAACGACCATAGCTTGGCGAACGCCTCCGGCGCCGGGTAGACGCCGGCCTGAAGGCCTGCAAGGTAGGCGGCGCCAAGGGCTGTTGTCTCCATGATGTTCGGGCGGTCCACCGGCGCATCCAGCAGGTCGGACAGGCGCTGCATGGTCCAGTCGGATGCGGTCATGCCGCCATCTACCCGCAACACGGTTGAGCCGGCGCCGGACCAGTCTTTCTGCATGGCCTCCAAAAGATCGCGGGTCTGGTAGCAGACGCTCTCCAGGGCCGCGTGGGCGAACTCGTTCGGGCCGCTGCCCCGGGTCAGCCCGAAGATGGCGCCGCGGCACTCGGCATCCCAGTAGGGCGCACCGAGCCCGACGAAGGCCGGCACCAGATAGACCTGTTGGGCCGGATCAGCGGCATCGGCCATGGCGCCGGACTGGGCCGCGTCGCCGACGATCGACAAGCCATCGCGCAGCCATTGCACGGCGGCACCGGCAATGAAGATCGAGCCCTCAAGGGCGTAGGTGGGCGTGCCGTCAAGCTGGTAGGCGATGGTGGTGAGCAGCCGGTTGCTGGACATCACCGCATCGGGCCCGGTGTTGAGCAGGGCGAAGCAGCCGGTTCCATAGGTGGATTTCATCATGCCCGGCTGAAAGCAGGCCTGGCCCACCGTGGCCGCCTGCTGATCGCCGGCAATGCCGCAGATGGGAATGCTGGCGCCCAGCAGGCCGGCTTCTGCATGGCCGAACGGGGCGGCACAGTCTTTCACCTCGGGCAACATGGATGCGGGCACGCCGATGAGATCGAGAAGGTCATCGCTCCAACTGCCGGCATGGATATCGTACAGGAGCGTGCGGCTGGCATTTGTGGCGTCGGTGGCGTGCACCTTGCCGCCGGTCAGGCGCCAGAGCAGGAAGGTGTCGACGGTGCCAAAGGCAAGGTCGCCGGCTTCGGCGGCCACCCGGGCCCCGTCCACATTGTCCAGGATCCAGGCCACCTTGGTGCCGGAGAAATAGGGGTCGAGCAGCAGCCCGGTTTTGGCGCTCACGGTGTTCTCGTGGCCGGCGGCCTTCAGCTCGGCACAGCGTTCCGCCGTGCGCCGGTCCTGCCAGACGATGGCCCGGTGCACCGGCTTGCCGGTTTTACGGTTCCACACAAGCGTGGTCTCGCGCTGGTTGGTGATGCCGATGGCGGCCACGTCGGTTGCCTGGATCGACGCATCGGCAAGCGCCTGTCTTGCGGTGCGCACCACCGTCTCCCAGATATCTTCAGGCTCATGTTCCACCCAACCCGATTGGGGGAAGTGCTGGGTGAACTCCTCCTGGGCGACGCTGACGATCTTGCACGCCTTGTCGAACACGATGGCTCTCGACGATGTGGTGCCCTGGTCAATCGCAAGCACATAGTCTGCCATGGCTTACCCCTCCTGATCGTTTTCGGCCGGCCGGTTCTTCTTCATCCAAGCGTCCAGCGCGGCCGCCTGCTCGGGCGATAGCCTAAGGCCCATTTTGGTTCTGCGCCAGAGCACATCGTCGGCGGTGCGCGCCCATTCTCGGGCCATCAGATGTCGGACCTCGCCCGCCTTGAGCCCTGCCCCCAGATCCTCTCCAAGGGTATCGTCACTCCAGTCCAGGGCCAGGGTGCCGTAGGTGCGTGCAAGCCTTTCCGCCTGGGTCGTGCTGAGGGACGGCAGTTTTGCGCGGAGCCTTTGGGCAAGCCCTTCAACATCGGTGTAAGCAAGCTGCCCGCCGGGAAGCTGGGCACCGGAGGTCCAGGCCGCCGAAGCATTGGGCAACCAGGTGGCGAGCTTGGCCAGGGCCTCTTCGGCCAGATGACGATAGGTTGTGATCTTGCCGCCGAAGATGTTGAGAAGGGGGGTTTGGCCCGCCGGGGCGTCAATCGACAACACATAGTCTCGGGTGATTTCCTGAGCGGTTTGTTCGCCATCATCGAACAGGGGGCGAATGCCTGAGTAAGTCCACACCACGTCGGACCTTTGGAGCTTTTGAGCAAAATACTCCCCGGCCGCCTCAAGCAGGTAGATGATTTCCGTCTCGCTGATTTTTGCCGCATGCGGATCGTCGCCCACATCCACATCCGTGGTGCCGATGAGCGTGAAGTCCTGTTCATAAGGAATGGCGAAGATGATGCGCCCGTCCCGGTTCTGGAAGATGTAGGCCCGGTCGTGCTCGAACATGCGGTGCACCACGATGTGACTGCCCTTCACCAGGCGGCTCTTCGATGGGCCGTTGAGCTTAAGGCGGCCTGAAGCCACTTCAGAAACCCATGGGCCCGCCGCGTTGATGAGCGCCTTGGCGGCAACCTCTTCCTGCCGGCCGGTTTCAAGATCGCGAACCGTGACGCTCCAATGCTGCTCGTCGCGATGTGCGGAGATCACTTCTGAGCGGGTTCGGATGGTGGCGCCCCGGCCGCGCGCATCCATCGCGTTGAGCACAACCAGCCGCGCATCATCGACCCAGCAGTCGGAATACTCAAAGCCTGCAGTGAACTCAGGCTTGAGCGGCGCGCCCAGAGGAGTGCCCTCCAGGCGGACCGTTCGCGACTTCGGCAAGATCTTCCGCCCGCCCAGATGGTCATAGAGAAACAGACCCAGACGGATCAGCCATTTGGGCCGCAACCCCTTGTGGTGGGGCAGCACGAAACGCATGGGCCAGATGATGTGCGGGGCCATGCAAAGCAAGGTTTCGCGCTCTTTCAGGCTCTCGCGCACGAGCGAAAACTCATATTGCTCAAGATAGCGCAAACCGCCGTGGATCAGCTTGGTGGATGAGGACGATGTGCCGCTGGCGAGATCTGATTTTTCGGCCAGAAACACCGAGAGACCGCGACCCGCAGCATCCCGGGCAATGCCACAGCCGTTAATTCCGCCGCCGATGATGAAGATGTCGTACACCCTGCAACTCCCGCCTGTTCCAGGCGGATGGAAAGATATGGGAGCCAGATTTTTTTCGCAATGAAAATAAACGAACTCAAATGAACTTTAGGATGTAGGTGCGACCACAACCTGAACGTTTGCTTCGTTACACACACTCTCCAGCGGCGGCGGCAGGGGGGCGTCGGTGACCACATAGTCCAGATCGGACAGATGGCCGATGCGCACCGGGGCGGAACGTTCCAACTTCATGGAATCGGCCACAAGAATGGTGGTCCGCGCATTGTCCATGATGGCTTTGGCCACTTTCACTTCCCGGTAATCGTAGTCGAGCAGCGAGCCGTCCGGGTCGATGCCCGAGGTGCCGATAATGGCATAGTCGACCTTGAATTGCTGAATGAAATCAACGGCCGCTTCGCCCACAATGCCGCCGTCCGATTGCCGCACCACGCCGCCGGCCACAATGATCTCGATTTGGGGGTGGCCTGTTAAGATACTGATAACATGAGTATTATTGGTGATCACCAGTAAGTCTTTCTTGCCGCGCAAGGCCATGGCCACCTGTTCGGTGGTGGTGCCGATATTGATCAGGATCGAGCAGTCATCGGGGATCAGCGCAGCTGCCGCGACGCCGATCAGGCGCTTTTCATCGTGCGCCAGACGGCGTCTGGCCTCGTAGGCGAAGTTGGTGACGCTGGTGGAGATGACCGCCCCGCCATGGATGCGCTGGAGCAGGCCGCGTTGACACAAATCGTTGATATCCTTGCGGATCGTCTGCGGCGTCACCTGGTAGGCCTGGGCCAGATCATCCACCATGACCTGGCCGGCGTCGCGGGCCTGTTTCAGTATTTCGGATTGGCGAGGCGCTATCGCTTCCATCCCATCGACCTTGTCTCAATTGCGTCGCCCGGCAATTCTCATGCCCACACTAGCGCACAAAATTCTTGATTCAAGTTTCGATTGACGTTCGTTTGCTTTCGCCGATATGGTTAACGCTCCAGACCAACGGGAGGAATATGACAAATGAAGACGCGATTGCTTGCAGCTGCGTCCCTTGCTGCTGTGATGGCGTTCGCCGTGCCCGCCTTTGCGGGGCCGGAGGAAGCCAAGAAGTGGATTGACAGTGAATTCCAGCCTTCTTCTCTGTCGAAAGAAGACCAGATGAAGGAAATGGAATGGTTCATCAAAGCCGCCGAACCGTTCAAGGGCATGGAAGTCAACGTTCTGTCGGAAACCATCCCGACCCATGAATATGAAGCCAAGACGCTGACCAAGGCGTTTGAAGAGATCACCGGCATCAAGGTCAACCATCAGCTCCTCGGCGAAGGCGAGGTGGTGCAGGCCGTGCAGACGCAAATGCAGACCAAGCGCAACCTGTATGATGCCTATATCAACGATTCCGACCTGATCGGCACTCATTCGCGCCTGCAGCTTGCGGTCAACCTGTCCGACTGGATGGCCGGCGAGGGCAAGGATGTCACCAACCCGATGCTCGACGTCGACGACTTCATCGGCAAGTCCTTCACCACCGGTCCGGACGGCAAGCTCTATCAGTTGCCCGACCAGCAGTTCGCCAACCTCTATTGGTTCCGCAAGGACTGGTTCGATCGGCCCGACCTGAAGAGCAAGTTCAAGAGCATGTACGGCTATGACCTCGGCGTGCCCGTAAACTGGTCGGCCTACGAAGACATCGCCGAGTTCTTCTCGGTGCACGTCAAGGAGATCGACGGCGTTCGCGTATACG
>CAJHYS010000176.1_pt1 | contig 19374 bp, 21 predicted proteins | sample 9198801 | NCBI WGS metagenome assembly CAJHYS01 (sample SAMEA7708368, study PRJEB35096) | sediment metagenome | biome: marine neritic benthic zone biome [ENVO:01000025]; feature: sediment [ENVO:00002007]; material: shallow marine sediment [ENVO:03000034] sea grass bed [ENVO_01000059] ...
CGGGACGCTGGCCAAGGCACGATCACGGTCAAGGCCAGCGACAATGAGGACGGCAAGTTCTCCCGCAGCTGGCCGGTCACCGGCTCGTAGCGGGGCATCAAGGATTACCATTTATTGCCGTGCTCGGGCTTGACCCGAGGACCCAGGGCCGCATGCTCCGAGCTCAGCAGCATGGGCCCTCGGGTCAAGCCCGAGGGCGGCAGTGAAATAAGTCTTTTTTGATTGGGATTTTGGGCCTTTTCTGGCCCAACTGTCGTAGCGTATCTCTTTATAGGCAAAGCAGCGTGACGCTGTCAAGCAAAAAAATCACTTAGCGCGTTACTTGTTGCAATCAGCTTGATGGATCAAGCGGTTACCCGCGATATGGGCGAATTTTGAATTTGCCACTATAGGTTTAAATTTTTTGGTTTTGTACAGATTTACCCACGGCTCCTTCACCGTTATCCCCGCCTTCGCGGGGATGACGGGTTGAGGCGGGGATGACGGGTTGAGGCGGGGATGACGGGGCGGAAGAGGGTGGGAACACCGCGAGCGCTCTCAAAAACAGCGGAACTCCGCCTCCACCTGGGCGCGGCGCAGCTCGGCCACGATGGCCTGCATGGTCGGCGAGGTCTTGAAGATGGCAGTCTTCTCGCCGCCCACCTGGCTGGTGCGCAGCACTGTCTCTGCGTCCACATATTTGGCGTAAGGCAGGATCGTCGCCACAATGTCGATGGAGCAGACACAGCGCTCCAGCACATCGCGGGTCTGGCCGTTCGCCGCCATGCAGCCGAACACGTAATCGGCCCGCGCCAGGGTGGGGTAATCGTTGATCAGCCCCTGGTTGACCTGATTGGACTGGGCCAGGGCGGCTCCGCTTGCCAGAAGGGTTGCCAACAGGGCGATGGTCTTGAACAGGCGGGCGGTCATCACTCTCATCTCCTCGAAAGACCCTATTCCACGTTTGAATAGGTCAGTTCATCTTCAACCAGCGCCTTGCCGCCGCCGTTTTCCGCCGGAACGCTTGAGCGCACGGCCACATAGCCGCCGGGCACCCCATCGGCCACCACAAACTCATAGCGCTTCTTCAAAAACCGCGCCATGCGCCGGTTTTGCGTCTCATCGGCGAAAGGCGTGATGGTCACCTTGTGGCCCGGCACGGTCTTGCCTTCAAAGCTCACATCGATCTTTTCAACCGTGGCCTTTTCGCGCAGCGCCCGCCTGATCTTGTTGCGGTAGAAGATCGGCTCGCCGCCGACCCGGCGCTTCATCTCCCAAAGATCGCGTTCCAGGAAGATCATGATGATCGGATTGCCCCGCATGTCCACATTGGGCCCAAGCGCGCGGGCGCGCTCGCCGGTGAAGATCCGCATCGAGACCGAGTTCACATGTTCCGGATTATCGGGCTTGGTGAGGTCCACCGCGATGGTGTCGGTGAACGGCTTGCCGAACTGCTTGGGGTCGGCCGCCTCGTGCTTGTAGGTGTAGTTCAGCGAGCTCGGCAGCTTGAGCTGGTGCAGGTAGGGGGTGTCGAACAACAGCTTTTGCGCGCTGTCGGCCCCGTGCGCCGCGACGGGGCCGAACACCAGGCCTGCGGCCACGACAAGCGCGCCCAGCCGGCCGCCCATTGATCTCAATCTTGCAAAGACTCGTACCATTTGCATACTCGTTTCCTTAGCCACCAACAGTTTGGATTGTTCCGCAGGGCCCGCAGGCCCTGATTTCTTCACACCACATGCCCAACATCAGCACACTCACCGCCGAACTGCTCTCCAGCATCCTGGTCATGTTGGGCCAGACCCCGCTCGATGCGCCCCGGGTCGAGGTCATCGCGCCGGCTGATCTGCAGCAGAGGGTCTGCAGTTCCAAATGCCGCGTGTTTGCCTGGTATTCGCCGGAGGGAACCATCTATCTGGACAACCGCTTGGATCTGAAGCGAAACATCTATGCGCGCAGCATTCTGGTGCACGAGCTGGTGCACCACATCCAGCGGCTGCGCACCGGCCAAAGGGCCCAGAACTGCGCCGAATGGAGCACCCGCGAGCGCCGGGCCTATGCCATTCAGGCCCATTGGCTGCGCGTGCGCGGTGTGGCGTCGCAAGACCTGATGCTCCAGGCCCGGCTCACCTTGCGCTGCAGGATGGCCCCGGCCAAGCGGGAAAGCTTCAGTCTGGGTCATACATGAACCCCTTGCCGCGCACGGTCTTCACCAGGCCTTTTGCGGGCACGCCCAGCGCCGTGATCTTGCGCCTGAGATAGCCCACATAGACGTCCACCACGTTGATCGAGTTGCCGCCATCGCCGGCCCACAGCGCATCGAACAGGTCCATGCGCGACAGGGGCTTGCCGGCGTTGTTGACAAAAAGGGTGAGCAGGTCCGCCTCGCGCTCGGTGAGCAGCACCGAGCGGTCTTCGGCCTCCAGCTTGCGGATCGCCGGATCGAACAGCAAGCCGGCGCCCACATCGTTGCGCTCATCATCCGGCCCGCGCATGCCGCGCCCGCGCCGTTCATGGGCCTTCACCCGGGCCAACAGCTCGGCAAACTCAAAAGGCTTGATCACATAGTCATCGGCGCCCGCCGAAAGCCCCTCGATGCGGTCGGGCACCGCATCCCGGGCCGACAGCATGATGACGGTGAGATCGTTGCCCTGATCGCGCACATCCTTGCACACCTCAAGGCCCGACTGGCGGGGCAGCATCACGTCCAGGATCATGGTCTCATAAGGCTTGGCGGCGATTTTGCCCATGGCCTCCTCGCCGGAGCCGGCGCAGTCCACCTGATAGCCTTCCAGCTCGAACCCGCGTTTCAGGAGGGTTGAGATATCTTGATCATCTTCGACGATTAGGATGCTCATGGGCTTCTCACTTTATCATCAATGGCAGGGTGAGTGTGAACTCAGTTCCGGGGCTTTTTTGTGATGTGCCGCGTTTCGCAGGCTCAGGCGGGCTGGCGGCGGCGATGGACCCGCCATGTTCCTCCACCACCCATTTGATGAGGGAAAGGCCGATGCCGAACCCGCCGGCACGGGCGCCGTCATCGTCCTTGCCGCGGTAGAAGCGGTCGAATATGTGGGGCAGGTCCTTGGCCGATATGCCGTGGCCCTGGTCGCAGATTGTGAGCACGGCCTCATCGCCTTGCGCCTTGGCGCCGATGGAGATCTTGCTTTTCGGCGGGGAGTGCTTGATGGCGTTGGCCAGCAGCCCTTCAATGGCCTGGCGCAGCCATTCGCGGTCGCATTCCACCATGAGCGGCGGTTTGGGGCGGCGAAAGGAGATGGCCACATCATGGGCCTGTCCGGCGGCCTTGCTGTCCTCAACCGCCGAGGCGACGACCGCGCTCAGGTCCTGCGCGCTCAGGTCCAGATCCAGCCGGCCGCTTTCAGACCGCGCCACCCGCAGCATGTCATCCACCCGGCGCTTCAGGTTGCGGGCGCGCCCGTGAATGGTCTTCAGGGTCTTCTGGGTTGCCGCATCCAGGTTGTCCGGCTGGCGCAGGCTCACCTCGGTCTCGCCGATGATGACCGTGAGGGGGGTGCGCAATTCGTGGCTGATGTCGGAGAAGAAGCGGCGCCGGTAGGCATCGATCTCCTCAAGGCGCGCATTGGCCGAGCTGAGGTCCGAGGTGCGTTCGTCGACCGTGTTCTGCAAATCGTTCTGCATGGCGAGCAGGCGCGCCTCGCGCCGCGAGAAGCTGTCGGCCATCCGGTTGAACTTTGCCATCAGCAAGGTCAGCTCATCGCGCCCTGCCGGTTTCAGGCGCCGTTCCAGATCGCCGGACGAGATCAGGGTGGCCCCTTGCACGGTTTCGGCAATGCGCTGCAGGATCGGGCGCCCGGCAAACCAGTAGAGCAGGGCGGCCGCCCCGAGCGCCGCCAACACCAGGGCGCCGGCGAAGACCACCACTTCGCGGCGTAGCTCAGACATGTCCTGGCGGGCATTGCGCGCCTCGGCGCGCTCATCCTCAACCGCCTGCGCCAGTTGCGGGGCGAAGTGCAGGCCGAACACGTTCATGGCGTTGCGGGCAAATTCGGCCCGCTCCTCAGCGCTCCTGCCGGCTTCCGGCGACTTCTCCATCTGCCGGTGCAGGGCGGCAAACTGGGCCTTCATGCGGGCGTTGAGCAGGCTCTTTGTGGCAATCGCGGTCTGGGCATCTCCGGCGGGCAGCAGGTTCACCTGGGTTGAGATGGTGCGCTCAAGCGCAGTGAACACCGCATCCACCCGTTCGCGCCCGGCCTTCAGCTTCGGCGCGCTGGTTTCCGGGTTCTGCACCGCATCCAGAACCGCCAGGCCATAGTCTGAGATCCGCCCCGACAACAGCATCAGCAGTTCCAGATGGGTTTGGGCGGTGGAGGCGCGCTCCAACAGGTGGTCGGACTGGCGGGCCACCAAGATCAGAACCGCCCCGGCAATGGTCACCATCACCGTGCCGCCGGCCAGAATGCCCAGCACCTTGGCGCGCAACGACAGGCCCCGTCTGAAGGGTCTGCTGCGCGCGTTCATCGCCGTTTCCACCTTGCCTCAGCCATGGCTTGCTACTCCTTGGTGGGCAGCAGCCCCTGGGGCGCTTCCACGAACTCAACCTGGTCGGGGGGGATGTCGCTCTGGGAGGTGCCGGTGCCTGCGATCGGCACCCCGCTGCGCGCCTCGGCGATCTCGACGATCATGTTGATGCCCCGGCGCATCTTGCGCCCGGCCGCAGAGGCCCTTTCGTGCAAGGATTTGGAGTAGGAGAGCTGGTAGGCCCGCGGCCTGCGGTCGGCAAGGCCTGTGCCCAGGTCCTTGGCCCACAGATAGATGTTGTCGGGCTCCTGCACCTCAACCGCCACCAAGAACAGCTTGGGCGGCAGGGAACTGCTGGGCACCGGCCAGCCCAGAAGGCTTGGATAGGACTTGTAGGTTACCGCGCACAGAGCGATGACCAGAACCGTGACGGAGGCTTTGATGGCATAGCTCCAGCGCGAATAGATGTGCAGGCTCAAGAGCACGAACGCCACCGCCACATAGGCCGCCGTCAGCCCCCAGATGTCCAGGTTGAGAAACTCCATTACCCTTCATTCCCTCCGGATCGTCCTGGCGCTCTTTTCAAGGCTCAGAACGAGACCAGCTTCTTCTCGAGCCGGTTTATGTTCACCACCTCGCCGCTGGAGGTCAGGGAGAACCGCAATGCGGTCCGCTCTGCGCCTTTCTGCGGCAAGGATATTTTGTCGTAAAATACGATCTCGTAGACCGGATTGATACGGGCCATTCGTACCAGCACGTCCACCGGCTTTTGGGTTTCGGTCTCATAGTAGTGCAGGTTGACCGTATATTCCCCCGGCACCACTCCGCGGATCGCCACCACCTCCTGGTTGAGGGGGTTGGCCACCTTCTCGCCGTTGATGGTCATGGTGTCGTTCAGCATGCCCCGGTCGTCCCGGTCAAGGTGCACCAGGCCGGCATTGCGGTTGCGGTACCAGGCCACCTGGCCCTTGGGATTCTGGATCCAGGTGTCCACGTCGTCGGGCACGCCGTCCGGCCAGGTCACGGTGATCACATATTGCGCATCAATATCCACCTTGGCCTTCTTCTTTTCCGGATTGAGGAAGAGGATGGCGATGAAGAACATCAGCACGAAGCCGATCAGGGTGTTGAACAGAAGGTCGGTGAACGGGTCCGACCGGGTGGGCCCGGTGGGGCGCTGGCGGCGGCTTGTTCTGATGGCCATCAGCTCTCGCCCTCCAGCGCCACGCGCCGGCTGGTTTTGATGAGCTCGGCCACCAGCTCTTCCACCGAACGCGAAAGGATCATGTATTGCAGCCCCAGAATGGTGGCCGACACCAGGCCCAGAAGCGTGGTGTAGAGCGCCGTGCCCATGCCGCCGCTCATGGACAGCAGCAAGGCCTGGATATTCTCGCTGTCGGGCTTCGGCCCGCCTGACAGAGAAGCGAAGATCAGGATGAAGCCCACGATCGTGCCGATCAGACCCATGCGGATAAGGATGTCGACGAAGTACCAGCCAAGCTCCACCGGCGCGCGCAGCCGGTCGGCATAGATCTCGATGGTCTGCTGGATGGTGCTGTCCTTGTTCTGAGGGTCTTTGGCCGCCAGTTCCACCTCCTCAACGAAGGGCGAGATGGCTGGGCGGGGCCTGAGGTTAAAGGGCAGGGGCGTTGCGCCCGGGCCTGAGCCATGGGCCTGGACCGAACCGCCATTGGCAAAGGCGCGGGCGGTTTCCAGCTCCAAGGAGATGTTCCGTGTGTGCAGGCCCGCATGCAGGCTGGTGAAGGCAAAGAAGATCAGGATGGCGATGCACAGATAGCTGCGGTCGGCGGCAAACATGGCCGCGGCATAGTCCTGATCCACCGCCACCAGGGTGGCCAGCGCCGTTGCGCCCATGAGCAGCAGCCAGAGCAGGGGAAACTGGTGGTAGTGGGATGGAGTGGTGCGCATCTTGTTACGGCTTCCCTTTGCTTGGCAGCAGGCTTTCCAGGGTGCCGAACTTGTCTCGGGCAAGCTGGATCTGGTTGGGCGCCAGCGACAGGCTGCCGGCGATCCAGCGCATCTGGTTTTCCGCCGCCTCGTTGCCGTTGATCCGGGCTTGGCGCAGCCAGGCGAACGCCCTGATCACATCCTTCTTCACGCCCAGCCCCTCGCGGTACATGCGGGCCAGGTTGATCTGGGCCTCCGCGTCGGCCTGGGCCGCCGACTTCAGGTACCAGGCGACCGCCATATCGTGGTTCCGGTCCCCGCCCAGACCCAGATAGTAGAGGTTTCCCAGCATGTTCTGCGCTTTTGGCTCGCCTTCGCTGGCGCTCTTGGCCAAATGTGCCCGCGCGGCGCCATAGAACCCCCGGTCCAGCGCTTCGGCGGCGTCCTTCGGATAGGTCAGATAGGCGCCAAGAGCGGCAAGCGCGGTGAGCGCTGCCGTGGCGCCGGCAGCCAGCAGGACTTTCGCTGCCGGCAGGTTGAGTTTCGAACCCCAGGTCATGGCCGCAGTTTGCAGAGATATGGGCCCCAATGCAATTGTTCGAAAGTCCGCCGCGGGGGACTTGATTTTACAGCTTGTAGCCCTCGGGCTTGACCCGAGGGCCCAGAGCCGCAGGGATTGGAGCCTGCCGTATGGGTCCTCGGGTCAAGCCCGAGGAGGGCAGAGCGGAGATTTGAAAATCGCAAGAAATGGAATGCCGGCGCGGCCCCGTCGCGCTAGATTTGAGGGGCATCCGCCACCGAGGACCGCAAATCCATGCCGGCTCTGTTGAACCTGATCACCATGCTCTGGCTTTCCGCCTTGCTTCTGGCGCCGCCGGCAGCCGCTGCCGAGCAGCGCGCCGGAACCCTCACCGGAAAGGAGAAGCTTGCCGGCAAGGCAAGCGACGAGCAGCGTGTGAACAATTGCAAGGTGCCGCCGAAAAAGCGCGGGGGCAAAGCCAGATCTGCCGAATGCAGGCCAAAAGCCGGCACTCAGAATTCCCCGGCCGAATGATCTATCCGCACTGGCGCGGCGCAGCAAGTTTCAGTACTCTGCGCGGGTTAGCACCGGCAAGCTGCCGTCCGTTTGAGACAGAGAGCAGCGCCGAATAGGGAGATGTGTGGCCGCAAATGGCAATGGCCAATGTGCGTTTTTTGATTGTGGACGACCATCCTCTGTTTCGCGATGCGCTGCAGAGTGCCATTGCGCTTGCCTATCCCACATCCACAACCCATGAGGCAGCCTCCATCAGCGAGGCGGTGGAGGTCCTGACGCGCCATCCGGCGATGGATTTGGCCCTGCTGGACCTGAAGATCCCCGGTGTGCGCGGTTTTGACGGTTTGCTGCAGCTCAGAACCCAGTTCCCGAAGGTGCCGATCGTGGTGATCTCCGGGGTTGAGGAGCCGCGCATCGTCAAGGAGGTGATCTCGTTCGGGGCCGCCGGTTTCATCCCCAAATCGTTCAAGAAGACCGAACTGGCCTTCGCGATCCGCCAGGTGATGGAAGGCACGGTCTATCTGCCGCCCGATTATGTGGAGGAGGCCGAGGGCGAGGACGAACAGCATCACCACGACATGATCCAGCGCATCTCCCAGCTCACGCCGCAGCAGTTGCGGGTGCTGCACATGCTGCAGGACGGCCTTTTGAACAAGCAGATCGCCTATGAGCTTCAGGTCAGCGAGACCACGGTGAAGGCTCATGTGTCTGAAATCCTGCGCAAGCTCAATGTGATCAGCCGGACCCAGGCGGCCATGGAAGCGGCCAAACTCTCCGGCGAGGAGCTGATGCGCGCGGCAGAAGGGTTCCCTGAAACCGAGGTCAAGACCTAGAGCGAGATGAGGTCAAATTGAACCATTTGACCTCATCTCGCTCTGGCGTTTGCCATCTCTCCCCGCGCCCCTGCAAAACCAGGAACGCGGGGCTGGTAAACTACGCCTGTTGCTGGTCCGCCAGCATGTGATGCATCAAGGCCCTGAGCTGTGCCGGTTTGATCGGCTTGTGCATAATCTCCGCGCCCACCTCTTGAGAGCTCTGCACCACCGCATCTGCCGGGTCGGCGGTGATGACGATGGCCGGGATGTTGCGGCCCGAGCGGGCGTGGACCTCTGAAATGGTGTCCGTGCCGAGGCCGCCATAGTCCAGATGCTGATCGGCGATGATGAGATCGGGGCTCCAGCCCTCAAGCTGTGCCAACGCATGAGACTTGGTGCCGCTGGTTCGGGGGTTGCAGCCCCAGGACACCAGCAAACCGGACATGGCTTCGGCCACGGTGGGCTCGTTCTCGACAAGCAGCACCTTCGCCCCGCTGAGCTGGCTTGACGGGCGCACCATGGGGCTGATCGCCTTGGGGTGGGCGACCTCTTCGCGCCGCGCGGCCATTGGCGCGGTGAGGCTCACCCGGGTGCCGCGCCCCAGCCGGCTGGAGAGCTCAAGGTTGTGCTTCATGGCGCTGACCAGCCGCTCAACGATGGCGAGCCCTAAGCCCAGCCCGGCATTCATGCTCTCATCGGCGCCCTTGGCCACCGCGCCGCGGTGGAACTCCTCAAACACATGCTCCTGCTGATCAGGCGGAATGCCCACCCCGGTGTCGATCACTTCGATGACCACGCTATCGCCGCGCTTGCGCGTGCCGATCAGCACCGTGCCGTGGGCGGTGTAGCGGATGGAGTTGGAGATCAGGTTCTGCAGAACCCGCCGCAGCATCCTGCGGTCCGACCAGACGGCCAGGTCCTGGGTGCGCGATCTGAGCTCGATGCCCTTTTCCTCCGCAATCGGCCGGAAGTCGGAAAGCAGAGACGCCACGACCGAGCGTAAGGACACGCTCTCAAAGCTCGGCACCACCACGCCGGCATCAAGGCGCGAAATGTCGAGAAGGGTCTGCAGCAACTCGTGCATGGTGTCGAGCGAGCGCTCCACCTGCCCGATCAGCCGGTTGCCCTGGTCGGTGTCCTGGATATCGGCCAGGGTGGAGACCACAAGCTGGGCGGCGTGGAGCGGCTGCAGCACATCGTGGCTGGCGGCGGCCAGGAACCTGGTCTTCGACAGGTTGGCCTTTTCGGAGATCTCCTTTTGCCGGGCCAGCTCCACGTTGGAAACCTCCAGGCGGCGCAAGGTGGCGCTGAGCTCGTCGGTCCTCTGGCGCACCTGGCCTTCCAGGGAGATCGCGGTCTGGAACAGCGAGAACGCGTTGTGCTGCTGATCCATGGCCCGTTCCACCCGGTGGATCAGGGCCTCGTTGATGCGCTGCAGCCGGTCAACGTCTTCGATCTTGTGCGGGCTCATGTGCCTGCGCTCCCCTTGTCCGCGCTTTCAAAGGCGATGCCGGTGAAGGTCTGGTTGAGGTGCATTGAGATGTATTGCTCCCCGTAGGTGTTGAAGCCCACCACATTGTTGCTCTGATAAATCTCCGAGACCCGGCGCAAGACCTGCCGGCTGAGGGCATCCACCTTGCGCAGCACACAGTCGAAGCCCAGCACCATGTCGATGGCGCCAAGCTCGTCCCTCAGATCGTCAAAGGCGGTCTCGGTGCGCTGGGCCATGCCTTCCGGCTCGGCGATGGTCAGGACGATGCCGTCGTCAATGGCGCAGAGGAACGAGAGCGAGCCGTCATCGTTCATCTTTTGAATGGAGCGGCAGTAATACTCCCCGCCCACGCGCACCACCAGCGGGTGCGAGGCAAAGCTCATTGGGGTGAGGGAGGCCGCGTCCTCGCCGATATGGGCGGCATATTCCTCCACCGCCGGGGCGGCGTTGAACTCATAGACGATCCTGCGGTCCGGGTCGGACCTGGTCACCACGAGCTTGTTTCCGGTGGGAACGAAGTTGTCGGTCTTGAAGATGCGGAACGGGATCTGCGATTGGCACAGCATCAAGATCGCGCTGTTCTCCAGGATCTTGCCGTTCAAGATCAACTGGGTGTCCACGAAGTTCATGTCGTCCCCGGCCGAGCCACCCAACAGGGGGATGTCGTCGAGCCCCCAATGCAGGGCCGCGGTGACCGTCTCCTCGGCAAACGACATGCCGTCGTTCAGGCACACCGCATAGGTGCGTGCGGCACTGGGATCGCCCGTTTCCTGCAGGAACTGGCGTTTTTCGGCCGCCACCTGGCTGACGATCTTCTCAAACCCGGCCCGTGTCACATCGCGGATGCGGATGGGCCTGATGGTGAAGCTTTCGGCGGGAAACAGCACGCCCACCAGCTGGCCGTCCTCCACGCCTTCCGGTGTGATCTCGCCGGCCGTGGAGCAGGCTGCATAGCGGATCTCGGGGCACTCGATCCCCATCTTGGTGCACAGGGCATCGGCTGAAAAACTCTGCTTGGAGAAGAACAGGAGGGCGAACTCAACCTCATGCTCCAGGTGCGCGGCTTTGATCGCCTTCCAGAACGCCGCATCGTCTATGGCATCGGTCCAAACCGAAACGATCCCAGACGAGTAACGCTTGCTCACTTCCGGCACGTAGCTTCCAAACCTCGCAAGTCCATAGATGGCCGACGGCCCAATAGATCAAGACTATGGGCTCGGCTTGCGTCCTGCAAGGTGGCTTGAGCGAAATGGGATTTGTGGACAGACCCTCCACTGCAATGCCGCCCTCGGGCTTGACCCGGGGACCCATGCGGAACGCTCAGGTTCCCGCGGCCCTGGGCGCTCGGGTCAAGCCCGAGGGCGGCATCATTAAGATGCCGTTCTAGACCGGCTTAGCGAGGCTGCGAAACTGCTTGATCAGTTCCTCATAGATGCCGCGTTTGAAGGCGATGACCAGATCAGGCAGGGCCTCAAGCGCCTCCCACTTCCAGGCATCGAACTCCGGCTTGTGGTCGTCTGGCGTGATGTTGAAGTCCGCATCAGAGCCCTCATAGCGCATCACGAACCAGTGCTGCTTTTGCCCGCGGTAGCGGCCCTTCAGGGCAATGCCCAGGGCGTCGTCCGGCAGATCGTAGTAGAGCCATTCAGAGGTGCGGCCGATGAGCTTTGCCTTGGTGGCCCCGGTCTCTTCGGCCAGCTCGCGCCAGGCGGCCTCTTCGGCCGTCTCGCCCTCGTCGATGCCCCCTTGGGGCATTTGCCAGAGCTTGGCTGAGGCATCGCCGTGCCATTTGGGAATGCGCTGGCCGATCCAAACCTTGCCTTCAGCATTCAGCAGCATCACCCCAACACATGCACGATAGGGCATGGCCTCCCGGTCGAGTTTCGGCATCTGATCTATCTTCCGTAAACAGCGCTCACAGGGATCAGGGTAATCCCTTTTTCCGACAGCGTATTGGCCCACTGACTAACCTCTGTGATGGTCTCGGGCAATCCGCTTCCCACGGCAACCGCAACGCCGCGTTTCAGGGCGATTTTCTCCAGCTTTTCAAGGTTTGCGCGGATCTGGACCGGATCGGGCACCCGGTCGATCACCCTATGGGCCCGCGCAACGCCCAGACCCAAGCGCTGGCCAAGCTCATGGGTCTTGCTGCGCCCGGAGGTGCCGTCGTCCAGATAGGTCAGGCCGCGCCGCTTCAGCTCGACCATGACCGGGCCAAGGGCGCCCGCCTCGCTGGTGAACTTGGCGCCCATGTAGTTGGTCACGCCGGTATAGCCGGTGAACCGGCCCATATAGCGTTTCAGGCGGTTGAGGTTCTCCTCCGGCTGCAGGCTGGTGAGGAGCGGATCGGGGCCGGGGCTGGTGGCCGGATAGTTGAACGGCTCCATGGGCAGCTGCAACAAGATCTCGTGGCCGCGCCCGCGCGCCTTGTTGATCCAGCGCTGCAGGCCTTTGCCATAAGGCGCAAAGGCCAGGGTCACCGGGCCGGGCAGGGCGCGCACCGCCGTGTTGGTGCTCTGAGACGACAGGCCCATGCCGCCAATGACAATCGCAATCTTGCCTTTTGCCTTGTTCAAGCTCTTGGCGTCCACCGGCCGGGCATAGGCCTTGGCGGGTGTGAGCTTGCCGGAGACCTTGGGCAGGGGGCCGAAGGGCGTCTTCTCGACCAGCCGCCTGATGGGGGCTCTGCGCAGGCGCACCGCTTTTGCGGGCCGGCCGATGGCGCCGGTGATGATGACGTCCTCTTCAGGCACGCCTTCCGGCGGCACGGCGAACTGGCGGTCGAGCGCGGTAAGCTCGGATGATCCCTGGATGCGGGTCATGCGCGACGACCCGGTCCTTGCGTCGGTGGTCGTCACGCCGGCGTTCATCTCCACCGGCTCCTCGCCGATGCCATAGACCCTGACCGTGCCTTTTTCTGGAGGGTCTTCGCGCTCGGTGTTCGCCGCCGCGATAATCACCGGATCGCCTGGCAGCATCTTCACCGTGACCACCGGCTCGCCGCCCAACGGATCGTGGTTCAAGCTGAGCCAGCCCACCAGACCGACGGCCGAAGCGATCACACAGAACGTCGCAAGCCTCAAGCCCGTGAGGGCCGAAAGCCCCAAGCGGCTTTTCAGATGCTGGCGCTGAAGCGGCGTTCTGAGATCTTCGTCAATCATGATGGCGGTTTACGCTACGTGATTCGCTGTTTGGTTTCCCGTTAACAGTTACGTATGGCCGCCTTAACACTTTGTTTACGACAAAAGAAAAAACCCCGGCAGAACCGGGGTTTTTGCTGATTTTCGCGTTAAGGGCAGAGAGTTAGTTTGCGGTTGCCTTCTCGTCCTTCTTCGCGCCCTCTTCGGTCTTGTTCTCGTTGATCTTGATGCCTCTGAGAAGGTTGAAGGCATATTGCAGCTGCTTGTCCTTGGCCTTGTCGGCGGGCACATAGGCAGAAGAGCCGGAATCTTCCTTCTCTTTTTCCTTTGTCTTCTCGTTCTGCAGGTGGCCGCGCAGATGGGCTTCACCGCGGGGCTTGGGGGCCTTGCCCTTCAGCTCGTCGGGGAGTTCCTGCTCAACCAGCACGTCAGGCGAAATGCCCTTGGCCTGGATGGAGGTGCCGGCCGGAGTGTAGTAGCGCGCTGTGGTCAGGCGCATGGCGCCATAGGAACCAAGCGGGATGATGGTCTGCACCGAGCCCTTGCCGAACGAACGGGTGCCCAGAATGGTGGCCCGCTGGTGGTCTTGCAGTGCGCCGGCCACAATTTCCGATGCCGAGGCCGAGCCGCCATTGATCAACACAACGATGGGCTTGCCTTTCGTCATGTCGCCGGCTTGGGCGTTGAAGCGCTGGGTCTCCTCGGCGTTGCGGCCGCGGGTTGAGACGATCTCGCCGCGCTCCAAGAAGGTGTCGGACACCGAGATCGCCTGATCGAGCAATCCGCCGGGATTGTTTCTCAGATCCAGCACATAGCCTTTCAGCTTGTCGCCGACCTTCTCATCCAAGGTTTTCAGCGCCCTGGTAAGGCCCTCTTGGGTTTGTTCGTTGAAGGTGGTGATGCGCACATATCCCAGATCGTCTTCTTCATTGAACCGCACCGAGCGGATGCGGATGATGGCGCGCACGATCTTGATTTCCAGCGGTTCAGCCGCGCCCTTGCGCACCACGGTGATGGTGATGGCGCTGTTGACCTTGCCGCGCATCTTGTCGACCGCCTGAGACAGGGTCAGGCCATGGATCTGTTCGCCGTCAAGATGGGTGATCAGATCGCCCGCCAACACGCCGGCCTTGGCTGCCGGGGTATCGTCGATCGGCGCAACAACCTTCACCACGCCGTTTTCCATGGTGACTTCGATGCCGAGGCCGCCGAACTCGCCGCGGGTTTGCACCTGCATGTCCTGGAAGCGCTTTGCGTTCATGTAGCTGGAATGGGGGTCCAGAGAGGTCAGCATGCCGCTGATCGCAGAATCCACCAGCTTCTCGTCATCGGGCACTTCCACATAGTCCGACCTGATCCGGTCGAACACGTCGCCGAACAGGTTCAGTTGCCGGTAGGTGTCGGCATTCGAGCCGCCGACCGCAGACATCGGTCCGATGATATGCCAGCCAATGGTTGCCGAAACGGCACCGATCGCCAGCAATCCGACACTTGAGAGAAATTGTTTGCGCATTATCCGCGTACCTTACTGCTTGAGCCGGCCCACCATGGCCGAGAATCTATTGATTTTCCGTTCCTGCGAAATTCCACATACAAAATGGGCCGCCGCGTATCGGCCCCTGATCCTACCACACCCGAAGCCGCCTTTTCGCTCATGGTGCCGATCGGCTCGCCTGCGCGAACCATCTGTCCTGCGGCAACCGAAATGGTTCCAAGGCCAGCTAACAGCAAATGATACCCTTCTCCGGCATTGATGATCAAGAGTTTGCCGTAGCTTCTGAACTCTTGAGCATATACCACCGTCCCGTCTGCCGGTGCAGTCACCTGTGCGTTACTGCGGGTGGCAAGCGCGACACCTTTTGCCATCGTGCCGTCAGGCTTCTTTTCGCCGTAAGTATAGAGTCTTTCGCCCTGCGCCGGATAACTAATTTTGCTGTGATTCTTGCTAAACCGTGTTCTGGGCGCCTTTAGGGCAGCAAGACGGCGCTTTTCTTCCAGTTTGCGGCGCTCTTCGGCTTCCAGCTCCTCTTTTGCCAGCTTTTCGGCAAGCTTGCGTTCCGCCTCAAGCCTGGTTTTCCGCTTCTTTTCCAGGGCCGCGATCAGGCTGCGCAGGTTTCGCGCATGCTTGGCCAAGCTTTCGGCCAGGCGGCGGTATTCCTTCTGTTCGCTGCGGGTTTTGCTCGCCATCGCCTGTTTTTGCGACAGCAAGGTCTCAATATCCTCGCGTTCCTGGTGCAGCCGCACCACGTTGGCTTCCAGGTTCTTGCGCTCGCGCTTGATGGCAGAGCGCAATTCCACCAGACGGGAAAGATTGCGGGAAATCGCCGTGGCTTCGGTCTTCAGCTCCGGAACAATGGCGCCCAGAAGCATGGCGCTGCGCAACGCTCCCAGCACATCGTTGGGCTTGACGATGAGGGCAGGGGGCGGGTTTTGCTCCAGCCGCTGCAGGCCGGCCAGCAGGTCGGCCAGGGTTTTGCGGCGCCGGCGCAACTGGTCCTTCAGCGCCCGCTCTTCCAGATCGAGCTGGGCCAGGCGCTCTTCGCCGTCGGTGATCTTGGCCTCGCGGGCCTGCACCCGGGCGGCCATGGAGATCAGGCGGTCCGAAAGCACCTGGGTTTCGCGTTCAAGGGCGGAGATCTCGGCGTTCAGGGATTTTTCGCGGGCCTTGGTGGCCTTCAGCTTGTCTTCAAGTCCTTTGAGCTCGCCCGTGCCGGCCTGGATCGCGCGCTCTTCGGCCTGATTGTCCACCGCATAGGCAAAGCCGGCAAGGCTGAGCGCCATGCTGCCGGCCGTCAGGGCGGCCAGTGCCTTGGTCGGCACATGTGTCAACGAAAGAAGTCCCATCTACGCCTTTCATACGCGATGATAGGGATGATTCACCATAAGAGTAACGGCTCGGTAAATTTGCTCCAGCAACATCACCCGGGCGAGCCGATGGGGCCAGGTCATACGGCCGAAACACAGGCTTCGCCTGGCGGACGAGAGAAGATCGGGGCTGAGCCCGTCCGGCCCGCCCAGAACGAAGGCAAGCTGGCTGGTGCCGCCGTCGGCCGCGCTTTTGATGATCTTAGAAAACTCTTTTGAATCAACGCTCTCACCGTTCTCATCCAGACATATCAGCAACGCCCCCGGTGCAATCTTGGCCTCAAGGGCGTTTGCCTCACGGGTCTTGCGCGCCGCGGCGCTGGCCTCCTGGGCTTCGGGCACTTCGACAATTTCAATTTTGGAGAGCCCGGTTTGACGGCCAAGTTTTTCTGCCCGCGCCTGGTAATCGGCGCACAATTCGGCTTCAGGCGCACGTTTCAGACGCCCCACCGCGCAAATGGTTATGCGCATGGTCTCATGCGATCATGGTTGATGCGCCGGTCTAAACGGCGATCTTTTCGTCCGGCGCCTGGGGCGACCAGAGTTTCTCAAGATTGTAGAAGCTGCGCACCTCGGGCCGGAACAGGTGCACCACCACGTCGCCGGCATCGATCAGCACCCAGTCGCAATGGGGCAGGCCTTCCGAATGGGCGCCTTTGACACCGGCGTCCTTCAACGAGCGCGAAAGCTGGTCGGAAATGGCGCTCACGTGACGCTGAGAGCGGCCTGAGGCAATCACCATATGGTCGGCAACAGAGGTTTTCCTGCCGACGTCGATCGCGATGACATCTTCGGCCTTAGCATCTTCCAGGCAGTCGGTTACGGTCTTGAGGAGTTGTTTGGACGCCTTGCGCGCCTCGGCGGCAGGGTCCTTGGGAGCGGCCTTTTTCCTTTTGGCGCTCGACTTGGGTTTGTCCGTCAGGGTTTGAGTTCCTTTCGAAAAAAGGGCAGCCGCAACGGTTATCGCTGGACTGCCGGTTGGACATGCAAATTGTCTAAAGGTTGCAAGGTCTAAGTATCCGCTTCCTTTGATCTGATCTTTGCGACTCGCATGGTACCCCGGACACTGTGACAGTTTCAACAATCAATGTGTTTGCTGTTTTTCGCGGGAGACCGGTTGGTTTTGTCATGATGTGCAGAATCGTAAGGTCCGCCGCCGGGCACGTGCGATGAAGCGCAACAGTGAGCACTCTCTATCCTGGAACAAGGCGCCAGAGCGAGCCGGTCTCATTGTGTTCCAGAACAATGTAGACAAATCCATCATCGCCCATTGCCACATCGCGAATACGCCCGAAATCGGTGATCAGCTTTTCCTGCTCAACAAGTTTGTTGTTTTCAATGCGCAGACGATAAAGGGTGCTGGCCTTCAAGCTTCCAATAAGCAGGTCGTTTTTCCAACCCGGAAACTCCGTCCCATTGTGAAAGGTGAAATTCGACACCGCCGGTGCCGGGGTAAAGTCGACAACCGGCAAAACGGTGTCTTCGATGGGAAAGTCCAGCCCCAGATCTTTGCCGATCGAAATTTCCTCACCGCTATAGTCAAGTCCATTGGTGTAGAGCGGCCAGCCATAATTCTGGCCTGCGCGGATGTGATTGATTTCGTCACCGCCACGAGGCCCCATTTCTGTGTTCCAGATTTCACCATTCGTTGGATGTCCGTCCAGCCCCTGACCGGTGCGATGGCCATAGCTCCAGACCGTGTGGATTGTGGACGCCTCTGGCCGCTTTTCCGGCGCAACCCAGAAGGGATTGTCTTCCGGAACGGTTCCATCATCGCGGACCCGGTGGATCTTTCCAAACGGCGTGTCGAGCTGATGCAGCTTGCCGTACGTGTTTTTTCCGCCAATCGAAATATACAGGTACCCGCGCCCGTCAAAGGCCAGACGTCCGGCCGCTACCGCGTCTGGAACCGGCGTGTAGTGGTCTTTGTGAACCGACCAGATGATTTCCTGATCCACCCACTTGCCCCCCTTGATGCGCCCGCGGACAACGCGGACCATTGTTCCGGGAACCACCCATCCACAGAGCCAATTGCACCGGTCCGTATGGGAAAGGTATATCCAGCCGTTTTCCTGATAGTCAGGATGCAGCTCCACATCGAGCACCGTGCCGAGATTTAGCCAGGTGCCTTTTACGCTGAGCAGCGTTCCCCAGACCTGTGGGGTGTCTTCGATGAGGGCTCTTTGCTTGCCGTCCCGGTTAACAATCGAAAGCCCCCTGATCTTTTCGGCAACGAGGATTTCGCCGCCGGGCAGTGGGGCAAGGGAGTATGGCCTGCTCTTCAGAGGCGTTACCAGCTCGAGCTGGAAGTCATGGTGTTTTGACCGGATGATCCGGCTTTCTTTAGGTTCTTTGGTATAGGAGGCTGCGATCGTCGGGAAGTTCTGGCGATGCTCGCTGATGTATATGGCCAGCAACTTGATCTGTTGCGGCGGCAGATTCTTAGCCCACCCTTCCATGGTCGTGCCCGGAACGCCCTTGGCAATGACGGCCATCATGTCCTCGACCGTGTCACCTTGTTTGAGCGGCACGTCAACAAGGGCTGAACCCTGCTCGGTTCCTTCCAGCGCCTTTCCATGACAGCTGGCACAATTCTCGTTCCAGGCCACCAGGGACGGCTCCCTGCTGTCTGCGGTCATGACGTACCAATAGCCGAATGCTGCTCCAACAATGGCGAACACGGTCAAACCGATTGCGATCTTATAGCGTCGTTTCATGGATAGTCCCGTTCAATAGGCTGGTGTGTCCCACATGATGCTGGTCGGAAACAACAGATCAGTCGGATAGATTTGCCGGATGGTTCATCCGAGATATCCCATAACGTCTTCGCAACCGCCTGGTCGACCTTCCGCTTTGGGCATAAGGCCTCATCAAGCCTCGTGCAAAGACATCGCAATTCAGCGATCAGTTTGCCCATTGCGAAGCGCCGTGGAGCTTTCCGGCCGCAACGGCCATGTGATGAACGCCCAGGCCGGCAATGCGCTGCCGGCCAGCAGCGATGCGTCGGCTGCATCAATCCTGGCGCGGGCATAGGCTAGCGCCGCCGGGCTGGTCAGCGCCCTCAGCCCGTGCCCCGGCCGGTCGAACACGCACAAGGGCAAAGCACGCGGCAGATCGCGCCACTGATACCAGCGGTGCAGTTCGGCAAACGAATCCGCTCCCATGATCCAGACAAAGCGCCCCTTGGCGATCGTGTGGCGCAAGCTGGCCAGTGTGTCTGCGGTGCAGGTTGAGCCCAATTGCTGCTCCACATCGCTCACCGACATTCTGGGATGGCGCACCAGGTCGCGGGTTTCGCGCATCCGCTTGTCGAAGTCGGCCGTGTCGTCCTTGCTTTTCAACGGATTCTGGGGCGACACCAACCACCAGACGGCATCAAGCTCCAGCCGCTTCAGCGCCGCGGAGGCCGTGGCCAGATGGCCGGCATGCGCAGGATTGAACGAGCCCCCGAACAGGCCGATCCGTTGGCCGGGCGAAAATACTGGAAGACGAAGCACGGGCGTTAGGTTCAGGCTAGCCGGGCCGCGTCTGGCCGGAGCCGCGCACGGCATATTTGAAGCTGGTGAGCTGCTCCAGCCCCACCGGCCCGCGGGCATGCATCTTGCCGGTGGCAATGCCGATCTCCGCGCCCATGCCGAA
>CAJHYS010000285.1_pt1 | contig 19355 bp, 16 predicted proteins | sample 9198801 | NCBI WGS metagenome assembly CAJHYS01 (sample SAMEA7708368, study PRJEB35096) | sediment metagenome | biome: marine neritic benthic zone biome [ENVO:01000025]; feature: sediment [ENVO:00002007]; material: shallow marine sediment [ENVO:03000034] sea grass bed [ENVO_01000059] ...
CGGGATCTGTGTTCTATCGGCAAGGTGTTCCGGCCGGCTACGCCTACGCCGGGCGCTGGAGCGGCCCGATTGCCGCCTTGAAGCCGGGCGACATGCCCGCTCTCATCGCCCATACCGAAACCGCAGCTGCCCAAACCGGTGAGACCTTCGGCCTTATGATCCCTCTGCCCAACCAAGCTGCAATGATGCACACGATGAACCACGGCTTCCGTTTGGAAAGCGCGCACACGCTGTATTTCATGGCCGATTTTACGCCGCCGGGGCTGGACCGATACATTCTCTCAATGCCCGGCTTCTTCACCTGAGCGGCAGGACCGCCCGATCCTTATTCCGAGCTGGTTCCAGCTACAGGCTGGGTGAGTTGCCGATGCGGCGGAGGCGGGAACCTGCGGCTCCAATTGAGCGCCATCTGCCTGGCGCGCTCTTGTACCTCTAATGGTAGATTGGTCGCCAGTTCATTGTATCGATTGATGATGTGCGGATGCACTTCAGGACGGGCAACATTCTGGGCAAGGATGTACCACATCATCGCCCGCACGTCGTTGAACGGCTTGTCGCGCTGCTCCCAATAGATGTCTCCCAGCTTGGCCAGAGCCAATGGGAAGTGCTTTTGGGCCGACAGCATCAGCCAGCGCATTCCGCGGCGTGGCCGCTTGTCCAGCCCGTCGCCGTCATAGAACATCGCGCCGATACCGAACTGCGCGCCGGGATGCTTGAACTCTGCCGCGGCGCGGAAAATTCTGAGTGCGCGCTGAGGTTGCCGCGGAATATTCGCGTCAGGTATCCCCTTCCGGTAGTAACGTCCTACATGAACGAGAGAATCCAGCTTCGCACCCATCAAAGGACCGGGCGGCTCCAATCCGTCGAAGGCCAGTGCCGCCTTGCGGAAATGGCCAAACGCCTGGCCATCGTTCACCGGCACGCCCTGACCCATCTGATACATCCGCCCAAGCCACCAATGGGCCATCAGATCGCCCTCATCGGCAGCCGCCTTAAAGAGCTCGTGGGCTTTGGTGAACTCCCCTGCCCGATAGGCGCTCAGCGCCTTTTGCAGGTTGGTGGCCCATATCTTTAGATCAAACTCCGGCCTGATGTTCTTTGCCGCCTCCCGGAACGAGAAGAACATGGATTGACCAAAGCCAAGCACCTTCTCTTCGGCCGCTGCCTGCGGCACCGGTGCCGACAGACAGACCCCAGCCGCAAGCGCAACGCAAGCGATGCGCGGCAGTGCCTTAATCGGCCTTATGCGGTCAAAGATCTGCATAGCAAACAAGCTCGGCCTCTCCGCCGGGGTGGGTAACCGCGCCTTGACGCGCCTGGCCCACAGTTTGTGCGTATTTCCATATCGTACCCGAGCGATAATCGGTCTCGCGCGGTGTCCAGGCCTTTCGCCGGACCTCCATCTCCGCGTCGCTGACATCCACATCAATGGTGCCGTTCACGGCATCAATGGTGATCATATCGCCATCCTTCAAGAGACCGATGGGGCCTCCAACGGCCGCCTCCGGGCCCACGTGGCCGATGCAGAAGCCCCGGGTTGCACCGGAAAAGCGGCCATCGGTGATCAATGCCAGCTTCTCGCCCATGCCCTGGCCGTATAGAGCTGCCGTGGTGGCCAGCATCTCGCGCATACCAGGTCCGCCAACCGGACCTTCGTAGCGGATCACCAGAACTTCGCCCTCTTCGTAGGTGCGGTCGGTGACGGCCTGGAAGGTCTCTTCCTCGCTGTCGAAGCAACGGGCCGGACCGGTGAACTTCAATGTCGCCATTCCGGCAACCTTCACGATGGCCCCTTCGGGCGCCAGATTGCCCTTAAGACCAACCACACCGCCTGTCTTGGTAATCGGCTTGTTGGCCGGATAGACCACATCCTGCTCGTCATTCCACTTAACGGCAGCCATGTTCTCCGCAATGGTGCGGCCGGTCACGGTGATCTCGTCGCCATGGAGAAACCCGTTGTCGAGCAAGGTCTTCATGATGAGTGGAATTCCGCCCACCTCGAACATGTCCTTGGCCACGTATTTCCCGCCGGGCTTAAGATCGGCGATATAGGGCGTTTTCTTGAAGATTTCGGCCACATCCATCAGATCAAACTTGATGCCGCATTCATGGGCGATCGCCGGCAGGTGCAAGCCCGCATTGGTCGACCCGCCCGATGCGGCAACCACCGCGGCGGCGTTTTCAAGGGCTTTGCGGGTGACGATGTCGCGGGGCCGAATGTTTCGCGCCACCAGCTCCATAATCTGTTCGCCGGCAGCCATGCAGAATTTGTCGCGCAGCTCATAGGGCGCCGGCGCACCGGCCGAATACGGCAAAGCAAGACCGATCGCCTCCGAGACAGTGGCCATGGTGTTGGCGGTGAACTGGGCACCGCATGCCCCCGAACTTGGGCAGGCAACTTCCTCTAACTCGGTCAGATCCTCATCCGACATGTTGCCCACAGAATGGCGGCCAACCGCTTCAAACACATCCTGAATGGTGACCGGAGTGCCGCGAAAGTTGCCGGGAAGGATGGAACCGCCGTAAATGAAGATCGAAGGCACGTTCAGGCGCACCATGGCCATCATCATGCCCGGCAGGGATTTGTCGCATCCGGCCAGGCCCACCAGGGCATCATAGCCATGGCCGCGCATGGTGAGTTCAACCGAATCAGCAATCACTTCGCGCGACACCAGCGAAGACTTCATGCCCTGGTGCCCCATGGCGATGCCGTCGGTCACGGTGATCGTGCAGAATTCTCTTGGGGTTCCGCTGGCCGCCGCCACCCCTTTTTTCACCACCTGGGCCTGGCGCATCAACGCGATATTGCACGGAGCGGCCTCGTTCCAGCAGCTGGCGACCCCCACGAAAGGCTGATTGATCTGTTTCCGGGTCAGCCCCATGGCATAGTAAAAGGCCCGGTGTGGCGCCCTTTGTGGTCCCTGCGTCACGTGCCGGCTTGGCAAATTCTTTTTGTCGAACGTCTTAGCGTCCATTAAAAACCCTCAATATGTTGCCTCGATCATGCATTGTCATGGGCTGCATTCCTGTTAAGCCCTTTGCGCATAAGCGACAGACCGTTCTTAGTGTTTATTTACCTTCCTCACGCTTGGCGAACTGACCAACGATTTGATCCCACCACGTCCCGGCGCGTGCCCCAGCCCGAACCGTAGCCTGAACGCTAGGGTCCATTCTGGGCACAAAAAAGATCGATAAGGGCAAGTTTTGGTGAGGAGACTATTCTCTGGGCGAGTGTGACGTAATTACAACAAATCTGGACATTGCGGGCAGCTAGAACCAACGTGTATGCCAGTCTTGGTAAACTAGACCGACTCACAGACGCGAATGAGGCCCCGCAATGGCTCAGCAACCCTGGGGCGCAGCCCCCACAATCCCTTCGGTACCAGGTGTTCCACCTCCGCCTCCACGCAAGGAAACGGTGCGGATCGCCTTTCACCAGCAAGAAGGCTTGCTTGGCCTTACCATCATCAACTTTCTGCTCAGCGTGGTAACCTTAGGAATCTACAGTTTTTGGGGAAAAACAGCGATCCGCCAACACATCTGGTCGTCGATCCACATTAACGAAGAGCCCGTGGAATATACCGGAACGGGCTGGGAGTTGTTCCTCGGGGCGCTTATTGTCGGCCTGCTCATTCTGGTTCCTCTGGCCTTCATCCAGATATTCGCCTCCTTCCTGTTCGCCGCATCGACGATGTTTGCCACTCTTGTGCAGATACTGGTGTCGGTTTTCGTCCTGTTCCTCATCGGTATCGGCACGTACCGCGCACGGCGTTACCGCTTGAGCCGCTCCGTATGGCGCGGAATTCGCGGGTCGCTGGCCGGATCGCCTGTCCGCTTCGGCACCTCCTTCCTGTTCCGCTACGCCATGCTGCTGCCCACTCTCGGATGGGCCTATCCCTGGCTTCGGGTGGGGCTCAACCGGCACATCACCAACGACATGCGATTCGGCCAGCATCCCTTCCATTTCCGGGGTTCTGCCGCACCGCTCTATCTTCCGTTTGCCACCGTTTGGATCGCCGGCGCTGTGATTATCGCTCTGTTGGTGGGGACAACCTGGGGCAGTGTTGAAGTTGATCTGCTGTTTGCAGGCGACGCGGAAGACCCCCTCGAAGCACAAAAACAAGGTCTGATTCTCTTAGGCATCCTGTTGATCGGTTTACCGATCTTCTTCGTGATCTCCGGCCTTCTCTGGGTGGTCTACAAGGCCGCAGAACTGCGCTATTTTGCCGATTGCACCACATTTGGCGACCTTCAATTCCAGTTGGATGCAACAGTGTGGAGCCTGATCATCCTCACGCTCGGCAACATCTTCATCATGCTGCTCACTCTGGGCATCGGCCGTCCGTTCGTTCAACGCCGCCTGATCCGCTATGTGGTTGCACGCCTTGAAACCAACGGCACGGTCGATATCGCCGCGATTCAGCAGTCTCAGCGACAGCTCGACCGCAGCGGAGAGGGCTTGGCCGAAGCCTTTGATATCGATGGCTTCTGATCCGTCAGGGGCCTATCAGGGCTATTTCAACGATGGCCAGACTGCAACCAGTCACGAGGTGCAGATAACGTTCGGGCCCGATGGTCTGCTATTCGGGCCAAAGGATGAAAGCGCCCAGGAGCATTGGACCTTTGAAGGTCTGCGTCCGGTTCGCCCGGTTCCCAAATCCGGACCGGCCCGGTTACGCTATGAGGGTGTTCCAGAAGCACGGCTCATCGTTCCCTCGCCTGAGTTTGCCCAAGCGGTGCTGCAGCGTGCACCGCAGCTGGGAACCGCAGCAGGCCACCGGGCAACAGCGAAAGTCGCCGCCTTGTGCATTGCCGGCCTTGTGGCCTTTGCGGCCGTGAGCTGGCTTATTCTGAGCGCGGCGCCTGCAACGGTGTCAACGATGATCCCCAAATCATGGTGGGGCCACATAGGCGAGCAGATAGAAGCGAGCGTGATCAAGAACGCCAAGCAATGCGAGGGCGCGGAGGGCAAGAGAGCGCTTGCCAGCATGGCCTTCCGGTTTTCCGATGACGTGGAGCCGAACAGTGTTCGGGTGTACGACCTGCCCTTCGTCAATGCTTTCGCCATGGCGGGTGGACGGGTTGTTTTGACCAGCAAGCTGATCGAGGCAGCGAAGTCTCCAGATGAGGTGGCCGGCGTGCTCGCCCATGAACTGGGCCACGTGAAGGCACGCCATCCCGAGGAGCAACTGGTACGCGTGTTCGGCCTGCAGCTCATCATGAGCACCCTGTGGGGCGGCGGAGGCCTGGGCGACGCCATGGCGCAAGGCGGTGCGCTGTTGGCGATCCTTCGCTACACCCGAGGTGCCGAGCGCGAAGCAGACGCCATTGCGATTGAGCTTCTGCGCAAAGCCAAGATCAATCCCCACGGACTGGCAGACTTCTTTGAGATCGTGAAGAAACTCTATGGGTCAAAGAGCCAAGAGGATTTGGGACGGATCGGCAGCATGCTGCGCACTCATCCCGGACTGAAAGAGCGGATTGCGCAGATCCGCAAGCTTGAGACCAGCTCAAACACGCCGGCCCTATCAAAAGAGGATTGGGAAGCGCTCAAGACAATATGCAACTGAGCGCTGTCTGCGCGTTCAGCTGCGGAGGCGGTCTGCGGTCACCCGGGAGATCGCTTCGTCAGGGCCATGCTCATCCGCCAAGCCCCCTACCACCCCTTGGCGATCAACCTCGGGTCGGTTTTGGCTGAGCTTCCACTTGCCCTCCAGTTTTGCGATCGAAAGCTCGATCCCAACGATCCCGCGCAACATGGTTTGAACGAAGCGATCCGGCGCATCGCTGACTTGCCACGGCTCGGCACGACCCGATTCATGCTGATCGGTTACCGCGGTGACATTTGCCAACAGCCAGTCAGGATCCTTGTGAACCCGCAACGGACCTGTGGCATGCACCGTCACAAAATTCCATGTGGGCACCACCTTCCCGTGTTCCTGCTTGGACGGATACCAGGAGGGCGTGATGTAGGCTTCCGGGCCATGAAAAATGCACAAGGCATCAACCGAGGCATCCAGCGTGGACCATTGCGGATTTGGCCGGGCAAGATGCCCGCGCAACGTCCCAAACTCACCGTCTTCCGGGCTGAGGACCAATGGCACGTGGCTGGCATTGAGGTCGCCATCGTTCAGCGTCACCAAGGTGGCAAACGGGTGTTCGCGCATCAGCGCATGCAGCGTCTTCAGATCGGTCTCGACGAAGGCTTCAGGCACGTACATTGAACCCTCCTGTTCAACTGGCTCAGGACAGCCCCTTCAACCGCTCAAGCGCAGCTGAAAGCTTGTCGGCCTTGGCTTGGGCCTCCACTTGCCGGTTGCGCTGTTCTTCAACCACATGCTCAGGCGCCCGCGAGGTGAACTTCTCGTTGGCAAGCTTGGCGGCGAGGCCTTTCAGCTCACCATCAATCTTGCCCAGCTCTTTTTTCAGCCGGGCGCTTTCCGCTTCAACGTCGATGACGCTGCCCAACGGCAGAGCGATGACCGCCTCATCCATAACCGCCTGCACGGCGCCTTCCGGGGCCGCGTCGGCAAACGTTAAGGCGTCCAAACGGGCCAGGCGCATGATCTCCGCCGTCCAAGTTTGCGTCCAGGCCACTTGCTCGTCGCCCGCGGCAGCGATGACGCAAGGGACCTTGGCCCCTGCGGGCACATTCATCTCCGCGCGCACCGACCTGATTTCTGTCACCAATCTGATCACCCAGTCGATCTCGGCGTCAGATGCGTTGTCCTGAAGACCTGAGTAATCCGGCCAATCTGCCTGGATCAGCCAGGTCTCGCGCTTCGGACCTGTTTCGCCGGTCACCTGCCAGAGCTCTTCAGTGATGAAGGGCATGAACGGATGGGTGAGCAACAGAATCTGGTCGAAGGCCCAGGCGGCGGCGGCTTTGGTCTCGGTCTTGGCCGCGCCGTCCTCACCGTTCAACACCGGCTTGATCAGTTCCAGGTACCAGTCGCAATAGACATTCCAGATAAAGCGGTAAAGCGCCCCTGCCGCCTCATTGTAGCGGTGCTGCTCAATACCGGCGGTCACGGCAGCAGCGGTGCGCTCAACCTCGCCCGCGATCCACCGGTTGGCCCCTAGGGTCATGGCGGAAGGCTCAAAGCCTTCGGCGCGAACGCATTCGTTCATCTCCAGAAAGCGCGCGGCATTCCAGATCTTGGTGGAGAAGTTGCGGTAGCCCTCCACCCGGGATTTGGCGAGCTTGATGTCGCGCCCCTGGGCCGCCATCGCCGCCAGGGTGAAGCGCAGCGGATCAGCTCCATACTCGTCGATCAACTCCAATGGGTCGATAATGTTGCCCTTGGATTTCGACATCTTGGCGCCCTTCTCGTCGCGCACCAACGCATGGATATAGACCTCTCGGAACGGCACTTCCGGCACCCCGTTCTCGTCCTTCATGAAATGCATGCCGAACATCATCATGCGCGCCACCCAGAAGAAGATGATGTCAAAGCCGGTGACCAAAACATCCGTCTTGTAGTAGCGCTTGAGCTCGGGCGTCTCTTCAGGCCAGCCGAGGGTTGAGAACGGCCAGAGCGCCGATGAGAACCAGGTGTCGAGCACATCGTCATCACGCTCCAGCATGGTGCGCGTGCCGTAATGGCGCTCGGCAGCGGCTAGCGCCAAACCCTCAGTCTCCTCAACGAACACCTCACCGTCCGGGCCATACCAGGCCGGGATCTGGTGACCCCACCACAGTTGGCGGGAGATGCACCAGGGCTGGATGTTGCGCATCCAGTCGAAATAGGTCTTCTCCCAGTTCTTGGGCACGAATACGGTCTCGCCGTCTTCCACCGCCTTGATGGCAGGTTTGGCCAGCGTTTCCGCGTCCACATACCATTGCTCAGTGAGGAACGGTTCGATGATCACATTGGACCGGTCGCCGAAGGGGAGCGCGTGCTCATGGTCTTCCACCGCCTCAAGCAGACCGGCTGCCTCCATGCGCTCCACAACCAGCTTGCGCGCCTCAAATCGGTCCATGCCATGCATTTCCAGCGTGGCTGCCAAATCGTCCGAAGGCGCAACGCCGTCGGTGAAATCCTCATTGTCCTTGAGGAACAGGCAGGCGTTCCGGTCGAATATGTTGATCAGGCGGAGGTCTTGCCGCTTGCCCACGTCAAAGTCATTGAAATCGTGCGCCGGCGTCATTTTCACCGCCCCTGAACCCTGCTCGGGATCGGCATACTCGTCGGCCACAATCGGGATCTCGCGGCCCACCAATGGCAGGACGCAGGTCTTGCCCACTAGGTCCGCATAGCGTTCATCGTCGGGGTGAACCGCCACGCCGGAATCCCCAAGCATGGTTTCTGGCCGCGTTGTGGCCACGGTGATGGTGCGCCCCGGCTCGTCTTTGAGCGGATACTTGAAGTGCCAAAGATGCCCCTTACTCTCCACCTGCATAACCTCAAGATCGGAGATGGCGGTGAGCAGCTTGGGGTCCCAGTTGACCAGTCGCTTGTCCTTGAAAAGGAGGCCCTCTTTATAAAGAGAGACAAAGACCTTCAGAACCGCTTTCGACAACCCCTCATCCATGGTGAAACGCTCACGCGACCAGTCGCAAGAGGCCCCGAGGCGCCGCAGCTGGCCGGTAATGGTGCCGCCTGAAACCGCCTTCCATTCCCAAACCCGCTCAACAAACTTCTCGCGCCCAATGTCCCAGCGGGACGGTTCCTGGTTTTCCATGAGCTGACGCTCGACAACCATCTGTGTGGCAATGCCGGCATGGTCCATGCCGGGCTGCCAGAGCACATCCTTGCCCCGCATGCGCTCAAACCGGATCAAAATGTCCTGCACCGTATTGTTCAGCGCATGGCCCATATGCAGCGATCCGGTGACGTTGGGCGGCGGGATGACAATGCAGTAGCTTTCTGCATCGGGCTTTTGGCCACAGGCAAATGCGCCGGACGTCTCCCAGGCCTCGTAGAGCCGTTGTTCGGTCGTGGCAGGGTTGTAGGTTTTCTCAAGCATCACGAAATGGTCCTGGTGGAGACAGCCAAACGATAAATAAGCGAAAGGGACGCAAGCTTATACAGCCACGTCCCTCATAGTTTCAACCGGCAGAAGTGTATGACTTAATTTGGCTGGTTGGCCACCCGGCGCACTTCCTCCCGCACCACTTCGGTGACGATTCTGGGGAGATTGTCGTCGAGCCAGGATTTCACTGCAGGTTCCAAAATCCGGCGCAGAACCAAGTCGACCATGGCTTGATCGGTCTTTGCGCCCCCCGCGCTCACAGCCGCCTGTGTTTCAGCGACCGCGGTCAATTTCGATAGTGGATCCGCCTCAGCCTTGGGTGCAAGCTCAGCCTCTGCCGGTTCAGCCGTCTTCATTGAGGGCATGGCAGGCGGGACCTTTTCGGCCGCTGGCGCCGGGTCCGGCTTTTCTTCACGCACAGGTGCCGGCGCGGCCCGTTCAGCCGAGGCCCAGGACAACTCCGGCACTTGAGGACCAGACGCCCCGCCAGAAACAGGTGCAGTATCGGCCGGCGCTTCGGCGCGGCTTTCTTTGATGCGTTCAGCAACACTGCTCGCCGCATCGGCCGGCTTCTGCTCTTCAACACGGGTGGTCAATGCCTGCAAAGCACTGGACGCTTGAGGAGCGCTCGGCTTTTCCTCCGGCGCTGCCTGCTCACTCTCAGAAGAGAACACGGCAGCACGAAACGGATCGGGCCCGCCTTTGACAACCGGCGGCGCCTCAGGCGCAGGAGGGGGCGGTGTCGGGATTTCTTGCGCGGCAGGTTCCGCTGGCGCTGCTGGTTGGACCGCCTGCTCTTCTTCAGGCTGCTCTGACCGCAAGTTTGAGGAAACACCATGCATTTGCTTTTGCACAGATTCCCGGGTTTCGTTCAGCTTTCGCGTAAGCTCGGCAAACGGATCGTGGGAACTGTGCACCGTAGCATCGAATTCCTGGCCCGGCGGCGGCGCTGCAAAGGCCGCCTCGGCGCTGGAGCCTGATGCAAACGGGTCGCCGCTGGTTTCCGGCACTGCGCCTGGAATGTCTTCATTGATGGCCTGTCTGATCGAGGACAGGATTTCTTCCATACTGGGCTCGGCCGCTGCATTGCTTGCGCTCATTGGATCTTCCCACCCGTCAAATCAGCCATCTTCATCCCTCAGAATCCCCCGCGCCAAGTCATTCCTTACACAAAGGCACGACTTGGGCATGATTCTTCAAGTGAATCTAATCTGATTCGCTAACGCTGGCGCCGAACAATTTGTCACGAACCCGCAAGTAATTTACTTCCGGATCATAGCGGCTAACGCCAAGATTCAGGTCGTTGGCGGTCAGTCTGCCGATGGAAGCCAAGAGCTGATAGCGCGCAACAATCAACTCGCGTTGTGCCTGCACAAGCGACACCCGTGAATCCACCAACTCCTGCTCAGCATCCAATACGTCCAAAGTGGTGCGCGAACCAACCAGCGCTTCCTGTTTCACACCGCTGAATGCAAGCTCGTTTGCCGATACCTGTTCGCGCGCGGCACGGATGGCTTCATGGGCAGCAATGATGTTGTTCCATGAGGTCACAACGTTTTGCCGCACCTGGCGCCGGGCATCCAAGATCTGCAGCCGGCGCTGATTTGCCGTGTGCTTGGCCTCGCGGATCGTCGAGTAGATTCTTCCCGCCTGGTAAAGCGGCACACTCAAAGATCCTACAACCGAGCCCTGCTCGTTTTTGAGGAGTGTCGCCGTGTCGCGCTCGCGCCGGCTATATTGCGCCTGCACCGAGAGCGTGGGCAACAAGTTGCCTTTGGCCACCTTAATCGCATACCGCGCGGCGATCTCCGTAAACGATGCAGCCAGCACAGTCGGGTTTTGCCCTTCAGCAATGCGCGCCGCGCCCTTCAGGCTTCTAGGTATCCGCGCCAGGGTCTTCTTCGGGTAGTAGAGCTTCTTGGGCTTGATGCCAAACACCCGCACGTAGAACGCAGCGCTCGCGGCAAGATTGGATTTGGCGACCGCCAGGTTGGATTGCGACTGACTGAGACGCGCGCGGGCCTGTGCCACATCGGTGCGGGTGATCTCGCCCACATTGAACCTGGCTTGCGAAGCGCGCAGTTGTTCTTTCAACACCGCCACGTTCTTGCGCCGCAGGGAGACAATCGTGCGGTCCCGGATCACATTCATATAGGCGGTGACGCCGTCGAGCAGCACCGTCTGCTGAACATTCAACAATGTCTGACGGCCGGCATTCACATTGGCCTCGGCCTGGAGAGTGCCAAAATAAGTTCTCATGCCCTCAAACACGGGCTGCGACAGCGTAATGGAGTATCCGCGCGGCTGACGACCGTTTTTGGTCCGGCTCAGCGTCGTGACCACTTCGTCCTTCACATAACCGTAATCGCCATTGGCCGATACGGTCGGGCGCCATCCGGACAATGCCTGCGGCACCGCCTCATCCGTCGCTCTTTGACGCGCCCGCTCTGCCCCCAGTTGCGGGTTCTTCAAATAAGCTCGGGCGAGGGCCCGCCGAAGGCTCTCCGCCTCCGCCGAGGAAACATGAGCATCGATGGCAAACGTCCAGCCTGCCGTAGCAAGGCATAGCGATGCACAAATCCAACAGTTAAGGGATTTTCTGATCACCCCAAATCACTCCGCGCTAGTGTCCGGTTTCTTCAAACTGCAATTCTTATTTGACCAATGCGACAAATCTTCGGCCATTTCGGTCAAATTGCTGCCCCAGAAACGAATCACCTCGTTAGTCTTTCTAGCGTAACTCTGCCGCCAGCAACAGGACACGATCAATGTCCACTATTAGCAGGATTCGTTTACGGCACCATGGCTTAGCTGCAACAGCGCACAACAAAACGCAGCCGCCGCTTTGCGGCAGGCTAGAATACAAAGGCTTCGCGGTCTGCCTCGAACCCCGGCAAGGGTTTTGCATTGGCTCCCAAGCCGGCGCGTTCTGAGATCGTATTGTCATTTTTTTGATAGAGCCGTGTTTGCCCCACGCCAGCCTCTTCGATGACCGCCACGAGGCGCCCGCCGTCCTTCAACTGGTCGAACAAGCCGTCCGGAACATGCTCCACTGCCCCTTCGAGGACAATCACATCGTAGGGACCCTGCTTGGCGTAGCCCTCGTTCAAGCGGCCGGTCAGCACGGCAGCATTGTCCACGCCCAACTCGTTCAGCAGATTGCCGGCCTCCTCGGCCATCAGCTCAATCTCTTCGACCGCCACCACAGCATCCGCCAGGTGGCCCAGAACCGCAGCCGAGTAGCCGGTGGCACACCCCACATCAAGCACCAGATCGCTCTTGCTCACCGCGCTCAACTGGACCAGCCGCCCAAAGGTCATGGGTTGCATGATGTAACGCGGCCCATTGCCCTCGCTGTCGGCCGGCGCAACTTCGATGCACTCGTCACAGTAGGCCACGGACCGGCGCGCGGTCGGCACGAACAGTTCACGCGGGATTTGTCCCATGGTGTCGATCAAACGAGGCTCGGTCACATTGTTGGGCCTGAGTTGAGACTCAACCATGTTGTGACGTGCTGCGGCAAAATCCATCGTACTGAATGTCCCCAATCGGCAAAGCAGGCACCAGCTTGCGCCCGCTTGTTGCTTTATCAAACCGCGCTTGTCCCCGTCTACAAGCAATATTCGCCTATCCCATACCGCGATGAGCAAATGGGCAGTTGACCACGCGAACAAATGAGATAGGTGTCGAAGCACAACCTCACCGCTGGAGCCCTGCCCTGCCGATGGCGTCGTCACTTTCAAATAATCGCCGTGCCATCTTGCTGATGGTGGTTGCGATGAGTTTTCTGGCTGCCAACGATGCCATTCTCAAGTTCGTTGGCAGCCAGATGCCGGTGGGCCAGATGCTGGTGGTTCGCGGAGTGGCTCTTTGTGCGTTTTTGGCGTTGGGCTGTTGGTTCGGCCGCCAACGGGTCAGCGTGCACGGCCTCTTCCACCGGTGGAGTGTATTGCGCGGCGTTGCCGAAGTGGCCGCCACCTATCTCTTCATTTCAAGTCTGGCTCTGCTGCCCATCGCCTTGGCGTCCACACTGGTATTCTGTTTTCCCATAATTCTCACTGCGCTTTCCGGCCCCGTCTTCGGAGAACGGGTCGGGCCTTGGCGCTGGTGTGCGGTTGTGATCGGGTTCGCGGGCGTCTTGGTGGTCACCGCCCCAGGCACCGGGTCATGGCAGCCGGCCCTCGCCTTACCGCTCGGTGCGGCGGTATTTGTGGCCATGCGCGATGTTGCCACGCGTTTTGTGGCACCTCACATTTCAGATGGCTCGGTTACCCTCACATCTTCACTGACGGTCATCTTGAGCGGATTTGCAAGCCTGCCGTTCGGATGGGCCCCACTTACAGGTCAAGCCGTTTCCTGGCTGAGCCTGGCCGGCCTGATCATTGCCATTTCCTTCTTCACCTATGTGGTCGCCGTGCGCACAGGCGAGTTATCGCTCATCGCACCGGTGCAATACATCGTTATCCTGTGGGCCCTGCTCTATGGCGTGGTGTTCTGGAACGAGGTGCCCGGCCCACGCGAGCTTGTCGGCGGCGCCATCATTATCGGCTCAGGGCTCTTGATCCTGCATCGCGAAAAGGTGCAGCATGACCGTCTATCCGCACAACAAAGACAGAAAGCCCACACAGAATGAACCTTGCTCGCAACACCTTCAAAGCCGCCATTCTGGATGGCAAACCTCAGATCGGACTATGGAACAGCCTGTGCAGCAACTTTGCCGCCGATGTGGTTTCGTCTGCCGGTTTCGATTGGGCGTTGCTGGACATGGAACACTCCCCCAACGACGAGCGCACCGTCTTGGGCCAGATGCAAGCCATGCAGCAAGGCGATACGGTACCCATCATCCGCCCGCCCTGGAATGACTTTGTGATGATCAAGCGCCTGCTCGACATCGGGGCCTGCGGCTTTTTGTTTCCAATGATCCAGAATGCTGAAGAGGCCGCATCGGCAGTGGCCGCGACGCGCTATCCGCCGCGCGGCATCCGCGGTGTCAGCATGGCCCAGCGCGGCAACAAGTTCGGCCGGGTAAGCGACTATTTTGAGCGCTTCGAAGACGAGCTGGCGGTTCTGGTGCAAATCGAAACCCGCGACGCCCTGAGCCGCACCGCCGAAATCACCGCCGTTGACGGCGTGGACGGCGTGTTTTTCGGGCCGGCCGACATTGCCGCCGATATGGGCCTTCTGGGCCAGGCGGCGCATCCGGACGTGTGGGCCGCCATCGGCGAAGCGGCAAAGATTGTTCACGCAGGCGGCAAGCCCACGGGCACGCTGGTGCAAACCGCAGACAAAGCGGTGGAACTGTTCAATGACGGGTTCAGCTTCGTGGCCTGCGGCTCGGACCTGGGGCTGCTGGCCCGGGGCGCTGATGCGCTGTTGGCCAATGTAAAATCAGGTCTCACCTCGTAAACTCATCCAAAAACTCTGGTTTGCGTCTTGCCATTGCCGCGGCACTTTGGGAAAGTGCAGCCGACTGCAAAAAGCAAAAGCAAGGCAGTCTCGAGGGAGTTAAGGGGAACTGCAGGGGCGTTTTGTGCTCAGAGTTGAGGGTTTAAACAAGCAGTTTGGCGGCCTTCAGGCCGTGCGCGATTGTTCGTTCGAAATTGCCGAAGGCACAATCACCGGACTGATCGGCCCCAACGGCGCCGGCAAAACGACCATGTTCAACATGATCGCCGGTGAACTCGCCCCCACCTCGGGGCGGATCATCTATCAGGGCGAGGACATTGCCGGCCTGCCCACCCACCAAATGTTTCATCGCGGCATCGTGCGCACATTCCAGATCCCCCACGAGTTCGCCAAGATGACAGTTCTGGAAAACCTCATGGTGGTGCCGGCCGGCCAACCAGGCGAGCACATATTCAACAACTGGATTAAGCCCAAGGCGGTGAAGGCGCGCGAAGAAGAGGTTCGCGATAAGGCGGAAACCGCGCTGGAGTTTCTCTCCATCTCCCATTTGCGCGATGAGCGGGCGGGAAATCTATCTGGCGGCCAGAAGAAACTATTGGAACTTGGGCGCACCATGATGACCGACGCCAAGCTGGTGCTGCTGGACGAGCCCGGTGCCGGGGTGAACCCGACGCTGGTGCTCAAGATCATCGACATGATTTCCCAGCTCAAGGCCGAACGTGGCTACACCTTCTGCATCATCGAGCACGACATGGACCTGATCGCCAGCCTTTGCGATCCGGTGATCGTGCTGGCCGAAGGCACGGTGCTGACGGAGGGCTCCATGAAAGAGGTGCGCTCAAACCCCGAAGTGCTCGACGCCTATCTGGGCGGCGGCGAGGAGGATGACCAATGAGCGTCATCGAGCTTCAGGATGTCTACGGCGGCTATGGCGACACGGAAATCCTCCATGGCGTATCGCTGAAGGTGGATCCGGGCGAAATCGTCGTGGTGATCGGCCCCAATGGCGCAGGCAAGTCCACCGCCTTGAAATCTGTGTTCGGGCTCTTGCGCCTGACGAAAGGCAAGGTGCTGCTCGATAGCGAGGAGATCACAAACACCTCGCCTGAACAGGTTGTGCGCCAAGGCGTGTGCTACGTGCCGCAAACCGAGAACATTTTCGCCAGCTTGACGGTCGAAGAAAACCTTGAGATGGGCGCTTATGTGCGTGAGGACGACTTCAGGCCGCGACTGCAAGAGATTTACGAGCTGTTTCCGCCACTTGCGGAAAAACGCAAGCAATCTGCTGGAACCTTGTCCGGCGGCCAACGGCAAATGGTGGCCATGGGCAAGGCGCTCATGCTGGAGCCGAAAATCTTGTTGCTGGACGAACCCACCGCCGGATTGTCGCCGAAATTTCGCGGCGAGATATTCTCCATCGTCAAGACCATCAATGGCCACGGCACCCCCATATTGATGGTTGAGCAAAATGCCAAGCAGGCCCTCTCCATCGCCGATCACGGCTATGTTCTGGTGGACGGCCAAAACAAGTTCTACGGCTCCGGACAGGATTTGCTGGACGATCCTGAGGTGGCGGAGATGTTCCTGGGCGGCGGCAAGGCCATGCCGGAGGTGGCGGACTGATGGCCGAATTCATCAATTTCTATTTCATCCCCGGCCTGATCCTCGGCAGTATCTATGCGCTTGGTGCCATCGGCATCACCATGACCTTCGTCATCTTGCGCTTTGCCAATTTCGCACATGGGGAATCCATGACCCTCGGGGTCTATTTCGCTTGGACCCTGGTTCAAGTGACCGATTTGCACCCTCTCGTGGTGATGCCCATCGCCATGGTTCTGACCGTCCTCTACGCCCTTTCAATCGACAGGATGTTTTATAAGCCGTTGCGCAATGCACCGGTTGTGATGCTGGTGGTGGCTTCGTTCGGGCTGATGCTGATGACGCGGTCTGTGGTTCAGTTTTTCTGGGGCGTGCAGCTCAAATCGGTTCTGCCGGGCATCCAGCGGCCTATCTTGGTGCTGGATTACCTGCGCATCTCGCCCAAACACCTGATGATCATCGCAGGCGCGCTCGTTTTGATGTTCGCTGTGCATTACCTATTGACCTACACCAAGATCGGCAAGGCGATGCGGGCCATGTCGGATTCGCCTGAATTGGCGAAACTCACCGGCATAGATACAGAAAAAGTGGTGATGGCCACCTGGGTGGTGGGCGCCGCGCTGGCCTGTGCGGCAGGCGTCTTCCTGGCGATCGACACCCACGTTGAAACCAGAATGGGCTTCAAACTCTTGCTGCCGATGTTCGCAGCGGCCATTCTGGGCGGGGTGGGCCGGCCCTATGGCGCCCTTGTTGGCGGCTTGATTATCGGGCTGGCCGAAGAGATCTCGTCCTACCCGTTTATCGGAACCGAACCATTGCTTAATCCTGGCTACAAGGCCGGGGTTGCGTTCGCGATCATGATCGGCATCTTGATCTGGCGCCCCTCCGGCCTCTTCAAAGGCAAGGTGTTTTAGAAGATGGATGCCCTCTACGGATACATGCTTTACGGCATTTCGCTGGCCACCATGGGCGGGATTTATGCAGTGCTCACCCTCGGTCTCAATGTGCAATGGGGCTTCACCGGGCTCTTCAACGCGGGCATTGCCGGATTCTTCGGCATCGGCGCCTACACCACAGCGATCCTGACAACATCGGCTACCCACCGGCACATTGGCGGCTTTGAGATGCCTTACGTGGTGGGCTTTGTCGCCGCCATGCTGATTTGCGGGATCATCGCCTATTTGGTTGGCAAAGTCTGTTTGCGTCTCCGAAGTGACTACCTTGCCATCGCGACGATCGGCATTGCGGAGATCTTCCGCCTCATCTTGAAGAATGAAACCTGGGCCACCAACGGCCCGCGCGGGGTGTCGGAAATCCCCAAGCCGTTCGAACACTGGCCCGAACCGTGGAACCAGTTCGGCTTTCTCGCCATGGTCCTGGTGGTCGTTCTGATCGTTTACATTCTTGTTGAAGTGGCGCGCAAATCTCCCTGGGGCCGGGTGATGACGGCCATCCGGGAAAACGAACCCTCGGCCAAGGCAGCCGGCAAGAACGTAGAGACCTTCCGCATGGAAGGGTTCGTCATCGGCTGCATGATCATGGCCCTGGCCGGCGCGCTGATGGCGCATTATTTGAAATTCGTTGACCCCAACGCCACCGATCCGCTGCTCGCCACCTTCCTGGTTTGGGTGATGCTGATCGTCGGCGGCAGCGCCAACAATAAGGGCGCCATTCTTGGTGCGTTCGTTATGTGGGTCGTCTGGTCCGCCACCGAAATCCTCACCAGCCGCCTGCCAGACGAGTTGGCAATTCGCGCGGCCTATATCCGTATCTTCCTGATCGGCCTGATGCTGCAGATTTTCCTACAGAAGTTTCCGCAAGGCATTCTGCCGGAAAAGCGCCCCGCTGTGGCCAAATCCAATGGAAACACAGAAACCAAAATAGCCGATTGAGGCTTGCGCAAAGTGTACCATTACGGCCATATTGACCGCCATGTGGTGCACGGGAGAACTGCACCAGAAAACGGAGAGGAGTGAGACGTAATGAAACTTTTGAAAAAGCTGGCAATCACAGCCTCGGCCATCGCCATGTTGAGCGTGGGCGCGCAAGCTGCTGATATCAAGGTCGGCTCAGCTGGTGGCGTCACCGGGCCAATTGCCGAACTGGTGGCAGCGATCGTCAAAGGTCGTCAAATTGCCGTCGACCACGTGAATTCAAACGGAGGCCTTCTGGACGGCCAAAACATGAAGCTGGTGATTGCAGATTCCGCCTGCGACCCGAAGGCTGCAGTGGATGCCGGCAACAAGCTGGTGAATGTGGAGCAAGTTGTGGCCATCATCGGCCCAAGCTGTTCAGGCGCGACCAACGGCATGGTCTCTTCAGTGACCATCCCGGCCGGCGTGACTGTTCTGTCAGACAGCGCGACAGCCCCTTCGATCTCCGAATTGAAGGACAAGGACACGGTTTTCCGGGCGTCTGCATCTGATGCCTATCAGGGCAAAGCGATTGCTGATCTGATCTGGAAGGCGGGCGTCAAGAAGGTCGCCGTAACCTATTCAAACGACGACTACAATGCCGGCATCGCGAACGTGTTCGTGAAGGAGTACAAAGCGCTGGGCGGCGAAGTGACGGGTAATCAGGCGCATGAGCCGAACAAGGCTTCATACCGCTCCGAATTGTCCACGCTGGCTCAGGGCGGCCCGGAAGCAATGGCCCTGTTTGCCTATTACGGATCCAGCGGCATCACGATCATTAAGAACAGCCTTGAAAACTCTCTGTTCGGCAAGTTCTATGCGGCCGACGGCATGTTCGATAAATCTGTGATCGGCCAGATCGGTGCCGACAACCTGAAGGACAATATCTGGATCACCCAGGCTGCATCCGACACCGAAGATGCATCCTACAAGTCGTTCGCCGAAGCCTATAGGGCCGCCGGCGGTGACCCGGAAGCTCCTTATGCCGCACACGGCTATGATGTTGCGTTTCTGATGGCTCTCGCCATTGAAAAGGCCGGCGCGGCCGACCGCAGCAAAATCAGCGGCGCCCTGCGCGCTGTTGCCGGACCTGATGGCGAAGTGGTGCGCCCCGGAGAGTGGGCCAAAGCCAAGAAGCTGATCGCCGACGGCAAAAAGGTCAACTATCAAGGCGCCGCAGGCATCAATGATTTTGATGAAAATGGCGACGTTACCGGCCTGTTCAGCGTCAACGTGGTTGGCGATGACGGCGGCTGGTCCCGCTCGATGCTGAGATAAGCAACCGGTGGTCCCGCTTATGGCGGGAACCCCCGAGCACGCAAACTGGGCCCTCCCCCGGCAAATCCGGCGGGGGGCCTTTTTCATAGGCTCTTGAGCAACCTCCGATCAGACGGTTACGTCTGAGCGGAGATAAGTTGCTCGCCCGTAACGATAATCTGGGGCATCTTCCGCTCAGTTTGA
>CAJHYS010000439.1_pt1 | contig 19295 bp, 17 predicted proteins | sample 9198801 | NCBI WGS metagenome assembly CAJHYS01 (sample SAMEA7708368, study PRJEB35096) | sediment metagenome | biome: marine neritic benthic zone biome [ENVO:01000025]; feature: sediment [ENVO:00002007]; material: shallow marine sediment [ENVO:03000034] sea grass bed [ENVO_01000059] ...
CCAACGACCACCAGTGCCAGAAACCTTAGTAGAGAAATCGCAAATTAGTGGCCCAGACATTGGGGGCTAGACAGGCAAGTGGACGAAATTACTTTTGGTCAACTCAACTTGAATGGGTGAGAATTCATGTGAAGACCTTGTCTGGCGGCAATGAAGCGTCCTCCTAACTGTTGCAGGACCGCTGGTGACACCAGACGGTTGAGAATGGCACCGGAAGACATCCCTCAGGGCCGGCCTTGTGACAGGAACCAAAGCTGACAGGCGCACAAGACATCTGCACGCCTGCCAGGATCTGTCAGAAGTTGCCGGCGACTACTCTTCAAGCCAAGCGAACTCCGGCCACTCATAGCCGCCCGTATTGCCGATCGGGTGCTTCACCAGGCCCTTCACCTTCTTGGAGATGGCATCGAGATAGTTGTTATGGCTTGGGATGACCCAGCCGCCCTCATTATGGATGAGAGTTTGCATCTCGCAGAACATCTCTTTGCGCTTGGCCGCGTCGGTTTCGCCAGCCGACATCTTGAGCAGATCACCCATGCGGGCATTGTTCCAGCGCGTGTCGTTCCAGGGCGCATCGGGCGCGAAAGCCACCGAGAGCATGGCGTGCGCCGTCGGGCGGGTCAGCCAGGTGACCACATTGAGAGGTTTCTTCAACCAGATCGCACCCCAGTAGCCGTCGTTCGGCACCTTCTTGAGTTGCAAATTGAAGCCGATCTTGGCGGCCTCGCGCTGGATCAACAGACAGGTTTCCTCTATGCCCACATTGACCGGAGCGACGAAGAGTTCAGCGGACGAGACACCGGACTTCTTGAAATGGAACTTTGCCTTGTCTGGGTCGTAAGCCCGGATCGCCAGATCCTCGCAATGCTCTGGATAGGCACCGCTGATCGGGTGATCATTTCCCACAGAACCGTGACCTTTCAGAATGTTCTTCACGATCCGTTCGCGCCTCGGCAAATGCTTCATGCCAAGCACGAAGTCATTGTTGCTGCCGGGGTGTTGATTTTTCATGCAGCAGATGCCGTTCCATTGGTTTGACGGCGTCGACAGTAGATCAGCCTTGTCGCTTGCCTCCAGTTGCGGAATGGTTTTCGGATCGACCGTAACAATCATGTGCACATCACCGGACAAGATTGCGTTGAGGCGTGCCGTGGGATCGGTAATTGCGAAGACTTCGACGCGGTCGATATTGGCTATATTGCCCCAGTAGTCTTCGTTGCGGACATGTACAGAGCGCACGCCCGGTTTGAATTCCTCAAGCCTGTATGGTCCGGTTCCGACGGGATTTGAAAAGTCGGTGGTGCCGTCCTTCACGATCTTGAACTGATAGATTCCCATGAGTGCCGGGATGTCGGCATTGGGATACTTGAGCTTCACCCGAACGGTCTCAGCATCGACCTTCACCCATTCATCGACGGATGTCAGATAACCCTTGGCGTTGGATTTGGAGTCCTCACCTTGATGTCGGTTCATGGAATAGACGACATCGTCGGCAGTGAACGGGCTGCCATCGTGCCACTTCACACCCTTGCGCAGGCGGAACGTCCATTCAGTGGTGTCCTTGTTGGCCTCAAACTCTTCAGCCAGCTCAGCCTGCGGTTCAAGTGTGGGGCTGAGGCGCAGCAGGCCATTATAGTGGAGCCGTCCACGTTGGTAATCGATGCCAGAGGTGAAGATGATTGGATCCAAAGTGTCGGACGGTCCGTGAAGAGCTGCCGAGTAACGCAGGTTTCCGCCTTTCTTGGGTGTCGCAGCAATGGCTTCGCCTGCCGAGGCGACAAGAGAGCTGGCGGCGGTCATGGTTGCACCCGACGCCATAAGCCAGCCCATCACCTCGCGGCGGCTCGCACCGGCGTTTAGGGCACCTTTTATTGCTTCGCGTCCTGCTTCGGTGAGACCGTCAAAAACCGGTCCTGTATTCCTCGCAGTAGATTTCATGTCACCCATCAGACTTCCTCCCAGGTTTGTTTGTGTTGGGTTGAGTGCAAATTTCTTTGGCGTTAGTTCCTCTCTCGACCTTAATGGTCGGCCCCAGAATTTGGTGCGTCAAGTAGATTCGATATAACCATACCATTAAGTGTGACCACCAAATGGGCGGTAACTGACACTTTTCTTTCTAGCTATTATGGTGCGAGGCCATTGGCGATCCGGTCCGAGCAAGAGACACACACAGCCACAAGCATTATCGTTCAATGTTCGCACCACCTTCCAATTTGCGGCGCTTGATAAAGGTTTCGATTTCCTCCATACGGGCTGGATCCATCAGCGGAGGCTCAAAATTACGAACTGTGTCCCGGTAGATCCGGTTCGCGCGCACGGTGGTGTCCACCGCGCCGCGATCGCGCCAGTTCTCGTAGTTGCTCCAATCGGACAGCAGGGGTGAATAAAATGCGGTCTCAAAGCGCTCGATCGTGTGTTGTGTCCCAAAGAAATGGCCACCGTGCCCCACATCTGCGATGGCCTCTTTTGCAAGCGTGGCCGGGCTAACCTCGACCGGCTTGAACAGCTCGGCGAACATCTGAAGCATTTCCACATCTATGATGAATTTCTCCGCAGATGCAGTGAGGCCGCCTTCAAGCCAGCCCGCACCATGAAGCAGGATGTTCGTGCCGCCCATGAGCGCGCCCCACAGAGACATCTGCATCTCATAGGCTGCTTGAGCGTCCGGCGCATTCGAGGCCGTCACGCCGGAAGATCGCAAGGGCAGATTGTAACGCCGCGCCAGCTGGCCAGAAGCGAAGGCGGCCTTGGTATATTCCGGAGTTCCAAATGCAGGCGATCCGGTCCTCATATCAACATTGCTGGTGAAGCTGCCGTAGCATACCGGCGCGCCGGCCCGCACGATTTGCGAGAGCGCGATGCCGGCCAGGGCCTCTGCGTTCTGCAAGACGAGCGCGCCGGGCAGCGTGACGGGGGCCATGGCGCCGGCCAACGTGAAGGGTGTCAGGATCGTGAGCTGTCCAGCCTTGGCCGCATCGATGATGCCGCGACACATGAGAAGATCGAGCTGCAAGGGCGAATTCGAATTGGCTACCCCATAGCAGAGAAGCGTGTTGCGAAACTCATCCTCGGTCAGGCCGTGCGAAATGCGGATGATTTCATAAGCGTCTGCGACAGCCTCCGTGCCACGGAAGAAGACGAAGGGTATCTTGTCTGTCAGCGTGACAACCGATTTGGTCATGGCCAGATGACGGATGTTCGTCGGCACATCTTGTGGTTCGACGAACGGGCCTATCATGTGGATGACATCGAAACTCTGGGCCAGCCGGCAGAAATCGTCGAGTGATTTTAATGTGCCCGGCCGCCTGCCATTGTCCAGATCAGAGAAGTTAGGTGTTCCCCCGGTCGTGCAAACCCCGATGTTTCGGCCGCCGACGGTGACGTCGCGGTCCGCGCCGCGGCCGCGGAAGGTCACTTGGGATGGCGCCAAGGCGACCTGCTCCAGGACAAGATCCGGGTCGAAGCGCACAATATTGTCATCCCCCAGCTTGTGGCCTGAACTGCAGTACAGCTTCTGTGCCTCGTCGCTGAGAATGCGGATGCCGGTGTCGCGAAGCACGTCGATGGAGGCGAGATGAATGGCCTCGATCTCATCGGTGCTGAACTGTTCGATCGGGGAGTAGGGATTGACCCATTGCCGCCACGCGCGGTCGAACACCTGCGTGGCTTGCGCCTTCCGCGCGGCGGCCTTTGCCTGCCGTCCACCAGCTCTGCGCGCGCTCATGTGTTCGTCTCCTGGGCCACCATCCTTCGTTGGAATTCTGCCGCCATCTCTTCGGACAGCTCTTGCCCGGTGAAACAGCGGATGTAAGCTGGAAGATAACTCATGCGAAGCTCGAGCGGCTCGGTGACCTCCAGACCGTAATAGCTTACTTGCGTGAAATAGATCACCCGTGCGCGGATGAATGCCTCCGGTTGAGCATAACCCTGACGTTCGTAAAACTGGGCGATGGCATCAACCCGTTCATCATCTTCCTTGCAAAGTATTTCTTTCACGACATTGTCGCGACGCGCCCAGTCGCGCACGGCGAGATCCAATTTCGGATCAAACTTGGAGTGGTCAACCCAGACTTGGAAGAGATCGAGAACACCGCCCTCCAACGAAGATGCGTCTCTCAACACATCGACCATGACACCGGTGTTTCGCGCGCTCCATTCCTCCAGAAGTGCGGCCAGCAGTTCTTCGCGGCCCTTGAAGTGCCAGTAGAAGCTTCCGCGCGTCACGCCGAGATCACGGGAGAGCTTGGTGATCTGAACAGCCTCCACGCCCTCATTGATGAGCAGTTCAAGGGCTGCGACGATCCAATCATCCCGGCGAAGCTGAGGATCGCGGGCGTCCTGTTTCTGTGTAGAGAAGAGTTCCATCTGCGAGATCACCGTGCATACTTGTATGGCACCATACAAGGGTGTATGGTGATGTGTCAATTTCGATGATTGCAAGCTGCGAAGGAGCAAGTTGCATGACAGATCAGGAAGAAAACATCCGGCCGAGAACGGTCCGTTTCGATCAGCTCGGCTTCGCCCCGCGCTTTGCCTACGGTGATCAGGCAGCCGTGGTGGAAGTGACAGGCACTGGAGAGGGGACAGCTCTGGGCACTGGATTTGGCCGCTTCACGGACGCAGAGATTCCCTGGACCGTAAAGTATGACGAGGTCCTGCTCGTGCTTGAGGGCAGCATCACGGTGAAGACGGCGGCCGGTGATCTGCAGGCCGGACCAAAAGACTGCATCTGGCTGCCGAAGGGTACCGAGCTGACTTATGTTTCCAAGTCAGCCCTTGTTTTCTTCGCAATACACCCGAACAACTGGGCGGATAACGAGCAATGAAAGTCCAAAGGCTGCCAAAGGTCGATCGCACCAACGGATGGAGCGGCGTTCTCGCACCGCGCAAACCCAACCCGGCACTGAGCGGCGATGTTGCGGCGGACTGGATCGTCCTCGGTGCTGGATATGCAGGTTTAGCCGCGGCGCGCCGGTTGGCTGAAAACCGTCCCGATGAACACATCGCCCTCATCGACGCCGGCGTTGCGGGGGAAAATGCCTCCGGCAGGAATTCCGGCTTTGCGATCGACTTGCCACACAATGTTGGCTCCTCACTTGATGAACTGGAAGGCTCCCACCGTTTCATGCGGCTTGCACGGATGGCCATTGACCAGCTGGAGACGGTCGTGAAATCCCACGGCATAGAGTGCGACTGGTCCGCTGACGGGCGCTATCATGCGGCGGTGTCGGAACGGGGTGTCAAGGATGTGCTGGAACCTTATGCCAAGGAGCTGGAGGCACTGGGGGAGCCCTTTGAGTGGATCGATCGCGACCGGATTCGAGACGTGATCGGTTCGGATCATTTCACCGCTGCTGTCTACACCCCTGGTGGGGCCCTCATGAATCCTGCCGCCCTTACGCGCGGTCTGGCTGATAGCCTTCCGGAAAATGTCACCTTTTACGAGAACTCGCCGGTTATTGAAGCGCAGTTCGAAAATGGAATCCATTTGACCACGTCCAACGGGTCACTGCGGGGCCCGAAGATGATCTTGGCCGCCAACGGGTACTCCGAGCAGTTTGGCTTCTACCGGAACAAGCTGCTCCATCTTGTAGCCTGGGGCAGCCTGACGCGGCCGTTGAACGAAAACGAGCGCAAGGCCTATGGTGTCAGTTCACCTTGGGGTCTGACGCCCGCGAATGCTTTTGCCGGGATCACGATGCGCTACACCAACGACAACCGTATCCTCATCCGTCAGGGTCTCGACTATTGCCCCGATCAGTCGTTCACATTGGAAGAACAGCGCCGCGTTGTCGCCCGGCACAAGAGGCTCTTCGATGATCGCTTCCCAATGCTGCCCGACGTGGAAATCGAGCACACCTGGAGCGGCATCGTCTGCCTCTCCCAGAACAGCGCTCCGGGCTTTGGCAAGATCGCGCCGAACATTTGGTCCGCTGTCTGCCAGAATGCCGTCGGCGTCACCAAGGGCACATTCGGAGGAACGCTCGCGGCCGATATGGCCACCGACAGGGAGAATCCGCTGATTGAAGATATGATCAGCCTTGGAGAGCCGAGCCGGCTGCCGCCAAGACCGTTTCTCGATGTGGGCGTGCGGGCCCGGTTCATGTGGGAGCTCTGGTCGAACCGTCACGAAGCGTGAGCCGCGGAGGCCATGTTGGATTTGATGAGACGGCTAGGCGGACAAGTCCGCCCTGACAACGGGCCTGAACATTGAGGTCTCCTGCACTTTGATCGAGGCTTAATTCCTCATCGCGCAATTGTCGCTCGTTGCCTTCCATTCCACATTCAACATTATTGGTGTGACCGTGGCGCAAGTGAGATGAGATTGATTGATCCAGGTCATGGTCGACCGCCAAATGTTTCGGCACGATCGCACCGGCTGGAACAATCAATCGGAGGTTCAAATGACAAAACAGGAAAGCAAAGTGCAGTTGGACGGATCGGGGCTTGAGTCGGCTACCGCGATGGGCCAGGAATCGCTTCAGACCATGATGCGATCCTATTCCGCCTGGATGCAAACGGCCGCTGAACTGCAGACCGAAACCGCTCGGTTCATGGCTGAACGGGTGCGCAAAGACATGGAAATGCCGGCACGGCTTGTGGCCTGCGGCAATCCTCTTGATGTCTACCAGGAGCAGATGGATTTCGCCTCAACGATGATGTCGGATTACTCAGATGAAGGCCAGAAGATTGCGGGCATTCTGAGCAAGGCAGCGGAGAACGGCCGGTCTCAAGGCACCGGCACCGGACCATCCTAGGAGGGCTCCGTCGCAGCAATTCTGACAATCGGTTAGATGGAAGATATTTGCGCAGGGGAGCGTGCATTGCATTGCCCGCTCCCCAAATGCGCTCTTGCGTGTGACGGGCGGCAGGGCCGTAATTCAGGGCAAGGCCTCAAGCTGATCAGTTCGCGCCGCCGGATTTCCACGCGCTCGTGGCCTTGCATTTCTTGCAGATCCGGTTTCCGGCCCATTCGCTGACAAACTCGGCTCCGCACATCAGGCACCGGCGCAGCTTTTGATTTCCATCAGAGGGCAGTTTAGATGATTGCTTCATGTGGAACATTTAGTGAACAATCGTCTGATTTCAAGACCTTGCGCGGAAAACAAAAGACGCTGAGCGCGTCTGAGGCTCGCATGTTTGATGGAAATCAATGAACGTGCTGCGCTTAGCGTTCAAGGTGAATGACAGGCTCGTTACACGATTGGTCAAGTAGACATCCTGAAAGGATCAGTCATGAAAAAGATCATGGTTGCATTGGACGGCTCCACACATTCAGATCACGCCCTCAGGCTGTCTGCGGACTTGGCCGAAAAATATGAGGCGAAGCTCATAATGGTTCACGTGGTGGACGATAAACCGCTTGCGACCGAAGAACGCGCGTTGGCCGACGTGGAGTTCGGCGAGCGTCTGAAAGCGCTTGGGGTGGAGGAGACGGATGAAGCGCTGGCCGGCTACGGCGCTGCGGGCCTTGGCGGCTACCTGCGATCCCAGACCGACCGGACCTCCGCTATCAAACAGGTGCTGGGTGAAGAGCTGCTGGAGAGGGCAAGAGACGCGCTTGGAGAGTTCGATAGCGCCATGATCGAAACGAAGCTGTTGTTTGGCGATCCTGCAGAACAAATCCTTCAGGCCGCAGAGAACCAAGAGGCAAACCTGATTGTCATGGGCAGCAGGGGCCTTAGTGAGCTGAAAGGATATTGGCTCGGCAGCGTGTCGCACAAGATCGCAAATCTGTCCCCGATCAGTGTTGTCACCGTGCGTTAGCTCTACGTGCGGTCAGCGTCAGGGCAGCGCAGAAGAACAACGGGACAGCCGCACGTGCGGATGACACGATCTCCGGTTGCCGGTTCGTCAAACGGCCAGTTGCACAAATCCCCCACAATCAACGAGGGCCCGGCGCGGGCAATCTCTGCTTGCAGTACGGTCTCTGAATGCTCGAGTTCGAAGAATGACTGTGCCGCAGTGCCGTCTCCTGATGCGGCTTTCATCCAACTGTCCATCTCGGCCGGGTCGCCGTTCAGCACAAGAAACTCAAAGGGCCTTCCAAGGCCATGCGCAATCCTTTGCGCCAGCATCACGGTTTGCCTTGCGCCTGGGCCGCCTCCCATGATGGCCATAATTGGTCCTGGTTTTTTCAGCGCCTGGGGTTTCAGAATTCCAAAGCCGCCAATTTCCCCGCGTCTGCTGCCAACGGAGGCGAACGCAGCTTCAGCTTCGTCCGTCGCCGCATCACCGCAGACCAAAAGCAGTTCATCCTCCGCCGCCGAGAGCACAAGGTCCGACATGGCTCCCCGGTGGCGTTCGAACGTCCAGTCAAGATCTCCGCGCCCGGCGGTTGCTGCAAGCAGTTGACGCAAGATGCGTTCCTGTTTTGCAAAAGCCGCCTCGAGCCGGCGGGCCGTGAGCGGCTCTCTTGCAGGAAGAGGGCCCGGAACAATGGAAGCCGAAAAGGGCAGACGGGCAAGATCGAACAATGCTTTGTCTTCCAGCAGCAGGCCATGCAGCCGGGCGCCGGCTGCCCGGGCAAGCCGGCCAGCCGCTTCGATCATATCTGCAGCATCGGCGGACCCGCTGATCGCAAGGGTGACTCTGGAATAGCGGATCTGAGATTGCTCCTGGGTCATTGCGGAAGCGCCTTGTCTTCCTCGTGTTCTCCGCCATGGCGCTTGCGCATCTGAGCATAGGTGATCAGTTTGCGTTCCGTGAGGTCGTTGATGCTGCCTTCAGGGAAGACGCCGCCGCGCCTGGGCTTGCCGGCGGGTGTTCCGGTGAGGATTTCGATACCCTCATCAATGTGCTCCACGGCGAAGATGTTGAACTTGTCTGCGGCGACGGCCTCGGCCACGTCGGGCCGAAGCATCAGGTGTTGTACGTTTGATGCCGGGATCAACACCCCTTGCTTTCCGGTAAGACGCCGCTTGCTGCAGATGTCGAAAAAGCCTTCGATCTTCTCATTGACTCCACCGATTGCCTGAACTTCACCGTTCTGGTTGACCGACCCGGTGACCGCATACTGCTGCTTGATCGGCACACCGGACAGTGCAGACAACAAGGCATAGAGCTCAGCCGATGACGCGCTGTCACCATCAATCCCGCCATAGGACTGCTCAAACACCAAGCTTGCCCACAATGACATGGGCATGTTGAGGGCATAACGCGATGCCAGGAAGCTGGAAAGGATCAGCACGCCCTTTGAATGCAGCGGACCGCCCAACTCAACCTCGCGTTCAATATCGACAACCTTGCCTGCGCCTGCGCGAACGCGGGCGGTGATGCGCGCCGGTCGGCCGAACCTGAAGCGGCCCAGATCAAGGACCGACAGAGCATTGATCTGGCCTACCGCTTGTCCGCTTGTCTCGATGAGTGCGATTTTGCGCAGAATGGATTCTTGCGTCTTCTCTTGAATGAGATTGCGCCGGCGCCGGCGTTTCGCCACGGCTTTGCGGATGCTGTCTGCGGTGATCTGCTGCTGCTTGGCCTTAGTGCTCCAGTGATCAGCCTCGCGTAACAGATCGCATAGCGCCCCGACCGCGAGGGACAGGCGCTGACTGTCTCCGGTCGCGCGGGCCGCCTCGCTGACGGCTTCCGCAACCCCTGAGGCACTGAGCGGCAGCAAGCCTTCCTTCTTCGCAATGCTGCCGATCAGTTGGGCGTAGAGCCGGATGTTCTTCTTCGACCACTCCAGGCGGTCCTCGAACTCTGCCTCCACCTTGAAGAGTTCTGCAAAATCCGGATCGAGGTTCGACAAGAGGTAATACAGCATCGGGTCGCCGATCAGGATGACTTTGACGGAGAGCGGGATCGGATCGGGCTGCAGGGAGACGGTCGAAGTGAGAGAGAGATGATCGGCCAGTGACGTAATTGAAATCTGGCGTGAGCGCAGGCACCGTTTCAGCGCCTCCCACGCGTAGGGCTCTGTGAGCACGCGCCGGGCATCCAGCATGAGGTATCCGCCATTGGCCTTGTGCAAGGCGCCAGGTTTGATGAGTGTGAAATCTGTGAGCAGAGCCCCCATCTGGGAGACATGTTCAATCCGGCCGGTCAGATTGTTCAGGTTGGGATTTTGCTCTTCAATCAGCGGGGCACCCTCTGCCGTTTCCCCCTCATGGTTGCTGACAACCACATTCACGGCATACCGCTTCAAGCGCGGCTCGCGGCTTGAAGCCGCTTGCGCGTGGGGCATGATGTTTTGGGCGGCCGCCCCGTCCATCGTCAGGAACAGGCTGACATTCTCAATCAGGTCAGCCTGGGCGGCCTGCAAATAGGATGACACCCTCTGAAGGCCGGCATAGCTTTGGGTGATCTCTCCAATGGAGGTTTTAACCGCAAGCTCCGCCACTTCGGCATTCAGTTTGATGACTTTCTTATGGCGCTGCTTTTCAAGTGCAGGCAGCTGTTGCAGCACATTTTCCAGCATGACCTGCAAGCGCTCAATGGTCTGTTGAAAGGCTTCGCGCTCAGCATCCGGCAGGACATTGAAGATCTCCGGTTTCATCACTTCGCCGTTCTGGGTCGGCGCCAGCGCAAAACCCATGGGGGTGCGCAAGATCGCAACATTCTCCGCCTTGGCCTGTTCGCGCAGCTCCTCAAAGGCCTTTTCGCGCGCCTGTTCCACCTCATCGTCGATCGAGCGGCGGCGGGCCCGGTAGTCGTCGGATTCAAACAAGGCTGGAATGGTGGCCGAAAGATCTTCAACCAGATCTTCCATATCGCTCTCAAGGCGGCGGCCCTGGCCGGCCGGCAATTCTATGGCGATCGGTTTGTCGGGCTGCCTGAAGTTGTTCACATAGACCCAGTCGGCCGGCTTGGGCTGCTGTGCGGCCAGTTTCTTCAGCATCGCGCGCACGGTGCTGTGCTTGCCGGTGGTGGGTGGCCCCAGCACAAAGAGGTTGAAGCCGTCATGTTTCATTTCGCAGCCGAACTGAATGGCCTCTAAGGCCCGATCCTGGCCAACCAACGCCTCGCTTAGCTGCAATTGCTCGGTCGATGTGAAACCGAGTTCCGCCTCGCTCACCACTCTGCGCAAAGCATGATGGGGCACTTTCCAGTTTGAGAGAGGCTTTAGCTCCGACTTGCGCATGCTGTCCTCGCGTTTGCGATCATCTTGGCTGGTGCCGGTCGCGCCTACTCGGCGGGTTGGAGGGTCGCCGTGACTTGGGGCTTATCGGACAATCATGGAACTGCAGGGTGCGGTGTGGCTCACCTTGTAGGACACACTGCCTGCGAGCAGCCCTTCCGATCCGCCCAAGCCTCTGCTGCCCATGGCGATCAGGTCGACATTTTCGCGCTGCGCGATGCTGATGATGGCGCGTGCAGGCTCGCCGTCATGGAGGATGACCTTGGGTGCCTCGACGCCTTTTGCCTCTGCGGTTTGACGCCCGCGCTCCAGAACCTGCTCACCGATTTCCGTCAATGCGCTGCGTGAGACCACAGGAGGGATGAACGAGCTGCTGATGTGTTCGGCAATCGGATGACGCTCCGGGTCGAGCTCCGCCCATGCTTCCTCACTCAGTTCATCCAGATTGACAGAGGCACGCAGCTGTTCCAGGGATGGTCCGCGCCACATGGCATAGACCAGGGTGAGTTCGGCGCCATACTTGCCTGCGATTTCGCTGGCAAATTCCACGGCCTTATCGGCCTCGCCGGACCCGTCGGTGGGCACCAGAATGCGTTTGAGGCCTTGCAACGATCCCTCAGCGTCCTTGAGGTTCACGGTCACGCAGGAACATGGGGCAAGGTGGAACACCTTGTGGGACACACTCCCCAGGAACAGGCCGTCCAGAGCACCTAGGCCCCGGCTTCCCATGACAATGAGATCGGCCGAATTGTCTTTGGCGCACTTTAGGATCCGATCAGCCGTATCGCCCACGTCCAGAACGGTCTCGGCGTGACCCACGCCTTTTTCCTTGGCTTGCTCCAGCGCATTGCGCAGGAGCAGCTGACCCATATATTCCAGATTTCGCAGGTGCTGCGACTGGTGTGGCTGCACGCCGGTCTCCTCGCCGCCGTCTTCAGCCGCCTTCAGCTCGCGCTCGGCTTCGTCATAAAGCGCCTCGGGCACATGGCCGTCGCGGGAGCCCACATGAAGCAGAACCAGCTCAGAGTCGAACCTGGCCGCAAGGTCGGCGCTCAGCTCCAGAGCCATCTGGGCGTGCCGTGACCCATCGATGGGTGTGATGATTTTCTGTAACATTGCGCCGCGCCTTTCCTGGCCAGATCCCCGTGATCCATCACAGGCCTGGCAACACCGGTGTTGAGAGATTTGAAGCTTATGACTGTTGCCGGATCAGGGCGTTGATCTGCGTCAACCATGGAGCTTGGGGGCTTTGACATGGATCATTTCAAAACCACGCATAAAGCGGCAAAGATGGGCAATCTGGTTCGTATGCAGACAGAACCAACCATACTCAGGAGCCCGTCCATGAGCATCAACCCTGTCCGGCCCACATGTTCCCATTGTGTCTATTGGGTCTGTGAGCATGCATCTGATCCACCGACCGTGGGCCATTGTCATCGATATCCGCCAGGGGTCGCCGTTAATCCGGGTACCGGGGTGGTGGTGCAGAAATTCCCGACGACAGAGCGCCGGCAATGGTGTGGGGAATGGTCTGATGATGCGCAGGCTCTGGCGGCCGCGGCCAAACGCTCAATGATTGATGCTGCACGTTAGGGCGTTGAACGGTGAGTTCCATCATTGGTGAGGATTGTATGACGTCTCGATATCTGCCCAAAAGATCAACGTGTCGCGTGCTTCTGGCAAGCTTGGTCGCAGCATTTGGCCTGGCAAGCCTTTTGCCGTCGCCTGCGGGCGCTCAAGGTGCCGGGGACGCTGCCGACATCAGCTATGGTGGCAAGCTTTACGACAATCATTGGCTGGTCAGCGGGAAGCAACCGCCTGACGAACCCAATCCGCTCTATCCTCCAGGCATCAAGACCGCCGCGGGCAACACCTGGCGCTGCGTGTCCTGTCATGGCTGGGACTATGGGGGCAAAGACGGGCACCTCGGCGAGGTCAGCAAGTCGAAGATGTTTTTCAGCCTTCGCCCGTCGGCCGGCAAAGACGCGAGCCAACTGGCTGCCGCGATGAAAGCTCCCGGTCACGCTGAAAACCTGCGCGGGCTCGCAGACAGCCAGATCAATGTTCTTGCGCGCTTTATCAGCGTCGGGCAGTTCGCGTTCGATGAGCTTGTGGTTGATGGAAAATCGGCTGGTGACGCTCTGCCGGGCAAGGACATTTTTGAAGGTGCTTGCATCTCTTGCCATCAAGCGGACGGAAAAGCCTATTTCCAGGGTGAAGACGGGGACAGATCCTCGCTGGGCTGGGTGGCCAACAACCGGCCGGCCCAAGCCCTCCATAAGATCATAAACGGCGTTCCGTCTGCCGATATGCTGTCCTTGCGGTTCTTGCCCCACAACCGGCTGGCCGATCTGCTCGCCTATATCCAGACTCTTGACGATGAGACCGACTAGCCGGATCCGTTTGATTCATGTCATTGCGACCACCGGGGAGCGGTGCAGACTGCCTGGCATTGCAAAAAGTGACGTCAGCCTAAACTTCGCAATGAGGTCCCCACCATGAACTTGCTCTCTCGTGTCTGCCGCGCAAGCGGCATCGCTGCGGTCTCCGCTCTGATGTTAACCGCTGGTGCCCTGTCATCGCGCGCGGTGGCCGACGATACCCACAAGGAAGCCCAAAAGGACTTTCAGTCCTTCTGTGCCTCCTGTCATGGCTGGGGCGGAGCAGGCGGCGGGCCCGTGGCGGACGTGCTGAAAGTGGAACCGCCCAATCTCAGGCTCATAGCAAACAGGAACGGCGGCACCTTTCCTGCCGACAAGGTCTACAGCACCATCGAAGGACTGGAGATGCCGCGTGCCCACGGCACCAAGCAGATGCCCGTATGGGGCTTATGGTTTGCCTACGAAGCGATAGCCGACAGCCTGCACACAGGCGACAAGACGCCGCCGCCGGAGAAGATCGACAAACGCATCCGCGGGCTCGTCGCCTATCTTGAATCCATTCAAGAGTAGAGGTGCCGGGCGGATGTCAAAACCGATCATCGACAAGGCGGAAGTGTCCATCGACTTCCCGGACAAGTTTTACCATGGCTCGTTCGGCCGCTCGAGCCGGTTCGACGTGGAGGTGGACGAGCAGGGTGTACACATCGTTCTGGACCGGCCGGGTGAGGAAAGGCGGCATGTGGCGTTTCATGTTCAGCATCATCTGTTCAGCTCAATCCTTGAAGCTCTGGCAGAGCAGATCGCCGCCAAAAAGACCGTGCCCGAGGAGCATCGTGAAAGCCTGAAAGGCGCAACCGCGCAGCTTTCGCGTGCCCTGAAGAAGTGAACCTCAGAGGGGCAGATGGGTTCAGATCTGAAAGCGCTCACCGCGAGGATCGCCGAGACAACCGGGCCATCAAAGCAGCTGGACAGCTTGATCGAAGATGCCCTCGTGCCGGCGAACGCAGAGATATCCGGCAAGAACTACACATCCTCCGTTGATGCCTGCTTGCAGTTGATCGAAGCGGTTCTGCCGGACTGGCATTGGCATGTGGGGCATGGACCAACCGGGATCTTGCCTTATGCCTCGCTCAGTACGACGGCACTTGGGGGGGAGGAGGACGAATATCGGGTTGAAGCCGATGCTGCCACTGTGCCTCTGGCCCTGTTGCATGTTGCCGCGAAGGCATTGCTTTTGCTCGAACCGCGTTCTTCGGCTGGTTAACCATAATGCCCTGCCAAACAACACATTTTGTCCCATTGGCAGCCGGCACGAGCTTGGTCATATTAGGCTATTGTTGTAGGGTTTTGACGGCGCCCGAGGCCTGAATGTGACAATGACCACGTTCGGGCTTGGATGATGACGATAAGATGGTTGAGCGTGCAGGGACAAAAGGCGCGAGTGCAGTAGGATTATTAAGATGAACTACGATCAGTTTATGTCGGAAAAGCTCAACGGGCTGCGCGATGACGGAAACTACCGGGTTTTCGCCGATCTGGAACGCCAGCGCGGAAGCTTTCCGCGGGCCACCCGCTACAACGCCACCGGCGAAACCAGCGAGGTTACCGTCTGGTGTTCCAACGACTATCTGGGTATGGGACAGAACCCAGCCGTTCTGGAGGCCATGAAGGGCGCCATTGACCGCTGCGGCGCCGGCGCCGGCGGCACGCGCAACATTTCAGGCACCAACCACTATCACGTGGAACTGGAAAAGGAACTGGCCGACCTGCACGGCAAGGAAGCCGCGCTCATCTTCACCTCAGGGTATGTTTCCAACTGGGCCTCGCTCGGTACGCTGGCCTCGCGCCTGCCCGATTGCGTTGTTCTGTCAGATGCAGGCAACCATGCCTCGATGATCGAGGGCATTCGCCATTCACGGGCCGAAAAGCACGTGTTCAAGCATAATGATCCGGAAGATTTGAACCGCAAGCTCTCCGAAATCAGCCCGGAGCGCCCGAAGATCGTGGCATTCGAAAGCGTCTACTCCATGGACGGTGACATTGGCCCGATCGCAGAGTTCTGCGATGTGGCCGACGCTCATGGCGCCATGACCTATCTGGATGAAGTCCATGCGGTTGGGCTCTATGGGCCGCGCGGTGGCGGGATCGCCGAACGCGAAGGCCTGATGGACCGGCTTGATGTGATCGAGGGCACGCTGGGCAAGGCATTCGGCGTCATGGGCGGCTACATTGCCGCGTCTAAGACAATATGCGATTTCGTCCGTTCGTTTGCCTCAGGCTTCATTTTCACCACCGCTTTGCCGCCTTCGGTGGCTGCCGGGGCCATTGCCTCGATCAGGCACCTGAAGCAGTCGGATGTTGAAAGGATGGGCCAGCGTGACCGCGTGGCCAAGCTGCGCCGGCGCCTGGACGAGCTGGCCATTCCTTATATGGCCAACGAGAGCCACATTGTGCCGGTGGTCGTCGGCGATCCGGTGAAGTGCAAATGGATCACCGACTGGCTGTTGGATAATGCCGGCATCTACGTGCAGCCGATCAATTATCCCACCGTCCCCAAGGGCACCGAACGCCTGCGCATCACGCCCTCGCCGCTTCATACCGATGAAGACATTGAGCACCTGGTCAATGCCTTGAGCGAGCTCTGGTCGCAGTGCGCGTTAAGCCGCGCCGTGGCCTAGAGCAGTTCTTTGTCATATGGAATCACTTGATGGCGTCAAATCAGCCCATATCCAAGGCGCGAAGCGCAGTGCGATGTGGTGCATCGGACAAGCTTCGCAACGCAGGACGTGGGCTGATTTGGCCCACCGAAGGCCGGGTTTTCGCGCCCGCTGAGCTTCGTTGCGGGCCACTTGTGGTCAGCCAGACCATTGCGTGCCCCGCGCCTCGTCAGCAGACGCGAAAACCCGGTCAAGTGTTTCCATATGACAAAGAACTGCTCTAGAGGACGATCAGCTCACGCGCCACGTGAGACATGCGCTCGCCGCCGTTTTCGGTGATGATGATCGGCTCTGAGATCGCCGCGCCGAACTCATCCAACCACACGCCCGACTGGAAGTGGAAACACATGCCGGCTTCCAGAACCGTCTTGTCTCCTGCCCTGAGGCTTGCGGTCCGCTCGCCCCAATCTGGGGGGTAGTTGAGGCCGATCGAGTAGCCGACCCGGCTTGGCTTCTCAAATCCATTGCGGTTGAGGATGGACTGCCAAAGCGCCTCCACCTCTTCGCACGTGACCCCCGGCTTTGCCGCCTCAATGGCGCGGTCGCCCCCTTCGATGATCACATCGGTCAGCTTGGCCATCTGTTCTGGCGGGGCTCCAATGTGCATGGTGCGGGTGAGGGGGGCGTGGTAGTGGCGCCGGGCCGCCCCAAGCTCCATGACGATGAGGCCGCTTTCCGGCAATGGCTCATCGGTCCAGGTGAGATGAGGCGTGCTGGTGCCTTCGCCCACCTGGATGAGCGGACATAAGCTTGTGTAATCGCCGAAATTGCCGTCAAAGCCCGTCACCTGATCATGATAGACATCGGCAATCACCTCGTACTGGCGCACACCGGGGGCGAGCTTGGCGATGGCGTTGTTCATGGTGTCGGTGATGATGCGGCCGGCCTCGCGCATATAGGTGAGCTCGGCCGGCGACTTGACCAGCCGGGCCCAGTTCACCAGCTCGCGATTGTCTGAAATCTTGGCGTTGGGCAGTCCGCCTACCAGATGCTGGTGCGCGCGGGCGGTGTAATAGTGTGCATCAAAGTCCACACCAATGCGGGCGGCGCCCCAGCCGCGCGCGATGATGAGCTCGCAAAGCTCATCGAACGGATGTTGTGTGGGGTGATGCACCAGGGGTTCGGAAAAACCGATGATGTTGGCGGCGGGAAGATCGGTCGTGATGTGCGCCGACTTGGCATCCTGGGCGCGGCCGAACCAGATGGGCCAGTCTTCGCCCGTGTGCACCACCACGGCCTGGGGTGTGTAGAACGACCAGCCGTCAAAGCCCGTCAGCCAGCCCATGTTCGCCGGATCCTGGCAAACCAAAAGGTCAAAGCCCGTCCTATCCATACGCTGCTTAACTTCGCCCAACCTGCGCTGAAACTCTGCGGGCGCGAAGGCCTTTTGAAATCCCATCTCGCTTAAACCCCTCTCCGTCTCATCGCGACAGGCGCTTTGCAATCTTGTTCATGAAGTCCAGTCCCTGGGCAAGCTCGCCGGTCTCAACATATTCATCGGGCTGATGAGCGCGGCTGATGCTTCCCGGTCCGAACACCACGGTGGAGAAGCCGGCATCGCTGAAATAGCCGGCATCGGTGCCGAACGAGACAACCCCCTGGCTGTTCAGGCCGGTCACCTCGCTCACGAAGGCGGCAGCCTCTGCGGCGTTGCTGTCGTCCAGGGGCGGCACCGGGCTCTCGGTGATGATCTCGATGTTGGCGTTGGGGCTGACGGCCTTCATGGCCGGCAGCAGCTCGGCGGCGGCATAAGCTTTCAACTCTTCCACCACCTTATCGCCATCCTCGCCGGGCATGGGGCGGAACTCCCAGTCAAAATTGCACCACCCCGCCGTTGCGTTACGCGCCGCGCCGCCCTCGATGATGCCCACGTTCAAGGTGGTGAAAGGCGGCTCATAGGGCGAGCCGGGATAGGGATTGGCAGCAAAGCGGGCACCGATCTGTTCGATCTTGGAGATCAGTTTCATGGCCGCGGAGATGGCGTTGACCCCTTTGAAAGGGTCGCACGAATGAACCTCAAACCCGGACACCTCGGTGCGCATCTCATAGCCGCCCTTGTGGCCGGTGATGATCTTCATCTCGGTGGGTTCGCCGACGATCACCACGGCCGGCCGGAAGGCCTTGCCCGCCATGTGCTGCAGGAGGACCGGCATGCCGTAGCCGCCGGTTTCCTCATCATAGGAAAACGCGATGTGGACGGGTTTGGAGAGATTTGCGGCCTTGAAGGCGGGAACTGCGCCGAGGACGCAAGCCAGAAAGCCCTTCATATCCACCGCGCCGCGGCCGTGCAATTTGCTGCCGTCTCGGGTCAGGGTGAACGGATCGGCACTCCAGCTCTGCCCCTCCACCGGCACCACGTCGGTGTGGCCGTTCAACACCACGCCCCCGTCGATTTCCGGGCCGATCGTTGCAAAAACATTGGCCCGCTCACCGGCTTCGTCATAGCTGAGCGTGCTCTCAACCCCATGGCCCGACAGATAGTCCTGAATGTAGCCCACGATGCCATGGGTTGGTCTGCCGGAGATGCTGTCAAAGCTCACCAGGCGTTCCAAAACTGTGATGGTGTTTTCCAGCGTGTCCGTCATCTGCCAGATCCTGTCGAGGTGGCTGTGAGCTCCGGGTGGTTTTTATCTTTTAATTCAACGTCTTGCATCTGAAATTTCCACCCAGGCCTGGTTGAGATAACGCTGAGACCCATAGTCGGTGACCGACAAACAGGTCTGGCCATTGGGCGCCGTTAGGGTGTGTGTGTTAAGAGCCAACGGCTCGGGCGTTTCGCTCAACGCGCGCCCGTCGATGCCGTCAGGAGGCGGCAACTGCAAAAGGTGCATCACCGTGGGCAGGATGTCTATATTCCCCGCCGGCGCCTCTGAAACGCTGCCCGATTGAAACCACGAACCGCCCAACACCAGTACATTCTGCAGTTCGTGCGCGCTCAGACCGCCATGGCAGCCGCCGCCCACTGGATAGGGGGCGTCATGCAGGGTGGTGCCGGCGATGTTCCAGGCGTTGGCGGCATCATCGCTGCGCAGGATCAAACTGATATCGGGGGCACGGGCATGATCGCAGCAGATCTCGCTGTTGCGCAGCGTGCCCGAGGCGCCATCGCGGGTGAAC
>CAJHYS010000377.1_pt1 | contig 19068 bp, 13 predicted proteins | sample 9198801 | NCBI WGS metagenome assembly CAJHYS01 (sample SAMEA7708368, study PRJEB35096) | sediment metagenome | biome: marine neritic benthic zone biome [ENVO:01000025]; feature: sediment [ENVO:00002007]; material: shallow marine sediment [ENVO:03000034] sea grass bed [ENVO_01000059] ...
CTGAGGAGCGCGCGGATATCTCTTTCTTTTTCGATGACGTGCACTTTGATCTTGCCGTTAAAGCCCGCTTCTGTGGTTTCGCGCCATTCGGGCACCCAGCTTGTGTCCAAACCCTTCGCCGGATCTGACGGCACGAGCACGAATGTGGTGAGCGAAGTGTCCAGCAAGATGTCGCGAAACTCTTGGGTGGCCACCCAGGCTGCATCCTTTTCCGAAAGCCCGTCATCAGGCCGCCAGGTGTCGGCAACCCAGTTGGACAGATTGTGTTCCCTGGCAAACTGCGCGGCGGCCCGAACGGCGGCAGGGATGTTCTTGCCCTGCTCGTCGTAAAGCCGAAGGTACCGGATCCAGACCGCATCCAGGTCCGGCTCGTGGCTCACTTCAACAAAACCATCGATCGAGAATATGGTTTCGCCTGAGCTCATCCGGCAATCTCGGCTGTTTCGACAACGGCGTGGAACAGCACCTCGGCGCCGGCCGTGCTCCAGTCTTTGCTGATCTCTTCAGCTTCATTGTGCGACAGCCCATCCACGCATGGACACATGACCATGGCCGTGGGGGCCACCCGGTTGATCCAGCAGGCATCGTGCCCGGCGCCAGAGATGATGTCCTGGTGGGAATAGCCCAGCCGCTCAGCCGCATTGCGCACGGCGGTCACGCATTTCTCGTCAAAAGCAGGCGGGTCGAACTGGCCCACCAACTCGCTCTCGAAGGTGACGCCAAGCGCTTCGCAAAGCTTGGCGCCTTCGGTGTTGAGCCGTTCCACCATGGCTTCCAGGCGATCCAGCTCGTGGGAGCGGATGTCGACGGTGAACACCGCCTTGCCCGGAATGATGTTGCGTGAGTTCGGGAACACCTCCACATGGCCGATGGCGCCAACCGCATTGGGCTGGTTGTCCATGGCAATCTCGTGCACCAGCTCGGTGATTTGGGCGAGGCCCCGGCCGGCATTCTTGCGCATGTGCATCGGCGTTGAACCAGTGTGGCTCTCCTTGCCGGTGACCGTGATTTGTGTCCAGCGCAGGCCCTGGCCGTGGGTGACCACGCCAATGTCCTTGCCTTCAGCTTCCAGAATCGGGCCCTGCTCGATATGCAGCTCGAAGAACGCATGCATCTTGCGGTCGCCCACCTTCTCATTGCCTTTCCAGCCGATGCGCACCAATTCGTCACCAAACTTCTTGCCTTCAAGGTCTTCACGGTCATAGGCCCATTGCTGGTCCACCGTGCCAACGAATACGCCCGATGCCATCATGGGCGGCGCATAGCGCCCGCCTTCCTCGTTGGTCCAGTTGGTGACCACGATGGGGTGTTTGGTTTGGATATTCAGATCGTTGAGGGTGCGGACGATCTCAAGGCCGGCCAGCACGCCGAGCACGCCGTCATAACGACCGCCCGTGGGCTGGGTGTCCAGGTGCGAGCCCACATAGACGGGCAGTGCGTCAGGGTCCGTGCCTTCGCGGCGCATGAACATGGTGCCCATCTCGTCCACACCCATGGTGAGGCCGGCATCTTCGCACCATTTCTGGAAGAGCCTGCGGCCTTCGGCGTCCTCGTCGGTCACCGTCTGGCGGTTGCTGCCGCCGGCAATGCCCGGACCGATCTCTGCCATCTCATGGATTGTGTCCCACAACCGGTCGCCGTTCAGTCTTAAGTTTTCACCAGGTGCCGCCATGGCCTCTCCCCTTTTGCTTCATTGTGATGTACAGATGACATCAAATTTTTTGACCATTTGGTAAAGTTAACAGGTTTCCCATTAGGTGCTCAAGCCGTAAAGTGCCGCAAGTAGCAAGCCGTCTGGAAACAGAGAGCCGACACCTTGACCCGTGCAAAAGCAAAAGAACCCCGCCGGCGCACCCGCATCCAGGCCGAGAAGGAGGAGCTGATCCTTCAAGCGGCTCTGGATGTGTTCTCCGCCAACGGTTTCCGTGGTTCCACTTTGGACGAAATTGCCGACGCGGCCAAGATGTCTAAGCCCAACTTGCTGTACTATTTCGCCACCAAGGAGATAATCCACCGGGAACTGATCGACCGTTTGCTGGACACCTGGCTGGACCCATTGCGGGCGATTGATGCGGGCGGCGAGCCCTTATCCGAAATTCGCGCCTATGTGAGGCGCAAGCTTGAGATGGCGCGGGATTATCCGCGCGAGTCTCGCTTGTTTGCCAATGAGGTTCTGCAGGGGGCGCCGCGAATTCAGTCAGAACTGAAAGATCTGAAAATCCTGGTAGAAGAGAAGGCCGAAGTGATCCGCGGGTGGAGCCGGGCGGGAAAGCTGGCCGACTGCGACCCGGTGCATCTGATCTTCTCGATCTGGGCCACCACCCAGCATTATGCTGATTTCGACGTTCAGGTGCGGGCCGTTCTCGGCAAGCGCGGGGGTGCCAGGCGCTTCGAGGACGCGGCGCGGCATCTGGATCAGCTGTTCACCAACGGGCTGAAACCCTAAAACTGCGAAACGAACCCATTTGGCTGCAGGATGTTGATTTTACGTGAAAAATTGTTTGTGCACTGCAGCATTTTCATCTCCCCCGCGCTCCTGCGAAAGCAGGGATGACGGCGAGGGGGAGAACCCTACTCCGCCGCGACCGCCATGGGATTGTTCGGATGGGTGGTCCAGTTCGCATACTTCTTGCGCACTTTCTTGCCCGTGCGCACGTCCACCTCGCCTGGCGCCAGCTGCTCCATGGTGATGCAGTTTTCCACCGGGCACACGCTCACGCACAGATTGCAGCCCACACACTCCTCATCGATCACCTCAAACTTCCGCTTGCCGTTGACGCTTGACGTAATGGCCTGATGGGAGGTGTCCTCGCAGGCAATGTGGCAGCGGCCGCACTTGATGCAACTGTCCTGATTGATGTGTGCCTTGGTGACGTAGTTGAGGTTGAGATATTGCCAGTCGGTGACCTTGGGCGTGGCCTTGCCGATGATGGCGTCCAGCGTGCGGTGACCCTTCTCGTCCATCCAGGCTTCCAGGCCGGAGATCATCTCTTGGACCACCTTGAAGCCATACGTCATGGCCGCGGTGCAGACCTGCACGTTGCCGGCACCAAGCGCCAGAAACTCCGCCGCGTCGCGCCACACGGTGACGCCGCCGATGCCGGAGATGGGCAGGCCTGCCGTTTCCGGATCGCGGGCGATCTGGGCCACCATGTTCAGCGCGATCGGTTTCACCGCCGGACCGCAATAGCCGCCATGGCTGCCCATGCCGTCAATGCTGGGTTCGGGCGAGAAGCTGTCCAGGTCCACCGAGATGATGGAGGAGACGGTGTTGATCAGCGACACCGCATCGGCACCGCCGGCATTCGCCGCCCGGGCGGGATAGCGGATGTCGGTGATGTTGGGGGTGAGCTTGACGATCACCGGCATGCGCGTGTTCGCCTTGCACCAGCGGGTCACCATCTCGATGTAGTCGGGCACCTGGCCAACTGCGGAGCCCATGCCGCGCTCGCTCATGCCATGGGGGCAGCCGAAATTAAGCTCGATGCCATCGGCGCCGGTGTCTTCCACCAAGGGCAGGATCTGCTTCCAGGCCTGCTCCTCGCACGGCACCATGACCGAGACCACCACCGCCCGGTCGGGCCAGTCCTTCTTGATCTGCTTGATCTCGCGCAGGTTGAGATGGAGGTCGCGGTCAGTGATGAGCTCGATGTTGTTGAACCCCAACAGCCGGCGGTCTGCGCCGAAGACGGCGCCGTAGCGCGGGCCGTTCACATTGACGATGGGCGGGCCGTCTTCGCCGAGGGTCTTCCACACCACGCCACCCCAGCCGGCCTTGAAGGCGCGCTCCACATTGTACGCCTTGTCGGTGGGCGGGGCTGAGGCCAGCCAGAACGGGTTGGGGGATTTGATGCCCGCAAAGGTGCTGGTGAGATCTGCCATCAGAGGTCTCCTTGTCCGTTGAGGGCCCCGTGGATGCTCATGGCCGCATCGCGCCCCTGGGCCACGGCGGTTACGGTCAGGTCATCGCCGGAGTTGGTGCAGTCGCCGCCGGCCCACACGCCGGCCAGCGAGGTCTTGCCCACCGCATTGGTCTTGATGCGTCCCTTGTCCAGGGTGAGCGCCGGGTTGCCGCCGCCCAGATCTTCTGCGCAAAGGCGCTGGCCGATGGCGAGAAACACCTGATCGGCCGCGAGCTTGGCGGTTTGCCCGGTTCCGGCAAGTTTGCCTTTGCTCTGCTCGGTATATTCGAGCTCAATGCCGGAGAGTTCACCCTTCGACATGATCAGACGCCTGGGTTGCATCCAGGTGCGGAGCACCACGCCGCGCTGGGTGGCCAGATCCTGCTCAAAGCGCGAGGCGTTCATCTGCCCCTGGCCGCGGCGGTAACAGACGGTGACGTTTTCCGCGCCCAGCAGCTTGGCCTGAACGGCCGCGTCGATGGCGGTCATGCCGCCGCCGATGACCACGACGTTGCGGCCCACCGGAATCTTGGCTTTGTTCCTGGCCTGGCGCAGCCCGGCGATGAACGCCACCGCATCCACCACATTGGGATGATCGATGCCCTTCAAGCCAAGGCCGTTCACATTATCAAGGCCGACGCCTAGGAACACCGCATCATGGTCGGCTTGCAGTTTGGAGAGGGTGAGGTTGCCACCGAGGCGCTTGCCGTACTTGAAGGCGATGCCGCCGATCGCGGTGACATAGTCAACCTCATGCTGGGCAAAGTCGTCGACGGTCTTATAAGCCGCGATGCCGAACTCGTTGAGCCCACCCGGTTTCCTTCTGGCCTCATAGATGGTCACCGCGTGGCCTTGCACCGCAAGCCGGTGGGCACACGCCAGGCCGGCCGGTCCGGCGCCCACGACGCCGACGGATTTCCCGGTCGCTCGGGCTCTGGAATAGAACTGCTTGCCGTCCGCCATGGCATGGTCGGTGGCGAAGCGCTGGAGGAGGCCGATCTTCACCGGTTTGCCTTCGGCCTCTTCGCGCACGCATGCCTGCTCGCACAAGGTTTCTGTGGGGCACACCCGGGCGCACATACCGCCTAAGATGTTCTGATCGAAGATTGTCTTCGCCGCACCGTTTGTGTTGCCGGCGGCGATCTGGCGAATGAACAGCGGAATGTCGATGGCCGTGGGGCAGGCGGTGACGCACGGTGCATCGTAGCAGAAATAGCACCGGTCGGACGCCACCAGCGCCTCATGCGCGCTGAGCGGGGGATGGAGGTCTTGGAAATTGTCGCGGGTCTTTGCCGCCCCGAGGCGGCCGGGCACAACGCCGTCTTGCAAATGCCTGGATTGGACGCTTCCGGCCATGCGTTTCTCCCTCACTAGTGCAATCTCGCGTTAGGGAGAAGATTAGCAGCTTCAAAAATTTTATCAATTGGTAAAAAATTGAGATGTTACGATGCCGGCCCTTTTTGCTGAAGCCGCAGCGCCTGGGCATCTTTCACAAGCGCCAAAAGCCGGTAGAACCCGTGGGTCATCTTCGAATAGGGCGTGATGAGAAAGAACGCCAGAACGGCCCCCAGATGGACAGCGAGCAGCATCGGCAACGAGGCCGTTCCGCCGAAGAGATAAAGCGCAAGGCCCGACGTGCTGACAAAGAACAAGAGCAGGATGAACGCCATCTCACCGCCCCAGGCAGCGGCGTTTCCCAGCTCGCGGTCGGCCTTCAGCTTCAGCTGCGCCATGGCCAACGTGCCGATACTGAGCAGGATGCCGCCTGGAATGCCCAAAAGCTTGGGAAGCGAAAGAAGACCGTAAGGCGCCGGCATGTCGAAGACATAGTGCAGGATGGTGGCCGAAGAGGTGGAGGCAAAGCACAAGAGAAAGCCATACATCACCATCTGGTGGCGCCAGCGCCTGGCATTCGAATAGCGGTCTTCATCTTCGAAATTGCAGCCTTCGTCATGGCCGCCGGAGAGGTTTTTCATGTTTGCAGCCGCCGCCAGAGCCGAGGTGACATCGGAGAAACGGACCGGGCCGCCTCCCGCCGCGCGCCAATAGGCGCGAAGGCTGAGGCCGAGGCTGAAGAGCGGAAGCAGGAATGCCGGTGCGAAGATCGCCACCATGGCCGAATGGGAAAGCAAGGCATAGAAGCCTTCGCCGCCGGCATTCTCCCCCAGCGCCTTCATGGCCCAGAAGATGAGGGCAATGCCGAGCGCAACGGATGCAGCGATGGCCACCCCGCTGCGCTGGAACGCAGCGGCAAACGATTTCGGCAGAGCGTAATCCTGCCAGCTTGCCTGCTGCACGTCGGCCAACGCCTTTGGCATGTTGACCGCAAACTCATGAGGTTCGGTGTACTGGCAGGCATAGTAGCAGCCGCGGCAGTTGTGGCAGAGATTGGCGAGTTGGATGATGTCGCCGTCGGAGAACGCACGGCTCCGGCTGATCGCCGGAAAGACCGCGCAATAGCCTTCGCAATAGCGGCAGGCATTGCAGATCTCCACCTGGCGGCGGGCCTCTTTCACAAGGTCAGCTAACATAGGCTGCCGCCTCCCGCCCGGCGATGCGGCCGAACACGGTGCCGATGGTCATGCCGAAGCCGGCCAGATAGCCCTGGCCCAGAATGGAGCCCGCCATGGTTTCCCCCGCCGCCCAGAGGTTCTTGATGGGACCGCTCTGGGTCATGGTGCGGGCGTTCTCGTCCACCTTCAGACCCAGATAGGTGAAGGTCACGCCTGGCCGCAAACTGTAGCCATAGAAGGGCGGGGTGGCGATCGGCCTTGCCCAATTGGTTTTTGGCGGTTTGAGACCCGATGTGGCGAGACCGTCAAGCTCGGTCGGGCGAAACGCCGCGGAACCGCGGCAGGCCGCGTTGTACTGCTCCACTGTGGCGCGCAACTTCTGCTCAGGCAGGCCAAGCTCTTGCGCAAGCTCCTCAATGGTGTCCGCCTTCACCGGTGGGAAGACCGAAGGCATGAAGAGATCCAGAGACTTTGCGTCAATGATGGAGTAGGCCACCTGATCGGGCTGCGCCGCCACCAGGCGGCCCCAGATGGCGTAACGCTTCGGCCAGACATCCTCGCCCTCATCATAGAAGCGCTCTGCGTTCTTGTTGACCACAACCGAGTAGACCACGCAGTCCAGCCGGGTGACGATGCCGCCATCGAATTTCGGCGCGCGCCCGTCAATGGCAACGGCATGGCATTGGGTGGGGTCGCCCACGGGCGCGGCGCCCTGGTCGAGCAGACCTTTCAGGACCATCCCGGTGTTGTAGGGCGTGCCGCGGATCAGGAAGTTCTCCGCAGCCGGGCCCCAGGCGCGCACCAGCCAGTCGATGTTGGCCTGAAACCCGCCGGCAGCCACGATGACGGCTTTTGGGGAGAGCCGGACCGTCTCACCGCCGCAAGTGTACTCAAGTCCGCAGATCTGATCACCGCGAAGCTCCAGATGCGTTGCTTGGGCATCATACTCCACCTCAACGCCCAAGCGCTGCGCGGTGCGGTAGTAGGCGTTGACCAGCGCCTTGCCGCCACCGAGGAAGAATGCGTTTGTGCGCCCCAATGACAAGGTACCGGAGAGAGACGGCTGAAAGTGCACGCCATGGCTCTGCATCCAGGGCAGACAACCTTCAGATGAGCGGATCACCAGGCGGGCCAGCGCCTCATCGGTTTTGCCGCCCGTGACTTTCAGCAGATCATCGAAATACTCATCCTCGCCGTAGCTCTCCTCCAAGACGGAAAGCGGGCCCTCATGCATGCAGCGGAAGTTTCGGGTATGGCGCGAGTTGCCGCCGCGGTAGGGCTTCGGCGCACCTTCCAGCAGAAGCACCCGGGCCCCGGCCTCCGCCGCGGTGATTGCGGCGCACAGCCCGGCATTCCCGCCGCCGACAACAACGATATCGTGGGAAGTGCTCACGGCGCCGCTTCACTGCCTCCTTGCCCCGCATCAGACCCCCAATGGGGCGGGTTCCGCAGAGCTTCCGATATACCCCAACCGATCTGATTTGCGTAACTCAACTTAAGCTCTCCTGGCACGGTAGTTGCGTGTGGAGAGCTAAGACGGCCGTTGCGCCGGCGTTTTGAAAAAAGCGCTTGGCAAAAGACGTTAACAAAAGGTTAAATGCCACCAAGGTTGGTTGCGTAGGGGAGTTGAGCAATGGGTTCTAAAGCTGTGCACCGGTCCGCGCTTTGCCTGACGGCGGCGGCCGGTTTCTTGGCACTCACCAGCATCAATGCAAGCAGCGCCCTGAAACATGGGCACGATCTCCAACCGGTCAAAACACCCCTCTTGAGCGCGCCGGCAACGCCGCACGGCAGCATCGATTTTGTCCAGATAGACCTGAATTTCGACGGTTTCAAAGACCTTGCCGTGGTTCAGAAAGAGGAACAGACGGCCAAACCGTCGGTGATCTATTTCCTCTATGATCTGAAGCAGAAACGGTTCACCCGCACCCTGGCGCTGGACAAGCTGTATTCGCCTGAGTTCGATGCCCGCGCCAAGCGCATTAGAACAGGTTGGCGCGATGAGGGCGAGCGGCGCGTTTCTGAGATTTACGGCTGGAGCGCCAGCAGTTTGAAGCTGTTGGAGCGCAAGGAACTGAACAAAAAGACCCAGGAATGTGTCTCGATCCGGTACGCCTGGATCGAAGACGCCAAATGGCCCCTGGGCCAACGCGCCTGCTAGGCGGAAGTGCCCTAGTAAGGTGATCTTATCTTTTGTCTGGTAACGTTTTCCGGACGATTGGAACAACAAAGAGCAGATGAGCAAACCGGCATTCATACTGATCACAACCGGCCTGAAGATTACCCTTCTTGCCATTGCCTGCAGCTTCGCCATGCTCGACAAGCTCCGTTCGGTAAAGAAACAAATCTCCCAAGGTCTGCCCACAGGCTCAAAGAAAGCCGATGCGGGGCCGGCAGAGGCCAATCAGGCCGGCGTTATGAGGATATCCGACGGGCCGCACTAGAGGTCCGGAGGAAATGGCTGCGCCGGGGCTTTGGCCAGATCCTGCGCGCCGGTGTGTGAGGAGAAGGGCCCATGACGGCCGAATTTCAATACATTGCGGTGCCTGAGGGCAAAGTGCTGTTTCGCGAAGATGATGAAGGCGACTGCGCCTACATTATCGAAACCGGGCGGGTGCAGATATCGGTTGAGCGCGGCGGCAAATTCGTTGCGGTGGCAAACCTTGGCCGCGGCGAAATCGTCGGTGAAATGGCCATCATCACCGAGGGCCGCCGATCGGCAACGGCCATTGCCTTGGAAGACTGCAAGCTGCAGCGCATCGAGGCTGAACAATTCAGATCGCGCCTGGCAACCATGGACCCGGTCATGCGGATGCTGATCGAGGTGATGCTCTCGCGCTTCAGGACCACCTTGAAGCAGATTGAGAATGCACCGCCCGAACTGCGCAAACTGGCGCTGGCACCGCGGCCGCACACCGCCGAGGCCATGAAGAACCTGCGCCTGGAAAGCGAAATCACCGCCGCGGTCAAAAACGGCCAGTTCGTTCCTTATTATCAGCCGATTGTTGATCTCAAGACTGGCAAACTGGCCGGTTTTGAAGCGCTGATCCGCTGGGTCCACCCGGAGCGCGGGGTGATTTCACCTGACGACTTCATCCCCATTGCAGAGCAAAGCAAGCTCATCACGCAGATTACCCGGTCGTGTTTGCAGAATGTCTGCAAAGACATCCACGAGCTGCGCAAGGCCTGCCTGCACAATTTCAAGAACGTGGATCTGGTATTCGTCGGCATCAACGTGACACCGCAGGACCTGGACCGGCCGCGCTTCTTGAGCGAGCTGCAAACCACGCTTGTGGACAATGGACTGTCCACCGACATGCTGAAGCTGGAGCTCACCGAAAGCTCGGTGATGACCAACCTGGAGCGGGCCGGCACGGTGTTGCGTAAACTCAGGCAACTGGGATTTGGCGTGGCCATCGATGATTTCGGCACCGGCTATTCCAGCATGAGCCATCTGACCCATTTGCCCATCTCCACGCTGAAGATCGACCGCTGCTTCGTGGAAGCAATGGACGGCAGCCTGCAGAACAGGAAGATCGTGCAGACAATCCTAAAGCTTGCCGAAGAGCTCGAAATTCCGGTCGTTGCAGAAGGGGTCAGCTCAAAGGACGCCGAAAGCTTCCTGGCAGCGCATTCTTGCGCTTATGGGCAGGGTTATCTTTATTCCCCGCCGGTGCCGCTGGAGCATGCCGCGGCCATGGCGCGCGATTGGCCGCGCGTGCGCAAGAGCCCAGCGCAGCCTGCGCCCTCCCAGGTCGCATAATCGGATAATCACCGAAGGTGGCCGCCTGTGCAGGCGGCCTTACAGCCACTCAGCTTTCGTCCATCACCAGAAGGTCGGCCTGCGGCTTCAAGACCTCGCCTTCGCCCTCGGCCAGGGTTTTGATGTCCTGCTCCAAGAGCCAGGGGATCTCGTCCTGCGGGCGCGGGCGCGAATAGTAGAATCCCTGGGCTTCCGAGCAACCCTCGATGCGCAGATAGGTAAGCTGGTCTTTCGTCTCCACGCCCTCTGCGGTGGTGTCGATGCCCAGGCTACGCCCCAGCCCGACAACCGCGCGGACAATGGCGGCGGCTTCGGAGTTGGTTTCCAGATCGGAGACGAACGAGCGGTCGATCTTGATCTTATCGAACGGGAAGCTGCGCAAGTTGCCGAGCGAAGAATATCCGGTGCCGAAGTCATCCATGGCAATGCGCACGCCCAGGCCTTTCAGGCGGTACAGCACTTCCATGGTTTCGTTGGTGTTCTTCAACAGCACCGTTTCGGTGATCTCAAGCTCCAGGCGCTCCGGCGGCAGGCCGGTGGCTTCCAAGGTTTCGGAGACCAGCTGCACGAGGCCAGGCTGTTTGAACTGGGCCGGCGACAGGTTGACCGCGACCTTCACCGGTTTCGACCAGCTGGCCGCAATCTCACAGGCGTTTCTCAGCACCCATTCGCCAACGGGCATGATGAGGCCGGTCTCTTCGGCGATCTGAATGAAATCATCAGGCGACACCAATCCGCGTTCCGGGTGGTTCCAGCGGATGAGAGCCTCAAAGCCGGTGATCTCGCCAATCGACATGTTGATCAAAGGCTGGAAGTAGAGCTGCAGCTGGCTCTTGCCCAGAGCCTGGCGCAGATCGATCTCGATCTGCCGGCGGGCCAGCGCCAGTTCATCCATTTCGCGGGCAAAGAAGCGATAGGTGTTGCGGCCGTCTTCCTTGGCCCGGTAGAGCGCCAGGTCGGCGTTCTTCAACAAGCGGTCCGGCTCGTCGCAATCACCGGACGACAGGGCGATGCCCAAGCTGGCGCCGACAATGGCTTCCTGACCGTCCATATCGATGGGCTTGGACAAGGAGGACAGAACGCGACGGGCAATATTGTGGATGATGTCGATATCCTCAAAGTCGGCCAGCACGATCGCAAATTCATCGCCGCCGAGACGGGCAATGGTGTCGATTTCGCGCAGTTCGATCTTCAAGCGATCAGAGACCGTGCGCAGCAACATGTCGCCGGCCGGATGACCCAGCGTGTCGTTGACGTTCTTGAAGTGGTCCAGATCCAGGCAGATCACCGCGATGTTGGTGCCGTAACGGCGCGCCTGAGCCAGGGCCTGCTCCACACGGGTGCGGAACAGGACGCGGTTGGGCAGGCCGGTCAGACCATCATGCAAGGCCATGTGGTGGATCCGCGCCTCGCGCTTCTTGATCTCCGTCACATCGGTGTAGAGCACCACCGTGCCACCCTCAGGGGCGCGGTGTTCGTTGATCTGAACCCAGCAGTCGTCTGAGAGCTGACGTTCGATCACCGAATGGGTTGTGGAATTGTGATGTTGCAGGCGCTCGTCGATCCGGCCCTGGAGCGAGCGGGTGCTGAGGGCGGAATCCGCGCCGCAGCACAACTCGGCCTTGACGATGTCGGCATAGTCCGCGCCGACCACGGCAACTTCGGCAATATCAGGATAGAGCGCAATGAAGTGGCTGTTGCTCAGGATCAGCTTGTCGTCTGCATCATACATAAGCAGACCCTGAGAAAGAGATTCCACGATGGCGCTTCTGGTGCGCGCCTCGGTTTCAGCGGCCTCGGTCTCGGCCTGCTTGATCCGCGTGGCATCCAAAATCACACCGGTCCACAGCACGCTGCCATCGGGCTGGGCTTCCGGGTGGGCGATCGCGTGGGTGTATTTCTTCTCGCCCTCGGCGGTGACGATGGAGGCTTCAACATCCCAGGTTTCCAGGGTGTTGGAGGCGTCTATCAGGCGCTGGCGGAAGGTGTCGCGGTATTCCGGAGCGAAGACATTGAAGAGAGCCTTCGGATTGGTCAGAATTTCCCGTGCCGACACGCCGAAGAGATCTTGAGCGGACTCACTGATATATTCGTAGCGAATGTCGCCGTCCGGGCGGACACGGCGTTGATAGACCACGCCTGGAATGGTCTCGGCAAGGGACGCAAACTGGCTGTCCTGATGACGTACCGCATTCTCCCCGGGCATGTCGTCCGGGAGCGCTTTGGCGCGTTCCTGGCTTTGTAAAAACAGCGAGATCAACGGATTGATGCTGAAAAACACGAGCTTGTCCTTCGGCTCAAACTCGCAAGTCTTAAAGAACAAAAGAAAGATGTAACCGTGTACCTTGTCGGTCTGCACGTCGCGCAGTTCTTCGCACCAGTAATCGCCGGAAAGCGCGCCATCGTTGCCGGGCGTCATGCTTTCCTGCAGCCTGAAGTGCGCATAGGCGTGCTTGGAATCCACATTTGAAAAAAAGTTGACCACCGCCGCGTCTGAAGCTCCGGGCATGGAGTAGCGCAGCTCTTGGATGCTCGTCTGGCCAGCCTGATCGACCGGGACCACCGCGCAGCCTTCAGCATCGAACGAATGCCTGATCTGCTCCAGCGCCTTGTCGAAGCACGCACTGGACGTTCCCTCGTTCAGGATCAGTTCCAACAGTGCCGATTGCAGGCTGACTTTCTCAGCATAGCCAACGGCTTCGTCACGCGGACTGTCCGGCCCCGCCTCAACGCCGGCTTCCTCGTTCACCATTGCAACGTTCGATGTCTCTTGCATCAGATGCCAATTTCCCCATTGAACCAGAGGAAATTCCCCTACCTAAGTCTCATGTTTCCGGTTCTTGGGCGGTGGGAGCACGCTTATCCATGCTCCCACGCACCACAAGTTTAACCAACCAACGTACTCAACAAGTCCGTTCAGTTCAGAGTGCGCTTGCCACCGGCACGCACACTTTGGCCGTCATAGTCGTAGATGAAGTTCGCGCCTTCAACGAAGCTGAACGGCATCTTCAGACCAATCTCACGAACCTTACGGAAGTTGATCGCAATATCCGGAGGCGAGACAACGCCCACCTTCAGATCGCCAACTTGAACCTTGCCTCGCAGCACCTTGATGCCGTAGAGCGCCGCCAAATGGGCGTTGCTTTCAAAGCTGATGCCGATCGACATGGCCGCACTGGCATCGCCTTCCTGAACAACTTCCGGCACAACGCTCAACACCGGAACCCGGTCCGCATTGGCATTGATGGTCTGGATTTCGCGGAACACAGAGGTGCTGCCGGTGATCCAGAACAGAGAGTTGTCGAGGTTAGGGTCGTTCTCACGCATTTTCTCAACGGCGCCGCGCACCATGGTGGCGAGCTCTGAACGTGCGTTTTCTGTCTTCTGCACTTCCAGGTCCATCACCTTCACGCCCTTCTCAATGGCGGTCTTGCGCATGGGCTGGAACTGCGTCTGCATGGCGCTGACGTTGTTCTTGTCCACCAGAATGGCCAGGTTCTTCAGGTTTGGCCGAAGTTCGTGGATGTACGCCATTTGGGCTTCAACCGGCATGTTCAGCGAGGTGAACGCAAAGTTGGTGCCCGTGCCGATTTCGTAGCTCGGGGTTTGACCCAGGACCACGGGGTCCTTGGAGGTCACGGAAACCACAGGGATTTTGCCATCCTTGTAGTTTTTCCAGAGCCATGCCGTGGACTGCGAGCCCATGGAATAGATCAGATCGATATTCTGGCTTTCGGCCAGATCGAGGGCTTTGCGGCCATTGTCGTCATTGCGGCGGAAATTCACCACAGTGATCTCTGCCTTGATGTTGCGCTCAGCAAACAGCTTAAGGATCTTGCTGATGGCCACATCGTAGGCCGACGACGGACGCGGGTAGATGACCATGAGCTTCCACTTGGGATCCTCAATGACACCGCCGGTGCCGTCTGAGCTGCGCATCTTGATCAGAACTTTGTCAGGATGCGAGTAGGAGCCGATAATGGACCAATGCTTCAGGACGCTTTCCTTGAAGCGGAACCAGTTGGCGTACGGGGCGTCATCTTCAACGAACGCACCGAAGCCGGCGGCCATTGCGAGCGCGGTCGGCGCCACAATTCCAAAGCCGAGGACGCCGGCCACAGCGATCGCGCTGACGAGCCTTCCTCCTCGGTTTCCGAGCCATTTCAGGGCTCTTCGACATATGTCAGGTTTAAACATAACGATTACCTCATTAAGGTCGTTGGTTGGGTTAAGTGTTGTCTCTTTCATCAGAACTTCTCTTTGTTATTACAGAGCCTGCGGGGAAACCGGTGACGGGTTCCCTGCATCTCCGGAATTTGCAGATTGCGGGTCGTTTTTGCGGTGTGAGGGCCGGCTGTCGGCGCCGATCACGAAGACCACGGCCAATACCGCGATGGCAAAGCCAACAACGCCCATGGCCGACCATGAAAAGTTCGTCCAGATCAGCAACTGGCCAACGATGACCGGGCCGGCAACGTGGCCCACCCGCTCCAGGAAGCGATAGGTCGCCGTTGCGGTGCTGGTGCCGATCTGCTGGGCCAGTTGGGATTCGGCCACAAAGGTCACGACGGGTGCGTTGATGAAGCCATGGGCGGCGCCGATCAGAACCACACCGATGACCAACAGAACCGTTTCGGTGTAGGCCGGCACAGCGGCTGGATCAAATGTTCCGCTAAGCCCCATGAGCGCCAGGCCGAAGCCGCTGACCAGCGCGCCGGCCAGCAACACGGAGAATGCATCACCATTGCGATCCACGTGCACGGCAACAAACTTGCTCGATGCAACGACCGAGATGGCATAGATCATGATGATCTGACCGATATCTTCCTGCGGGTACCCGCTCTTGGCCAAGAGCAGCGGCAGCGCAAACGTGATGACACCGGTCAAGACCGCCTTTGCCGGAATGCCGATTGTGGCCATGGTGTTGAGAAAATCGACGTTTTTCAGCGCGCGCCCGAGGCTTTGAACAAGATCGCGGGCCGGCGCCGATGAAGACTGCGAGGTCACCTCCTCGGAGATCGTCGGTACGGCCACCACGGCATAGAGGGCAGAGACGATGCCGATGGCGGCAGCCAGAAGGAACACACCATTGGTGCCCATGTAGCCAACCAGCAGCGACCCGACGGCCATGCCGGAAATCATGCCGCCCTGGAAGCCGTAAACGATGATGGCTGCAGCCTGGGTCTTCTTGCCGGGAGGGGCAACGGCCAGCAGGTAAGACTGAACGCCGATGAACAGCAGGCCTTGCCCAATACCCGACAGGCAGCGCGCCGCCAGGATGGCCAGGAAATCTGGGAAGAACGCGAGCGCCGCCAGTCCCGCTCCGGCCAGGAGCAAGCCGATATACATCAGCGGCTTGGGCCCGATGCGCTGTGCTGCATAGCCGGCCGGCACCAATGTGAGGGCGAAGAACAGATAGAAGCCCACAAACGGCAACGAAGCCAGGCTGGTGGAAACGCCTGCATCCAACACCGCACCTTGGACAAACTGCGGCAGGAAGGCGTAGGTCAGGTGCTCCAGCAGAACACCTAAGAAGAAGACGGGCCTGACATAGTTCAGCATCCACTCGTTGGGCCCGTCGCGAATGGCTTCTGCAGAATCGGATTCGCCCGGCGGCATTTCATCCATCGGCCGGCGCACCGCGCCGCCAAGCTGGAAGAAGAGGCTTGCCAGGAATGCCGACGCAATGAACAGAGCCGCAAAGTTCTTCACACTTCGGGTAATCTGCCCGGTGACCACATCGCTTGGCAGTTCCACCGCAACCCTAACCGCGCGCGTGCTGTTCTCAGGGGTCAGATCGACCACATATTCGTAGTGGCTCTCAGACTTCTGCCACTGCTGACCGATCTTGTTGCGGTCAGTGTGAATGACGATCCGGTTGTCGACCGTCAATGACGCAGCGCTAATGTCCGGGTTGAGTTTCAGATATTCCCCGAATGTGCGGTCCAGTCCTTGAATCTCATCAATATTGATGTTGAAGGCAACCACATCACTGAGACGTTGGCCCAGCGAACCGGCCAGTGCCCGGGCCTTGGCCTGCGCCCCGTCGGAATAAAGCGTGATCAGCGTGGCGATCACGCCCGCTGATGAAACAATGAAGACAATGCCAAAGGCCAGCTGCGCCCAAGGGACACGGGTGCGCCAGCGCCGCGGCCCCAAGAGGCCGATGAACAGGGCATAAACCAGTGCCGCAAAAGGTGCCGCATAGAACAGCCGCTGGAAGTAGAGCGAAACGCGGTCGGTAACCACGGTTTCCGCCATACTGATGGCCAGGGCGCCCACATCTTCAAACTTGTTGCTCAGCGGCACAATGATCCGATAGTGGCCATTGGCCTTCAGAAGCTCGTAGTCCTTGCCCTGCGAACTGGTGCCGATAACGGTGGTGCCCCGAACGCCTTCGTTTGCGCGGCTGCGGCCCTGTTTGCGGTTATATTCGTGGGGCGCCGGCAGCTTTGCCAGAACGGCCGGATCGCCCGCCTTGAAGACCACGTTGCCCGTATCGTCGTAGACGACCAGGGAGCCGATTGCGGAATCAGATTTCAGGGCCGGTTCGGCGAGCGTGTTGAAACCCACGAACTGGCGCAGCTCCAGGCCCGACAGAAGCGGGGCCTGCATGGCCTTTTGAAGAACGTGGACTTGACCTGAAAGTTTGTCGCCTTGGAACCGTTCGTAGGTGAGTTTGGCCTCACCGTAGGCGACGTACACAAGCAATAGCAAAGACACGAGCAGCACTACGAACATTGTCGCAGCGTCGCTGATGCGCCTCCCTAAGGGGTATTTGCTAGTTGCCATCCTGTGCACCCACCGCCAAGATCTTGGTACGGTTAAAAGCTAGGGTCTCAAGCTTCACAAATGGTTAAAAGCTCAACAAGATGACCCGCGCTTCCACGCCGCTGGCGCAACAAGAGATCAACTCGGTCTGCAATCAGTGAAAGAATGAGATCATCATAGCTCATTCCGCACTGGGCAAGACCTTCTGCGATCAGACTTGTTACACCGTCTTCGGTGGGGGCTTTAAGATCAGGTTTCGGATTGGTTTCAAGAACGTACAATTCGCCGTCTTCATCGGCCCTTACGTCCAGACGAACCAGGGTTTCCATATTCAGTTCGCTGAATACTTTGCGGCCGAGCTCGTTGAGCTTGTCAACAACTTCAGCATCTTCCACCGGATCAAGCGGGCGTACACGCTTGCCGGTGATCGGACGCTTGTCCATGGAGGTGAAGATGCGCTCGTCTTCCTGCAGAACCCGCTCTACGGCAGCGAAAGTGAACGGGCCGTCAAGCTTTTCCAGCTCGCCGCCACGGGCAACGGTCGGCCCGCACGCGGCTACGCAGTACTCGCGCCCGCCCAGATAGCGCTCAATGAGCACATGGTTCTGGGTCAGGTTGAAGATTTCCTGAGCCACGGGCTCCAAGCCGAATATGTCGCCGACAAACTCAACGTTGAGCGATGCGCGGCCGGACACCGGCTTGACAATGAACGGGCCGTCATAGTTGCCGAACACGCGCTGGAACTCAACGTTCTCGCTCGGGTTCAGCGGGCCCGACGCGCCATGCCAGGTCATGAATTCGGCTGTGGGAATGCCGAAACCCATGAGTTGACGCTTAAAGGTGTGTTTGCTGTCGAGGATCCCGGCAGTCAGCGGGTCGTGGCCCAGATAGGGAACGCCCAGCATCTCCAGAATCGCCGGTGCATGAGAGACCGAACAGAAGCCCTGCACGCCACCGGTGTTCAACCATGCAAAGTGAATGCCCTCGTCCTGCAGGCGTTGCGCCAGGCGCATATCGTCCGCCATCAGGCTGACATAGCGGCAGCCCATGCGGCGCAGGCTCGCGGCGATGTCTTCGGCCACGGTGCGATAGCTCTTCCAAGAGCGCGGGTTATGGCTTTGATAGATCACCGCGCCATCTTCGGTCTTGTCGCCGCCATAGATCACGGCGATGCGCATACGCGTCAAAAGCCGTTCGACCTGGCCGGCCAGTTCGTGGGCCCGGGTCCGGCGCACCGGCAAGACCTTTGGATCCACATCCACGCTCTCATTGTGAGCAGGCGCGGGTGCCGCCATTCCATCGTGAAGATATTCAATCGGTGAAGAAACCAACTTTGCTGTACTGCCGCTCATTACTCTGCCCCATGTCCCTGTTTGATCTGAGCTTTCGTGTTTTTGTGCTCATCGACCCCCAGTGACGGGCAACATAGGCGGCAAAAACTAAAATTTGGCCAACCAGCAGGCTTAATTTTTGGACGGGTGAATTGATAAAATTGTTTCTATTTTTTTGCTCCCGCACGCAGCACCTTCAAAGAGGGCCTGCCGGAGGCTGTGCTTTAGCGTCTGAGTGTCAGGGTCAGGATCAACACGCCTGCCGTAACGTTCAGCCCTTCCACCTTTTGAATGGAGAGGGGATGAAAGTGAAACGACTTGCTGGGTCCGCCCGTCAGAATGCTGGCCGCAAAGCCGGCCCCAACGCTGGCCTCTGCGGTAACGCCTGAGTAGCGCCCGGCCAGCGCGCCGCGCCGCAACCGCCTTTCGTTCTGGGAGGTGACGCGCCACACCAATTGGTGCCTTCCGACGATGCCCACTTCAATGCCGTATTTCTCGACCTTGCCAAGATAGCGGTCTATGCGCCTGCTGGCCTTTTGCCGGAAGCTGCACTCCATCGTTCTTTTGGCCCCGAAGTGGATTGCAGCATCCACACCGTTGAAACGGCACTTAAGAATACCCACCTCGGCAGCGGCGGCAGGCGCGCTCGACATCAGCGCACTGCATGCGCAAATCAATGCAACTCTACTTAGGACGGGCGCTACGCGAACTGACATCGGCACGTTGAAGTGTTTGTTTACGGGTGGTTTGCTACCTCTTGAAGTGAACCTAGCACGGGCGCAGAAAAA
>CAJHYS010000402.1_pt1 | contig 18914 bp, 19 predicted proteins | sample 9198801 | NCBI WGS metagenome assembly CAJHYS01 (sample SAMEA7708368, study PRJEB35096) | sediment metagenome | biome: marine neritic benthic zone biome [ENVO:01000025]; feature: sediment [ENVO:00002007]; material: shallow marine sediment [ENVO:03000034] sea grass bed [ENVO_01000059] ...
CCCTGCGACGTAATTTTGGGGAAAGGGGCATAACTTTCTTTGCTTGTATGACCTCAAGGCCACATAGTATCAGTTTAATACTTAGTTACAATTACGCACTTTAAAGTAACTAGGTATGGCTAGGAATACCGGGCGAAGCTGGTCAGCTTCCCGTCCGGGCGGTTGGAAAGGGAGTAGCCAAAATGCCCCTATTGCCAGTAACAAGCGAAGCCGAAGCACTGCTTTGTCCGATCCGCACGATCCTGTCGAAAGTGACGGGCAAATGGCAAATCGTACTGCTTCTGACGCTGGAGAGCGGCCCTTTAAGGTTTGGGGAACTCAAACGCGCCGTCGGTGACATCACGCAAAGAGTCTTGACGGAGAACTTGAGGAGCCTTCAGCGTGACGGATATCTGTCCCGCACGGTTTGCGAGGGTCCTCCGGTTTCTGTTTCTTATGAGCTCACGCCACAAGGGCAAAGCTTGGTCGCCAAAATGTGGCCATTAGTAGACTGGGCCAACGAAAACATGGAACCGATCAAGGCCGCACGAAGGGTTTATGAGACCAGTTGAGATCGGCGAGGTTCTGGGATGAACTTGGGTTGATGTGGAAAGCAGACTTCGGAAAGCTTTGGTCCTTGTCTGCCATCGGCGCGAAGCCGACATTCAGCACGCCGTGCTCGACGGCAGATAATGGCACAAAATGCCCCTGCGGCTGCGGTGAATTTGCATCTTATTTCGGAGGTGCCTCACCTCGAAAAGTGGCGACTTTAGCTCGCGGGCAAGAATGGAAATGACCAGAACGACTGTGAGGTGTGCGGCGATGAATCCGTCGTGCTACTAGGCTCCATCTTTAAACGAGATTCTGAGCGCCCTCTTTTGGCGGCAAGCCGGAAATTCGCCAGCGGACTAACTTCCGGGAAGTACCAATAGTCCCCGTCGGGCAATCAGCCGACACAAACCAGAAAAACTCTACACGAGATATTCAAACCTGCTCAGCCAGCTGGTGGAAGCCGCCTCAACCCGTAATCAATCTACTAAATCTTATCGGGCAATGGGATGAACTCCGCCGTATCACCAGGAGGCAAACGGAAGCGGCCATGGGCCCAGTCGCCCTCGCGCCAGGCAGCTTTTGCGTGTTCGATCTTTTCCATTGAGGAGGCGACGAAGTTCCACCAGATGTAACGCGGCCCGTCCAGAGTTTCTCCGCCAAGCAGAATGAGGCGGGCCCCTTGCGGGCCGGCCTTGACGGTGATGGGGTCGCCAGGTCGAAACACCATCATCTGACCGGCATCGTAGAACTCGCCGCTAATCTCAATCGTCCCGCTCACAACGTAAATGCCCCGGTCCTCATGTTCATCTGGCAGCGGCAGCAATGTTCCTGGGGCCAGAACAGCATCGGCATAGAACATGTCGGAGAAAGTTTTTGTGGGCGCTCGTTCCCCATAGGCGCTTCCGATGATCAGGCGCACTTGCTTGCCCTCGCTCTCAAGGAAAGGCAGCGCTTCCTTAGAATGATGCTCAAAGCCGGCCTCAATCTCCTCATGGCTTTCCGGCAAGGCCACCCAAGTCTGAATGCCAAACAGACCGTGCGGCGCTGAGCGCGTCTCCTCGCTCGTGCGTTCAGAATGGGTGACGCCATTACCGGCAATCATCCAATTCACCTCCCCGGGATAGATCATCTGATTGGTGCCGAGGGAATCGCGATGCTGAAACTCACCTTTGTAGAGGTAGGTCACTGTGGCTAAGCCGATGTGCGGGTGAGGACGCACGTCAATGCCTTGTCCGGTGAGAAACTCTGCTGGCCCTGCCTGATCAAAAAAGATGAACGGCCCGACCAATTGGCGTTGGGGTGACGGCAAGGCACGGCGCACCTCGAAGCCCCCAAGGTCGCGGGCGCGTGGAATGATGATGTGCTCAATTGCGTCTAGATTGCCGCAATCAGGACAATTGGGTTCAATGGCGGGGTTCCAGCTCATGTTGGGCTCCTTAGGGTGGGCGGTTGTGTACTCGAACGCGCTGCGTCCTCTGGCGAAGACAAATAGTGTTTGACCTTTGGCTGCGCTTTGTCGATTTGCAGGTTTGCAATCTGAACCTGCAATTTTCTGTCATCTTCTGAGACTCGCTCGTGATGGCGAAGGTGGTCGGTCCAAGAAGCCTCATACCAAGTTTCAACGAAGTGCTCTGGACTGTCCGCACTTTGCATGACTGTCCAACGGTAGGCCCCATTGCGCCGTCGGGCGCGGGCAAGCTGGTAGATCAGGTCCAGAAAGTGAGCGTGGTTCTCAGCTGATACCGCATACGCCACCTGGATCATGACCGGGCCGCGATCAGTTTGGCTCTCGTCCTGAAGGATAGGCGCCGGCCAATGCATCGACGGCGCGAGGTCCATGGTTTCGCCCTGGTTGAGCTTCGCACTCCATACCAGAGGGATCATCGCGGTTGCGCCGGCTGCTGCTAAAAGCAAGCTGACCGCAATTCCAAACTCTTCGGCAACAGTACCCCAGATCAAGCTGCCGGCAGACATCGCGCCGAAAAACACCGTAAGGAAGAAGGAGAGGCCGCGGGCACGGACCCAGTCAGGAAGGGCTGTTTGGGCAGAGACATGCAGGCTCGACAACACGGCGATCCAGGAAAGACCAGCAAGAGCAGACGCGATCACTGCAAGCAGTTGATTGTCCACGAGCGCAAAGGTCGCCAGAACGCCGATCGTGCCGATCGTGCCGGCGACCACCGTTTTGTCTGCGCCCAAGCGTTTCTTGAGGGCGGGCAACACCAGAGCCCCAACAACAGCTCCCGCGCCAACAGAGCCGAGCAAGATGCCATAAAGCGTGGGCCCGCCCGAAAGGGTTTGCCGGGCAACTAGGGGCAGAAGTGCCCAATAAGCACTGGCAAACAGAAAGAACGCGGCCGCCCGAATGAGCGTTGAACGCATTGGCCCGCTGTTCGAAACGTACCGCCAACCGGCCGCGATGGCGCTGCCTACATGTTCGGCCGGGAGTGATTTTTGCGGTGCTGCCGGCGGCTTCCACCACAACAGCGCCGCAATGATGACGGCAAAACTGGCGGCATTGAGGGCGAATGGGGCCCAGACACCGATCGCAACGATGAGCGAACCTGCAAGCGCCGGGCCGATGGCGCGGCTTACATTGATGCCGGCCGAGTTGAGAGAGATCGCTGCTGGAAGTTCCGCCCGCGGCACCAGAGACGGAACGATGGCCTGCCACGCCGGTGCCATGAACGCAGCCGAACTGCCCAATAGGAACGTGAAAAAAACCAAAAGTGCTGGGGTCATTAGGCCTTGCGAAACGAGGACCGCGAGGGTGGAAGCTGCAGTTGCGGCGAGCAAATTAATAATGATCAGCAAGCGGCGGCGGTCGAGAATGTCCGCCAGAGCCCCGGCCAGCAAAGCAAACAAAAAGACCGGAAGTGTTGTTGCCGCCTGCACGCCCGCAACCGCAACGGCCGAACTCGACAGCTCCGTCATGAGCCAACCGGCGCCGACATCGTGCATCCAGGTGCCAACGTTCGAAATCACCGTGGCAACCCAGAGCACTGCAAAAGCACGGTGTCCGAACGGAGACCATGGCGATGCGTTCAATTTGGCCGACTGAGCGGCTGCTGTCATTTTACTGCTCCCGATGAGAAGTGGGTTGGACCCGTGATGTGAGGGTGATGCGCAGACCGGGCACGAGCGTGCGCTCTGGGTTTGGGAACTCACCCCAGACCGTGATGCCGCCGGACGCCTCTTCGATGCGCGCACTTTCATATAGGGTCCGACCGGCGTGCGTATAGCTGGCACCAGAAGGCAGTATGAGATCGAGTTCCACCCGGCCAAACAGTTGGGCGATTGAGGTCACCCCCGCTGCCTTGAGCGCGCGTTGACGGTCCTCATAGCTGACAGTGTAGGACACCAGAACAGGATCGAGCGTGCTGATGTCCAACAGGACCGAACCTCCTTCTGCCTCCACAAATGCGCCCTGCGCAACGCGCACCCGTCCAACCGTGCCCGAAATGGGCGCGTGAACGCGCGTTCTGGTCAGCGCGAGTTCGGCCTTCTTGAGGCCGGCCCGTGCACGGTCGGCTGAGGCTGAGGCGATTGTTGCGCCAAGTTGCAGATCCCGGGCCGCTGCCCTGCTCGCTGCGCCTTTGCTGGCAAGTGCTTGGCGTCTCTCTGCCGTTTCCCGAGCTTGTGCCTCGCGGGCTACCGCTTCCTTCAAGGCCGCCTTGGCGATAGCAACCTCGATTTTTGCGTCTGTGTCCTCGAGCGTAACCAACAGGTCTCCTGCCTGCACGCGCTGGCCGGGGGTAATGTGAATTTGCTCGACCACGCCATCTATTTGATTGGCGATTTCCAGGGTCTGCCGTGGCGCAACGACGCCCTCAAACGTGAACTCTGCTGCCGCAGCAGAGAGGGCAGGCGCGCCCAGTCCGAGCACTATGAGCGTGGTGCCGAGAACAGCATCACGGAGCAGTCGACTGGTGCGCGAAACAAACAAGAGTTTCCGGTCCATCCTATTCTCCGGCAGATTGTCCACGATGGTCCCTCGCCCGGGTCCACCTTTAGAAAGCTCTTACTCTGCGGCCAGCACCGCGCTATGGGCACCTGGCGCGCCAGGAGCGCCGAAGATGGGCACTGGCGACCAGTCGGGAAGCTCTGGCAGGGCCGCGGGCGCGTGGGCTGTATAGGCGTCCTTGGCGTGGACGATCTGCCCACCGCTCAAGGTCAGATCGGCCGTGATGTCAGCGATTTCGTCCTCTGCAACCGAGAAATAATCTCGGTCGAGCACCGCGATATCGGCGAATTGGCCCGGCTTGATCTGTCCCTTGAGTCCCTCTTCGCGGCTGAACCAAGCACCAGCGGCGGTCCAGTGGTGCAACGCTTCTTCCCGACTCAGGCGGTTCTCCGGTGCCCAGATCACATCACCGCCGCGCCCCTTGCCAGAGACCGCCCAGTGGATTGCCAGCCAAGGGTTATACGAGGACACCCGCGTTGCATCGGTCCCGGCAGCCAGCGGCGCGCCCGAAGCCAACATTTTGCGCACAGGCATGACCTCGCCTAGCGCAGCCTCGCCATATCGGTCGCGATAGGCACTTGCCTGAAAGGCAATGCGGTTCTGGTAAGAGATTCCACCTCCGAGCCGCGCAACCCACTCCATTGTTTGCTCGGAGATCGTCTCGCCATGGTCAAAGATCCAGTTGAGCTCCTCAAGTCCCTTGTCTTTGCCGACCTCCTCCAGCACCGTCAGCAGGCGATGTGCGCTTTCTTCGTAGGTGCAGTGGAAACGGATGGGCCAGCGGTTCTCCAAAAGGAATTCCAACACGGGGCGCAGGTCGCCCTCCATACGCTTGGGCAGTTCGGGCCGGGGATAGGAGAAGTCTTCAAAGTCATAGGCCGAGGCTACCAACATCTCTCCTGCACCGACGCATTTCAGATAGGCACTGCCCTCGTCGGGCTTGATGATGTCGTTCCAACGCTTGAAGTCCTCGAGCTCAAAGAGCGGCCGCTGAGCGAACAATTGATAGCCAATGCGCACGGTCTGTTCACCGCGCTTGTTGAGCTCGGTGAGCACACCATAGTCGTCGGGGTAGTTCAGGAAACCGCCGGCGCAATCCAACGCAGACGTCAGCCCGAGTCCGTTCAAAGCCCTAAAATAGTGTTTGGTGGATAGGATTTGCTGCTCGAAGTCCAGCTTCGGCGCCATGTCTAAGAGCGCATAAAGTGGTTGCGCGTTGGGCCGCGCCAGAGCCAGACCTGTGGGGCTGCCTTGATCGTCGCGCTCCAGTCTGCCCGAGACGAACGGCTCGTAGAAATGCCGATCAATGCCTAACGCTCGCAGCGCGGCCTTGTTCAACCAGGCACGGTCATAGAGATGCAACACATAGACCGGCACATCCGGGGCGACGGCGTTGATCTCATCAAGCGTTGGTAGGCGTTTTTCAGCAAACTGGTCGGCCGACCAGCCACCGACAACGCGGATCCATTGCCCCGCCGGTGTCCTTTGCGCCTGGGCCTTCAACATCGCCAACCCGTCCGCAAGGGAGGGCACATGGTCCCAGCGCAGCTCCATGGCAAAGTTGTTGCCCTGGCGAATGATGTGGGTATGGCTGTCGATCAAACCCGGGATAACGCGGCGGCCTTGCAGGTCGATCGTTCCGGTCCCGCCTTTGGCCTGGCCCATGATCTCGGCATCCGTTCCAACAGCCTGGACCAGCCCGCCGCGGATCGCGATGGCTTCGGCTTGTGGTTTTGCCGGGTCGAGCGTGGCGATGCGTCCGTTGTGCAAGATGAAATCCGGATCGGTGTTCATGGTCTGGCTCCCGGTGCGGGTTCGAAGATGAGATGTTGAGGCCGGCTGGCGCATGCAGCGGGCCGGCCGGCCTCAACATGTGCGGGCTATGCGGCCTTGGCGGGCTCGAGCGTGGGGCCGTGTGCGGTGCGCTCGGGGGCTTTGTGGACCATGGTGTAGGCATAATCGACGCCCATGCCATAGGCGCCCGAGTGCTCGCGGACGATGTCCATGACGGCATCGTAGGTGTCGCGGCGGGCCCAATCGCGTTGCCACTCCAGCAGAACCTGCTGCCAGGTGACGGGCACCACACCGGCTTGCACCATCCGCTGCATGGCAAAGTCATGCGCCTCAACGGACGTTCCACCGGAGGCATCGGCCACCATGTAAATCTCATAGCCCCCGCCCAGCATGGCGGAGAAGGCGAAGGAGTTGTTGCACACCTCAGTCCACAGTCCAGAGACCACGACCTTTTTGCGGCCGTTCTGCGCGAGTGCGTCGCGCACCTTTTGATCGTCCCAGGAGTTCATGGAAGTGCGCTCCAGGATGGGGGCATCCGAGAACACGGCCAGCAGCTCCGGATAGGTGTGGCCGGAGAAGCTATCGGTTTCCACAGTGGTGATCGTGGTAGGGATGCCGAAGACTTTGGCTGATTTCGCCAAAGCCACTGTGTTGTTCTTTAGGACTTGCCGGTCGATCGATTGGACGCCGAAGGCCATCTGCGGCTGGTGATCGATGAAAATCATTTGGCAGTTCTCGGGGGTCAGCAGATCAAGTTTCTCGCTCATCTTTGTCTCCGTTCGTGATGTTCTTGGCCAAATGGGCCGAAGCTGAGTGCGTTTGTTGTGACACCCGTTTAAGTGTGGTCCAGCCTTCTCGCCGACAAACGATTAGTTCTTGTTCTGAGGGTTAGATCAGCTAAGGCTTGGGGGTTCCGGGCGTCCTGTTTTGTTGCGCTGGGCCTCCTGCTTGATCCAGTTCAAGAAGGCGGCGATGGCCGGCTCTTTCTCTGTGCCCGCTTCGCAAACCGCATAATAGGCAAGGTCCAATTCAAGGACCGGTCCGAACGGGCAGATCAGTCGGCCTGACATCAAGTCGTTTGCAGCTAGACCAACCCGGCCAAGCAAGACACCAGCGCCGCCCACAGCGGCGTCTATCGCCTGATCGCCGTAAGAGCTGAATCGTGTGCCACGGTTTGCCTGGGCCGGATCCAGGCCGGCCCTGGAGAACCAATCTGACCAGGTCGGTGCGCTCTGAAACCACTTCATCAGGCTTTCGTCATGGATCAACGGCGCCCGCAGAATGTCTTGGCTCACGTTCAGGTCAAGGCGCTCTGCCAGTTCAGGGCTAACCATTGGCATTAGGACCTCTGTGGTCAGCTGGACCGAATGCAATTTTCGATCGGGCGGATTTCCAAATCTCAACGCAATATGCGGCCCAGGAACCCCAAGATCCTCCAGATCGAAACTGGCATCAATCTGAATAGAAATGTCCGGGTGAATGTCGTGAAACCGAGAGAGCCTGGGGGCGAGACATTTCGTTGCCACCGGTCCGCTGCAAGTAATGCTCAGGGCGTCGCTCTCAGGCGCCCGCACAGCCTCAACCACTACGCGCATCTTCATAAATGCGTCAGTGAGGCCGGCCTGCAGTCTGCGTCCGTCTTTGGTGAGAGCAACGGAGCGCGCGCCCCTGTCGAACAGGGAGACCCCGAGATCATCCTCAAGAGCTCTAACTTGCTGGCTCACAGCGGCCGGTGTTACGGCAAGCTCGTCCGCAGCTAGCTTGAAAGACGCATGTCGGGCGGCCGCCTCAAAGGCGCGCAGGGCATTCAACGGTGGAAGACGGCGGAGCGGCATGGCGCATCCTTCCTTTGCTCTTGGTGGCCTGGCGGGCTCATCTCTTGGACCAGTGCGATTGAGTAGGGACGGCGGCGGCCCGCCGCCCCTCACTCTGCACTACGGCTGAGTTAGTAAGGCAGATCGAAGAGCAGGAACTCTGCATTGGCCTTGGCCGAGAACGTCAACTCGCCAGCCTCAGTGAAAGACAGGGCATCGCCCGCGCTCAGGGTTTGGTCGTCCACCGAAAGGGTGCCGGAAATCACTTGGACCCAAGCACCACGCCCGTCGTTCACGCGGTGGCGAACCTCATCATGAGCCGACAGAACCGAAGCGTACAGGTCTGCATCCTGGTGGATCGTCACGGACCCTTCCCGGCCATCATGAGACCCGATCAGCCGCAGTCGTCCGCTCTTGTCTGCCGGAGCGAAGTGTTTTTGCTCATAGCCCGGCGTTAGTCCGTCGCGCTCGGGCACAATCCAGATTTGCAGGAAGTGCACGGGCTCTTTGTTTGAGGCGTTGTACTCGCTGTGGCGCACGCCCGTTCCAGCGGACATCACTTGAATATCGCCAGGGCGAATGATGGAGCCATTGCCCATGCTGTCTTTGTGCTCCAGCGCGCCGGAGATCACATAAGAGATAATCTCCATGTCGGCGTGGGGATGGGTGGCGAAGCCTCCCGCTGGTGCCACGCGATCTTCGTTGATCACCCGCAGCGGACCAAATCCAATGTGATTTGGGTCGAAATAGTGGCCGAACGAGAACGTATGTTTTGAATTCAGCCACCCAAGGTCGGCGGCGCCGCGATCTTCGGCTCGTCTGAGAGTAAGGGCCATGGTGGTCGCTCCTGTTGTTCTGATAAGGGTTGGTTTGTCTGACTGCACAAATAGGTTGGCTTCAAAACAGAAGCAATATAGTGAAATAGGATCATACTGCGTCCAAAATGGATACAATGAGGCTATGGACAAGCTTGATGCCATGAAGGTGTTCACCAAGGTGGTGACGAGCGGCAGCTTCGCCGAGGCGGGGCGTCAGTTGGGGATGACCCGCTCCACCGTGAGTAAGGCCGTTATCGAGCTGGAGCAAATTCTCAGCTCGCGCCTGCTGGACCGCACCACAAGAAAGGTTAGCCCAACAGAGGCGGGCATCGCGTATTACGAACGGTGCCTCGGCATATTGGCCGATGTGGAGGAGACAGAGGCGCAAGTGGCGCGCTTGCATGATGAGCCGCGCGGCACATTGAAACTGAACGCGCCTATGTCGTTTGGCGCCTTGCACATGGGGCCGGCAATCGCTTCCTTCATGGCAAAGTACCCTGACCTTAAGGTAGAACTGACCTTGAATGACCGTTTTGTGGACCCCTTGGAAGAAGGTTTCGACATCACGATCCGGATTGCCGTTCTTGAGGATTCAAGCCTGATTGCTCGCAAGATTGCACCCGCCCGGCGCGTCTTAGCTGCCTCGCCGGAATACCTGGCAAAACATGGGGCACCTGCTGCCCTGGAGGACCTTGAACATCATCGCTGCCTCAACTACGGCCACAGCACTTTGTTGCAGCGCTGGCACCTGACGCACAACGGGGAACCGGTGGTAGCCTCCATTAACTCCGTGCTGTGTGCAAACAACGGAGATGTGCTTCGCGAAGCAGCGCTGAGCGGGCAGGGCATCACCAAGCTGCCCACCTTCCTGATTGGTTCTGATTTGAAGGCTGGGCGCCTGCAGGTTGTGTTGCCGGAATTCCCTCCCACCGAACTCGGCATATATGCGCTGTATGCACCAAACCGCTATCTGGCCGCAAAATCCAGATTTCTTATCGACCATTTGGTTGAGGTGTTTGGCGGAACCGCACCGTGGGACGGCCAGTGACCGTCTGACAGACTTGAGCACTCTTGGCTTCCGCCAGTGCGGCACTCCACCCAGCGGTCCAAGAGTAAGGTCATCTATCTCAATGCCCTAGAATTCGTCGTTTGTGCTTCGCCGGGCGAGCCCCCACCTCCGGGGCAATCGCGCACGAAGCATATTCACACGGAGATCTTGCACCATGACCGTTCCTGTTTCCCTTGACCGACGCGTCTTCCTCTCCACAAGCGCCGCTGCCTTGGCCCTGACAGGCAGTCCCGCGCTAGCCCAGGCGGGAGCGGCCGATTTCGTCCTTATCAACGGCCGCATCACCACCATGGATCCAGCCCGCCCAGAGGCAACCGCACTCGCTGCGCGAGATGGAAAGTTCATCGCGGTAGGGAGCCAGCAAGACGTCTCGTCCTTCATTGGGCCGTTTACTCAAGTTGTTGATGCAAAGGGAAAACGCATCATTCCAGGACTGATCGACAGCCACACCCATGCCATCCGGGGCGGGGTCAACTACAACCTGGAAGTCCGCTGGGACGGGGCCGACAGCCTTGAAGAGGCCCTCCATCTTTTGCGGGTGCAGGCTGAACGCACGCCAGAGGGCCAGTTCATCCGCGTGGCCGGCGGCTTCTCAGAATTCCAGTTCAAAGAAAAGCGCCTGCCGACCGTTGCCGAACTGGATGCCGTTGCGCCAAACCACCCGGTGCTTGTCCATCACCTCTACAAGCTGACCCTGCTCAACAGCAAGGCGATCGACTATTACGGCTACAACAAGCCGGGTCATCCGGAATATCCAGGCGGCATTATCGAGAAAGAGGGCGATGATCCCACGGGCCGCCTGCTCGCGGCGCCTTCGGGTCTTTTGATGTATAAAACCTTGTCTGGCGCGCCCAAGCTCACCATTCGCGATCAGATCAATTCGTCTATCCAGTTCATGGATGAGATGAACAGCCTTGGCCTCACCTCTGTGTCCGATGCAGGCGGCGGAGGGATGGAGTTCCCCGACGCCGATCCTTACAAGGTCTTCAATTGGCTGCACAGAAACGACCTTATGACGGTGCGTATCGGCTACCACTCCTTCCCGCAGGTGAAGGGGCGCGAACTTGCCGACTATAAGCGGTGGACCAAATCCATGCGTGCAGGCACCGGTGACGACATGATGAAATTCGTTGGCGCCGGCGAAAACCTCTCCTGGGCCTCCTATGACTTTGAAATTTTCGCTGACAAGCGCCCGGACATTGACCGCAATGCCGAAGACATTCAGCGCGAGGTGATGACCGTGCTTGGCGAGGGCCAATGGCCGTTCCGTCAACACATCACCTATAACGAGACGGGTGACCGCCTTTTGCCGGTCTATGAAGATGTGGCCAAAGGCGCTGGCCTAACCCCTGGCTGGTTCATCGACCACGTTGAAACTTTTTCTGAAAAGAACCTGGAGCGTATCGCGGCCCTTGGCGGCGGGATCGCGATCCAAAACCGGTTGCAGTTTCAGGCTGAGGATTTCATCAAAAACTACGGCGAGGAGAAACTGCGCAAAACGCCAAACTTCCGGCAAATCTTGAGCCTTGGTGTGCCGATAGGCGCGGGCACAGATTCAACACGGGTGTCGTCCTACAATCCCTGGTATTCGCTCCAGTGGCTTTCTACAGGTCTGTCTCGCGGTGGCCTGCGCATGTATGGCGACGACAACCTTCTGACCCGCCAAGAAGCGCTTCGCCTGTGGACGGTTGGGGCGGCTTGGTTTACAGGCGATGCGGACCGCAAAGGGGCGATCAAAGCCGGGCAACTGGCGGACCTTGTCGTGCTGGACCGGGACTATTTTTCAATAACGGATGCAGAGATTGCAAGATTGAAATCCGATCTAACCGTTGTTGGAGGCAAGGTGGTTTACGGCCGGGGCGAGTTTGCTCGCTATGACCTCCGGCAAACCCCGCCTGTGAGCCCGCACTGGTCTCCGGTTCAAACCTTCGGCGATAGCCGGGCCACCTAGCCGGAAGACCATCGAGCCGCATCCGAACGCCACCCTTCGGCAGTCGCGATCGAACGAGTGGAGCACCAAACAGGTCCCGGCCAAAAAATTGTTCGACGGAAATGTAAGCACCATCCGTCAAAGAAGGGACAGTGATAAAAGTGGGGAGAATAGTATGCGTCCAACTCTGATAACCGCACTGACCCTGATGTTTGTTGCGAGTGCTGCCCTGGCCCAGGATCGAGCAAAGCTTCAGGATCTCGCGACAAAGCTGGGTGTGGGGAAATGGAACCTCATCAGTTGCGTGCGCGGGGCTGGTGGTCGGCCGGCCCGGGACGCAAGCGAACAGCAGCGCAAAGCATTTGCACTTGCCTTATTTGACTGCCTGTCAGGTAAGAACCCTCAATTAACACGCGAGCAGTTCAGGTCTGCATTGATGGAGACAAAGCAATAGGCCAATGATCGGCCGGAGCCAAGCCGCGAACGGCGATATCCGCCACTCGTGTGGAGACGGTCCACAGACCGGGACTATTGGCATTTTTGTTACTTTCCAGCACACGTAACCTTGCTCTTCAACGCGGCATGCGTTGAAATGCTGCAATAGTCGCACTCTTGAAAAACGTGGTGTTAGACGTGCAGGGCGCACAGAAGGCAAGGCCATGAAAAAGAACTTTCAACACGCCATGGAAATGTCCCGTGAGCATAACGAAGCGCCGTTCCCGAAGGCGGAGTTCCAGCAGCGGCTGAACCGCATCCGATCGGCGATGGATGCCGCTGACGTGGATCTTGTGTACATTAGCTCGCCCGAATTGCAGTTCTATGTCAGTGGCTTTCAATGCGAATGGTATCAGGCGCAAAGCCCAGCCCAAGTGCCGCCAACCAGCGGCATCGCGGTCCACCGTGACCACGATCGTTACATTCTGTTCGACACCCCGAGCGAGGCCGTTTTGGCATCAATCTCGACACTCTCAGACGATATCCGTATTTTTCCCCTAGAACAGCGGCGTGACGGGCTAAGCTTTATCGTTCAGGAGCTGAAGGCCGAAGGCTGGTTGAACGGCGGCCGGGTTGGAATGGAGTTACGCCACTATCGTCCCAACCCTGTGGTCTCGGGCCAGTTTCGCAGCGCCTTCGAGTCGGAAGGCGCGGAAGTCGTGGATGTGACCAACCTGCTCTCGAACGTAAGACGCATCAAGTCCAAGCTGGAAATTGAGGCTCATTTTGAGGCCGCACGGCTCGCTGATATAGGCATCCGGTCCGCTGTGGAAGCGGTTGCACCGGGCGTGACCGAATTGGAGGTGTTCGGACACATGATTGCCGGGATGGCTAAGGCCGGGGGCGAATTTCCCGCAATCTTGCCGCCCATTGCGTCAGGCTTTGGTAGCAATTGCCTGCATCGTCTCTCCTCGCGGCGCGAAATCCAGCGCGGAGAACGGGTTTGGGTCGATGTTTGCGGTGTGTTCAAGCGCTACCACTTCAACACGGCACGCACCTGCTGGGTCGGCGATCCGCCCGATGACGTTGTGGAATTCCATAACAAGTCCATCGGCGCGTTTGACATCATCGAAGAGATGATTGCTCCCGGCATGAAGATCATGCCCATGCTGGATGCCTTACAGGACTATTATGCCAGCGTTGGAATTCTTGATGAGGCTTATTGGAGCGGCGGCTACGAACTGGGAATTGCCTTTCCGCCGGACTGGGTAGGCTCCAAGTTTTACGACAAGAGCTGTACAACGGCTGACGATGTGTTCGAGCCTATGAGCGTTGTGAACCACGAGTGCAATTTTTTCGGACCGCGCGGCACGGGCCAGTCGGCGACCATCGACACGATCATATTTGAAGAAGACGTGACGGCACTGCCAAGCCAGCTAACACGAGAGCTACAGATAATCCCTGCATAGCGACGGCGCTGGAAATAGTATTTGTTCTGGTCTTGGTTGCGGCGCATTCACGCAAAAGGGGGTAGTGCGAGCCAGCTGTCGATGTGCGGTATCTTCAAGGCCGACGGCTGCGATTGGTGTAGCCGACATCAGGTGAATCTGGATGTATTCCGGCAATGGGATTGAAGCGGACATTCGACGCTCAAAGGCGGACGGCAACTTTCGGCACATTCTTGCCATTTTGACAGGCGCCGCTATGAGTCTGGTTGGGGGAATAATCCGGACCTCGCTACATCTTGTGAGGGCCAAAGAAATTTTTTATAGGCGAAAGCGTGATCATCGAAAGGTAGAAATCATTGCGAACCGGAGGTGATCGCGAGTGGCGATGGTTTTCCGGAAAGCGCGCGTCCGTATTCCTTAAGCGTGAAAACGCTCCATATCATAGCGACGACAACGACAATTGTGATGCCAATTCGGCCCGGGGCGACCTGCGCGACCGCGAGACCGACCAGTGGCAGGACTTGTATCATGTGTGTTGCCAAGAAATGCGCGACGCGAAGGTCTCCAGACGCCAGGGACCAACCGGTCAGGATCATGCGTGCCTCATTGTCAGTCGGCACGGTACCGACGTAAGGAGACATTCGCGCACCAATCGTAAATGCGGTGTAGAGCGTCAGCAGCGTGCCACCGATCAATCCAAGTGCAATCGCCCACTTCAACGCGGGCGCAAGGAACTCTTCCGAGCCGAAGATAATGGCCACGCCGATTGCGCCGGCAGAACCAACAATGACGATCGCCGCAATTGCCATCACGGACCACATCAGACGATTGAACGGCGTTGACACATTATAATGGGAGTGTTCCGCGCGTGCGGCTTGGGCAATGATATAGCCCATTTCGACCAGACAGGCGGCGAGGAACGTCACCGCAATAATGGTCATAATTGTGCTTGAACGAAGTGACGTATTCAGCGCCGACATGACAAGCGCGAGTGTTACGGAATGGATGGCTAAAGAAAGTTCAAACTTGAGAGGTTTGGCCCATACAGAGACTGCACCGTCGATTGTACGTCCATCGAAGAACGCGAATGCCAAGCTGACAGCAAAGCACACGATCATTGATCCGGAAACAATCCAGTAGATCATCTCTGATGATTGCAATTGCTCACGATATAAAACTACTTCGGACAATGCTCGTTCCTCAAACGTCTGCCTTGTCGTAATGAAACGGTCGTTGCAGCTGTTTGGTTTTCATTTTGATGATGGAATAGCTTGCAATGTCTGCCTCTGGCACCTTTCAGACATTCCAAAAGCAGGAACCTTACGTCTGCTATTGGGGGAACTTTTGACATATGAAGTCCGGACGTCGGTTTCAAAGCCGGTCGCCAACACGCGCACTTTTTGCAAGGTCACATTTTCCGGTGCCAACCTGCCTAGATCTTCTCGGCTTATCGGAAACGCTCATGTAGACGGGCCGTTTTGAGCTGGAAACACCGCCCAAAAAAGCAGGCCCGGCTCCCCGCGTTTATGACAGCGCTAGTCTGTGGGCCTCAGTTGCAGCCACATCACCATTGATCCACCGCAAATTGCACCACGGCGACGCTGTGTTACCTTGGGTGAGTTCAGAAAGAGGATGACACCATGCTAACGCCAGAGGGCCGGGTCATTATGGTTACAGGCGCAAACCGAGGCATCGGATCTGCGACGGCGAGACTGTTGGCGCAACGTGGGTTCAGATTGAGTCTGGGTGCGCGTGATCCGGACACGATCGATCAGACAGGTCTCGACACTGGCCTGCATGTGGTCAGGTGGGAGGCCACGGAACCCGATTTGTCAAAGGCCTGGGCGGCTGAGACTTTGGAGAAGTTCGGGCAGATTGACGGTCTTGTCTTAAACGCGGGCGTCGCCATCGCGGCCGGCCTAGAGGATGGCGACGAGGCTGATTATGACCGGATGTGGGAAGTGAACTTTAAGGGCCCGCTGCGACTGACCCGGGCTGTCCTGCCAGCTTTGCGGGCTTCGGGGCACGGTCGGGTTGTAAACATCGTCTCGCTGTCTGGAAAGCGTCTGATGCGAGGTTCGATGTTGGGATACTCCGCGTCGAAGTTCGCCGCTTTGTCGCTCACTCATGCGATCCGGCATGATGGTTGGGCGGATGGCGTTCGGGCAACAGCAATCTGTCCGGGAATGGTGGAGACACGGATGGTCGCCGACATTGAAACACCTCAAGACCAGTTCAAAATTGCCCCTGAAACCATCGCGGAGACAGTGGCTTACGCCCTGAGCCTACCGAACGAGGCGGTCGTTGCTGAGATTTTGGTCAACAGCCGCCTGGAAGCGAGTTTCTAGGCATTGGGGCTATTGCATCTGCATGTTCGCGCTATGCTGAGCTTAACAGGTGCCAAGACCTTGGACGTAATCGCCAATGCAAATGTCAACTACGCCCGATAACTTGTGGTTCCGCACCTTTATCCCATTCCAGAGCTATTTCGATCTCACGACACACGGTGGGCAAGATGTAACGATCACTAAGTGCAAAAAAATGACATGGCCGCTATCTGTATTTTCTCAGTTTTGTTTTCGTCTTGTTTGAGTATCAGTATCTGTTTCTGTCTCTGTCTCTGTATGTGAAGACAGTGTCGAGACGGTGTTGGTTAGCGACCTCGCTTGACCAGTTGGGGAGTTAAAAGGCGCGGCGGAAGGCCCGAGTTATTAGCCTTACGGGCGGGATCGACAGCTTCGGCCTGCATGGCATGCTTAGCCGCCTCCTTTTTTGCATAAAAGGTCTCAAGCGTCTCATAGCAAACCTCGGAAAGACTTTCCGACGGAATGCGCTCGATCGTGTGCTCAATACCGGTTCGATGGGAAGGATTCATGGGTGGATTGAATTCGAACCATTTGTCGATCATCACCACTGACTCGTTCGGGTCAAACCGAATGAGACCAGCCTCAACAAGCTCTTTCCGGGCCGCCTCATATTGACCTTGTTCCCAATCCAGATCGGAGAGGGCATATCCATCGGGTAAATAATAACATCCGGCGTTGTTCTGATGCATACAGGTCAGAAAATACAGCATCAGGAACCTTGCGTTATCTTCAGGCAACGCCTTGAAGCGCTGAGAATTCCAGATGGCCGGTGATATCTTTGTGAAGTCTCTCATCGCCGCCATCCCTTCGGGCCAAGGCCCGCATGCGTTGCGATCAGATCAGCAACAATGAGAGAGCAGCCGCATTTGAGTGCGACCTTCTCCGCAGCCGGATTGGCCCGCTTCAGACTTGTGCGATCAGCCCAAGAGAAGAGCGGTAGGTCATTGATTATTCTGTGGGAGCAGCGTATTTTCATCTAACCGATTTCCTTTCAATTGGTCTTTGAGGGATTTTGGGTTTCGCCCCGGATGCGCATGCCAGTGCGCGCCGGGGTTTTGCTTTGGCCGTCATTACAGGGGGTCCTCCTGCTCAAAACTCCCCGCCGTCGCGTGCGGTTTTGCGAAGCCAATGCTTTTCTGGGGGTTAGGGTCCGCACCGAACCGAAACGGCCACAAACTGCACGTCTCAATGTGGCAGCGGGCGACCTCAGAACGGTTGCCGGCAGCGCAGTCGATGCACTTGGTACGGATGGCTTTGAGGATCAGGGCTTTCGTCGTCATGGCTCAGTCCTCCGACGTATTCTGACGCCGGCGGCTTTCGAGCCATGCTTCAAATGTTGTGGTGTCATACAGCACGCGGCGGCCTACCTTTATGTACGGAGGCCCGCCACCATACACCCTCAGTTTGGCCAGCCACGACTCAGAGAGAGGGTAGCGTTGGGGCGCCTGCTTTGTGTCGAAATATTCCTTGGGTTGCATATCGTCTCATCGAGGAAATACAGGTCCAATCGCCTGCCGATGAGGACACCTTAGTGAAGCAAGAATCACTTAGATAAGGGGTAAATCAGACAAGCTCCGCCAGGGATTTGCCCCTGCGCTTCTTCACTTTGCGCAAAAAAAGCTTCAGGTGCGCTCCTAACGCTGGCTTGGAGTTTGGGCGATATTTTAACGGCATGCATTCACACAACTCAAAAACGAAATCTACGAAGGGACCGCCGTCCGCTCCGTGATCGCCTTCGCCGAAGTGGTCGCTCCAATACGCTGTTGGGTTCCCGCCAGCACTCTTAAAGAGACGTGCTGCAGAAGAATACAGATTTCCCCAAGCTCTGAAATCTTGCGGCCCTGATCTCGCGCCGGCGGTCAACTCATCCATGTGTTCTAGCGCTTCTTTGGATGCAATTGAGAGATCGTGAAGCGGACCGAGCATGCTCGATACACGATTCAGCACCACAAGACGTGAGCTAATATGATTGGAGGCAACGGCATGTGCCTGACTCTTGCCCGTCCCAGTTATCTCTTCGATCGCATCTCGGAGCCTTTTAGCGCCCTGATTTATCTGTCGGACAAACCTCTTAACTTCATCGGCATCAGGATGTGCCTCATTATGTCTCGACCAAACGATGTATTCTTCGCAAATTGATTCTGCGATTTCCCACTGCTCATCTGTAAGCGAAACTCCAGATTTGGCCTGGATTGCCAATCGCTGACTTGCGGAGATGCTGACATCAATGTGGCCGTTAACTGATGATTGTGGAAACTTGACCATCTCAGGGTTGAAGCTTCTTGGCCACGGCAGGGCGAGATTGTGACATTGCTCCAGAAATTCGACGCGCAACCGCATCGCTGGCCGCCATAAGCGGGTCTTGGCTAAGATGCGCATATCTTGATGTCGTAGCGGGCTGGCTATGTCCCAACAAGGCGCCGATCATGGGCAATGACATCCCTCCTGCAACCGCAACGCTAGCAAATGAATGGCGTAAATCGTGGATACGAACGTCTTCCAAACCCGCTGCCTTTCGGATGCGCCGCCATGGCTTTTGAGGATTCACGAGATGTGCTCCAGTTTTAACGCCGCAGATAACGTGAGGATTATCATTAAAGCGCGGAATGGTGCTCAGCACCTCCAATGCCGGAGCGTTCAAGTAGATGCTCTTGGTTCCAGTCTTGCTGTCCGGCAAACGGATATTTGCACGCTCTAAATCCACATATTCCCACTTCAGGGTGAGGATTTCTGAGAGACGAGCAC
>CAJHYS010000383.1_pt1 | contig 18893 bp, 16 predicted proteins | sample 9198801 | NCBI WGS metagenome assembly CAJHYS01 (sample SAMEA7708368, study PRJEB35096) | sediment metagenome | biome: marine neritic benthic zone biome [ENVO:01000025]; feature: sediment [ENVO:00002007]; material: shallow marine sediment [ENVO:03000034] sea grass bed [ENVO_01000059] ...
ACATGGTGGGCGGCGATTTCCCGGCCTGGCTCATGACCCTGTTCAATGATCTGGCACCGGGCGGCGGTGACAGGCAGCTTTCGCCACAGAGCCTCGGGCTCACCGACCGGCGCGGCGAGTGCATCTATTCAGCCTGCCCGCACTACCGCAAGTGCTTCGTGGAAAAGGCGGGCCGCGCCTCCCGGAAGGCCGACATTGTGATCGCCAACCATGCCCTGGTGATGGTGCAAGCGGCACTTGAAAGCGCATTGGGCGCACCGGAAACCGAAGAGGAGCAGAACGCTTCAGGCGGCATCCGCCGGCTGGTGTTCGACGAGGGCCACCACCTGTTCGATGCGGCCGACAGCGCCTTTGCCGGTCATCTCACCGGCCTGGAGGCCTCAGAACTGAGGCGCTGGCTGAAGGGTCCGGAGACCCGCGGCCGGCGCGGCCGCTCCTTGCGCGACCGCCTGGGCGATTTGGCCGAAGACGGTGAGGGCCGCGAAAAGGAGCTCGTGCGTGACATCGGCACCAAGGCCAACGTGCTGCCCGGTCCCGGCTGGCAGCAGCGGGTGGCGGCCGGCGGTCCGGACGGCATGACCGAGACGTTCCTGGCCAGTGTGCGCACCCAGGTGCAGGCCCGCACCAATGAGGGCATGTACAATCTGGAGACCGATTGCCGGCCGCCCGTGCCCGGGCTGCTAGACCTGGCGCGCGATCTGCAAACCGAGCTGGTGGCTCTGGTGCAGCCCATGAAGGCGTTGGCTGCGGTCTTGAGCGCGCGTCTGGCCGATGAGGCGTCAGAACTGGACACCTCAGAGCGGGCGCGGATCGATTCCATCGCCCGGGGCCTGCGCCGCCGTGCCGAACTCACCCTAACCGCCTGGATCGGCATGCTCGACCAGCTTGCCCTGGAGCAGGCCGACGGCTTCGTGGACTGGTTCGCCATCGAAACGGCCTGGGGCCGCGAAATCGACGTGGGCATGCATTCCCACTGGCTGGACCCAACGGTGCCGTTCGCCGAGGCGGTGTTGGAGCAGACCGATGGCGTCCTGATCACCTCAGCCACACTGAAGGACCGGCCGCCCGACCTGCCGGACGACTGGCGCAACGCGGAAATGCGCACCGGGGCGGCTCACCTGCCGTACCCCGTGAGCCGCTATGCCTATGACTCGCCGTTCGACTACGGCGCCCAGGCACGCATCATCGTGGTCAACGATGTGAACCGCGAGAGCATCGACCAGGTGGCCGCCGCCTACCGGGAGCTTTTCCTGGCGGCGGGCGGCGGCGCGCTCGGCCTCTTCACCGCCATTTTCCGCCTGCGCGAAACCTACAAGCGCCTCGCCGCACCGCTCGCCTCTGAGGGCATCAGCCTATTTGCCCAGCATGTTGACCCGGTGGACACCGGCACCCTGGTTGACCTCTTCCGCGCCGAAGAAGACAGCTGTCTGCTCGGCACCGATGCGGTGCGCGACGGGGTTGATGTGCCCGGCGAGGCCTTGCGGTTGATCGTCCTGGACCGGGTGCCCTGGCCACAGCCCAACATCATGCACCGGGCGCGCCAGAAGACCTTCGGCGGCAGCGCCTGGACCGACATGCTGGTGCGCCTGAAGCTGCGCCAGGCCTTCGGTCGGCTTATTAGGGGCCGCGGAGACAGGGGTGTGTTCGTGGTGCTCGATTCCCGCCTGGCAACCCGCTTCACCACCGCCTTTCCCAGCGCTCTGGAGATTGAAAGGATGGGTCTTGTGGAGGCGATCGACGCCACACAAGAATTCCTTGCCGGGGCCAAGGTGAAGAACTAGTGTCCGCGCCAAATGTCAAAATCCTGCGGGAGCGGCGAGTATGAGCAAGACCATCAACCATCATCAGGCCTTGATCTACACCATGGTGACCATGGCCGGCGTCGACCGGACGATCCGGGACTCTGAACTTCAGCGCATCGGGCGCATCGTCCAAAGCTGGCCGGTGTTTGCCGATTTCGACCCTGAACGCCTGGTGCATGTGGCCCAGGAGTGCGGAGAGATCGTCAGCGCAGAGGGCGGATTGGAGGCGGTGCTGGGCCTGGTGCAGAAGGACCTTCCGGCCCCGCTATACGAATGCGCCTACGCCCTGGCGGTCGAAGTGGCCGCGGTCGATTATCAGGTGGGGCGCGAGGAGATCCGTTTCCTGGCCCTGCTGCGTGATGCTCTGGGCTTGGACAAGCTCACCACGGCCGCGATCGAACGCGGCGCCCAGGCGCGCTTGGCCAAGCTTTAGAATTTGATGCGATCAGATCGCATCGACGTGCGATAGATTTCCGAAAACTGTTGTCCTCGGGCTTGACCCGAGGACCCAGGGCCGAACGTCCAGATCTCCGCAGCATGGGCCCTCGGGTCAAGCCCGAGGGCGACATCAGGAAAGATCTGATCGAGACGGCGTAGCTATTCGGCCGCTTCCAAATACTCCTCCAGCGGCGGGCAGCTGCACACCAGGTTGCGGTCGCCGGCCACATTGTCCACCCGACCCACGGGCGGCCAGTATTTGTCGGCCTGCACGAAGGGCAGCGGGAAGAAGGCCTGCTTCTTCGAATACGGCCGGTCCCACTCCTCAACCAGCAGATCCTGGGTGTGCGGTGCGTTCTTCAACAGATTGTTCTGCGGATCGGCCGCGCCGCTTTCCACTTCGGCAATCTCTTTGCGGATCTGGATCATGGCATCGCAGAAGCGGTCCATCTCCGCTTGGGATTCCGATTCGGTGGGCTCCACCATCATCGTCTCCACAACCGGCCATGACATGGTGGGCGCATGGAAGCCATAATCCACCAGGCGCTTGGCCACGTCCTCAACGGTGATGCCGCAACTTTCCTTCAAGCCCCGCATGTCGATGATGCACTCATGGGCCACAAAGCCGCCGGGTCCTGTGTAGACAACCGGGAAATGGTCGTTCAGACGCTTGGCCATGTAGTTGGCGTTGAGGATGGCCACCGCGGTGGCCTGGGTCAGCCCCTCCGTGCCCATCATGGCAATGTAGGCCCAGGAGATCGGCAGGATCGAGGCTGAGCCCCAGGGCGCGGCCGAAACCTGTCCGATGGTTTCCTTGCCCGCCGAGGCCGGGTTCACCCCGTCCACCACCGTGTGGTCGGGCAGATACGGAGCAAGGTGAGCCTTCACACCGATGGGCCCCACACCGGGTCCGCCGCCGCCATGGGGAATGCAGAAGGTCTTGTGCAGGTTCATGTGGCACACATCGCCGCCCAGTTCGGCCGGCTTCACGATGCCCACCAGCGCATTGAGATTGGCGCCGTCCAGATAGACCTGGCCGCCATTGTCATGGACGATCTGGCAGATCTCCTTGATGGCCTCTTCAAACACCCCATGGGTTGAGGGATAGGTGATCATCAGCGCCGCCAGATTGGCTTTGTGCTCTTCGGCCTTGGCTTTCAGATCATCCACATCCACGTTGCCGTTTTCATCGCATTTGACCACAACCACTTTCATCCCCGCCATCACGGCCGAGGCCGGGTTGGTGCCATGGGCCGACATGGGGATCAGGCAGATGTTGCGGTGTCCTTCGCCGCGGGCATCATGGTATTTCTGAATGGTCAGCAGGCCCGAATACTCCCCCTGGCTGCCCGCATTTGGCTGCAGCGAGACCGCATCGAAGCCGGTGATCTCGCAGAGCATGAACTCAAGCTCTTCAAACAGCTGCTGATAGCCTTGCGTCTGCTCCAGCGGCGCAAACGGGTGCATCATGGCAAACTCTTTGAAGGTGATCGGGATCATCTCCGTTGTGCCGTTCAGCTTCATGGTGCACGAGCCCAGCGGGATCATGGAGCGGTCGAGCGCCACGTCCTTGTCCTGCAGGCGCCTCAGATAGCGCAGCATCTCCGTTTCGCTGCGATACATGTGGAACACCGGGTGGGTGAGATAGTCGCTGGTGCGCTGCAGCGCGTTGGGGATGCATTCCTCGGCCTGCTCGTCCAGATCATCAAGTGTGACCCCTTGCATGGCTGAAGTTCTGAAGCAGGACAGGAGCCGTTCAACTTCCGAACGCCGCGTTGTGGCATCGAACGCGATCCCCAGATGGTCAGCGTCCACGAACCTCAGATTGATCCGCTTCTCGCGTGCCTTGGCCAGGATGGACGGCGCCCGTCCGGGCGCCCGCACCGTGATGGTGTCGAAATAGGCATCCGTGACCACCTCAAAGCCATAGCTTTCGATCGCCGCCGCACAGATCTGGGCATAGCGATGGGCGCGCATGGCGGTCCTTTTGATCCCCTCAGGTCCGTTGTAAACCGCATAGCATCCGGCGATCACAGCCAGCAGAACCTGCGCGGTGCAAATGTTGCTGTTGGCTTTTTCGCGGCGGATGTGCTGCTCGCGGGTTTGCAGAGCCATGCGCAAGGCGGGCTTGCCGGCGCTGTCAACGGAGACGCCGATAATCCTGCCCGGAATGGAGCGCTTGAACTCTTCTTTGCAAGCAAAGAAAGCCGCATGTGGCCCGCCATACCCCATGGGCACGCCAAAGCGCTGGCTGTTGCCGACGGCAACATCGGCGCCCAATTCGCCCGGAGGCACCAGCAAGGCGCAGGCCATCAGGTCGGTGGCCATGATGGAGAAAGCATTGGCCTCATGCAGGGTTTTGTTGATCGCCCTGAAGTCGCGCACGCTGCCGCTTGAACCCGGGTAGGAGAGAAGAGCAGCGAAAACCGCATCGGCGTTGAGTTCGCTCAGAGGATCCCCGATAACGATCTCAAAGTTGAACGCCTCAGCCCGCGTCTTGAGCACGGCGATGGTTTGGGGATGCGTGTCCTCATCCACGAAGAAGGTCATGGTCTTCTTCTTTGACATCCGCTGCGCCATGGCCATGGCTTCAGCCGCCGCTGTGCCCTCGTCGAGCAGCGAGGCGTTGGCCAGTTCCAGGCCGGTCAGGTCCGAGACCATCTGCTGATAGTTCAACAGGGCTTCCAGCCGGCCTTGGCTGACCTCTGCCTGATAGGGGGTGTAGGCCGTGTACCAGCCCGGACTTTCCAAAAGCCGGCGCAACACCACCTTGGGTGTGGCCGAGCCGTAATAGCCCATGCCGATCATGGAGGTGAACACCTGGTTGCGCCCGGCCATGCGGCGCAGGTCCGACAACGTGTTCCGCTCGCTCAAAGGTTCCGGCAGATTAGGCGGTGTCTTGGTGCGGATCGCTTCGGGCACCACCTTGTCCAGGAGATCATCAAGCGAGCTTGCGCCCACGGTTTCCAGCATGCTGGCGATTTCCCCATCACGCGGTCCGATGTGGCGCGGGATGAAGTTGGCCCCGGACTGCAGGTCCGTCAGGCGCAAACGTTTTTGACCCATGATCTTGTTCTCCTGAACGCTGCTCTGTTCGTCTTACTCGGCGATATGCGCCTGATAGGCTGCCTCGTCCATGAGGCCTTCCAGCTGGCTCGCATCGGCGATCTTCACCTTCATGAACCAGCCGTTTCCTTGCGCATCGGAATTGACCAGGCTGGGATCGTCCACCAGGCTGCCGTTGACCTCGACAATTTCCCCGTCGATGGGAGCATAGACATCGCTGGCCGCTTTCACCGATTCCACCACGGCGGCATCGCCGCCCTTTTCAACCGAAGCACCCACTTCCGGCAGGTCCACAAACACCACATCGCCCAATTGCTCCTGGGCATGGTTGGTGATGCCCACTGTGGCGACGTCGCCGTCGACGCTGATCCACTCGTGATCTTCGGTAAACTTGATTGTGCTCATTGCTTTTTTCCTTCCCTAGGTAAGATGATGATTTCAGCGCCGATAGCGGTGCGGCGCAAATGGCATTTTGGTGATCGTGGCCGGCAGCGCCTTGCCGCGCACGATCAGATTGATCTCGGTGCCGGCCGCGCGGTGCTCAAAGGCCACGTATCCCATGGCCACCGGGCCACCCACGGTGGGCCCAAAGCCGCCTGAGGTGACAACGCCGATCTCGGCGCCGTCCTTTTCGATCACCGTGCCCTCGCGTGCCGGCGCCCGGCCTTCAGGCAATATACCCACACGAATGCGCGTGCGTTCACCGGCGAGTTCCCTCTGCACCCGCTCTGCGCCCGGGAACCCGCCCTCGGCGCGGCGGCGCTTGCCCACCGACCAGATCAGGCCGGCTTCGATCGGGCTTGTGGTTTCGTCGATATCATGGCCGTAGAGGCACAATCCTGCCTCCAGCCTGAGGGAATCGCGCGCCCCAAGACCAATGGGCCCTACCTCCGGTTCAGCCAGCAGCGCGTCCATCAAGGCGCCCGCATCATCATTGCCCACCGAGATCTCAAAACCATCCTCGCCGGTATACCCGGACCGCGACACGTGACAGTCAATTCCGGCGACGGTGCATGGCTTGGCTTGCATGAAGTTCATCTCGGCAGCCTCCGGACCAAGCCGCGACATGACGTCGTGAGCGCCGGGGCCCTGTAGGGCCAGCAAGGCCTTGTCGGTGAGAATTTCCACAGCCACACCGTCCGGCATGCCCGCCACCAGCCGGGCGAAGTCAGCCTCCTTGCAGGCTGCGTTGACCACCAGGAACAGACTGCCGTCAGCCCCCTCACCTGCCGGGCGGGTCACCATCAAATCATCCAGAATGCCGCCGGTCTCGTTGGTGAACTGGGTATAGCTCTGCTGGCCCGGCTCAAGCGCCAGGAAGTCCCCTGGGGTCAGGGCCTCAAGGGCGGCTGCGGTGGTGGCATGATCAGGCCCGCGCAAAAAGCACTGGCCCATATGCGAGACGTCGAACAGGCCTGCGGCGCTGCGCGTCTGCTTGTGCTCGGCCATGATCCCGGCAGGATACTGCACCGGCATGTCATAGCCGGCGAACGGCACCATTTTGGCGCCCAAGGCCACGTGGCGTGAATGCAGAGGTGTTTGCTTTAGCGCGGCATCTTCACTCATCATCGTCTCCAACGTCAGGTGTCCGATGCAGGGGAGCGATCACGCGCCTGCATCGCCCCATCTGTCAGAGAACCTGAGAGATTTGACCGGCTGTCGGAACCATGAGGATCCGGTGCGCGGCTTACCCCCTTCGGTGAACAACGCTTCCAGGAAACGTTGCTGCTCTCCAGAGTGGCTAGCCCTTTTGCGGTCCTTTTGCCTGAGAGTTTCCGGGGCGGTTGCTCCTTCGGCGCTGGCGGCGGACACGTGTCGATCGCCAGACTCTCCCGCAAAGGCATAGTGCCAATGGCCGGAACATGACCGCATTGTGCGAAAAGGTCAACCCTGGGATTTTTGAACGCGGTTATCCGCCAAAATCCCCTCTCATCTACCCCAACAGTTGACGCGCACCCGCGATTGCAAGATGTTATGCCCGGGAGGCAGGGCTTTCGTGCGAAAGCATGACTTTGAGCGGGAGAACAACATGTTCAGAAATGTTTGGCTCATTGGCACGATAGTGGCCGGCGCGCTCACCGCGTTGTCCCAGACAACTGGCGCCGATGCAGCATCGGTGGCTCCATTGCAAGTGTTGCAGCTTGAAAGGCTCCTTGGCTCGGATCGGACGGTCCAAAAGGTGCATGGCTGGCATTGCCGAGCCCGCGTCGGGCCATATGGTTGGCATCGCCATCGCCGCGCCTGTGGCGGCTACTATGATGATCCCTATGATGACCCATACTATGATGACGGGCCCTACTATGATGATGGTCCGTCGGTCGTGATCCGGCCCCGGCGCCGGGCCCGGACGAGGTGCACGCGCAGAGTGCGGCGGGACTGCATCCGGCGCTGGCGCCACAGCAGCAAGCGGCGTGCGCGGTGCCTCAGAAAGTACCGTTGCTGATGTTCAACGCATACCGGTCCCGACCAAAGGTGCATTGTGGAGCGTTCTGAAAGCGCGGCCCAAGACCGTTCCGGCAAAGTGGCGTTGGTGATCGGCGCCGGCGACTTCCTGGGCGGCGCCATCGCCAAGCGCTTTGCAAGAGAAGGCTATCATTTGGTGGTCACCCGCCGACGCGGGGATCTTGGCAGCGTGACGCACGCCATTGAGGAAGCCGGAGGCTCTGTCACCGGCTTTCACTCTGACGCCCGCGATGAGGAGCAGGTCGTCGAACTGTTTGAGCGTATTGAACGCGACATCGGCCCCATCGAGGTGTGCGTGTTCAATGTGGGTGGCAATGTACGCTTCTCCATCACCGAGACCACGGCCCGGGTCTATCGCAAGGTCTGGGAGATGTGTGCCTTTGCTGCGTTTCTGGCCGGACGGGAGGCAGCCAAACGCATGTTGCAGCGTGGTTCGGGGACGATCTTGTTCACCGGCGCCTCGGCCAGCGTGCGCGGCGGCGAGGGTTTTGCCGCCTTTGCCGGCGGCAAACATGCCAAGCGTGCTCTGGCGCAAAGCATGGCCCGCGAGCTTGGCGCCAAGGGCATTCACGTGGCGCACGTGGTGATAGACGGTGCGATCGATACCAAGTGGACCCGCGAGATATTTCCCGACTGGTTTGCGAGCAGGCCGGAAGACGGCATCATGCAACCGGATGATCTTGCGGAAATCTACTGGAACCTGCACGCCCAGCCCCGCAGGGCCTGGACCTTCGAGGTCGATGTAAGGCCCTATGTGGAAGAGTGGTAGGACGCCGGAGCAAAAAAAAGAGCGCAGCAATGACCAAGACAGTTGAATTCTATTACGACTACGGCAGTCCGGCCGCCTATCTGGCCTGGACCCAGATGCCGGCCCTCTGTGCAGAGCATGGCGCTGAGATGATCTCATGCCCGGTGCTGCTCGGCGGCATCTTCAAGGCCACCGGCAATCAAAGCCCGGTGGTGATTGAACCAAAAGGCGCGTGGATGTTTGACGATCTGGAACGCCACGCCGCCCGTTACGGCGTGCCGTTTGCCCAGAACCCCTATTTCATCATCAACACTCTGCCCCTGATGCGCGGTGCCATGTGGGCCCGCGCCAATGGCCGTCTTGCGGCCTATGACAAGGTGATGTTCGACGCGATTTGGGTGAACCAGAAAGACATGAACGATGTTGCGGTCATCGGCCAGGTTCTGGGCGAAGGCGGATTTGATGCCGCAGAGGTGGTTGCCACAGTGCAGGAAGCCGACATCAAGGCTGAGCTGATCAGCGCCACGGAGGCGGCCGTGTCAAAGGGCCTGTTCGGGGTGCCCACCGTGATCGTCGGCGATGAGATGCATTTCGGACAGGACCGGCTGGACTGGGTGGCGCGTGCGCTGGCGGCTTAGATCGGGTCGAACAAGACCTTCGCAAGCGCCTGCCAACGCTGTTTGAAACGGCCGGATCTTGGGCCCTTCAACTGGCGTTCGCGCCAAGCGACGAACACCCCTGAACCGGCGATCAGCATCATGCCGAAGATGGTCATGCCATCGGGCATCTGATCCCAGACCACGTATCCCCAAAAGGCGGCAAAGATCAGATAGGTGTAGTCGAACGGTGCAAGCCAGCTCACCTCGGCGGTCTGATAGGCCTTGGCCAGACAGATGTTGGAGCTGAGGTTGATCGCAGAACACAGCACGATCACGGCGAACACCTGCCAGCTCAGCGCCCGCCATCCGGTGAAAAGATAGGGCCAATCGCCCGCCAGCTGCGCAAACGGCTCAAACGAGAACACCGCAACCCCCAGAGAGCCGGCCAGAATGAACGCCAGAGCCGCGCCGTAGGCCAAGGTGACCGGAGATTCCTCCCGGCAGAACTTGCGTGTGGTCAACACCGTGCCCGCATAACAAAGCCCGGCTCCCACGGGCAGCACATTGATCAGGGAAAACTCGTCCGCCGCGGGCCTCAGGATCAGTATGGTGCCGACAAATCCCGCCAAAATGGCGCTGCCGCGCTGCAGCCCCACCCGTTCGCCCAGCAGCACAACCGAGAACAGGGCGACGAACAGAGGAAAGGTGTAGAGGCCGGCGGCAATGTTTGCCAGATCGAGAAAGGCAACCCCGCCGAAAAAGCAGATCATTGCCCCAACCAACAGGCAGCTGCGCATGACAACCGCCCATAGCCTGACGGGCCTGGGATATGCGCCGGGCCCCCAGATGACCCGGGTCAGCACCACCAGAAATGTCAGGTTGAACACAGCCCGCAGGAACTGGAACTGCCAAAGCGACACCGTTTCGCTGGCATATTTGACGAGGGAATCCTGGAACGCCAGGGCGAACAGGGAGGCCACCATGAGCGTTGCCGCCAGCGCAGGGCGGTCCTGCGTTGCCCCTGAAAAGAAGCCGCTGGTTGCGGTGCTCGTTCCGCCACTCACCTGTCTCATACTCCGGATGCGTTTTTCGCCTTCACGCTACTGAGGCCGGGCCCAAGCGGCAAGGTGGGAAATTCTCAACTGCCCCAGATTTTCGTATGGGCGAGCAACTTATCTCCGCTCAGACGTAACCGTCTGATCGGAGGTTGCCCTAGGCCAGAACGCCGGCGTACACCAGCCAGAGCAAGGCAACGCCGAGGACGATCCGGTAAATCACGAAGGGCAGGAAGCTGACCCGTTTAACCAAGGCCATCAGGAAGGCGATGGCCGCCAGGGCCGCAAAGAACGTCAGCACGGCGGCCAGCACGGCATCGCCGGAGATCGTCTGGCCTTCCGCCACGGCCTCCGACAACACGAGAACGCCGGCCGCGCCGATGGCGGGCAGGCCCAGAAGAAAGGAAAAGCGCGCCGCCTCCGGCCGGGTCATGCCGAGCGCCCGCCCGGCGGTCATGGTGATGCCGGACCGGCTGGTGCCCGGAATGATCGCAATGGCCTGCGCCACCCCGATGAGCATCGCGGTCTTCAGCGAGATGTCCTCCATGCGGTGGAGGTTCGGTCCGAAGCGGTCGGCCAGATACATCAAAATGCCGAAGATGATGGCGTTCCACGCCACGATTTCCGCACCTCGTACCGCATCGATTATGCCGGTCACCTTGACGAACAGGCCGAAGATCACCGCCGGGATGGTGGCCAGAACAATGTAAAGCGCCTTGCGGGCATTTTCGCTCTTGATCCGCCTGACCAGATCAAGGGCTCCGCGCATCAGATCCAGAACGTCGCGCCAGAAATAGGCCAACACGGCCACGAACGAGCCCATATGGACCATCACATCGGTGATCAGCCCCTGATCCTTCCAGCCGGTGAGGATGGGCAGCAAAATCAGGTGGCCTGACGACGAAATCGGCAGGAACTCGGTAATGCCTTGAAGAAGGGCGAGGATGACGACTTGTTCGATGGACACGCGCTTGAGCTCTCAAATCAGCTGGTGAGGGGGTTGCGAATTGGCTTGTGTTCTAAGGCTGTCCGCTTCTATATCCGCAGAAGGGTTAAGGACAAGCAATTGCCGCATGTGATTTCCATCATATAGCCCCAATTTCAGCCCACGTCGGGGCCTTGTTGAAGCTTTTGAACCGCCGATTCGCGTTATGGCCACCTTGCATCATTATCCGCTCGATCCGTTTTCCCGCCGCATTCGCCTGTGGCTGGCGGAACATGAGATCAGCGTGGAACTGGCCGATGAATTGCCCTGGGCGCCCAGGAAGCCGTTTCTGGCGATCAACCCGTCCGGCCTCCTGCCGGTGTTCGTGGATGATGACGGCGCGGCGATCACGGGCGTCGAAGCGGTCAGCGAGTATCTGGAAGAAACCCGCACCTCAAAAGGCGGAAGAGGCAGCCTCTTGGGCGCAACGCCGGTGCAGCGGGCCGAAACCCGCCGCCTGATCGCCTGGTTTGACGTGCGCTTCTTCCGCGAAGTGGGCCGGCCCATCCTGACCGAAAAGATCGAGCGGCGCTTTGCCAAGCCCGAACAAGGCGGCGGTGCGCCCAACATGACGGCGGTGCGGGCGGGATTGAAGAACATCCGCCCTCACCTGGCGCTCATCGGCGCGCTGATGGAAAAGCGCAACTGGCTTGGCGGCGATGAGTTTTCCTCAGCCGACCTTGCCGCTGCCGCTCATCTGAGTTGCATCGATTATCTGGGCGATGTGCCCTGGAGCGAGAGCGATGCGGCGAAGGATTGGTACGCGCGCATCAAATCGCGCCCCACCTTCCGGCCACTTCTGGCCGACCACATCCGCGGCATGCCGCCACCGCGCTCCTACGCAGATCTGGACTTTTAGCTGGCTTCCGACAACACGCCGCGTCTGATCTGATCTTCTTCGATGCTTTCAAACAGGGCGCGGAAATTGCCTTCGCCGAAGCCCTCATCGCCCTTGCGCTGGATGAATTCAAAGAAGATCGGCCCGATCACGGTTTTTGAGAAGATCTGCAGCAATACCTTGGTGAGGCCGCCGTCCACGACCCCCTCGCCGTCCACCAGAACGCCGTTTGCCTTCATGCGCTCCAGCGGTTCGCCATGTCCGGGCAGGCGCCCGTCCACCTTCTCGTAATAGACATCCGGCGGTGCCGGCATGAACTCAAGGCCATCCGCCTTCAGGGTCTCAACTGTCTGATAGATGTCGTGCACCCCGCAGGCGATGTGCTGGATGCCCTCGCCTTTGTATTCTTTCAGGTATTCCTCAATCTGGCTGTGCTCATCGGCCGATTCGTTGATCGGAATGCGGATCTTGCCGCATGGGCTGGTGAGCGCGCGCGAGAACAGTCCCGTGTGCCGGCCTTCAATGTCGAAGAAGCGGATCTGCTTGAAGTTGAAGAGGTTCTTGTAGAAGTCGGTCCAATGGTCCATGCGCCCGCGCTGCACATTGTGGGTGAGATGGTCGATATAGTAGAGCCCCGCCCCGGCCGGTTTCGGGTCGCGCTCGCCGATCCATTCAAAGTCCACATCATAGATGGAGCCGTTGTCGCCGTAGCGGTCGACGAAATAGATATGGCTGCCGCCAATGCCTTCGATCGCGGGAATGTCCAGCTCGCCTGGCCCCACCTCGGTCTTGGCCGGTTTGGCGCCGAGCGAGAGGGCCCGTTCATAGGCCTTGCCTGCATCGGCCACACGCCAGGCCATGGCGCAGGCGCAAGGGCCGTGCTTGCGGGCAAACGCTTGGGCGAATGATCCAGGCTCGGCATTCACCACATAGTTCACATCGCCCTGGCGGTAGAGCGTCACCTTCTTGGAGCGGTGCTTTGCCACGGCCTTGAACCCCATCTGCTCAAACAGGGCGCCCAGCTCCTCAGGTTCCGGGTGGGCATACTCCACAAATTCAAAGCCGTCCGTGCCGGCTGGATTGTCCTGGCTGATGGTTGCGCGCGGCGCGTCGTGCGGAAATGGGCCCATGATCCTGGTCTCCTCAGTTGAACTGAGGAGAGTATACCAGAGCGGGCGTGCACGCTGTTTGCATTCCGCGCGCAAGAACGTTACTTTATGCATAAAAATCGCATATTTTTATGAAAATTGCACAAAACATGCGGATTGATGGATTTGATCAAAAAATTCTCGCAGCATTGCAGGCTGACGGCAGCGCCACGAATCAGGAGCTGGCGGACAGGGTCGGCCTGTCTCCGTCACAATGTTCAAGGCGCCGCACCCAGCTTGAAAACCAGGGGATCATCCAAGGCTATACGGCAAAACTGAACCCGGAGGCCTTGGGCCTTGATGTGACGGTATTCATCAGCGTCACCCTGGCGCGCCACTCGCGGGCGAACTCAGAACGCTTCCGCGCCTTGATGGACCGGCTGGATGAGGTCCAGGAAGCCCATTCCATGACCGGCAACATGGACTATCTCATCAAGGTCACGGTGCCGAACCTGACCGCGCTGTCCGCATTCATCAACGATGTGCTGCTCCCCAACGAGGCGGTGCATCAGGTTCACTCCACGATTGTTTTGAACACGGTCAAACGAAACGGCGGATTGCCCCTGGCCGTGCAGCAGGCTTAAAGCTGGTGGCGGATGAAGGGCGAGTACGTCGGGGCACCCTCCAAAAGCTGTTTGTTATCGTCGAAATCGTCATCGCCGTTATAGCGAACGGTTGGGCGCGCGGTGAGCGCTGACAGCGCCTCGCGCCACTGTCCTTTGCCCGCCTCAACCGTGCTCAATCCTTCCTCATGCCCTTCCATGTAAGCAACCGCGCCGATGCCGTGCAGCACCATCGGCTCCAGCACCGAATAGCCCAGATAGCGGAACGGATAGAGGATCGGCCAAAGATGTAGCCGCGTATCGCCTTCCCGCCCGTTGGGCGCGCAGTTCTCAGCGCTCGCCCCAGTGGTCACGCAGGCCAGCATGCGCTTGCCCTTGCAGCGCCCTGTGTCGTAGCGCTGGGTGCTCCTGTAAAGCTCGCCATAAACAAAGACCCGGTCCATCCAGCCTTTCAGGATGGCCGGCATGCCGAACCACCAGAGCGGAAAGTGAACGATTAGGAGATCGGACGACAGGATGTGCCCGATCTCCTGGCTGATGACGTCGGGAAGGCTGCCGTTCTCGGCGCTGAAGCGCTGTTCCGTCTGTGGGTGAAACGCGGCCTCATTGGCCCGGGCCCCATAATGATGCGCGCCCTCACGCGCATCGAAGTCCATGCGGTAGAGGTCTGACACAGTGCACCTCCAGCCCTGGGCGCTAAGCGTTTCGCGTGATATCTGCGCCAAAGCGCCATTGAAGGACTTGGCTTCAGGATGGGCCAGAACGATGTGGGCCTGCATGTGGTCTCCTCCTCGCGCAATTGTGCGCAGCTTCAGTCGTTGGCGCCCGCCATGTGGCGCGCGGCGATGTATCCGAAGGTGAGCGCCGGACCCAGCGTGATGCCGCCGCCCGGGTAATTGCCACCCATGATGCTGGCCGCATCGTTGCCCGCTGCGTAGAGGCCCGCAATGGGCTTCCCGTCATCGTCCAGCACCCGCGCCTGGTCGTCGCAGCGCAGGCCGGCAAAGGTGCCAAGGTCGCCGATCACCAGTTTCACCGCATAGAACGGCGCCTCCTCAAGCGGGGCAACGCACGGGTTGGGCTCATGTTCGGGGTCACCCAGTGAGCGGTTGTAGGAGGTGGAGCCTTTGTGAAACGCCGGGTCTTCTCCGTTTCGCGCATGTTCGTTGAACCCGCTGACCGTGCGCTCAAGCTGCTCTGAGTCCGCCCCAATTTGTGCGGCAAGGTCTTCCAGCGTCTCTCCTTTGAAGAGGTAGCCGGAGCGGATGTGGCGGGCGAACGGAACCGGCGCCGGCTTGACGAAGCCGAGGCCATATTTGCGCAAGGTCTTGTGGTCAGCCAGGAAGAAGGCGCAGATCTCGCCGCCTTCCGCTGAGCACGCCGTCATCATGGCCTGACAGAAGTCGTGATAGCTGTCGGCTTCGTTGACGAAGCGGCGGCCCGACCGGGTCACGGCAATGATTCCGGGCTTGGAGCGGTCAACGAAATGCGGGAAGACGCCAAGCGTCCCATCCGGCCGGGGCGGGCGGGAAACCGGCACCCAGGCCGCACTGTTGGGCAGGCTGGTGTCGACCGAAGCGCCCGCGTCCGCCCCCAACCTCAACCCATCGCCGGTGTTGCCCGGCGGGGCCGGCGACACATGCTCATGGCCTGACGGGGCGTGGGGGAAGAGGGCCTTGCGCCGCACCACATCCTGGGGAAATCCGCCGGCGGCCAGCACCACACCCTTGTGCGCCGTCACCTCAACGGGGCCTGTGCCGGTGTTCACGACCGCGCCGGTAAGACGTCCTGTCTCATCGCGCAGCAGTTTCTCAACCGGCGCACGGGTCCAGATGGGCACGTTCTTGTCGAAGCAGGATTTGGCCAGGCGTCCCACCAGGGCATTGCCGTTCATCAGCCGCATGGAGCGGCCGTGGAACACCAGATCACGCGTGTACTTCAAGAGCAGGACGCCCACATAGAACGCGGACACGAGAGATTTGGTGACCCTGAAGAAGTGCAGCAGTTCCTTGCCCGAGCCGATCATCAGGCCCAGAAACGTGATCTCTGAGAGCGGCAGGCGCAGCCGCGTGATCTCATCCCCCAGCTCCCTGCCGTCAAACGGCCGGGCAACGATTGAGCGCCCGCCCGGCATGCCGCCCGGCGCATCCGGATGATAATCGGCAAAGGTCGGCCCAAGGTCGAATTTCAGGGCTGTCTCTTCCTCAAAAAACGTCACGGCCGTGGGGCCGGCGCTGAGGAAGGCATCGATGCGGGCCGCATCGAAATGCGCGCCGGTCTCGTGCTCCAGATAGCGCCGGGCTTCGGCCACACTGTCTTCAACGCCGGCGCGCTGGGCCGGCCCGTTGCAGGGGATCCACATCCAGCCGCCGGAGCGCGCCGTGGTGCCGCCGAAAACCGGTTCCTTTTCCACCACCAACACATCAAGGCGGCGATGTGCGGCCGAAACGGCCGTGGCCAAGCCGCCTGCACCGGAGCCGACGACCAGCACATCGCAGCTGTGTTTCTTCATGGGTTGGGCCTTCCAGGAACAAGAAGCGGTTAGAGCAACCTCAGATCAGACGGTTACGTCTGAGCGGAAGATGCCCTAGGCGGGGCAGGAAGGCACTATTGCGCCGGCAATGCGGCTTGGCAAGATGGAGTTGCGAGCAACCAGAGGAGGGGCCTGATCAGCCCAGGGCGGCCTTTTGGCGGCGGCGCTGCACCGATGAGGGAATGCCGAGCGCTTCGCGGTATTTCGCCACCGTGCGCCGGGCAATGTCGATGCCGATCTCGTTGAGCAGCTCCACGATCTTGTCGTCAGAGAGGATCTTTTTAGGCTCCTCATTGTCGATCATCTCACGGATGCGCTGGCGCACCGCTTCGGCGGAATGCGCTTCGCCGCCTGCCGAAGAGGCGATGGCGGAGGTGAAGAAGTATTTCAGCTCGAAGATGCCGCGCGACGTGGACATGTACTTGTTCGAGGTGACACGGCTCACGGTGGATTCATGCATCTCGATGGCTTCGGCCACGGTCTTCAGATTGAGCGGGCGCAGATGCTGCACCCCGTGCACCAGAAAGCTGTCCTGCTGACGCACGATCTCGCGGGAGACCTTAAGGATGGTGCGGGCCCGTTGGTCCAGGCTCTTCACCAGCCAGTTGGCATCGGTCAGGCACTCGGTCAGATAGGTCTTGTCTTCTTCGCGGGTCGTGCCCTTGGCCACATTGGCATAATACTGGTTGTTCACCAGCACCCGGGGCAGGGTCTCGCTGTTGAGCTCCACATGCCAGGATCCATCCGTTGCCTCGCGCACGAACACATCGGGAATAACCGGCTGCACCACTTCGCTGCCATAGGCGGAGCCCGGGCGCGGGTTGCAGTCCCGGATGTCCTCAATCATCTGAGTGAGGTCGTCCCGGTCGGCGCCGCAGCGTTTCATCAGCTCGGCAAAATCATGCTTGGCCAAGAGCTCAAGATTGTCCAGCAAGGTCTGCATGACCGGATCCAGACGGTCGCGTTCTTTCAGCTGAACGGCCAGGCACTCGCCAAGGTCGCGGGCAAAGATGCCGGCAGGATCGAAGGTTTGAACGGTTTGCAGAACCCCTTCAACCTTATCCAGATCGGCGCCAAGGGTATCCGCGATCTGCTCGGTTCCGCTGGTCAGGTAGCCGGTCTCGTTCAACGCGCCGATCATGTGCACACCGATCATCCGGCCCACCGGATCGGTGATGGCGATGTTCAATTGTTCGGTCAGGTGTTCGGACAAAGTGCGTTCGCGGCTCAGGGTCGCCTCGAAGTTAAGGTCTTCGCCCAGCGGCGCCGAGCTGCCCTGGCCCATTGAGGACCAGCCGGCATCATTGGAGGCCTGTTGGCGCGAGGCGAGGTCAGCGGCGGCCTCGTCGGCATATACATTCTCAAGGCCGGTATCCAGCTGCTCCACGTTGGCTTGGCCGTTGCCGGTCTCAGAGAGGCTGGCGGCCAGGTCCGGTGCGTCCGGGGCATCGCCGCCCTCGGTGTTTGCGGCGGCTTCCGGCGCCGGCGCCGGCTGCGGGTCGCGGTCGGCGGAGACATTGTCGGAGGCGCGCTTTTCGACGAAATTCTCGGACTTTTCGAGCAGGGGATTGCGCTCCAGCTCGGCTTCCACATATTCGGCCAATTCAAGATTGGACATTTGCAGCAGCTTGATCGCCTGCTGCAGCTGCGGCGTCATCACCAGAGACTGGGTTTGTCCCTGTCTGAGTTCAAATCTTGGCATCATCGCCATAAATACGCACCCTGTTACTCTTCGCCCCGGCGGGCCTGGCGTTTACCGGAGCGAGAATTCATCGCCCAGATAGAGCCGCCGCACTTCACTGTTCCCCACGATTTCCTCAGGTAGGCCTTCCATCAGAACCTGGCCCTCATGGATGATGAGCGCCCGGTCGATGAGCTCTAAGGTTTCTCGTACGTTGTGATCCGTAATAAGCACCCCGATTCCCCGATCTGTGAGGTGGTGCACCAAGGCGCGGATATCGCCGATTGCAATTGGGTCAATCCCTGCGAAGGGCTCGTCCAAGAGCATGAATGTAGGTCTTGCCGCCAGGGCTCTCGCGATCTCAACCCGCCGCCGTTCTCCACCAGAGAGTGCCACAGCCGGCGTACTCCGGAGATGCGTAACTGCAAACTCATCTAACAAACCACGCAACACACTTTCGCGCTCGTCCTTGTCCGGCTCTACAACCTCGAGCACGGCGCGAATATTTTCCTCCACGGTTAGGCCGCGAAAGATCGACGGTTCTTGGGGCAGGTAGCCAATGCCGAGACGTGCCCGTTTATACATTGGCAAATGGGTAATATCCTGCCCGTCGAACTCAATGGCCCCGGTGTCGGCGGCAACCAAACCCGTGATCATGTAGAAAACGGTTGTTTTGCCAGCGCCATTGGGACCAAGAAGACCTACGGCCTCACCCCTTTGAACAGAGAGACTTACACCCCTGACAACCGGCCGCCGTTTGTAGCTCTTGGTGAGCTCATAGGCGACGAGGCCATCGTGGACCGGTTCATGGTGTCTGGGAGCAGGAGCAGGGAAACGACGCCCCTCGCCTGCAGACCCATCGGCGGGCCCGGTGTCTGACCGATCTCGCCGATACGATGCCATGTCCGTTTGGTCACTCTGTTCCACTGCATTACCAACCATTTAGATTAATTTTCGGTGAAGCATGCCACAGC
>CAJHYS010000386.1_pt1 | contig 18834 bp, 15 predicted proteins | sample 9198801 | NCBI WGS metagenome assembly CAJHYS01 (sample SAMEA7708368, study PRJEB35096) | sediment metagenome | biome: marine neritic benthic zone biome [ENVO:01000025]; feature: sediment [ENVO:00002007]; material: shallow marine sediment [ENVO:03000034] sea grass bed [ENVO_01000059] ...
AGAACGCCAACGCCGGCGGCCACGAAGCCGCTGAGCAGAATGTGGATCAGGATGTTCACATCGGGGAAGATGGTGGTCAGCTTGTAGCAGGCATAGGCACCCACCCCCATGAAGCCGCCGGTGCCCAGAGAAAGCTGGCCGGCATAGCCTGTCAAAAGGTTCAGGCCCACAGCGGCGCAGGCGAACACCAGGGTTGGGATCATGATCCCGCCCAGCCAGAAGTCATTGAACGTGAACGGAACCACCACAAACATGAAGATGAGCAGAAGGCCGATGCCGATCTGATCCTGGCGGATCGGGAACACCGCCTGATCGTCGCTGTAGTTGGTTTTGAACTGTCCTGTTTCGCGGTAAAGCATGCCGGCGAACTCCTATACGCGCTCGATGATCTTTTCGCCGAAAAGCCCCTGCGGCCGGAACCACAGGAAGATCAGCGCGATGAAGTAGGGCACCCAGCTCTCAATCGATCCGCCGACCAGCGGGCCCCAGTAAAACTCGGCCAGTTTCTCCGAGATGCCGATAATCAGGCCGCCGACAATCGCCCCTGGAATGGAGGTGAAGCCGCCAAGGATCAGAACCGGCAGGGCCTTCAGAGCCACGATCTGCAGAGCGAACGACACATCCGACCGCGCGCCCCACATGATCCCGGTGGTGAGCGCCACGATGCCGGCGGCAAACCAGACGGTGACCCAGATCTGCTGCAGGGTGATGCCCACTGACATGGCCGCCTGGTGGTCGTCGGCGACCGCACGCAGAGCGCGGCCAATGCGGGTTTTATTGAAGAATATGGCGAGGCTTCCGACCATGATCGCGGCGATGACAGCCGCGGCAATGTCGATCTTCTGCAGGATGACCCTGCCGCCAAGCATGTCGATATCATAGGAGCCAGAGGGCAGCCCAAGGGATTCAGCAGGCATCAGCTTGGGCTCGCCGCCGAAGACGAACTCCCCAAACCCGATGAGGAAATAGGTGAGCCCGATGGTCGCCATGAACAATATGATGTCCGGCTGGTTCACCAAAGGCCGCAGCACCACGCGCTCAACCCCTATGGCGAGAACGAACATGACACCGATGCAAAGCGCCAGCGCCAGCAGAGCCGGAACCCCCAACGCATAGAAGCCCACGAGCGACAGCGCACCGAACACCACCATGATGCCCTGGGCAAAGTTGAACACGCCGGAGGCCTTGAAGATCAGCGCAAAGCCGAGCGCGATCAGGGAATACAGCGTGCCGGCCACGAAGCCTTCCCACAGGACCTGCACGAACAGGTCGGGAAGCTGGGCCATCTCGACAAACGGATTGACGAAAACCTTATAGAAAATCTCACCCATCCCGGCAGTCCTCCCTAATGTGCGACGCCGAGATAGGCATCGATGACGTCCTGGTTGGACTTGACTTCGCCTGGTGTGCCATCGGCAATCTTCTCGCCGTGGTCCAGCACCACCACCCGGTCGGACAGGTCCATCACAACCCCCATGTCATGCTCGATCAGTGCGATCGTGGTGCCGAACTGGTCGTTCACCTCCAGCACGTAGCGCGACATGTCCTCTTTTTCTTCCAGGTTCATGCCGGCCATAGGCTCGTCCAACAAGAGCAACTCAGGCTCTGCCGCCAACGCGCGGCCAAGCTCAACCCGCTTCTGCAAGCCATAAGGCAGGCGCCCGACGGGCGTGCGGCGAATGTGCTGAATTTCCAGAAAGTCGATAATGTGTTCCACGAACTCGCGGTGCTCCAGCTCTTCCTGCTCGGCCGGGCCGAAACGGAAGAGATGCCAGAACAGGCCCTTGTTCATTTTCAGGGTGCGCCCGGTCATGATGTTGTCGAGGGTCGACATGCCCCGGAACAGGGCGACGTTCTGGAAGGTGCGCGAGATCCCTTGCGTTGCGGCCACGTGCGGCCGCATGTCGTGGCGCGCATCGTCCTTGTAGGTGATGGTGCCTTCCTGGGGATGATAAAAGCCGTTGATGACGTTCAGCATGGACGTCTTTCCGGCTCCGTTGGGTCCGATAATGGCCCGGATCTCGCCCTTGTGGATATTGAAGCTCACATTGCGAATGGCCTTCACCCCGCCAAACGACAGACTGACATTCTCAATGTCGAGCAGCACTTCGGGATGTGCGTCCAGGCTCTCTGCAGCACTCATTCGGCTGCCTCCTTCATGGCTTCAGGTGCAACCTGCTGCATGTCGCGGATCTGCACATCACCCTCGATCATGCCTTTGCGGCCATCCTCGAAGGTCATTTCCGTCTTGATATGCTGGTTGGTTTTCTTCTTGTCGTAAAGGGCTTTGACGAGCGGCGCATAGCGCTCGGCCACGAACGACCGGCGCACCTTCGCCGTGCGGGTGATCTCGCCATCGTCCGCATCCAGTTCCTTGTGCAGGATCAAGAAACGCTTGATCTGGGCACCGGCCACGCGTTCTTCGCCGGCAAGCTCGCGGTTCACCTCTTCCACGTGCTTTTCGATCATCGCATAGACATCCGGATGACCGGCCAGCTCCTGATAGCTGGCGTAGGACACGTTGTTGCGTTCCGCCCAGCTGCCCACGGCGGTCAGATCGATATTGATGAAGCAGGAGACATAGTCCCGGCCATGACCGAAGGCCACCACTTCGCGAATGTTCGGGTAGAACTTCAGCTTGTTCTCGATGTATTTGGGCGGGAACAAGGTGCCGTCCTTCAGCTTGCCCACGTCCTTGGCCCGGTCGATGATCTTCAGGTGGCCGCGGTCGTCGATGAAGCCGGCATCGCCTGAATGCACCCAGCCGTCCTTGGTCTTGGTTTCCTTGGTGGCCTTGGGGTTCTTGTAATATTCCTTGAACACACCCGGAGAGCGGTAAAGCACCTCGCCATTGTCGTCGACCTTGATTTCGATGTCCGCAAGGGTCTTGCCGACGGTGTCGGCGTAAATCTCACCGTCAGGCTGGTTGGTCACGTAAACCGCAGCTTCCGTCTGGCCGTAGAGCTGTTTCAGGTTGATGCCCAGCGACCTGTAGAAGCGGAAAATCTCAGGGCCAATGGCCTCGCCGGCCGTATAGGCCACGCGCACCTTCGACAATCCATAACGGTTCTTCAGCGGGCCATAGACAAGGAACTCGCCAAGCCCGTACAGCAGGCGGTCGCCGAATGCCACGCTCTCCCCGTTCAAAATCTTCTCGCCCACCCTGCGGGCCACGTCGAGGAAGTACTCAAACATCTTCTTTTTGATGTTGCTGGCATCTTCCATCTGCACCATCGTGAGGGTGATGACGTTCTCGTAGACCCGCGGCGGGGCAAATGCATAGGTGGTGCCGATTTCGCGCCGGTCCTCAACCACGGTCTCCGGGCTTTCCGGACAGTTGACGCAATAGCCGCATTCATAAGACTGGGCGTAGGAGAACACATGGTCGCCCACCCAGGCCATGGGCAGATAGGCGATGACGCTTTCGTTCACATCCAGCTTGTCGAAATCGTTGGCGACCTTGGCAGCCCACACAACCGAGCCCATGGTGAGCACCACGCCCTTGGGCGTTCCGGTGGTGCCGGATGTGTAGAGGATAATGGCGGTATCATCGGGGCCGCCCTTGGCGATCTGGTCGTGCCATTGGCTTTCCCTGTCGGCGTTCGCCTTCAGGGCCGCGCGGCCGGTCTCTTGCACATCTTCGAAATACTGCACGCCCTTGACCGCGTATTTGGTCATGCCGCGCGGGTCGCAATAGATGATGTCCTTGACAGCCTTGTAAGATTCGCGGATCTCAAGAAGCTTGTCGACCTGCTCCTGGTTTTCCACAACGGCGCACTTAACGCCGGCGTGTTTCAGGGCGAAGATCATCTCGTCTGCGACGGAATCCTGATAGACCGGGATGGGAACGGCACCCAGCGCCTGGGTTGCCGCCATGGTCCAGTAGAGCCGGGGGCGGTTGTCGCCGACAATGGCGACCTTGTCTCCCGGTCCGATGCCGAGTTCGGACAAGCCAACGGAAAAGGCCCGCACCTCTTCGAGCACCTGGTCCCAGGTCCAGGTCTGCCAAATGCCGAGGTCCTTCTCGCGCATGGCAGGTTTGCCGGCAAACTTGGTGGCATTGCGCAAAAGCAATTTCGGAAAGGTATCTTCGGCCCTGGCGGCCTCAGCCCCTGTGGTCACAACTCAGTCCCTCCCATTGTCGCCCGGGCCTTTTCCAATCGGCCGGTGCGGCACCTCAACTAACCGGACTAGGTGATACGTTTTTTGTTATTGTTGGTCAAAGCTTGTATCACGTCATCCGTGCATCGCATCCACTACTTTGGATTAGACCGCGCTGTTTTAGCGATACACGGATCAATTGCACAGGGTTTTTTGGCCGCAGACACCAATTCGTGTATCGCCGCGATGGCCTATTCTGCCGCCAGCGCGGCAGGTGCGGAGGTGCGGCCGGCTTCATAAGCCGCCAAAAGTTCAGCCTCTCTGACCTTGGCCTCTGTGATGTGGCGTTCCTTAACGTGGCCATAGCCGCGGATGTGTTCCGGCATAGCGGCAATTTCGGCCGCAAGATCAAGGTTTGCAACCGACAGCTTGCCCAAAACGCGCGCCACTGTGGCTTCATAGTCCTTGATCAGCTGACGTTCCTGCTTGCGCTCCTGGGTGTAGCCGAAGATATCAAGCGCCGTGCCGCGCAGCCGCTTCATTTTTGCAAGCCAGCTGAAGGCGGTCATGATCCAAGGGCCGAATTCGCGCTTGATCAGATGCCCGGTCTCAGGGTCCCTGCGGCTCAACAAGGGCGGCGCCAGGTGCACCTTCACCGTGTAGTCGCCCTTGAACTGGGCCTTCACCTGATCAGCAAACCCACCGTCGGCATAAAGACGGGCCACCTCATACTCGTCCTTATAGGCGAGCAGTTTGAAGTAGTAACGCGCCACCGCCGTGGCCAGAATGTTTGAGCGCGGACTGATGCTCTCCTCAACCGAACGCACATTGTTGACCAGTTTGCGGTAGCGTTCCCCATATGCGGCATCCTGATAGGCCGTGAGAAACGCGGCACGACGCTCCACCATCTCTTCCAGGGTTTGCGACAGGTTGTGGGTCTCGGAAATCGCGGTCTTTTTGGCCTCATCGGCCCGTTCGATGATCTTCTCCACGGCCCCCAGATCATGAGCCGCGCGGCGGCCCCATTCAAAGGCCTTCAGGTTCATCTCAACGGCCACGTTGTTGAGCGTGATGGCCCGCTCAATGGCCTCAGAGGACACAGGGATCAAACCCTTCTGCCAGGCATAGCCCAAGGTGAAGAGATTTGAGGCAATGCTGTCGCCCATGAGGGCGGTGGCGATCTTCGTGGCGTTGACCAAGTCGGTGCGCCCCTGGCCCATGCGGGCCTGGATGGCCAGGCGCAATTCATCACCGGGCAGCTTGTAGTCAGCATCATTGGTGAACATCGCCGGCATGGTCTCATAGTCGTTCACGACGGCCTGGGTCCTGCCCTCACCGGCCGCAGCCAGATTGTGTTCGGCCGCGGAGGTCACCAGATCACAGCCCAACAGCAGGTCTGCACCACCGGCCGAAACGCGGATTGTGGAGATGTCTTCCTGGCGTTCTGCGATTTTCAGATGCGAGACAACCGCGCCGTTCTTCTGCGAGAGGCCTGCCATGTCGATAATGCCGGCACCTTTGCCTTCCAGGTTCGCTGCCATGGCAATGATTTGGCCCACGGTCACCACGCCGGTGCCGCCGATGCCGGTGACCAGGATGGACCACGGGTTTTCAAGGCCGGGAAGTTCCGGCTCGGGCAGCGCCTCGAACACCGGTACGTCAATGGTGGTCTTGCGCTCCTGGCCTTTGATCAGCTCGCCGCCCTCAACGCTCACAAAGCTGGGGCAGAAGCCGTTCACACAGGAATAGTCCTTGTTGCAGGACGACTGGTCGATCTTGCGCTTGCGGCCGAATTCGGTTTCCACCGGCGCAATGGCCACACAGTTGGATTTCACTCCGCAGTCGCCGCAACCTTCGCACACCAATTCATTGATCATGATGCGCTTGGCCGGATCGGGGAAGGTGCCACGCTTGCGGCGGCGGCGCTTTTCGGCCGCACAAGTCTGATCGTAGATCAAAATCGTGAGCCCCTCTTCGTCCATCAACTCGCGCTGCACCTTGCCAAGCTCGCGGCGGTGATGGATAGCCGTGTGGGGCGGAAAGCCGGCGCTTGCTGGATACTTGTCGGGCTCGTCGGTCACCACCACAACACGCCGCGCGCCTTCAGAATACACTTGGCGGGCAATTTGAGGAACGGTCAGGCCGCCTTCGTGGGACTGGCCGCCGGTCATGGCCACCGCGTCGTTGTAGAGGATCTTGTAGGTGATGTTCACCCCAGCCGCGGCCGCCGCACGGATGGCCAGAATGCCGGAATGGTTGTAGGTGCCGTCGCCCAGGTTCTGGAACACATGCTTGCGCGTGGAGAACGGCGCCTCGCCGATCCAGTTGGCGCCTTCAGCGCCCATATGGGTGGAGCCTTCGGTGTTCCGCTCGGGCACATATTGCGCCATCCAGTGACACCCGATGCCGGCATAGGCACGGCCGCCTTCCGGCACGGTGGTTGAAGAGTTGTGGGGGCAGCCTGCGCAGAAATAGGGGATGCGCGTTGCCACCTCGCGAAGATTGGACAAGGAACGCTGGGCCGCCTTCAGACGTTCCACCTCGTTTTTGATCTTGTCGTTCTTCTGGCGCGCGCCAATGCGCTCGCCGATGGCGATTGCGATATCATTCGGATCAAGGGTCCCGAAGGCGCGGAAGAGATGCTCGTCGTTCTCGTCCTTCTTGCCGATCAATTGCGGCACCCGATGGCGGCCGAAAAGTTGTTCCTTGATCTGGGTCTCGATCAGCGAGCGCTTTTCCTCCACCACGATCACCAGATCGAGGCCCTTTACAAAGTCTTCAATGATCTCCGGTTCAAGCGGCCAGACCATGCCGACCTTGAGCACGCGAATGCCGAGCTTTGACGAGGCCACCTCATCAATGCCCAGCTCATCAAGCGCCTGGCGCACATCAAGATAGGATTTGCCGGTGGTGGCAATGCCGATGCGCGGCACCCGGCCGCCGGAGAGCACGATCTCGTTGAGCTTGTTGGCCCGGGCGAAGGCTGCTGCTGCAAACCGCTTTTGGGTGTGCATGCGCTCTTCCTGCTCGTGCCGGTCATCCCATGAACGGATGTTGAGGCCGCCATCGGGCATCTCAAAATCGCTTGGAATATTGATCTTGATCCGATCAACGCTGCCATCAACGATGGCGGTGGATTCCACATTGTCATGGACGCACTTGATGCCCACCCAACAGCCGCAGAAGCGCGAAAGGGCAAAGCCCAGAATGCCGTAATCAAGAATCTCCTGAACGCCGGATGGGTTCAGCACCGGCATCATGGCGTCCATCAGGGCGAACTCGCTCTGATGGGGAACCGTTGAGCTTTCCGCCGCGTGGTCATCGCCCATCATCACCAGAACACCGCCGAGCGGAGAGGTGCCGGCTGCGTTTGCGTGGCGGAACACGTCGCCGCAGCGGTCGACGCCGGGGCCTTTGCCGTACCAGATGGAGAAGACGCCGTCATACGCGCCCTCGCCGCGCATTTGCGCCTGCTGGGTGCCCCAGACGGCGGTGGCGGCAAGGTCTTCGTTCAAACCGGCCTGGAACATGACATTGTGGGGTTCCAGATACTTCGATGCCCGCATGAACTGCTGGTCCACAGCGCCAAGGGGCGAGCCGCGATAGCCCGTGACATAGCCGGCCGTTTTGTGTCCCTCGGCGCGATCGCGCTCGGCCTGCATCATGGTCAGCCGCACCAGGGCCTGAACGCCGCTGGTCAGGATGCGGGTTTTGGAGAGATCAAATCTGTCGTCGATCTTTAAATCTTGAAGTCCCATGGAAAAGGGCGCCTTCCTTGGAGTTCAAAGAAATTAGGTAAGCATTACTTACATATTCTACGACTAAAGGTCAAATCACGCCTGCGAGACTGAGCCAGCCCACCTGGCAAAAGCTAGCGCGTTTATGGCGGGGTGTCTGCGGAAATCGGCGAGGTCAGGCCAAAGTTTCCACATGGTGAATGGCCTACCGGAAAAGGTAGATCGGACTGGTCCAGGCCCTGTGACCGTCGATCTGCTGCACGCGCACATAGAGCCGTGTATCTCCCTCAGTGCGCACGGGGCAGATGATTTTGAGCTCCGCGCGGCAGTCCTCCAGCACGTCCGGCAGCCGCTGGACGGCAAACCTGCGCTCAAGCGCGCCGGCGTCGATGATGGTTTCCTCGGCGCCCAACCCTGCAATGTCTAGGGTCTGGCTTGCGTGCGGGGTGTTGACGGCGAGTCTGCCGTCGTCTGAGCTCTTGAGCCACAGATCGATCCCACAATAGTTGCCGGAAGTAACCGCCTTCCAGGTCAGACTGTCGTCGCTCTGCTGCTGAATGCCCCGGTCCAGGTTCCAATTGTTGAACATCTCAGCGGACAGAATGGCATTGCCGTCTATCTTCAGGTCACCGTCCCAAGTGGTGGTCCGCGAGCGGCCGCGATATTCGGCGCCTGAGAATGTGAGGCGCACCCGCGCGCCGAGATCGTTTGCGCCATAGGCCCGGTGGGTCACCAGATGATCTGTGCCGTCAAAGACATCGATCTTCTCAATGGGCGCGGAGCCTATGGCAATAACCGTGAGTTCAACCTCATCGTCGTTCACTTGCGCGATGTCGCCGACGAGCAATTCATCGACCTGCTGGCTTGGGGCGTTTGAAAATTCGGCCGGGTCTCGCTCAAAACGTCTGGCCCCGCCCGCCGGCAGGGCGCGTACATCCAGATACATCCTGTTGCCGGTGGTGCCATAGTGGCGCCGGGCACGCAGGGCCTCGAAGATGCCGTCGCGGGAAAGCTCGCTCGCCAGATAGCAGGTCAGCCCGCCATAGGCGCCGAAGAAGCTGGCGCCGGGAAAGCTCGCCCCCACCCGGCCCTTGTGTCCGTCGGAATTGCAGACCACGCCCACGCGGTAGTTTTTGGAGAAGGCATCCTGCAGCAGCCATTCAAACGTGCCCCAGGAGGAGTGCACCTCAACGGAAGCTTCCAGCTTGCCGTCATGGGCATAGGTGATGTTGGCATAGCGCCCTCCGCAATGGGCCCAGCAGACGCAGTCTTCATCTTTCAGGTGTTCGAACAGATCATGCGCGTTGTGCCCGTCGGTATGCTCATCGGACAGGTCGGGGATCTGGGCGTGGGAGGAGCGGTACATGGGCCGGCCTTCGTGCCGGTAGAACACGTTGCGGTCGCCGCCAATTGCGGTGTTGGCGCTCCACTCATATCCAGGAATGGCCACGAAGCGGCCAGGATCATCCAATCGTGCAGTCAGCGCGTTGAGGTCGGCCCAGAACGCTTGGGTCATTTGAAAATCGTTGCCCTGGTGGGAACAGACATCCAGGAAGGCACGATCGCGGCCGAAGAGGAAATACTCCTCAGCCGTGTTGGTGCCGAGGGTCTCATTCGACTGGCCGTGGAGATCGCCCCAGAAATGGAGCCATTGCGGGCTACCCTGAACGCTGAGGGTGTTGGTGCGGCAGAGCTCCTGTCCCTCGCCGTCCAGAACCTGCACCATCACCTCGCCCGGTGCCTCCAGGCTGAGATCATCCAGCACCAGCGAAAACGCTCCCGCCTCAAAGCGCGCGCGCTTGGGCAATCCTTGCACCGGGCCGGAGGGCACCAGCTCAACCTCCTGGCTCACCTGGTTGCTGGGATTGCCCCAGGCATCCTCCGCCTTTATGGAAATCGCGAACGGTTCGCCGGTGCGCTTCAGGGTGGGCAACACCGCACGCCAGGTGACGGGCGGGCCAGGCACGATGTCGATATGGGGGCTTTCGGGCAGCGCCACATAATCGTAGGTCGCAATGGCATCCACGAACACCTTGAACTCGAAGATGCGCTCGCAATAGGTCTGCACGCGCACGCCCTTCGAGCCGCCGCTCCTGTCGCCGAAACGGATGGTGATGGTGTCGCCCTCGGCCAGAAAGTGCTTTTGGATGCCGATATAGAGCGCACGGCTCCAGGGCCGGATATTGCGCTTGAACTCCCAGCGCAAATCAAGCACCGCGCCGTTGGACGCCACAGCCGTCGTGTAGCCGGGTGCTGCCGCGTCATCGAACTGCACCGGGCCAAAGTCCGTGGCAAAGCGCATGGCGATTTTCAGAGAGCCGGTGTCGTCAATGCCGAACTTTCCCGCGGTGTACACAAGCTCAAACGTCTGCCACGACCCGGCTTCAATCGCACCGGAGGGCTCAAGCGTGGCCGAGCCCATAAGTTCGGGGCGGTATTCGGAATAAGGCATTGGACGGCTCCGCGGGGTCTTTTCGTTCTTGCCACCTGCTTAGGGCAGAATGAGAGCCGTTCCAAGAGCGCCAAACCAAATTTACTGTGGCCTCGCGTTGATCGCGATGACGCCGGCTACCACGGCAACCAGGCCCAATGCGACCGTCCAACCGACCTGCTCGCCCAGCACCACCATGCCCAAAAGGACGCTCACGCCAACCCGCAAATAGGACTGGCTGGCGGTGCCCATGGACCCGAGCGTGTTGATGAGGCGGAAGTATAGCAGCAAGGCCAGGCACGAACTTACCACCGAGAGCGCCAATGCTGCGGCGATCGATGTTGCCGAAGGGCTGAGCGTCCAGGGCCGGTCGATGAGAAGGCTGAGGGGAATAAGCACCAGGGAGGCGCAGATCAACGTGCCTGATGCGGTGATGGTGTTGGGCAGGCTGGAGAAGCGCTTGCCGTAGATGGCCGAGCCCGCATAGAGCACGGCGCTCGCCAATACCGCGATCTGGCCGGCCACCTGCTGGCCAAGGCCCTGCAAGGCATCCACGCCGATGATCAGCACCACACCTGCCAAGCCCAGAAGAGCACCTGTCAGTCTGAGCCCGCCGACGGCCTCATGGCGCGTCCACAGCGCGGTGATGAAAAAGACGAAGATGGGAGAGGTGGAATTCAAAATGCCCGCAAGGCCGCTGTCGATAAACTGTTGGCCCCAGGCCAGAACCGCCCATCCGCCCAGACACAGAAAGAAGCACTGCACCAGAAACTGGCGCCAGATGGCCGGGTCGCCAGGCAGGCGATGACCCCGCCAGCGGGCAATCAGATAGAGAATGAGAGCCGCCAAGCTGACCCTGAGAGCAATCAGCGTGAGCGGCGGCAAGCCTTCCAGCGCCACCTTGATGAAAAGGTAGGACGAGCCCCAGAAAAGCGCGAGCAATGCCAACAGGCAAAACTCGAAGGGCCGGTTGATGGATGTGGACGTCATGCAGGCCCTTTAGCATTGAAACAGGAGGGGATGGTTCGCTCTTGGTCGAACCGTTCCTGGATTTGCGGTGCTGAGGGGAATTCGCGTGACTTGCCGCGCCGGCGCCCCCTATAGTTAGCCGGTTACCTTAAGTAAGGATGACGTATAAGAACAAGGAGGTCGAGGATGAAACTGCTCAAGACTTTGAAATATGCCGCTGCGGTTGCGATGGCAGCGGGCTTTGCCGGCACGCTGAATGCGCAGGATGCGAATGACGATCCATTCAAACAATCCTGGGCGCCAAGCGAATGGGGCGCCGATGACAAGGCGGGCGCCGTAAACCGGACGACCCCCGAACTGGTGCTTAAGGCGGTTGGCCTCGTGAAACAGGGCAAGACGGCCACCCTAGGGAAAGTCTACGCGGGCGACGCCCCCGCCTTTGGCTCACGCGGCTGGCGGCTGACCATTCCCGGTGCGCCCACCGGCGGACCCTTCGGCAAGCATATGCTGATGTACAATGACGATTACCTGGCAACTGAAATCGGCCAGATCGGCACTCAGTTCGACGGGCCGGGCCATATTGGCGTGAAAACCTCGCAAGGCATGTACTTTTACAATGGGCGCATGTTGGGCAAGTCCGCATCCGCCTACGGCATGGGCCCGCTCGGCGTGGAACACGTGGCCCACAAGGGCTATGTGTGCAGAGGCGTATTGCTGGACGCTGTGGCCTTGCGCGGCGGCGAAGCCCTGCCCATTCCCAAAGGCAAAGGCGATCCCGGCATCATTACCGATGCTGATATTGAGGAAATGATCAAGCGTCAGGGCATTGCGCCGATTGGCGAAGGCGATTGCGTGTTCCTGCACACCGGTCACGGCAACATCTGGCACCCGAAGGACTGGGACAAGTTTGACGCTGCGGAGAAGAAGAAGCGGGTGGCCGCATTCAACGCCGGCGAGCCGGGCTTCGGCATTTCCGCCTGCAACTATATGGCGGAGCGGAAGATCATTCTGACCGGGGCGGACACCTGGGCGGTGGAAGCGGTGCCGGGCGAAAATGCCGACAATCCGTTCGAATGCCACGTGCAGCTGCAAACCCGGCATGGCATCTGGAACCTGGAAAACATGGACCTGACCCAACTGGTGGAAGACAAGGCCTATGAGTTCCTGTTCGTGTGGTCGCCGCTGAAGATCAAGGGCGGCACAGGCTCTCCGGGCAACCCGGTTGCGTTGTACTAGGGCAACTTCCGCTCAAACTGAGAGGAAGATGCCTCAGATTATCGTTACAAGCGAGCAACTTATCCCCGCTCAGACGATTCTGTCTGATCGGGGGTTGCTCTAGGCTGCAGAGAGACATGGCGGCGGGTGATTTGCCCGCCGCCGATCAAAGCAACTATCGAGACTGCAACTGCTCTTGCAACCGCTGCACGGTTTCGGGCCCGACGTGGCCATGCCTGCTGAAGGCGTCTTCGAACGCGCGGGTCGCGGCAAGCGCCTGGGAGAATGAGGCGAACACGTTGATCAGACCGGTGAAGATCCCTGCCAGCCCATTTTGCACTGCAATATGGTCTGTTGCCGGCTGAACATTGGCCAAAGTGGACATTGTCTGCTCCTCAGTTCGCAATCAAATGGTTAGCCTGAAGCAATCAGGCCGGTTTTGCGTGTGATGGCGTGCGTCCTGCCAGCGTGTGGGAGTGGCTGAAAACGCCCTTAATCCGGTCAAAAATGCCTGTAAACAGCGCGCTGAACAGGCCAACAATCGCTTCGGAACGTAGCCGCTTGGCGGTTTGGACGTAGTGGTCGGTAAGGCGATCAAGCTCTGCAGGGCTCATGTTTCGGGTGTCCGTGATGTTTGCGTCGAATGTCATTGGCTTGCTCCTTATGTTGCGTGTGCGAAAGAGCGTTTCCTCAGCAATGAATTATTGCTGCACTGCAATATAGGAAGTATTCTGCCAATGTGTACCGGCAGTTAGGGCAGACCACCTATGCGCTGGGGGAATGGCTGGTAAACAACATGTTAAGTCCGGCTGAGGTGAGCTACGAGCACAGAACCTCACCAAACTGCCCCAAAACCTCATCAAACGCCGCCAGCAGAGCTGCATCGTCCTCTTCGGTCAGTTCCAAGGACAGGCTCATATAGCCGCGGCGGGCGAAATAGATACCGCGCTTCAGCATTTCCAGGTGGAACAAGGCGTAGGCTTCGGGGCGGGTGAGCTTGGTTTGCTCCGGATTTCGCACCGGTTCTCCATGGAAATGAAAGCACATGATGGTGCCCGCGCCGGTGACCTGGGCGGCGAGGCCATGACGCGCAATCGTCTGGTTCAGTTTCGCGCGCAGAGCTTCGCCCCGCGCCGCATGAGCCGCCGCGCGCTCAGGCGTAAAAATATCGCGCATTCCAGTCAGCCCGGCGGCCATGGAGGTGACATTGTTGTTGAACGTGCCGGCGTGGGGCAGCGCGTCAGGGTCATAGGGATCGAAGCGGCGCATGATGTCATGCTGGCCGCCGAAAGCGCCGAAGGAGAAGCCGCCGCCCAAATATTTGCCGAAGGTGGCCATGTGCGGGGTCACGCCGGTCTCGCCCTGATGGCCGCCCGGCCCGTTGCGCGAGGTCATGACCTCATCGAAAATCAGCACAATGCTGCGGCGGTCGGCGAAATCCTTGAGCCCAACCAGGAATTCCGTGTCGGCCACGATCGCCCCGCCGCCGCCCATCATGGGCTCAACCAGAATGGCCGCGATCTCCTGTTCCGCGCCTGCGGCGGCGGAAAGCGTTGCTTCAAGATCGTTATAGGTGCCGGTGACGAACTCGAACGGGGCGTTGGAACGGGCCGCATAGTCGGCCATGTAGAGAACCCCGCCATGATAGCCGCCGGCGAAGACCAGAACCTTGTCGCGGCCCGTATGGGCGCGGGCGGCTGCCAGGGCCATCAGGTTGGCCTCGGTACCTGAATTGGTGAAGCGCACCAGTTCCAGGGCGGCAAAGCGTGCGCACATCAGCTCGGCCAGTTCCACCTCATAGGTGTTCGGCCCGCCCAGCACCGTGCCGTCCGCAATGGCTCTTTGTGCCGCCGCCATGATGGGCGCTGAGGTGTGGCCGAACAGGCCGGCGGAATATTCACCCAGATAATCGCGGTATTGATGCCCGTCCGCGTCGGTGACCCACTGGTCTTTGGCGCTTACGAAGCGCAACGGATAGGGAGAAAAGTGCAAGACCGTCCGCGTGTTGCCGCCGGGCAGACCGCCGGAAGCGCGCTGCTGCCAGGCCTGGCTTTCAGGGGTGCGAGCAACATAGTCGGCCTCAGCGCGTTCAAGCGCTTCGGAGAGTTGGTCATTGCGCAGATGCTGGTCCATGCTGGTCTCCCATAAGAGCTGCCCAAGCTTATGTTGCGGCGGGCTCGCCCGCAACCGCCCCAGCTCTTCTGCGCGGCATTGAGAGGGCTATGACCGTGGTGAGAACGGAGAATCCGCTTGCCAGCAAGAAGGCGTTGGCAAGGTGGCTCTCGCCCGCCAGCCCCGCCAACAGGGCCGCGGTCGCGGCAAATCCGTCCATGAAGGCAAAGGCGAGGCCTAAGCTCGTGCCCTCGCGGTTGCCGGCATGATCCACCGCAGCGGCCAGGAGCACCGCGCGGATGGCCACCAGAACAATCAGCGCTGCCCCCAGCGCCAGCAACGTCACCACAATTGAGGTTGAGAGCCAGGCGACGAAAGCCGCGACGGCGGCGATGGCGTTGCCGGCGACGGCAATGGGTTTGCGCCCGATCTGGTCTGAGATCTTGCCCATCCAGGGCTGGCCCAGAGCGCCGAACAGCATCATCACGGCCATGGCGATTGAGGTGTCCTGCCAGCCGAAGTTGTGATGGTTTTTGAGATAGAGCGGCATCATGGTGATGATGGCGTAAAGAGCCATATTGTAGAGAGTGAAGAGGGCAATCACGCGGGCGCCCGCCCTGGTGGCCCACACTTTCCAGATGTCGGCGAAATCGGCCAGGGTGGGCCTGGAGTTCACATGGCGCGGCACCTTGGGCGCAATGAACAGGAAGACCACGCCCATCAACAGGGTCGGGATCACCAGAACCTGGATTGCCACGCGCCAGTCCCACCAGGCAAGCAGCAGGCCGACCACCGGCAGGGCGATCACTTCAGAAAGATGGCCGCCAATGGCATGCATGCCAAGCGCGTAGGCACGCCGGGTTTTGTGCATTTGCGCCAGGACGCCCGTGGCGATGGGATGCCACGCCGCATCGCCCATGCCGGCCACGGCTATGAGGATGGCGAAGACCCAGAAGCTGTCGGTGAAGGACGCTGCGAAGTAGCCGATGGCCACCCAGAAGAAAGTGGCGGCCAGCAGGATGCCCCGGTTCGCCACATGATCAGCCAGCAGACCTGCGGGGAAATAGGCCAGGGACGAGCCCAGATAGTGGATCATGAACAGAAGGCCGATCTCGGCCGGCGTCAGCCCCAGGGCGGTGCCGAAGGCCGGAATGATGAGATACATGGCGATGGGCACCATGTCGTTGGCGCAGTGGCCGACGGAGAAGGGGATGAGGAGGTTGGATTTCATGTGCCGCTCAACTCGCCTTGGTGCCGAGGCGCATCTATCGCAGCATATGCCTTGCCGCACCAGCGCTGTTTGCGCATGACTGCCTTGCAAGCCTTCCCCTTACGAAAGAGGGAGCCCTTGCGTTCTGGCCAATGGCCAGCCGGGCTTATATGCTGCCGGGCGCGGCAATCATGCCCACAATCAAAAAGACCAACCCCCGGGAGGATGGAATGAAGAAACTCATGAAGACCACACTCACTGCGCTGATGGCAGGCGGATTTGCGCTTGCGGCAAGCGCGGCGATGGCCGCGGAATGCAAGCCCTCCAAATATGGCAAGGACGATGAGATCGGCGCGGCGAACCTGATCTCGCCGGAATCGGTGATGGCCGCCTCCAAACTGATCAAGAAGGGTGAGACCCATCCGCTGGGTATCGTCGTGGACCCCAACATGCCGGCCTTTCCGCCGCGCAAGATGATGATGCAAGTGGTTCAACCCAACCAGCAGTATGGCCGTAAGATGGACAAGGATTTCGGCTGGGACATTGTCTACAATGACGACGTCACCCAGCTTTGGTGGGGCACCGGCCCGCAAATTGACGGCCTTGGCCACCTGGGCGAAAGCCAGATGTATTACAACTGCAACAACGGCAAAGACTTTGCTGCGCTCACCGGCCTGAAGAAGCTTGGCATCCACACCATTCCGCCCCTGGTGGGCCGCGGTGTGATGATCAACATGGCCAAGCATTTCGGCGTTGACGTGATGAAGGCCGGACAGCATTTCGGATCGAAAGACATTGTCGCGGCCGCCAAAGCACAAGGGGTGGAAATCCGCAAAGGCGATGTGGTTCTGTTCCACACCGGCTGGACCGACGGCATGCTGGCCGACAAGCCGAAAGAATGGGTGTCCGGCGAGCCGGGCCTCGACAATGAGGGCGCGCTCTACCTTTCGACGCTGGACGTGATGGCCGTGGGCGCAGACACCTGGGGCCTTGAAGTGGTGCCGCCGAAGAAGGGCGACAAGGTGTTCTACGGCCACGTGACGTTTCTGAAAGAGAACGGCATCTACATTCTGGAGACCATGAACACCGGGCGTCTGGCCAAGGAGAACGTGCATGAGTTCATGTTCGTGCTGGGCCAGGCCCGTCTGAAAGGCGCGGTGCAGATGATCATCAACCCGATTGCCATGTGGTAGACGGCGGCAACACACAAACAAGAGGGAGCGGCGTGCCGCTCCCTTTTTTGTTGCCGCAACCATCAAACCGGGATGGTGTAGAGAATGAAATCGGAGCGCGGCTCATAGGTGTCGTAGAGCTGGCGGGCAGGGTAGTTGAATTCCTGGGTGAGCCAGCGCACATTGCTGATGCCCATTCCCCGGGCCACCTCCACAACATGGTCGATCAGCTTGCGGCCGGTGCCAGCGCCGCGAGTGTCCGGTTCCACATAAAGATCGCTGAGGTAGCACACCATGCCGCCGCCCAGAGAGCGGTGCATGAGCTGGTATTGGGTGAAGCCGATCACCCGGCCGTCGGCCGTCTCGGCCACATCGCACCAGAAGGGGTTGGCCGCATCGAAGATCCAGTCCCATACCGTATCGAAACCACCTTGGGGCACGGTGGTCTTGTAAAACTGGGCATAGGCCTCAAACAGCTCTTCCCACCTTGCACGGTCGGTTTCAGCCAGCGGTTTGATTGTGACGGTCATGATGCATATCCTCTGTTGGGCATGATGTTAGCGCACTGGGCCAGTAGCGCACATGTCCAATTCCCAAACCTGTCAGCAGTCCACTTTGCGCCTGATCGGCGGGCTTGCACAAAAGGCGACCGAAGCGGCAGGATGGGGCCATGACCTATGAAGACTATAACGCCTTTTGCGGCAGCCTGCCCGCCACCTCTCATGTGGTGCAGTGGGGTGGTGCTCATGTGTGGAAGGTGGGGGGCAAAGTTTTCGCCATTGCCGGTTGGGCCGACGATCAGCCGGCCTTCACGTTCAAGGTGAGCGACATCGGATACGAAGTTTTGCGCACGCAAGAGGGCCTGCGCCCTGCCCCCTATCTCGCCTCGCGGGGCATGAAGTGGATCCAGCATTACGCCGAGCCGGGCCTATCGGATGACGAGCTGAAGCAATATATCCAGCTCTCTCATCAGATCGTCTCGTTGGGCTTGAGCAAGAAGAAACAGAAGGAGTTGGGGCTCAATCAAGACTGATCAGCGGGCATTCAGGATCATGGATTTTGCCGCGTCTCCGGCCGCCTCGATATATTCAGGATCACGGTGCACCAGGACCGTTGAGAACGCACCGTCCATCAACAGAACGACATGGCGCGCCAGTTGCACATGCCCGGCAAGGCCGGCCTCTTTGAGCCGTTCGGCCAACCAGGCCTCGAACTTCTTCTTGTGAGCCGCACCAACCTTCATGGCCGGGTGCCCCGGCATGTTGGCAAGCTCGGCGCAGGTACGCAAAAACCCACACCCTTTCCACTTTGGATGGCGTGCCGAGGACGCAAGCTGTCTAAAGATCGCATGCACCTTGTCGGCGGCGGAGCCCTCCGCCTGGGTGAACCATTTCTCGTAAAGCGCAAGATTGGGTTGATCACGCGAGGTCAGGTATGCCTCGATCAGATCATCCTTGCTCTTGAAATGATAGTAGAGCGTCTTCTTCGTGATGCCTGCCTTGGCCGCAATCGCGTCCACGCTTACGGCCCGGATGCCTTCTGCGTAGAACAGGCGGTTCGCCGCCTCGATCAGGCGTTCTTTTGCCGGTTTAGGGAGCGCGGACATGCTTAAGTATACTGGCTAGTGAGTATACGTCAATCTTGGGCCCTTGTACCGTCACTCTCCCCCAAAAAGGAGAATGCGATGCCGGATCTGATTACATATGAAGCCCGCAACCAAGTGGCGCTGCTCACCCTGAACCGTCCGGGCAAGCTGAATGCGCTCAACTACGCCACCAATGACCGCCTGCTGCACTTGCTTGCAGACATCGAAAGGGACCCTGAGGTGCGCGCCGTCATTCTGACCGGCGCCGGTGAACGGGCCTTCTCTGCCGGGGCGGATATCCA
>CAJHYS010000263.1_pt1 | contig 18617 bp, 16 predicted proteins | sample 9198801 | NCBI WGS metagenome assembly CAJHYS01 (sample SAMEA7708368, study PRJEB35096) | sediment metagenome | biome: marine neritic benthic zone biome [ENVO:01000025]; feature: sediment [ENVO:00002007]; material: shallow marine sediment [ENVO:03000034] sea grass bed [ENVO_01000059] ...
CCACTTCCATGGAGGGCTCGGTGAACGGGAAGTGGGAGGCGCGGAAGCGCATCTTCACCTCGTCCACCTCAAAGAACGCCTTGCAGAATTCCTCCAGGCACCATTTCAGATGGCCAAGATGGGTGGTCTCGTCGAGCACCAGCCCTTCCACCTGATGGAACATGGGCGTGTGGGTCTGGTCGGAATCGCAGCGATAGGTGCGCCCCGGCGCGATGATGCGGATGGGGGGCTCTTGCTGTTCCATGGTGCGGATCTGCACCGGGCTGGTGTGGGTGCGCAAGACCATCCGGCTGCCGTCTTCGCGCGGGTTGAAATAGAAGGTGTCATGTTCCTGGCGCGCCGGATGGTCGGTCGGGATGTTGAGAGCCTCGAAATTATAGAAATCGGTTTCGATGTGGGGGCCTTCGGCGACGGAGAAGCCGAGGTCGGCGAAGATCTGCACCACCTCGTCCCACACCTGGCTCACCGGGTGGATGGTGCCGGCGCTCTCAGGCCGCACGGGCAAGGTCACATCGATGGTCTCTTCAGCCAGGCGGGCCTCAAGCTCCTGGTCGCGCAAACCTTGGGTGCGCGCGGCAATGGCCTCGCCGATGGTCTGTTTCAGACCGTTCAGCTTGGGGCCCATTTCCTTGCGCTCTTCCGGGCTCATGCCCCCAAGGGACTTCATAAGCTGGGAGACCGAACCCTTTTTACCCAGGCTCGCCACGCGAACCGCCTCAAGGGCGGCCATGTCGCCGGCGGCCTCGATGGCTGCGGTGATTTCTGTTTCTAATGCTTCAACGTCTGACACTGGTTTCACCCTTTCAAAATGACAATAGCCGGCTCACGCGAGCGCTCCTTTTGGGGAGGGCCCGGCAAGTCCGGCTGTCATGAGCGTTGGGTCCTGCGGCTATCACGCAAGATCACCGGTCCTTAAAGGGTGGCTTTTGCCGCCTCGACCAGCGCCTTGAAGGCCTCGGGCTCACGCACGGCGAGGTCGGCCAGCACTTTGCGGTCCACCTCAATACCGGCCTTGCCAAGCCCGTTGATAAATCGGCCATAGGTGAGGCCTTCGGCGCGCGCGGCGGCGTTGATGCGCTGGATCCACAATGAGCGGAAGTTGCGCTTCTTGGCGCGGCGGTCGCGGTAGGCGTATTGACCGGCCTTTTCCACGGCCTGGTTGGCGGCGCGGAAGGTGGAGTTGCGGGCGCCGTAGTAGCCTTTGGCAGCCTTGATAACTTTGCGGTGACGGGCGTGAGTGGTCACACCCCGTTTAACTCGAGCCATAGCGGTGCTCCTTTAGCGGGGACGCTTATTCAGCGATCACTTGTAGGGAAGAAACTGTTTAACGATCCGGGCGTCCTGATCCGACAATACCGACATGCCGCGGGCATTGCGGATGAACTTCTTGGTCCGCTTGATCATTCCGTGACGTTTGCCGGCCTGACCACACATGATCTTGCCGGTGCCTGTCACCTTGAAGCGCTTCTTCGCGCCGCTCTTGGTCTTCAGCTTGGGCATTTTGCTTTTCTCCTATATGCCAAATCGCCAGTGATTTCGGCTTTCAGACCAGCGAAAACCGGAACTTGGATTTGGCTTCTTTCATGAAGCATTCACAGCCGCCACGGCATGCCCATTACAGGCCGGGCGGCTGGAGCGGGAGGGTTATAGGCGTGTGCGCGGCAGAAATCAAGTGTTGTGATGGGGTTTGGCGGCCGGGTTTCATGTGGCCAGCCGGGACGCAATGCGGGTGGAATGCTGGCCTTTTGCCGTCACCGTTGAAGATGTCTCTGATCTGGCTTCAAGAACGGTTCTCCACATCATCTCTTGGAGGGTGATTTTCCGGCTGGGGCAGACATTGAAGCAAGGCGAGGCTATGTCTGAAAATCACCCGTATGCGACCTGGCAGTGCGATGACGAGCATCAGCAATCCTGCTAGGGATCCATAGGAGGATTGCAATGGGCCCTCGAGGTTCGGCGGAGCTGGAATTTGACTACATCGTGGTGGGCGCGGGGTCAGCCGGCTGTGTGCTCGCCAACCGGCTTTCTGAAGACCCGAACATGCGCGTCCTGTTGCTTGAAGCAGGTCCTAGCGATCGCAGCACTTTTTTCGGTTGGCAGATCAGCATGCCGGCGGCGCTGACCTATCCGTTGAACTCCAGGCGTTTCAACTGGTTTTACGAAACTGAACCGCAGGCGGCCCTCAATAACCGGCGCCTGTACTGGCCGCGCGGGAAGGTGCTCGGCGGATCCTCCTCGATTAACGGGATGGTTTGGATACGCGGACACCCGTTCGACTACGACAACTGGGCAAGCCAGGGTCTTCGCGGTTGGAGCTGGGCTGAAGTGCTTCCATACTTCAAGCGCATCGAGCGCCGGAACCGGAACCTGAGCGATTACCGCGGGGCCGATGGGCCCATCGGCGTGACCATCGGCGACTATGAGAACCCGCTTTTTGATGCCTATATCAATGCCGGTGTGGAAGCCGGCATTCCGCGGAACGATGATTTCAATGGCCAACAGCTGGAGGGCATCGGCCGGTTCGACATGAACATCTGGAAGGGGAGACGGCAAAACTCTTCCTTCTGCTACCTCAGACCGGCGATGGGCAGACACAATCTGACTGTTCGCTGCGCCACCATGGTCAGCAGAGTATTGACCGAGCGAGAGCGTGCCGTCGGCGTTGAGGTTATCTGTGGGCGCGAGCGCGAGCAGATCAGGGCGTCCCGCGAAGTCATCCTGTCGGGCGGCGCCATAAATTCCCCTCAAACCCTGATGCTGTCCGGGATCGGCGATGCGGAATGCCTAAGGCAGCACGACATTCCGGTGATCGCCGATCTGAAGGGGGTCGGCCGAAACCTTCAGGACCATCTGAACACGTCAGTCAAAATGGCGTGCAGCCAGCCCGTAACGCTCTACAAGGCGAACGCCTTTCCGGCCAATGTGCGTATTATGCTGCAATATCTGCTCTTCGGGACCGGACCGGGGGCGACCATGCATACCGAGGCAGGCGCCTTCTTCAAGAGCCGGCTCGATCTTGACCTGCCGGACAGCCAGCATCATTTCATCCCGATCCTGGTCTATGACAATGGGCGCACCTGGCCCGATCAGCATGGTTTTCAATGCCACATCTGCCCGCTTCGCCCGGAGAGCCGCGGATATGTCACCCTGCGTTCTGCCAACCCTCTCGATCATCCGGTCATACAACCCAATGCGGCCGCGACCGAAGCGGACAGACGGATGTTGCGCGACGCCATCAAGGTGACACGTGAGATCTTTCGCCAGAGCGCCATGACGCCGTTTGTACAATCGGAAATTGCGCCGGGATCGACGGTTGAAACAGATGGCGAGATCGATGCTTACGTCCGCGAGAGTGCCGTCACCTGTTATCATCCAAGCGGAACGGCGAAGATGGGTACAGATGACATGGCCGTGCTGGACGCGGAAATGCGCGTCCATGGCGTTTCGGGCTTGCGTGTGGTCGATGCATCGGCCATGCCGCAGATCGTGAGCGGCAACACCAACGCGCCGATCACCATGATGGCGGAGAAGGCCGCTGACCTGATCAGGGGGATTGCACCGCCGGCTCCCGAATGGTTGCCGTTTGGGGGCTATTCGCCCACGCGGCCGGACACGGTCGACCTAGTCGACGACAAGGAGCCCGCGGGGCACAGATGAAAGCGTGCGGTGGCCGTCCTCGGTGACAATGACCGTCTCGCTCACCCCCACGGTAAAGACCCCATATCGGCGCAATGCCGGCGGAATGTGAAAGACCATGCCCGGTTCCAGTTCCCGCGTCACTCCGGTGTAGAGGGACAACAGCCCTCCCTCTCCCCAATCGGGCGCAAACGACACGCCGATCGAATAGCCGGTGCGTTTCTTGAAGTTCTCGGTGAACCCGTCCCGGTCGACAATCGCCTGGCAAGCGGTGTGGACGGCTTCGCAGGTGACCCCCGGCCTGATCTGATCAAGGGCAGCCTGCAGCGCTTCCTGGCAGCAGGCGTTCATCGCGGCGGCTTCCGGGTCGGGCGTTCCCACCCACGCACTGCGCATGAGTGCGGCATGGTATCGGTCATGGCAGCCGGCCAGTTCCAGGAATGCCGGGTCGTTCTCGCCCAGTTTTCGGCGTCGCCAGGTGCCGTGCGGAATGCCCGTGCGATAGCCCGAAGAGGCAAGAGGCTCCATCCCCACATATTCCGAACCGGCCGAGATCGCAGCCCCCATCATGGCGGCGACAAAGTCGTTGTCGGAGTTCCCTGCGGCGACCTTTGCCAGGCCGGCTCTCATGCCCGCATCGACATAGCCGGCAGCTTTTTCAATTTTTTCAAGCTCCCGCTCTGACTTGACCACACGCAAGGCCTCAATGACCCCTGCCGCGTTGCCAAGCGTTCCCAGCGCTGAGAGCAGAGCTTTGTAGATCGCGACCGGAAGGAACCAGCCGCGTTCGTCTATGGCAATCCGTTTCGACGACCAGCCGCGCCACTTGATCAGGTCGACCGACACGTCAACCGGGTCGGCATTGTCCTGATAGACTTCGATGTCGGAGAGGAAGGAGTTGGCGATCAGGTTGTTGAGCTCCAGCTGCCGGACGATGAAGACCGGATCCCCGTCAACGGGAAGCAACAGCGCCTGGTAGGTGTAGTAACCCGGCGTCTGCTGGCCGGTGAGCCAGAATATGTTCTCAGGCCCGGTGACGATTGCAATGTCAATGCCTGCCGCGGACAATGCCGCCCTTGCCATCGAAAGGCGGGCCTCAAACTCCGACTTTGGAAAAGCGGCTTCCTGACCGGGTTCGACGACGGTCCCGTCCATTATGTCCTTTTCCTCCGTTGGGCCTACTCTCGCTCAGGGTGAAGATAACAGTTCAAAGGCGGTGTCGCGGTAGATTTGAGCCGCCAGCACCAGCTCGGCCTTAGGTACGAACTCATCCGGCTTGTGGGCAACATCCAGGGAGCCTGGTCCCAACACCACACCTTCGGCGCCTGCGCTGCGCAAGTGGACGAGATCGCACCCGCCCTGGAAGCCGCTGAGGGCTGTTTCACGGCCATGATGCTTGAGACAGGCGCGCTGCGCGGCCAGGACGATTGGGCTATCGCTGCGCGTCTCGGTGGCCCCGCCGGTTGTGGGCTTGTAGTCGACCACCGCGGCCTCAATTTCCGCGCTGACGGCAGCGCGGGCAACGAGGTCATTGATCTCTGCCTTCACTGCGTCTTCATCTTCGCCAGGGATCAACCTGCGGTCCAGAAGGATCTCGCAATGATCGGGCACGACATTGTCCGCATGGCCACCGGCTATGCGGGTCACGGTCAGCGACGGGTTGCCGACGAGCGCATGGTGCCTTGACCGAATGCGTGCGTGCTCGCGGGCAATCTCTTCAAACAGGGGCCCGGCCTTCAGAATGGCGTTGGTCCCTTCGTCGGGCGTACCGGAATGAGCCGTCTTGCCCTTGAGATGAACGACCGGCCGCATCGAACCCTTATGAGCGGTAACGGTGGTGCACGATGTCGGTTCGCCAACCATGCAAAAATCGATCTTTGGCGCGGTTGACGCATAGTGCCGGGCTCCCAAACTGGCGACCTCCTCATCCGCCACAAAAGCGCCGATCAACGTCCCTGACCATTGATCCGCCCTATTGATGAGCTGGCGCACCGCTTCCAGCATGGAGATGAGGGGTCCCTTGGCGTCGCAGGCGCCCCGGCCAAACAGCTTGCCGCCCGAAGCGCGCAGACGAAAGGGGTCCGAACTCCAGCCCGAGCCGGCAGGCACCACATCAAGATGCGTGTTGAACGCCAACACGGGGCCTGGGCCATTTTGGAATGAGCCGATGGCGTTGATCCGGTCAGGCGCGACCTCTACCGTTCCGGCATCGCAACCGAGAGACCGCATCTGCCCCGCAACCCAAGCAGCGGCTTGCGCCTCCATGCCGGGCGGGTTTTCTGTGTCAAAGGCGACAAGGTCTGCCAGCTGTTCCGCCAGATCGCCAGCATGCGGAGTTTCGAATTGCCCGCTCATTCGGCTTCACATGAATAGTGTCTGTGTGTCATTGGGTCTACGATGCGGTCTAACCGGCCGCAAGCGAATGCTTGTGGCGAAGTGGGATTGATGAAACCGGGTGACGCCAAGTATTACGCCTAATTGGGCGCCGTCAAACCGCTTTGCCAGGTTCAAGGCATCTGCCGACAAAGTCAGGCGGAACCAGATTTTCCCGAAGGGGCCGAATTGCTCCGTCCGTTTGGGCAAGCCGTTCGGCAATCCAACTGTTCGCGCTTGGTGCACAGGGGCCAACAGGCACGACACGCACCGCTATTCCGCGGCAACCAGCTGCATCGCCGCCTGGGCGCAATGGCACGAGGCGCCGACCGGCTGGTCCGAGCGGGCCGCAGCCAGTTCGAGGCGCTGGCGGACCATCATCGCCTCCGCCGTGTCTCCCGCGCCGCGGCGGCGTAGGCATTCGTCGAGGCCCTTAAGGCTCCAGATGTTGTCCGGGTGAATGCAAGCGCGAGGCAGGTCGCCGGCAAGGCCGAGATCCTCGCGATAGGCCTGCTCAGCCTCCTTGATCCGGCCCTGCTCCAGGGCCAGGGCACCGAGCGCGTGTCGTACGGGCTGAATCCAGCCCCAGGGCTCATCATAAGGCAGAGCGTCTTCAAGCTCTATGGCCTTCCTGAGATGGGCAAAGGCAACATGATGGTTGCCCTTGCGGTACTCCAGTTCGCCATCCAGCATCTGCTCGGCCACATCGAGGAGATCAATGCAGCGGTTATTGTGGAGATGGCGGCTGTCGGGCACCTTGGCGCGTGCGTCCATGAACTTCGCCCGCTCTGCCTCCGATTCCGCCACCTCACCGAGCGCGGCATGGGCCACGGCCTTGGCGTAGTGGAGTGAGGCGGTGGTGTGGCAGTAAAAGTCCTGCTCTTCGCGCAGTGGCTCGGCGATAATGTCGCGCCAACGGCCGAAACGGATCTGTACATGGGTCTTCATGGAGAGATAGCTCTCCAGGAAATCGGCCATGGGTGGGCTCTCCAGCCTCAAAAGGTCCTCCGGAATCTCACGCAGGATATCTTCGGCCGCCGCCATGGCCGGTTCGTACTGGCCGAGGAACATCGCGCCATAGATGGCGAAATGGTAATTGTGGATGCGATAAGCGGTGTAGAAGTTCATCCGCCCCTGCTTGTCGGCGACCCTCAAGTCAGCTTCGATGCCCTTCTGGTTCCAATGCAACGCGTCGCGGTATTCGCTGCACTGAATGTCGATATGGGTCGGCATGTGGATCAAGTGGCCAGCGTCGGGCACCAATTCGCGCAACCGGTCGCCGGCCATGTGGGCCTTCTCCGGGGTGGGCGACATCTCCATCAGGTGAACATAGAGGTGGAGGACGCCGGGATGAACGCGGCCCTCGGGCGTGTCGACGAATTTCTCCAGCACATTCTGCGCCTCGACGGTGCCGGCGCCGTCGGCGACCGTGCTGTTCCAGATGTCCCACATTTTCCACGGGGTCTGGTTAAGGATGGCTTCGGCATAGATGGTGGCGACTTCAATGTCCTCTGGATGTGCTTGGTATGCCTTCTTCATCGCGGCGGCGAAGTCATCGTTCCAGGGCTCTTGCTTCTTAATCGGCTCGCGCTGGGGGTAGCGGGCTGTTAGGGCTTCGATCAGCGCCCGTTCGGGCGGCGTTACCATGTCCACCAGCGCGAGGGCGGCATGGGCGCTGTCATAGGCCGTGCCCAAGGCCTTGGCCTTGGTGTCCGGATCCATCATCCACCACTCGAAATTGTAGTTCGGGCCGCAGGCGTAGGCCACGCCCCAATGGGCCATGGCGCACTCAGGATCGTGCCCCAGGGCCTTCTGGAAGCATTCGATGGCCAGTTCGTGGTTGTAGGAGTACGTCCAGACAAGGCCGCGGTCAAACCACAGCTGGGCGTCAGGAGAACCAGTGGTGATTTTTCGTGAGTAGACGTCAATATCGAAGTAATCCATGAAGCGTCCTCTTTGAAAGGTCCGACCGGACCGGACCCCGCCCAAAAGGGCTCTTTAATACTGGACTTTCCGTTCGTACGGCCTCCGGTCTGAGGGCGGCCGGGATGCCTTCCGGTCCAGCCCGGATGTACCCACATTGTTTTCAGGATTTCTTGGAGGTGGACCGTAGCCGGACAGACTGCCCATCAGGTTGCCAAGTGTAACATATCGCTCCCGTAAGGTCACACCTCTCCTCGCAACCGCAACACCCCTCCAACCGGCGATGAGAGCCGTTGTCTCGGTATTGGCGGCCCGGGTCACTCCAACCCTTTCTAATGTTTAACAAATATTCATGCTTGTCACACAACTAAAACCTAAGTTACATTATCTATATTCATCCATTTAGAATAGCTCAGTGATAATAAATGGAGAAAATACTCCACGTTTTTATATCCTATGCGCGCGATGACATCAATGTTGCCGACAAATTGGTTTCACGACTTGAGGAGCGTGATTTCAAAGTTAGGATAGACCGCCGGGATTTGCCCTATGGCGAGGAGTGGCAAAGGGAGCTTTCTGAATTTATTGCCCAAAGCGATGCTGTTGTCTGGCTCGTCAGTCCCCGGTCAATCGAAAGCCCGTGGTGCAGCTGGGAGCTCGGAGAAGTTAGCCGCAACCGAAAACGGCTCATTCCCGTCAATGTGGCAGCGGTGAAGCCTGAAGACCTGCCGCCGCACCTTGGCAAGATACAGCTCCTGCCACGAACCGGGGCCTTTTCATTTGAACGAGACCTGGACGACCTGGTGGCGACACTGGAGACCGACCGGGGGTGGGTCAAAGAGCACACGAGACTGAACGGCCGGACCCAAAAATGGTTGAACGTGCAACGTTCAAAAGACCTCCTCCTGCGCGGCCGTGAACTGAACGACGCGGAACGGTGGCGGGATTCCAGGCCCTCCTCCGCGCCCGTCCCCAGTGGTGAAATCTGGGACTTCATCTCCGTGTCGCGCCAGGAGGCCGCGCGCCGGCTTCGCGCCTGGATCGCCGGCTCGCTTGCCACGCTGGGGCTGGTCGCGGTGGTATCGTCATTTGCCTATGTTCAATACCAATCGGCCCTGCAAAAGAAGCAGGAGGCCCTGGCCGCGCAGCAAAAGTCGGACCGGGAATACCGCGGCCGCCTCAATCATCTGGCCGGCCGCAAGCTGGAGCAGGGTGAAGGCACGAATGCCGCGCTGATCGCCCTGGAAGTCCTGGACCATGAAAAAGCCAACACCGACGCCAGGCGGATGTTGCTCAGAGGCCTGGACCAGGTCCGCGAAGAGCGGTTGATGCAAATCGGCGGAAAAGACAAAGCTTCAATCATTGCCCCCGACGACAGAATATTTGCGGTGTTCAACCAGCAGCACAACATTCTGGTGTCTGTCTCCAACGCGTTCGATCAGCGTTCGAGGCGGCCCATGCCGGGGGTTGCAAAAGTTTGGGATATCGCCAGCGGCACGCTGTTGGCGGAGCTTTCCGGCCACGGGGCCTCCATCACCAGCGCCGCGATCAGCCCGGACGGCTCAAGGGTCGCGACGGGGTCGCGGGACACGACCGTCCGGCTCTGGGAAGCGCGAAGCGGCAAGCCGATATCGGCCGAACGCCACCCCCTTGGGATCAACGCGGTTGCGTTTGATCCCACAGGCAAGGTTCTTGCCGCAGGCACGCGCGATGGACTTATCACCCTGTGGAACAGTGCGGATGGACGAAACCTGAAGCACTTTCAAGCCGATCGGGGACCCATTCGCGCCTTGAAGTTCTCGCCCGACGGTAAGCTTCTGGCAAGCGGATCAGGCGTTCCGGCAGGCGCGGGAATCCCCTTCGTTTCAAGGTCCGCGAGCTATTTCGTCAGGCTGTGGGACATCTCCGCCGGCAAGAAAGTGGGCGAGTTCAAGCATGTTAATCCGGTCAATCTGGATCTTAGGCCATCATCGCCGTTGCAAAAGGCATTCGCGCACCAGCGGGGCCAGAGTTTGACGCAGACAGGCTGTTCCCCACCAAAGGGAATGGCCGAGGGATTTCAGCATTACTTCAACTTTAGGCCCGGCGTGGAGTTTCTCTCTTTCAGTGCGGACGGCCAACGCCTCCTGTCCGCAGGGTTCAACTCAGGCTTGTCTGTGTGGGACGTGCAAACCGGAAGCAAGGTCGACCAAATCGGGGCCACCTGCAACAATCTGACGGATGCCGCGCTGAGCCCGGACTCAAAACATGTGGTGATCGGCCGTGCCGACGGTCATGCCCTCATCTGGCAGGTTGCCAATGCATCCGAGCCAATTCGCTTGCTGGGGCATGAGGCGGCGATTTCGCACGTGGCCTGGAGCCCGGACGGCGGTCAGGTTGCCACTGCTTCGCTCGATCGCACCGCGCGGGTCTGGGATGTGAAGACCGGCCGCGCGGTGACAACGCTTGACCAGCATCTCCGGCGCGTCGGCACCGTTGCCTTTACAGGCGACAGCCGCCGGCTCGTCACCACATCCTACGACCTGACATCGCGCGTGTGGAACATCAGCCGCTCCACGGCCCCGGTGCGCCTGGATGCCGGACCAACGTCGATCAATGACGCCGTCTTCAGCGCGGATGGGCGCCTGGTCGCCACAGCGTCCTCCGACGGGAAAACCAGAGTTTGGGACGCTGAAACAGGGACACTCGTGGCAAGCTTGGCGAAGCGAAGCACCAAAGCGATCGCTGCCGCATTTCACCCCAAGTCTAAGCACCTTCTGACCAGCTACATCGACGGAGAAGCCGTCCTCTGGAACGTTGCAAGCAAACAACCGGAATATGAAGTGGAGGCGGCGAATTACAGATCAGACTTCATAACCTTCAGCGCCGACGGAAAGCTGTTTGCCACAGGCGGTTCCGGCACGGGCGGAGATTTTGAGTTCGACAAGAGGACCATAGTCTGGGAGGCCGCGACCGGCCGGTTGGTCTCCACACTTGAGGGCCATCAGCATATTCTTTTGGGCGTTCAGTTCAGTCCGGATGGCAGCCGCATTCTGACAAGATCGCGAGACAATACGGCACGGGTGTGGGACAGCAAGACCGGCGAGGAAGTTCTCAAGATTCAAGTGCCGGGACGTTTGCACGGCGCAACCTTCAGCACCGATGCAAGCATCGTTGTGACCGGCCACGAAGGCGGCGGTGAGAGCATAAGAACCTGGGACGCCCAGACAGGAAAACCAACCGTCACCCCACCGGACCTTACCAATATGCTGGCCGGCCGCACGTATCCGGCAGCCGAGCAGCAGCTGTTGAACTCTTCAGCCACACACGGTCTCGTCTATTCCAGAGACAGCGCGCGCCTGGTTGACCTTAAAACGGGCGACCTGGTTTCCTCACTGGCAGGCCATTCCGGCCTGATAAACGGCGCTGTGTTCAGCCCTGACGGACGCAAGGCAATGACATATTCAAGCACCGGAAAGGCTCTGATTTGGCCGGTGGTCGGGACGGGCACCTCCATCGTTGAGCACGCCCGAAAGGTGCTTGCGCGCTGTCTCACAGAACAACAGCGCAAAGAGATGGACCTCCAGCTCAAGCCTCTGCCGCAGTGGTGCCGCGACCTGAACAAATGGCCGGTTCAGGACGCGCGCGCAGAAGGCAAATGAGCGCACTGATCGAAAACTTGAAGAAGAGACCCAGCCCAGAGTGCTGACACGTTCTGCCCTCATGGACATGGGTTCTGGTGCATGACGAATTTGATCAGGAGCGGCGTTGCCGCCGCGCGGGCCTGGCCGGCCTTGGTGGGTTTGCGTTTCACGGCAAAGGCCCGGAACTCCTTGGCATCAAACCTGCCTTGCCCCGGCGCGGCGCAGATCACCGGCGATCCGGTCTGTTTGCCGGCCGCAACCGCACCCTCAATGGCCGCCTTGAAATAGGTTCCCAGCATGGTCTGTGCAGAACGGTCGCGGGAAGCCGCCTCAATGGCCTGCAAAACCTGTAAGAGGCTGATCGGCCCGTTTGCGGCGGCAGGCGCGGGATGCGCGCCCGTGAACGCCAGAGCCAAAAGGGAAAGGAACACTGCACGGATCATAAATTTACTCCTTAACGATGAATAATTATTGTTTTACGATAATTATCTGATAGAATGGCGTCAACCCCAAACCTGAGGAGGTTGTCATGGACCCCGATCTGCGCAGAGACCGCATTGCCCGTTGGAGCCGGATTTTGAGCCTGGCGGTGCAGATGACGGCGCTTGTTCTGCCGCTTGTCTCCTTCATCGCCGTCTTGTTCATGTCTGCAGGCGATCTGGCCACGGCGGCCCATGTGCCCCAGGCGCTCGCCGAAGGCGCGGCGACCCTGCCGCGGATCCTGGTTGCCGCGCTGGCAACGGTTCCGGTGCTCATCTTCTCTTGGGGGCTGATGGCGGTGCGCTCAGCCCTCGCCTCGTTCCAGCGCGGCGTCTATTTCTCAGCCTCCGTGTTCAGAGCCTTCCGGCGCATGGCCGTTGCGCTTTTCGTCAGCGCGCTGGCGCGGCTTGTGGTGGTGCCGCTCAGCGGCCTGGCGCTCTCCTTAGGCCAAGACAAGGGGAGCCTGTCGCTGGCCATCGGCACCAGCGAGCTGTTGCCGCTTCTGCTGGCTGCCGGGTTTTGGCTGCTCGCCTGGATCTTCACCGAGGCCGCCGAGGTGGAAGCAGAAAACAAGCAGTTCGTCTGATGCCCATCGATGTGCGCCTTGCGGTGATGCTGGCCGAACGCGATGTGAGCGGCAAGGAACTGGCCGACCACGTGGGCATCACGGAAGCCAACCTCTCGCTCCTGCGCCGGGGCAAGGTGAAGGGCGTGCGCTTTGAGACCCTGGAGAAGATCTGCGACTATCTGGACTGCCAGCCGGGCGACCTGCTGCAGTTCCGGCGCGAGGCACCGGACTAAACCTGGCTCTACACCGCCAGGCCGGCGATCATCACGTAGACCACGATCATCACCAAGAACCACCTGAGCTGCTGCTTCTGCTTGGCCCACCCGGCCGCGCAAGCGCAGGTCCAGGTGCCGCCGTCGGCGAGATAAGTGGGATGAAAGGTCATGGGCGCGCCGCAGTGGCTACAGAGCGCGGCTGGATCGCCGGGCCGTGGCGCAGGGTATTGCTCTGAGCCGGGCTCCAGAACCTCCGCCGGCGCCCCTTCGGGCCTGATGTCTTTGCGCTTTATGGTGTCATGCCAGTGCATGCGTCACACCCTCAAGGTGCGATTATACCACAGCGCACCCGCAAGACGAAGATCGCGCCATCCTGCCGGAGGACGGGCAGTCCTCATCATTTGCAAATCGGCAGTTCCCGCCACGGCACCTTTGGCAGGGATTGCCGCCATTCATCGATGATCGGTTGCAGGGCCTCTTTCGGCCAGAACTTGGGAGAGCGGATGGCGCGCAGACACGCGGCGTTCCAATAGAGGCCCTCGCGTGACAGAGATTTCTTTTTCTTCACCGCCTCTGCAACGGCATCGATATCGCCGGATTCAGGATAGATGTAGAGCGTCGTCGGGTTCTTCTCGACCATCGCGATAATCTGCTTTGAGGCCGACGGCGACCAGGTTGTGCAGCCATTGCTGCGGCCGCCGGTGTAGTTCACCAGCCGTCCGTAAGGAACAAAGCCTTTCTTGTCCGCATAGGGGCTTTTGGTGTGCTTGTAGCGGCAGCGCCATCTCAAGAACATGGCCGGATGCCCGCCGATGGCCCGGTCTCTGGCGTTCGCCGTGTCGCCTTCCCCGTCAAACAATAGGAAGGTGCGCAGAAAGGGCGTCCTCTTGCCCGCGCGGCGATGATAGCCCTTGAACGAGGTTCTGGTTTCGGCCGTCACATAACTGCCGCCCGTGGTCAGCTTGGAGCCCTCCGCATTGGAGAAGTTCCTGGCACATTGCCGGCCGTTCGAGAAGTTCGCCCGCCGCAGCTTTCGCCCATTGCCATAGCCGGATGAAACCGCGCGGAACGTCTTGTCGTCCTCGCAGATGATGTAGAACCGTCGCCCCACCCGGCCGCTGCGCAGGGTGCTGGGGCGCGTTGCGTCCATGGAAAAGTAACACGGGTTCTTGACCGCGCCTTCGCTCACTTTCCGCCGGTAAAATGCGCGCGCCCGCTGCAAGACGACCGGCGCGATCTGGCCGTCCGCCGTACCCATATGGGCCTGCAGCCACGCCGGGATGTCTGAGCTTTGTTCCACCGCCGCAGAGGGAGGCGAAGCCGACAGAAGGACAATGACCAGCAGAGGTATCGTCAAAAGAAGCGATTTGACGGGCAATGAGTGGGCCTCCTTCTCATGCGTCCAGGACAGCCTTTTAGCATGAGAAAGGCCATGCATCAGCCCTTCCCCATCACACTCCTCAAAAATTCCGCCAGAACATCAAACACCAGCCGGATGCGCCTGCTGGTGTGGAGCTCGCGGTGGGCCGTGAGCCAGACCGGGAAGACGAACGGCTCCATCTCAGGCAGCAGACGCTCCATCGATGGGCTCATGGCGGCGACCTCATCGGACATGATGATGATGCCAAGACCGCTCTTGGCCATCTCCCAGGAGACGACGCCGCTCTCTGAGCCCAGACGGAAATTGTCTTCATCAAGGCCCAGCCCCAGCGGGTTGAGCAGCTCGATCATGCGGGCATTGTTGCCTAAGCCGACAAAGTCGTGGGCGCTGAGATCGTCGAACGTTTGCGGCCGGCCGCGGCGCTCCAGATAGGCGGGCGCGGCATAAAAATGCGCCGTGGCGTCAGCCACCAGCTTTGCGATCAGGTCCGGCTGCTCGGGGCGCACATGGCGGATGGCGATATCGGCCTCGCGGCTCTGCAGATCGCGGATGTCGTTGGCGGCCACAATCTCAAACTCGACCCTGGGCGCCCGGGCGCGAAGCTCGGCCATCACCGGCGGCAGAAGGAGCGCCGACATCACGTCAGAGGCGGTGATGCGCACCTTGCCGTCAATCGCCTCGGAGCGGCCGGACGCGGTGAGCGAGACCCGGCTTGCCGCCTCAAACATGGCGCGCACATGGTCCGCCAGCTCAAGGCCCGACGGGGTCGGCACCAGGGATTTTCCCACCCGCTCAAACAACACCACATCCAGCGCCGCCTCCAGGGCGGCCACCTGACGCCCGAGGGTGGGCTGGGTCACCCCCAGCGCGCGGGCGGCAGCAGACAAAGAGCCCTCCTCCACCGTGGCCAGAAAGGCCCGCGCCTGGTTCCAATCAAAAGAGACAGTTGACCAGTTCATGCATTTTTGTATATCGATCAAACGGAATTCGGCAATTTATATTTGAAATTTGCATATATATCTCTCCGTTAAAGGAGACACCCCGATGCAAGACGCCGCCACCTTCTGGGACAAGACCGCCCGCAAATACGCCCGATCGCCCATCAGCGACATGGATTCCTACACCTACACGCTGGAGCGCACGCGCAGCTACTTGAAGCCCAGCGACCGGGTGCTGGAGCTCGGCTGCGGCACCGGGTCCACCGCTCTGTTGCTGGCCGAAAACGTGGCCCACATCACCGCCAGCGACCTTTCCGGCAACATGATCAAGGTGGGCCGGGAGAAGGCGGCCGAGCAGGATATCTCGAACGTCAGCTTCGTGCAGTCGGACGTCTTGGGCGGCGCCATTGACGAGGGGCCTTATGATGCGGTGATGGCCTTTAATCTGATCCACCTTCTGGAAGAGCCTCAGGCCGCCGTGCGCCGGGTGGCCAAGCTCATCAAGCCTGGCGGGCTCTTCATCTCCAAGACCGTGTGCACGCCGGGGGGCGGCCTGCCGCTGAAGTTCCGGCTCTTGCTTCTGGCCTTGCCGCTCATGCAATGGCTCGGCAAGGCGCCTTATGTGAACTTCATGGATATTGAAGAGTTGGAGGCGATGATCGCCGGGGAAGGCTTTGAGATCATGGAAGCAGGCAACTATCCCGCCGCCCCGCCCAGCCGCTATATCGTGGCGAAGAAGCTCTAAAGCGAATTGCGCCCAGGGGTGATCGCGTAGACATAACCGACGTCGCCCCCGGCCTTGAGCTGAGGGCCGCAGGGATCAGAGCTTTCCGCCCTGGGTCCTCGTGTCAATCCCGAGGACAGCATTGAAGTGGATGCTGCTCGCGTCGATTCAACCAAAAACCTTCATGCTCTAGAGCGACCTCCGATCAGACGGAATCGTCTGATTGGAGATAGGTTGCTCGCCCGTAATGATAATCTGGGGCATCTTCCGCTCAGTTTGAGCGGAAGTTGCCCTAGTCGTCCTTATGACCGGCATGACCGCCTGCAATCTCCTCGGTTTGCTCCTCCGCCAGCTCTTCGGGCAGTACCAGGTTCAAAACGATGGCCAGGAACGCCGCCGGCAGCAGGCCGGAGGTGAGCAGAACCGACGCGGTGCGCGGCAAATGCTGAAGCGCGTCCGGCACCAGCTGCAGGCCCAGGCCAATGGAAATGGACACCGCGAAGATCACCATGTTGCGGCGGTTCCAGTGCACATCGGCCAGCATGGACACGCCGGCCGCAACCACCATGCCGAACATCACGATGACACCGCCGCCCAGAACCTCAATGGGAATGGTGGAGATCAATGCCCCGATTTTCGGCACAAAGCCAGCAAGGATCAGGAAGATGGCCCCGATCGTTACCACATGGCGGCTCATCAGGCCGGTCATGGCGATCAGCCCCACATTCTGGGAAAAAGAGGTGTTGGGCAAAGCCCCGAACAGGCCGGCAAGTGCCGATCCCAGGCCATCAGCATAGGTGGCGCCCTTGATTTCATCGCCGGTGGCTTCGCGGCCGGCCCCGCCCTTGGTGATGCCCGACACATCGCCCACGGTTTCCACCGCGGAAATGAACGCCATCAAGCAAAAGCCTAAAACGGCGGCGACGGAGAGCTCGAAGCCGAAATGGAAGGGGTCTGGCAAGGCGAACACCTGTGCCTTTGCCACATTGCCAAAGCTCACCATGCCCATCATGAGCGCAACGACATAGCCGACGATCAAGCCGATCAGCACGGCGGAAACGGAGATCATGCCTCGGGCAAAGAATTTGAAGCCTAACGTCGTCACAATCACCACAAGCGCGACGAACCAGTTCTGGAGGCTGCCGAACTCAGGCTTTCCAATCGCCGGCACTCCGCCGGCGGCATACTGGATGCCCACTTTGACCAGAGCCAGGCCGATCATGGTCACCACCAGGCCTGTCACCAGCGGCGGCAGCGCAAAACGGATGCGCCCGACAATCGGCGCCAGAAGGGTGTGAAACAGGCCGCCCACAACAATCCCTCCGGTGACCACGGCCATGGCCTCCACCCCTTTTCCGGCAACAAGCGGGATCATGATCGGGATGAAGGCAAAGCTGGTGCCTTGCACAATGGGCAGGCGCGCGCCCACCGGGCCGAACCCGATGGTCTGGAACAAGGTGGCCACGCCGGCGAACAGCATGGACATTTGGATCATGTAGATCAGGTGCGGAAAATCGGGTGAGTTTGAGCCGAAACCGAAACCGGCTGCGCCGGCAATGATGATGGCCGGGGTGACGTTGCTGATGAACATGGCCAGAACGTGCTGGATCCCGAGCGGCACGGCGGAGGCCAGAGGCGGAGTGTAGTTGGGATCTTTGAGCTGTTCAGGTGTTCCCAGGTTTGATGCCGCGCGCGCCATGACGTTCCCCTCCGTCTCCATAATCCGGTGACACCAAGTCAAGCACTCCGGCCTGCAAGACCACAAGCCTTTTTCTCAAATCCGGTGATTGGCAGGACCGGGCGTCATGAGTATTGCTAGAGCCACATGAAGCTTTCAGTTGAGCATCGATCCGCCCTCACCGAGCTGCTGACCTGGCGCCGGGATGTGCGCCGGTTCAAGCGTGATCCGATTGCGCCGGCCCTGCTTGAGCGCATCAGGCAAGCGGTCGACCTTGCCCCGTCCGTGGGCAACAGCCGGCCTTGGCGCATGGTTCAGGTGACGAGCGCGACAGGCCGCGGGGCCATCACGCAGGCTTTTGAGGCGAGCAACCGGGAGGCCGGCGCGCAGTATGATGAGGCAACGCGCAAGGAGTATGAGGCCCTGAAGCTTGCCGGCCTGCGCGAGGCGCCGGTCATTCTGGCGGTCTTCACCGAACCCAACCCCGCCGCCGGGCGCGGCCTCGGGCGCCAGACCATGCCGGAGACCTTGGCCTATTCCACCGTGATGGCGATCCACACCCTGTGGCTGTTCTGCCGCAGCCACAATGTGGGGGTGGGCTGGGTGTCGATCCTCGATCCGGATGCGGTGTCGAAGGCGCTGGATGTGCCCGCCCACTGGTCGCTCACCGCCGTGTTGTGCCTGGGCTATCCGGCCGAAGACCACGACAGCCCGGAACTGCACCGCAATGGCTGGCAGGTGGACACGAGAACGCGGTGGCTGGAGCGCTAGGGTCCTCTCCCATGCCTGCCCGCTTCTCCACTCTGCTGCCCTCGGGCTTGACCCGAGGACGACAGGGGAGGGAAGCGGAGGCGATGCCACCAATGGTGGGTTATTTTTCTTGAAAATAGTCCTTGACAGATGGGGCATGTTCCCTATACGTTCACTCACTGCCTTGTGCCCAGGGGACGTGTCCGGAAGCGTCGTTCGCGTGACAAGGCAGGCGGTGCTCAAGCCGGAGCTGTCATGACGCGCCAGCAAAAGCTTGGGAGGACACCGGGAACGCCCCATCTGCCGGCAAGCCAGAGGCGGCAGGCAG
>CAJHYS010000081.1_pt1 | contig 18499 bp, 20 predicted proteins | sample 9198801 | NCBI WGS metagenome assembly CAJHYS01 (sample SAMEA7708368, study PRJEB35096) | sediment metagenome | biome: marine neritic benthic zone biome [ENVO:01000025]; feature: sediment [ENVO:00002007]; material: shallow marine sediment [ENVO:03000034] sea grass bed [ENVO_01000059] ...
TAGAGCTTGCACGTCAGGTAGCGCACCGATTTGCCCCGGTCCGGCAGATGGGCCGCGCCGGCTTGCTCAAAGCCCAAGGCTTCATGAAAGCGGTCCGAGCCCGGGTTCGGCGGATCGCTGTTGACCTCGCAGGTGATGAGCGCATGGCCGCTGGCACGCGCCTCGGAAAACAGGTCCTTATAGAGCCTCGCGGCCAACCCCTGACCCCGTTCGGCCGGGGAGACCACAATTCTGTCCACATAGACGAAGCGCCCGAACTTCTCCTTGAACCACATGAAGTTCGGGCTGTCATAGGGAGCGTCCTGGTCGAAGGTGAGCAGGAACGCACCGCAACTGTCGGCGCATTTTGCCAAAAACGCAGCCTCGACCATCTCGCCCAGGCGCGCCAGGCTCAATGAGGAAAGCTCGGTCACATGCGCCTGGTTGAGCTGCAACAGCGCCGGCAGGTCGTCTTGGGTAATGTCACGCAGCAAGGGCTAGTCTCGGGGGCCGACAAGTTCGATCTTGTGGCCGTCAGGGTCCTCGATGAACGCAATGACCCGGGTGCCGTGCTTCATGGGACCTGCCGGACGGGTGATGTTCACGCCCTCGCCGGCAAGCTTGTCGCAGGTGGCGTAAACATCCTCCACCATGAGCGCCAGATGGCCCCAGCCCTGGCCCATCTCGTAGTCTTCTTCCTGATCCCAGTTATATGTCAGCTCCAGGGTCGTGCCCTCGCCTTCATCCTCGTAGCCCACGAAGGTGTTGGTGAACTTGCCGTCAGGATATTCTGTTTGCCTGAGCAGCTTCATGCCCAGGATCCGGGTGTAGAAATCCACGGATTTGTCCAAATTCTTCACGCGCATCATTTGATGATCAATTCGCATCTGATGGTCCCTCGCTGTTTTTCCGTTACACCGCGGCAGCCTCGCCCGGCCGCGCGGTTTGAATGACCCTCATCACGTACCAGAGAAATCCCGACGCAGCTACCGTGTAGCCGGCCATAAACAACATTTGCGTTTCCATGCTCACGCCCACGTCCAGGAGCCAGCCCACGATGCCGGGCGCCAATGCGGTGCCGAACACCATCACGGCGGCCATGAGCGCACGGATCGCGCCAAGATGGGTGGTGCCGTAAAGCTCCGGCCAGATCGCGCCGCTCATGGTTTGCCCGGTGCCGATGGTGGCCCCAAGCAGCACCATAAAGACACCGGCAACCGCGCTGGAGGTGCTGACCCCCAGCAACAGCGCGCCCAGCCCCATGGGCAGCAGGAACAACGGCAGCAGCAGCACGGAGTTCCAGCGGTCAATGGCCCAGCCACTGGCCAGCGAGGTGACCACCGTGGAGGCGGCAAAGAACGGGAAGACGGCCGGGAAAGTGCTGATGTCCCAGCCCTTCTCGTCCATCAGGTGGACCTGATGAAAGAAGATGCCGGTGGAGATGAAGGGCGGGCCGAGGGTGGCCGGCAACAGGCCATAGAACACCGGATCCGCCAGCACCTGGCGGCGCGTCCAGTCTTCGGCGCCGCGGCGGTTGTCATAGCGCGCCATGCCGACGTCCGCCTTCGCCGTCGGCGTGCGCTGCACGCGAAACAGCATGTAGACCGCCGGCAAGGCGGCCAAAAGCAGAATGCCGGCCGCCGCCAGCCACACCTGGCGCCAGCCGATGGCCCCGATCAGGAGGATCGTGACGAACGGCAACACGGCCTCACCGGCAGAATAGCCCAGAGCCGACACGCCCACCGCGCGGCCGCGGTAAGCGGAAAACCAGCGGCCCATGGCGGTCATGGCGATATGGCCGAGCATGCCCTGGCCCATCAGGCGCAAGAGGAACAGCGCGCCGAACAAGACCACCAACGAGCCTGCCGAGGCCATAGCCAGGCAAGCGGCGGCGAAAACCCCAAGAACGATGGCGCAGAGCACGGGGATGTGCACCCAGTCGGCGGTTTTGCCGAGCCAGATGAGGGTCAGCGCGCTCGCCAGCGTGGCGCCGGTGTAGAGCCCGCCCAGCTGGCCGTGGCTCAGATCAAAGGTGGCGCGCAGCTCGCCGGCAAACAGCGAGATGAAGAAGGTCTGTCCAAAGCAGGAGGCCAAGGTCAAGAGAAAGCCGCCGGCGAGCCAGCGGCGGTTCTCGAAGATAAATTCCGTGTAGTTCAAAGGACCCCCGACCGGTGCGGCAGTATTCGTGCTGGCGCAACCGGTGCCTTCATGGTTTTCATTTGGCTCGACCCTAAGGACGCACACTGGTTGTGACAAGGCAAAATAATCGTCTTGCGCAAGCTGAAGGAAGACACCGCCCATGACAGACCTGATGAAGACCTTTCCGCCCAACCCGGATGCACAGGTAACGCTGGCCAACTGGCGCACCGGGCCCTTCAACAAATGGGCGTTTCATCATGTGCGCGAGATCGTGCCCTCAGCCGACATCCCCAATGACCCGGATAACATCTGGGCGCTGGAAGAACGGCCGCAGGACCTGTCGGGCCTGAAGATCTGCTTGGATGAAACGGAAACCGTCGGTCTCCATGCTGTGCTGGAGGAGACCGAGACCGATGCCTTCGTCGTCATGCATCGCGGCGCCGTCCTGTATGAAACCTACGCCCATGAGATGACGCCTCAGGCGCCACACATCCTCATGTCGGTCTCCAAATCGATGCTCGGGCTTCTCGCCGGCATTCTGGCCGATCAAGGCGTTCTGGAGATCGACCGGCTGGCGTCCGACTATGTGCCTGAACTTGAGGCCACGGCCTATAAGGGCGCGACGGTGCGCCATCTGCTCGACATGCGCGCGGGCGTGGAGTTTGATGAAGACTATGAGACGACGAGCGGGCCGATCGTCGAATATCGCAAATCGACAAACTGGAACCCGCTCGGCCCCGGCGAAACGGCAACGGATCTGCGCTCGTTCCTGCAGACCCTGACCGAACGCGACGGCGCGCACGAGGGCCGTTTTCATTATGTCTCGCCCAACACGGATCTTCTGGCCTGGATCATCGAACGCGCCAGCGGCAGGCGTTACGCCGACTTGATTAGCGCGCACCTCTGGCAGCCCTTAGGCGCAGAACGCAGCGCCTACATCACGGTGGACCGGCTGGGGGCGCCGCGGGCGGCCGGCGGCATGTGCGTGACCGCCCGGGATTTGGCCCGGGTCGGGCAGTTGCTGGCGCAGGACGGCCGGCGCTCAGAGGCGCAGATTGTACCGGAGGCCTGGGTTCAGGACATCGCCACCAAGGGCAGCCGTCAGGCATGGGACGACGGTTCGTTCGCGGAGGATTTCCCGGGATTCCCCATTCGCTACCGCTCCAAATGGTACGTTCTGGACGGCGATGCGCCGGTGATCTTCGCCATCGGCATCCACGGCCAACATCTGTTCGTGGACCGCAAGAATGAGATTGTGATTGCGAAGATGTCGTCCCACCCCACGCCGCTGGCCCCGGAGCGCAAGATGTTGCTGATGAAGACCGTCAAGGCGATCCAGGCCCACCTGGCGACCGCATAGAGCGTCGATTAGATCATAGAAGGCCGCTCACACTACAATGCCGTCCTCGGGCTTGACCCGAGGACCCACAGCGGCAAGCTCAAATCCCCGCGGCCCTGGGCCCTCGGGTCAAGCTCGAGAGCTGCATTGGGGAACGGTTCACGTTCAGTCGACGTTCAGCACCCGGTCGCTCGCCAACACGTCCTTTGCGAAATCGGGCATCTGCAAGCCCGCCTTGACCTTCTCCTCCAACGCCGCTTCGGCCGCCAGAACATCAGGAAGGCGCGCCAGCACCGTTTCGATCTCAGCTTGCGGCACGATCACCACCCCGTCGGCATCGGCCACAACGAGATCGCCGGAGGAGACCGGCACGCCGCCGCAGACAATGGGCAGCCCGGCAGTGCCCGGGCCGTTGCGCGCCGGTGAGTTGGGCGTCACGGCCGCGCCGAAGCAGGCAATGCCGGCCTCGCATATCCCGGCCACATCGCGCACGGCCCCGTCCGTGACCATGCCCACGGCCCCGATGTTCGCCGCCATGCCCACAACCAGATCGCCGATCACGGCGGTGGCAAGAAACTCATCGGTGGCGATCAGGATCACATCGCCCGGCTGGCACATGTCCATGGCGGCGAAAACGGCAAGATTGTCCGCCGGCCCGGTGTGACAGGTCACCGCCACGCCGGTGAAGCTCACCGCGTCGGGCGTTACCGGTTTTATCGTGTGGTGAAGCGCGCCGCGCCCATCCATGCAGTCGACCACGACGCCTGTGGCCTTGCCTTGCAGCTTTTCAACCAGCGCCGCCTTGGGCCGGGGAAAGTCCCGCCGCACGGTGAGAAGGGGGGGATCTTCAATCATCTTGGCTGCACCTCGTCGCTGGCTTCATGTCTCAGCGCACTATAGGGCGCAGCTGCGCGGGATGGCCAGCACAGAAGGGCGGCGCCTTCCGCCTTAGACAAAGGTCGAATTACCCTAGGGAAAGCCCCAGAAAATGACCATAACAATGCCATTAACTTGCCAAAGTCCGTTCGAATTTCCGTCTCGATTGGCTGCGAGAAGCCGCCTTACATAACGAGAGGGATTCGTATGAGACTACTCAACTTCGAAACCTGCTTGGCCGCAGCGGCGGCGGCAGGTGCAGCAACTCTGCTGCTTTTTGCTACCCTTCCGGCAAATGCCGGACAAACTGGTGTTGCCTCCTACTACAAGTCAGGCAAAGTGACGGCAAATGGCGAGCGGTTTAATCCGCACGGCATGACGGCCGCACACCGCAAACTGCCATTCGGTACCAAGGTCCGGGTCACCCACTTGCGCTCAGGCAAAAGTGTTGTGGTCCGCATCAACGACCGCGGCCCGTTCATCGGGAAGCGTATCATCGATCTGTCGCTCGGCGCGGCCCGCAGGATTGGCATGACCAAATCCGGTGTTGCACGGGTGCGCGTGGACATTCTTTAACGTCCGCGGAGTTTACCCCATGTCATGCGTATCAGGGTGTCGTCCTTGTCCACCAAATGGTGTTTCAAGGCGGCACCCGCATGGCCCAGGACCAGCGCAATCGCTCCATAAGAAAAATAGTAGTGAACCGCGATCGCCGCATCGCGCAGAGCCTCTGACTGCGGCAGCATGGCCGGCACGTCGAACCAGCCGAACATGGACACCCCCTGCCCGGCCGATGTGGTGATCATGTAGCCGGTGACCGGCACCACCAGCATCAACGCGTACAAGACCCAGTGCATGCCCGTTGAGGCCATGCGCTCCCAAGGCTTCAGCTGCGCGCCCGGCGCCGGCGGCCTGTTGCCCACCTGCCAGCAGAACTTGGCGAAGACCAGCAGCAGAACCACAAGCCCGAAGGCTTTGTGGAGCTCAAGCGCAGAATTGTACCAGGCATCGTAGTAGCTCAGGCCCACCATCCACCAGCCCAGCCAGATCAACCCGATGATGCCGAGCGCGATCAGCCAGTGCAGGAGCTTGGACACCAGCCCGAAATCAGTCTTTGTGTTGTACAGGTTCACGAGGTGAAGATACCGGGCCCGCCTTTGCATGGCGAGCCCGGCCCGGTGCTCAGGTGGCTACTTGTTCTTGATCGCCTCGATCATCAAGTGCATCTCGATGACCTCTGCGGCCGGACCAAGATTGTAGCCCATGCCGAAATCTTTGCGGGCCAGGTTGTACTTGCCCTCAAATCCGGCGCGGTAACCGCCCCAGGGATCCTTGCCTTCGCCGATCTTGGTGATCGGGAAGGAGATCGATTTCGTGACGCCCATCAAGGTGAGGTCGCCCGTCAGGGTGCCGCCTTTCTCGTCGCCCTCGAACTTGGTGCTCTTGAAGGTTGCCGTGGGGAACTTGTCCACGTTCAGGAAGTCAGCGCTGCGCAGGTGCTTGTCGCGGTCGGCCCAGTTGGTGTCGATGCTGGTGGTGTCGATCGTGAGCGCAATGCTCTGCGCATCCGCGCCGGCCGCCGGGTCATATTTCATTGCACCTTCGAACTTGTTGAACTGGCCGATAAGCCAGCTCATGCCGAGGTGCTTGGTGCGGAAGTGCACAAACGAATGCGAGAGATCCACGGTGTATTCTGCAGCCTTGGTGCTGATCGGCGCCGCGATAAACAAAGATGCGGCCAGTGCGGCAGCCGAAACCGCCTTCACGATACGTGCTTTCATTGAGGATGATCCCTTCTTTACAAAGTTCGCTGGAGCAAACCTGTCGTCCCATTGTGACAATTGTCAGACAACGGAACGCATGAAAGACAAAACCAATGGGGCAATCAAATGTCTTTGGATAGCATTTTCGTGAACGCCGAGGCGAAGTTGCAGCCAATGCGAAAATTCGAGTGCGTGCCTATTGCGGCTCCGCGCGCTATCGGCTAGGTGCCACGCCCATGCTTCACGTCAACGAACTCACCTACAATATTGAGGGCCGGCTTTTGCTGGACGCTGCCTCTGTGGCCATTCCAGCCGGCCACAAGGTCGGGTTCGTGGGGCGCAACGGCACCGGCAAGACCACACTGTTCAAGATTGTCCTCGGCGAGTTGAACACCGATGGGGGCTCGATCTCGGTGCCCTCAAGCTGGCGGGTGGGCGCCATTGCCCAGGAAGCACCCGGAGGGCCGGAGAGCCTGATCGACCACGTGCTGTCGGCCGATACCGAACGGGCGCAGTTGCTTGATGAGGCCGAGACCGAGCAGGACCCTTCGCGCATTGCGGAAATCCACACGCGCCTTGCCGACATCGGCGCCCACAGCGCACCGTCACGGGCCGCCACCATCCTGGCCGGGCTGGGCTTCACCGAGGCGGCACAGCAGCAGCCGTGCGGCGCCCTTTCCGGCGGCTGGCGCATGCGGGTGGCTCTGGCGGCCGCGCTGTTTTCCGAGCCTGAAGTGCTGCTGCTCGACGAGCCGACCAACTATCTCGATCTGGAAGGCACCATCTGGCTGCAAACCTTCCTCAGGACCTATCGCTACACGGCGATCATCATCAGCCACGACCGCGACCTGCTGAACACGTCGGTCTCGTCCATCCTGCATCTCGATCAACGTAAACTGACGCTCTATCAGGGCAACTACGACACGTTCGACCGCCAGCGCCGCGAGCAGCAGGCGTTGCAGCTGAAAATGAAAAAGAAGCAGGACGACCAGCGCCGCCACATGCAGGCGTTTGTCGACCGCTTCCGCTACAAGGCCTCCAAAGCCCGCCAGGCCCAAAGCCGCCTGAAGGCGCTCTCCAAACTGGAGCCGGTGGCCGCCATGGCGGAAAACCAGGTGGCGCCGTTCCTGTTCCCTGCCCCGCAGAAGATCCTCAACCCGCCGCTCGTGCGCTTTGAGGAGGCAAGCGTCGGCTATGGCGAGACAACGGTGCTGCGCGACCTCAACATGCGGCTTGATCCAGACGACAGGATCGGTCTGCTGGGGGCCAACGGCAACGGCAAGTCAACGTTTGCCAAACTGCTCTCCGGGCGCCTCGCGGTGAAAGGCGGCGCCATGCGCCATCACAAGAAGATGGAGGTGGGCTATTTCGCCCAGCACCAGCTCGACGAGCTCGACCCCGCAGAAAGCCCTTACGATCACATACGCGCGCGCATGCGGGATGCGACCGAAGCCCAGCGCCGGGCCAAAATCGGCGCGCTCGGGTTCGGCGCCCACCTGGCCGACACCAAGGCCGGCAAACTGTCCGGCGGCGAGAAAGCCAGACTGCTGTTTGCCATGGCCTCGTTTGCCGGGCCCCATCTGCTGATCCTGGACGAACCCACAAACCATCTGGACGTGGACAGCCGCGAAGCTCTGATCCACGCCATCAACGACTATGAGGGCGCGGTCATTCTGATCAGCCACGACCGGCACCTGATCGAGACCTGCGCGGACCGGCTGTGGCTTGTGAATGCGGGCACCATCACGCCGTTTGAGGGGGATCTGGACGATTACACCAAGCTGATCCTGGCCGCCGCCAGGGCTGACCGCAAGGCCGCCGCGGCGCAAGCCAAAGGCGCAGAAGCTTCTGCCGACGACGGCTCAGATCTTGAATCAACACCTTCAGAAACTGAATCACCGGCAAGCTCGAACGGTTCAGGCCTGACGCCGCAAGAGCGCAGGCGCGTGGCTGCCGATGCCCGGGCAAAGGTTCAGCCGTTTAAGAAAAAGATTCAACAAATTGAATCTAAGATGCAGAAGTTAAACGAAATTCTCGCGCTCATCGACACCAATCTGGGCGATTCCAATCTGTACGAGAAGGAACCGGACAAAGCCCAAAAACTAGTCTTGGAACGGGGCAGAGCGGCAAAGGAGCTCCAGGACGCCGAAAGCGATTGGATTGAGGCCTCTGAGGCCCTGGAGCAGGCCGAAGCGGCCGCACAGGCCGCCGCTCAATAGTGCCGCCCTCGGGCTTGACCCGGGGACCCAGGGCAGCATGCTCAGTTCCCTCACGGCTGTGGGCCCTCGCGTCAAGCCCGAGGGCGACATGGGGAAGACTTATCTAAACCAACGCAAAGATGCGCGTCGGGCCGCCGGTGCCGCCCTTCACCTTCGGGCTGCCCACGACGATGGTTGCGCCCGCCTCAGGCACCTCGCCCAAATTGGCCACGCACTCCAGCCCCCAGCGGCCTGTCGGCAGCCATTTGTAGTGGGTGGAGAACTTCTTTGACTGGCCATAGTCGAGCGACAGGGTGTCCGACGCCATGCCGGCCGCGTTGCGCTCGATCATCATTTCGGCCGCCTCAACGTGGAAGCCTGGAAAGTGCAGAACGCCGTCTTTGGCGCCGCGGAACGTGTCGGAGCCCACATGCTTGTCCCAACCTGAACGCAGCGCCACGCAGGCGCCTTCCGGGATGGAGCCGTGCTTGGCTTCCCAGGCCTTCAGATCGTCGGGCGTCAATTGAGCGTCCACGCTGTCTTGCGCGCGCTGGGCAATGTCCACCACCACCAGCGGCACTACCAGCTTGTCGGCGGCGATGCCGGCCGTGTCCGCCTGATCAGCGGAAAAGTGGATGGGAGCATCCATGTGGGTGCCGGTATGCTCGTTCAGGTTCCAACGGTTAAGATTGAAGCCCTCCTTGGCGAAGGTATAGACCTGCTGCACGGAAATGCCGGGGTCGCCGGAGAATGTGGGGAACTCGGCGGAAAGCTCGTGGGTGAGGTCGACAACCCGGGAAAAGCCCTTGGCCGCCGCATTTGCCGGCGCGACCGGCATGCTGGATGCCGCCGCTGCCGTGACCGCGGCGGCTGCCGCACCTGAGAAGAAGCCCCGCCTCGACAATCGCTCGTGAACCACTTGCATACATCCTGGTGCGCACATGTTTGTCTCCCGTTTGTTGGTTTGGAGGGCCAGCCTAACACACCAGTCATTCTTGGCCACCAATGCGGCAAATCCGTCACAGTTGTGCAAGGTTTTGTTAACCCCCGCATGGAACCCTGCCCCCCTGTTAGGTGGGTGAGTGAGTATGAGTAAATACACCAAGAGACAGACGGTCGTCCGTTCAAGCGCGCTTGGACTGCTGGTTCTGGCCGGCGCCGTCACCATTGATTTTCCCGACGCTCCGGCGAACATTGTTCCCCAACAGCCTGAAATTGTGCGCACCAACAAGGTGAGCCTTGTGGCCTTGCGTGCATCGCTTCAGAACCCGGCTGAGGCGCTGAAAACCGGGCAGGCCTATTTCGACCTGGAAGGCCCGTCAGACTGACGCTCCGCTCCGCCAAGACGCAGGCCAGGTGCGGAATTACGTCAAACATCGCCACTAAATGGTTGTTTTCAGCCTGAATCCGCCTTTTTGACATTGACGCAACGGCGATCTTTTGGTCTGCTTTTGCCACGCATAAGCGTTGTGGTTGGTGGGTTGTTTACGATGTGGCGCAAGTTTGGCAAACGCAGTCCCCGGACGCGTTTGAAAGATCTGTTGGCAAGTATCGAGCAGGCGAGAGATGACGCTTCCAGGTTGAAGCTCAGCTCTACCACCAAGCTGCTTGAGATGGCGGAGCTTTCGGTCATCGAAGATCTGGAGCGGCCCGCGCGCAAACCGCCGCAGGGCCGGACATCTGCGAAGGACAAACCACCCCGCACCAGGCCGCGCCGGCGCTCCGCGCCGCCCGATCACACGCAAGGCTCCAGGTGAAAATCCAGCTCTGCGTCCTCTAAGGCGCACAGCACGTTGACGCGCCAGTTTTCATCGCACTGCTCAGGAAAATCGGCTCTGAAATGGGCACCCCGGCTTTCGCTCCGCTGCAGCGCTGCGCTCAGGATGGTCCGGGCAACCAGCAGCATGTTTCTGAGATCAAGCCACTGGCCCACATCATCCACCCCGTCCTTGCCGGCGCTTTCGTGGGAGCGGCTCAGCTGCGTCAGCGACGCCAGACCCGCCTGGAGCCCGTCGGCGGTGCGCTCCACCCCGGCCGCTTGGCCCATGATGCCCTGCAGCGCTGCATGGAGTTCTGCCATGCTTTGCCGGCCTGAGGTGGGCAGGACCCCATTGCCTGGCTCAAACGCGGCGGCGCCGCGGCCTTGCGCCTTGGCGCATGCGGCGGCGTGCGCGCCGGCCAACCATCCGGTCACATTTGCCTCGCTCAGGCTGTTGGACGACAGCCGGTTGGCGCCGTGGGTGCCGGCCAAGGCTTCGCCGGCCACATAGAGGTTTGGGGCGGCGCGGAACGCATGATCGGCGCGAATGCCGCCAAGGCACGTGTGCACGGCAGGGGCCGTCTGCAGCGCCTCTTTTGCCGGATCAAGGCCATGGGCCCGGCAAAGCTCATAGAACCCGGGCCGGTGCCGGTTGAACGCCTCCGGCGCCATGGTGGTGGCATCGAGATAGACCGCGCCGGCCGCGGTTCCCCTGCCTTCGCGCACCTCGCGGAAGATGGCTCTGGCCAATGTGGCCCGGTCAGCCCCTTCAAGGCGCGCCGGATCATAGCGTTCCATGAAGCGGTCACCCTTGGCGTTCAGGAGCCGCACGCCCTCCTCGGTCAGCAAGGTGCCGACAATGGTGTGGCCCCTGAGCCCCGCCGGGGCGGCGAAGGCGGTGGGCGTATACTGGATGAACTCCATATCCTGCAGCGTGCAGCCGGCGCGCAGGGTCATGGCATAGCCGTCACCGGTTGCGTCAGGCCCGTTTGAGGTGACCGGAAAGAGCTGGCCGCAGCCGCCTGCCGCGAGCACAATCGCAGCCGCCTCGCAGCCACATACGGCACCACTGGAGGCATCATAGAGCGACACTCCGGTCACGTTCCCGGAGACAGAAAAGTGCAGATCCAGCACGCGATGAGTCTCCCGAAACTGCACGCCAATGGTGCCCAAACTGTCGCGCAGTGTGCGCATCATGTGCGCCGTACCATGGGCATACTGCACCGAACGCGCTGCGCTGTGCATGGGTGCCGGGTTGCCTTGCAACGCCAGGTCGGGGCCGGCGAAGCCACCGATCTCTCCCTGCAGGGCGCGCAGCGCGTCCGGCGCGCCTTTCGTGACCGTCTCCACCTGGCGCCTGTTGTTGATGGCATAGCCGCCAGCCAAAGTGTCGGCCGCGTGGCGTTCCGCGCCGTCGCCGGGGCCCAGCGCCGCGGCAAAGCCGCCGGAGGCCCGCGATGAGGCCCCGCCGTCGCCCATGGGCACCTTGGAGACCAGCAACGTTTCGGCGCCCGCCTCAGCGGCCGCACGGGCTGCCCGCGCACCGGCAAGGCCGCCGCCGATGATCAACACATCGGTCTTCAGGGGATCAGCCCTTTCAGCTCGTCCACTAGGCGCCTCACGCGGGCTTCGTTCACCCCGCGGTCCGAGTAGCCGTATTTCGACCGGCTGTAGATGGCCAGGCTCGAGGTCGCCGGGTCCGGGGCCAGGAACTCCACCGTGACCCTGTCTGGAAAACGCATCAGCCTGGTGCGCTGCTGGTAATGGCGCCGGCCTGGTGCCGCGTCGATGTTCAGGCGGACGAAATCGGCCCTTTTGGCCATCATCTCGTCCCACATCCGCTCCAGGTCCGCTTGGGACACCTGGAACGTTGGGGAGGTCATATGCGCTTCATCTTTGCAGTGTAGGGCCGGGCACATGAGATACTGATTGGGCGTGGAGGTCAGAAGCGCTTTGCGAAAGTCGATCTGCCGGTCCAGATCGGCCGCGGTCCACCACAGCCCGACAAGGGCGAGCACCAAAAGGGCGATTATGGCTGAGCTGGCGTAGAGGAGTTTTCGCAACGGTCTTGTCCAATAGAGCAGGTTCGCGGTTTTCCACCACAATCGGTCTAGCCTGCCTAGGGAGCGTGGTATAGAACAAAGCTCTAAAAAAGATTTGGTGCGGCAACGGCCATGCGCCATTGTTGACGAAACAACACAGGGAAGAAACGGGAGGCTACGGCATGGATGAGACGACCCGCAAAGGGCTCACCTACGGTGCATTAGCGATCGTCGGCGCAGTTGTCGGCTACTTCATCGGCAACGCCAATACCGGTACGCTGGAAACCCAAGTGGCCACTTTGACCGCTCAGGTCTCCGATGAGAAGAGCAAGGCGGAAACCGCGTTGAGCGAGCAGAAAAGGGACGCCGATGCGGCTGTCGCCGAAGCCCTTAAAGCTGCAGAAACCGCTAAGGCGGCTGCCGCTGCAGCACAGCAAAAGAGCCAAGCGGCGCTGGAGGAAGCCCAGCAGAAGAGCAGGGCGGCGCTGAAGGAAGCCCAGAACAGCGCAAACGCCGCAGTGGCCGCTGCCAAGGATGAGGCTGCCGGCATGGCGGCCAAACAGAAAGAAGAGGCCAAGGCAGCTCTTGATGCCGCGATGAGCGCCAAAGATGCAGCAATGAGCCAAGCGGCCGAGCTGAAGACCGCGCTTGAGGACGCCAAGTCGGGCCTCGCCAATGCCATGGATGAAAACGCGACGCTCACCGCCCGGATCGATGCGGAGCAGAACAAGCTTTCATCAGCCATGGCCAAAGCCGCCAAGCTGTCTGCAGAAATGTCCGGACTGAAGGCCGCCCTGGCCACCCAGAAGTCCGAATCGGACGCATCGCTCGCCGCCGCCAAGGCAAGCGCCGACACCATGATCTCCGAGCTGAAGGGCCAATTGGCCAACTCCAATGCAGAAGCGCAAAATGCGGTGGCCACCCAGCGCGCCCACCTGGACGCCGCCAATACAGACATCAAGAAGCTCAAAGCAGAGCTTGAAGAGGCAAGCCAAAAGCTTGCCGCACAGGCCAAGGCAGCGCTGGACCTTAAAGCTGAGATCAATGATCTGAAAGCCAAGGCACAGAATTGAGCGCCGACAAAGTGCGCAAGCGCTCAACATGTGGGCGCTTGCAAACAATCGCTTGAACCAGGCATGCCACTTTATGTACAAGTTGCGCGGCAACGAGGGGTTGCGACGGGGGAAGACTGTCCAACCGGTGGCTCACCGGCGGGATGAGGGAACGACGTAGAAAGGCAGAATTATGCTTCAAGAGTTCAAAGAGTTTGCGGTCAAAGGGAACATGGTGGACATGGCCGTGGGCATCATCATGGGGGCCGCGTTCGGCACCATTGTGAAATCCTTGGTGGGGGACATCTTCATGCCCTTCGTCGGTTACTTCACCGGCGGGCTGGATTTCACCAACATGTTCATCACGCTTGGCGACGCCAAGTTTGAAACACTGAAAGCAGCGCAGGATGCCGGCGCGGCGACCATCAACATCGGGCTGTTCATCAACGCCTGCATCGCTTTCATCATCGTGGCCTGGATCATGTTCCTGCTGGTCAAGTCCATGAACGCTGCAAAGAAGGCGGCTGAGGAAGAAGAGGCTGCAGCCCCGGCTGAACCGCCAGAGGATGTGGCGCTTCTCACCGAGATCCGTGATCTTCTGAAAGACGGCAGATAATCCGCCTCCACAAGGTTGCACCACAAGAGCCCGGATGGTCACCATCCGGGCTTTTTTGATGGGGCGGTCTTGGTCCTCACTTGTTTTCCGCCAGGACCGGTGTTAACGCCACGGCTGATCGCAAACCCGCAACCTGGGATGTATCGGACAATGGCTATGGATGACCATAACGCGCCTGACATCGGACCGGTGTTCGAAGCGCTGAAACCGGATGTTCGCGATGAGCCCGAGAGCGGCATTATCCGGGTGGCCAACTATGCCTGGCAGGCCGAAGACGCCATCAAGCTGTGGGTCGGCGAAGGGGACCTGCCGACGCCGGGGTTCATCTGCGAGGCCGCCAGCCAGGCTCTGGCGCGGGGCGAGACCTTCTACACCTGGCAGCGCGGCATCCCGGCCTTGCGCGAGGCGCTGGGACGCTATCACCAGCGGCTCTACGGCGTGGACGACAATCCGGAAAACTATTTCGTCACCGGCGGGGGCATGCAGGCCATTCATCTGGCGCTGCAGGCCATTGCGGGCGCGGGCGACGAGGTTGTGATGCCGAGCCCGGCCTGGCCGAACTATGCCGCGCCCATGCGCATGCTGCAGATCAAGCCGGTTGAGGTGCCGATGCAGTTTGAGAGCGGGGTCTGGCAGCTTGACCTTGAGCGCCTGTTCGATGCGGTCACCGACAGGACCCGCGCCATCTGCCTCAACAGCCCGTCCAACCCTCTTGGCAAGGTCACCAGCCCGGACGAACTGATCGCCGTGCGCGACTTCTGCCGCAAGCGCGGCATCTGGCTGGTGGGCGATGAGGTTTATTCGCGCTTCTATTATCCGGGCGAAGGCGACAACCGCACCGTGGCCCCTTCCCTCCTGGAATGTTGCGATCCGGAAGAGCGGTTGATCCTGGCCAACACGTTCTCGAAGAACTGGGCGATGACCGGTTGGCGCATCGGCTGGCTGCAGGCGCCGCGGTCCATCGGCCAGGTGATCGAAAACCTCATTCAGTACAACACATCGGGCGTGGCCTCGTTCATGCAGTCGGCGGCTGCCGTGGCACTGGATGAGGGCGAACCCTTCATGGCCCAGCAGGTGGAGCGGGCGCAGACGGGACTGCAGATCGTGCTTGATACCCTTGGAGCGCGCAGTGACGTGCAATACCAGAAGCCGGAGGGGGCCTTCTATTTCTTCTTCCGCGTGGAGGGGATGGACAGTTCCGACGACACCACCCGGCGCATGATCGATGAGGCGGGCGTGGGCCTTGCGCCCGGAACCGCCTTCGGCCCCGGCGGCGAAGACGGCTGGTACCGCCTATGCTTTGCCCGCTCGCACGACAGCCTCAGGACCGCCATGGACCGGCTGTGCGCCTGGCTCGACAGGCGCTAGCGCACGACGTCCGCCCTGGGCCCTGGGCTCAAGGCCGAGGGCAACATATCGGAAAGTCTCACCCCTCAGCCGGCAGGTAGGAGCCGTCTTCATCATGTGTTTCCCGCCCCGTAAGAGCCGGCGTGAAGACACACACGACGCGCATGCGCGTGGCGGCGCGCAGGATGTGTTTGTCGTGCTTGTCGAGGGTGTACATGGAGCCCGGTTTGAGCGGGTGGACCTCGCCTGAGGCAACGTCTTCAACCGTCCCCTCGCCTTCAATGATGTAGTTGGCCTCGATGTGGTGCTTGTACCACATGGTCTGCTCGGTCCCGGCTTCGACGGTGGTCTCGTTCAAGGAGAAGCCCACACCGTCCTCGGCCAAGAGGAAGCGGCGGCTGGCCCAAACATCGCCGCGCACATCGCGTTCGGTGTTCAGAATATCGTCCATGCGTCTGACGATCATGGGGGAATGCCTCGTGTTTGATTGGCGGAAGATGCCGACTTTAAGCCGCGCGGCGCGCGGTGCAAGAGCACATGAGAATTTCGAACTTGCTGGCCTCTTGGATCTGCGGATAGGCTTCCCTCTCCACCCGAGCAAGGAGACTGCCCATGTCCGCTGCACGCCTCAAGATCACCAAGCTGACCCCGACAATCGGCGCCGAGCTTTCAGGGGTCGATCTCAACAGCGATCTGGAGGGCGCCACGCTCGATGCCATCTACGAGGCGCTGATCGACAATCTGGTCATCTTCTTCCGCGACCAAGACATTTCGCCGCAAAACCATCTCCGCCTTGCCCGCTCGTTCGGCGAGCCGGAGCCCCCTCACCCGGTCTATCCGCATGTGGATGATTTTGAGAACATCATGGTGCTGGCCAACGATGCCAAGACGCCGCCCGACACGGATGGCTGGCACACCGATGTGACCTACAAAGCCAATCCGCCGTTTGCCTCGATCCTGTGTGCCCGCCAGGTGCCCGACTGCGGCGGCGACACAATGTGGGCCAACATGTATGCCGCCTACGAGGCCCTGCCGGGCGGCATGAAGGCCGACCTTGCAGACTTGAGCGCGGTGCATGACCTGGGCGATTTTCGCAACAATTTCGCCACCGGGCCGGACGCCGGCGAGAAGATCGTCGCTGCGCACCGGCGCTTCGGCTCGTCGGTGCATCCTGTGGTGATGCATCATCCGGCGACCGGCAAACCCTTTCTCTATGTGAACGAAGGCTTCACCCAGCATATTGTGGGCCTGACGGCGCGCCAGAGCCGGCGCCTTTTGGCCTATCTGCTCGACCACATCAACCGGCCGGAATACCAGGTGCGCTTCAAGTGGCAGAACGGATCGGTCGCCATGTGGGACAACAGGGTGACCCAGCATTATGCGGTGGCCGACTATCTGCCGGCCTATCGCTGCATGCACCGGATCACGGTGGTCAACGATGCCCGGGCCGATGTTGAGGCCGGCATCGCGCAAGCCGGCTGAACAGCAGAAAAGCAAGTACACCTGAAAGGCAAAAACATGACCTGGGCACTTCACCACGTGGCGCTCAGCGCCCACAACGTCGCGCGGGCGCTCTGGTTCTTCGGCGACCTGATCGGCCTGTCAGGCGCGCAGAACGGGGACGCGCATGCCCGGTTCGGCGCTGACGGTCGCGGGCTCCACCTTTTGAAGCCGCAGCGCGCGCTGTCGGCTTCCGGCGGCCAGATTGTCCAGCCCGCCGGCGGCCGGCATCTGGCCATCACCGTTCAAAACCTCAACACGGTGGCAACAAATCTAGACCGCGCCTCAATTTCGTACGTGGAACAGGACGCGCCCGGCACCGCGCACGAGCAAAGCCTCATGACCCTCGATCCGTCCCTGAACCTGGTGGAGTTCATCCAGGCGGGCTTGGCGGCAGACTGCGACGGCGATCAGCCGTGGGAGGAGGCCTGGGGCTGGGGCGTGCATCATGTCAATCTCCAGGTGGCCGATGTGCGCGAGGGCGTTGCCTTCTTCACTGAAATGGCGGGAATGGCCGAAGGGCCCTGGCATGTGCCGGAGACGATGGGGGATGTGAGCATCGACCCGGCGCAACTGGCGCTGCTGCCCTTGGGCGACGACAATCGCGGCCTGCATCTCAACCGGCCCGATGCCACATTCTCTTTGCGCAACGGGTTTGCCCATAACCCGACAATCGGTGGCCACCCGGCCTTTTGGGTGAAGGACATTAAGGCGGTTATGGGGCGGTTTGATGAAGCGGGCGTGGAATATACCGATGCCGGGGTCTATGCCATGCCCCATATGCACCAGATTTATGTGCTGGACTTAACGGCCAACTTCATTGAGGTGAACCAATATGTCTGAACAGCACGAGCCGGGTCGATGGTTCTGAGCGGCCTGCTTGCACTCTCAGTTGCCGCGGTGTTTGCCGGCGCGGCCATCTACATCAACCTTGCCGAACACCCTGCCCGCCTGAAGCTGGACGACGGCGCCCTGCTTGCCCAATGGAAGCCCGCCTACCGGCGCGGCTTTCAGATGCAGGCCAGCCTGGCGATCATCGGCTTCCTCTTAGGCGTCATCGCCTGGTATCAGACCGGCGACATGCAATGGGGCCTGGGCGCCATCATCCTGCTGGCGAACTGGCCGTTCACGTTGGTGGCCATCATGCCCATCAACCGGCGCCTTGAGGCCATGCGGCCCGAGGAACCGGAGCCGGACATGCGCAGCCTGATGGAGCGCTGGGGCTCGCTTCACGCCATCAGAAGCGCCTTTGGCGCAGGCGCCACGGCGGTGTTCGTGTTGGCCGCGCTATGAGGCTCACGGCGGTGTTGCAACAGGCTCGCATCGGCGTGCTGGCTGTGTGCCTGCTGGCGGCGCTGGCCGTGCAGGTGCAGGCTGCATCGCCTGAAATTAATCTGGGCCATTTCAACAGGCTCGCCCTCAACGGCTATGACGTGATGACCTATTGGAAGGGCGGCAAGCCGCAGGAGGGCAGCAAGGAGATCTCGGCCTCCTACAAGGGCGCAACCTGGGTCTTCATTTCGGAAGAGAACCGGGCCGCGTTCCTAGAGAACCCTGCTCTATACGCCCCGCGATATGGTGGCTACTGCGCCTATGCGGCGAGCCGGAATGCCGTGTCGGACGTTGACCCGCTGGCGTGGCGGATCTGGAAAGACAAGCTCTACCTCAACTACAGCCCCCGTGTGCGCCGCCAATGGGCGAGTGAGATTGATGGCAACATCGCGAAATCGGATGGCTACTGGCCGGGGCTTTGGATGATTGATGGTGACGAGTTTGTTAAATAGTTTTGATGAGTTAGGAGTGGTTTCTCGCAATTTGAATCATAATGCGGTGTGTCCCCCGGTGTCGTCCTCGGGCTTGACCCGAGGGCGACATGGGGAAAATCTTGA
>CAJHYS010000231.1_pt1 | contig 18481 bp, 16 predicted proteins | sample 9198801 | NCBI WGS metagenome assembly CAJHYS01 (sample SAMEA7708368, study PRJEB35096) | sediment metagenome | biome: marine neritic benthic zone biome [ENVO:01000025]; feature: sediment [ENVO:00002007]; material: shallow marine sediment [ENVO:03000034] sea grass bed [ENVO_01000059] ...
CCGATGGCTGGCTCGCCGCCACGGCAGAAATCATGTGCATGCATGTGGACATGAATCTGAAGAAGGCCTCGCCCTTTCCGGACGATGTTCTGGCGGGCATTGACGCCATGTACCAAGCCCACAAAACCCTGCCGCGCCCGGACCGGGTGGGCCATGTTATGGGCATAAAACGCAAGTAAATCCTTTAACCCTGAGAGGACCCACAAACAAGATGGACATCTACAAAGCACCAAGCCGCCCCACCAATCCGGCCAATCCCGACTATTTCAGCGGCGAGGTCTGGACCGAAGCCATCATCACCGCCCCCGATCCTGCACGCATCCGGGCTCTTAGGGTCCATTTCACGCCCGGCGCGCGCACCGCATGGCACACCCATCCGCTGGGCCAGACCCTCTATGTGGTTTCCGGCGTCGGCCGCGTGCAGAAACTGGGCGAGCCCATTCGCGAAATCCTCCCCGGCGACACAGTATGGTTCGCCCCCAACGAGAAGCACTGGCACGGCGCCGCACCGGACCACGCCATGGTGCACATCGCCTTCCAGGAGGCTCTGGACGGCAAGCATGTGGAGTGGATGGAGAAGGTCAGCGAGGAAGACTATAGCGGTCCTGCCGAACGCTAGAGCAACCTCCGGGCAGACGGTTACGTCTGGTCGGAGATAAGTTGCTCGCCCGTAACGATAATCTGGGGCATGTTCTGCTCAAGTTGAGCAGAACTTGCCCTAGATCAGCGATGCTCTTCCTCATGGGAGGCGATCAGGGCATGGTTATACGTTCTGAGCGCGGCCATCTGCGTGGCGTAGCCGACGATCTTCGTACTGTCGGCAGATGATGTCACGGAGATCCGCGTGTAGTTGCCCATGTCGAAGGCCCTGAGCGCCGATTCAAGCGTATCGTCCGGCGTCAGCAGGGGCAGATCCGGATCGATCTCGGGCGGGTTCGCCAGCTCTTCTTCGCTTAAGGACACCATGAATTCGCGCACCCGCCAGCGCCGCACCACTTCTTTATGGGGCCCGGCATGCAGGAACAGTCCGCGCTGACCAAGCTGCCAATGGAAGAAGCTCTGGCCATGCACCGCTTGCATCATCACCGAGGCTAGAGACACGGTGAGCAGCAGGGCGATGGTCATCTCATAACCGCCCGTCAGCTCAAAGGCGATCAGCACCGTAGAGACCGGAGCACCCAGCACGGCGCCGGCCACAGCCCCCATCCCCAGGATGGCATAGAGCCCCTCCGAAGAGGCAAGTTCAGGGAAGACCCCACCGGCCACCAGCCCGAAGGCGCCGCCCGCCATGGCCCCCAAATAGAGCGAGGGCGAAAACACCCCGCCCCCAAAGCGGCTGGCCAAGGTTATGGCCGTGGCAAGCGTCTTGGCGAACAGCAGGGTGAACAGTGTGGCCAGTGTCAATTGGTGGCTGAGCGCCTGGTTCGTCGCCTCATAGCCCACGCCCAACACTTCTGGAACATAGATCGCAATCGCGCCGATCATCAGCCCGCCCACGGCAGGGCGCAACCATAAGGGCATGGTGACCGAGCGCGCGGTCCAGTCTGCCGCCATGACGGCAAACTGGAAACCGACAGCCACCAGACCGCAAACGATGCCGAGCAGGGCAAAGGCTGGAAACTCCCAGAGCGAGGTAATTTCGTAGGTTGGGATGATGAAGGCGGGAAAGTCGCCAAGATGCACCCGGGTGATGATGGTGGCGGCCACCGCGGCGATGGCTGTCGGCACAAAGGCTGAGATCGCAAAGTGGCCGAGCACCACCTCATGCGCGAACAGGACGCCGGCGATCGGCGCGTTAAACGATGCCGAGACGGCGGCTGCGGCCCCGCAAGCCAGGATCACCCGGCGCTTTTCCGGCGGCAGGGAAAATCTGGCCCCAATGGAAGAGGCAAGAGTTGCGCCCAGGTGGACAGCCGGTCCCTCCCGGCCCGCACTGGCGCCAAAACCCAGCGACAAGGCCGCCACAAGGGCGCTCCAGAGACCGGTCTTCAGGGGCATCTGCGCGCCCCCGATCGCTCGCGCCTCGATCACATCCGCAACCGCTTCAGCGCGCCCTGCGGGCAGGAACCTGTGCAGAATCCACCCCACCACAAGCCCGCCGAGGCAGGGCACGAGCAAGAGCAGCCACCAGTCTTGCTGGGCAGCCGAGGTAGCCACATCGGCCTCATGAAACGTGTTGAGCCAGGGAAACTGGATGGCAAGAATGAGATAACGGAAGGCGAGAATCCCGTAGGCGGCCACCACGCCGACGATGAGCGCCAGAAGCCAAGCCAAAGGCTGCCGCGAGGCCCACATTGCGCGCAGGTTGGGCGCAACACGATCATACAAGAATGGCAGCAGCCTACCGAATACGCCCGGCATACCTCTTTACCCCAGAAACCCCTCTCTGGCCGTCTGACTAGCTTAGAGCAACCTTCGAGCAGACGGCAACGTCTGATCAGAGATAAGCCGCTCTTTCGCCGTGACTATCTTGATCACATTCTGCTCAACTTGAGCTGAATGTACATTAGATAGCAGAAACCGTCGCGGAAGTGGTTAAAGTCCACCTCAATAATTCATGGCCGCCGCGCTCCGTGCCCGCATAGTGGGCTGGCCGGTTGAACATTTGACACAATCCATGAACACTATTGACGCCGCGGCAAGACAAGCCGCCGAACACAATAAGACCGGAGGAGGCCCCAATGAGCGATGACCCTACCAAGCAAGTGAACGACTGGCTGAGCGCCTTAAACAAGGCTTTGACGGATGGCGATGCAGCAGGTGCGGCCGGCCTGTTCGAAGAGGACAGCTTCTGGCGCGATCTTGTGTCGTTCACCTGGAACATAAAGACCATGGAAGGCCGCCAAGCCATTCAGGACATGCTTGAGGCGCGGCTGGCCGACACCAAGCCGTCAAACTGGACACTTGAGGGCGAGGCCACCCATGCCGATGGAATTACCGAAGGCTGGCTAACCTTTGAAACCGGCACGTCTCGGGGTAAGGGCCACCTGCGGCTTAAAGGCGACAAGGCCTGGACCTTGCTCACCACCATGGTTGAGCTGAAGGGCCATGAGGAAAAGAAGGGCCAGACGCGCGAGACCGGAGTGGATCACGGCTCCTTCGAAGAGCGCAAATCCTGGCTGGAGCGCCGCCAGGAAGAAGAGGCGAACCTGGGCTACGCCACCCAGCCTTATTGCGTCATCATCGGCGGCGGCCAGGGTGGCATCGGCCTCGGCGCCCGCTTGCGCCGCTTGGGCGTGCCCACCATCATCATTGAGAAGAACGAGCGGCCCGGCGACAGCTGGCGCAAGCGCTACAAGTCCCTCTGCCTGCATGACCCGGTCTGGTATGACCACATGCCATATCTGCCCTTCCCCGACCACTGGCCGGTGTTCTCGCCAAAAGACAAGATCGGCGACTGGCTGGAAATGTACACAAAGATCATGGAGCTCAACTATTGGAGTTCCACCACCTGCACTGGCGCTGAATATGACGCAGGCGCGGGCGAATGGACCGTCCGCGTCAACCGCAACGGCGAAGATGTGGTTCTGAAGCCCAAGCAGCTGGTGCTGGCCACCGGCATGTCTGCGGTCCCCAATGTGCCTGAGTTCAAAGGCGCCGAGCGCTTCAAGGGCGACCAACACCATTCCAGCAAACATCCCGGCGGCGATGGCTATGAAGGCAAGAAATGCGTGGTGATTGGTTCAAACAACTCCGCGCACGACATTTGTGCCGACCTTTGGGAGCACGGGGCCGACGTTACCATGGTGCAACGTTCAACCACCCATATCGCCAAATCCGACACGCTGATGGAACTGGCGTTGGGCGGGCTCTATTCGGAAGACGCGGTGAAAAACGGGATCGACCACCACACGGCCGATCTGATCTTTGCATCGGTGCCCTACAAGATCATGCACACCTTGCAGATCCCGGTCTATGAACAGATGGCCGAGCGCGACAAAGACCTTTACGACCGGCTCGAAAAGGCCGGCTTCATGCTGGACTTTGGCGACGATGGCTCCGGTCTCTTCATGAAGTATCTGCGCCGCGGCTCCGGCTATTATATTGACGTGGGCGCCTCAGAGCTTATCGCCGACGGCAAGATCAAACTGAAGAGCAAAGTGACCGTGGACGAGATCACCGAGAACTCAGTGAAGCTCTCAGACGGCAGCGAGCTTGAGGCCGATCTGATCGTCTATGCCACCGGCTACAGCTCCATGAACGGCTGGGCCGCCCAGCTGATTTCCCAAGATGTGGCCGACAAGGTGGGCAAGTGCTGGGGCCTTGGCTCCGACACCACCAAAGACCCCGGCCCCTGGGAAGGCGAATTGCGCAACATGTGGAAGCCGACCCATCAGGACGCCCTGTGGTTCCATGGCGGAAACCTGCACCAGTCGCGACATTACTCGCAGTTCCTGTCGCTGCAGATCAAGGCGCGCATGGAGGGTATTCCCACGCCGGTCTATGGCATGGGTGAGGTAAATCATTTGAGCTAAAGCAATATGAGGTCAAATTGAACCATTTGACCGATTTTTCGCGTCTGCTGACGAGGCGCGGACTGCGCCTTGGTCTGGCCGACCACAAGCAGTTCGCAACGAAGCTCAGCGGGCGCGAAAAACCGGCCTGCGGTGGGCCAAATCAGCCCATCTCCTGCGTTGCGAAGCTTGTCCGATGCACCACATCGCACTGCGCTTCGCGCCTGGGATATGGGCTGATTTGACGCCATCAAATGATTCAATTTGACCTCATATTGCTTTAGGTCCGCACTTCAGATATCGCGTGCCAGGAGCGCGGCGATGTCTTCGTGGCCGGCGCTGCGGGCGGCCTCCACTGCGCTCCAGCCGTCGTGCGCCTTCAGATCAGCCCGGGCGCCCGCATCAAGCAGCAGGCGCACGGTTGCCATGGCCCCGGTATTGGCCGCCCACATCAGCGCGGTGGTGCCGTTTTGAGCGTTACGCAGGTTAACGTCCGCGCCCGCCTGGAGCAGCGCCCGCGTCAGCTCGTTTTCGCCCAAGGAAGCGGCCAAAATGAGCGGCGTCTTGCCCTCCCGGCCGGGTTTGTCGACATCAGCATCGCGCTTCACGAGCGCGTCGACCACCGCCTGGCTCTTGCCCAGAACGGCCGCCGTGAGGGGCGTCTCGCCCTTTGGCCCACCATCCACATCCGCGCCACGGTCCAACAGCAACTGAACCACCGGCAAGCGGCCGGCGCGGGCGGCAAGGCTGAGAGCCGAGCGGCCATCTTGCGCTGCTGCGTTCACCTTGGCGCCGGCATCCAGCAAAAGGATGGTCCTTCTTGGCCCGTTTCGACGGATAGCGGCCATCAGCGGCGTCCAGCCGTCTTTGCCCGCCGCGTTGGGATTGCCCCCTGCCCCCAGCATTTCGCTCAAAATCTCAAGCGCCTTGTCCTGCATGGACCCGGCGGCGAGGATCAGCGGCGTGAGCGCGATCTTGCCGGCTCCCGCATCGGGCGATGATCCAGCCTCCAGCAAGGTTGAAACCGGCTCCACCTTCCGCCCCTTTGCGGCATGGTGGAGAGCGGTCCAGCCACGCTGGTCCGCCGCCCTGACGTCGGCGCCGCGCGAGGTTAGGAGCGAGACCATTTCAGCGTGGTCTCCACGGGCGGCAATCATCAGCGCGCTGCGCCCGTCTTTGCGGCGGGCATTCACATCCGCCGATTTGCTCAAAAGCAGTTTTGCAATACCGGTCCGGTTCCAGGCGGCGGCCGCCATGAGCGCGGTTGTTCCGTTTTCATCCGCCAAATTTGCATCAACACCGCGTTCCAGCAGCGCTTCCACGGCATGGATATTGCCAGCAGCCGCGGCCCGCACCATCTCGCCAAGCGACTGCTCTGCATTTTGGCCGGTCGCAGTCGGCGCAAGCCAGATCATGGCGATCAGCCAAGCACATAACGCGAGAGGGCCCTTACGCCTCCAGATCTCCATCATCGTCTTCCACCAGATCGTCGGTTTCGTCGCTGGCGTCTTCAGGATCTTGTTGCGGTTCGTTTGACGCCAGAGCCTCCCTGGCCTTCTTCTTCGCCGCTTCTTCTTCGCGCAACCTGGCCGCCTCAAAAGCCTTGCGCACCATCTCGGCGGCATCCGCGGCTTGAGTATAGTCCTCATCATACTCGTTCAGGCCATCGAGATTGGCCAAGAGCGGATGGCTGAGCCAGAGCTTGGACAGAGCTTTGCGCCGGATGATGTCGGGCACTTTGGTTTTCATGAAGACAGTGAAATCGTCCTCGTAGGAGAGATTGTCGAGATCGACCGACGCAATCTCTTCGGCCAGTTCCGGATCGCGCTCCGTCAGAAGCGCCATGGCCTCTTCTTCGGTTTCCGGTTCCGCCTCGCCCTCGCCGGCATCCTGCACTTCAACGGCAGTTGCTTCGGCTTCTTCAGCCTCGCGCACCGCCTCTTTGCGCTTGGCCCAGCGCGAGAGCAAGCCATTTTCAGGGTCTGAGCGATCAGTTGACATCGTCACCATCGCGCGTCATGCGCTTCCTCAGTTCGACAAGCGGTTCTTGGCCAAACTTATACTCCTCCGGGCGCACCTTGTCGCGTTTGCGCTTCTTGAACGGCTCTTCGGTGTAATGGGCTTCAACGAACTCACTCACCCAGGCTTTGATGTTGTCGGGCATGAGAATGCGTTCCACGAGCTCTTCGGAACTATCCATATAATCCTGCGCCTCATAGGGGCTGGCGGTGACCAGTTCGGCCAGGATGGGCAGGTCATCATCATCTTCATCGTTCTCCCGCAGCACCACGAAGATCGAAGGTTCAGGCGATGTGAGGTTGTACTGGTAGGCCTCTGCCTCGGCCCGGTGCAGTTCCAATTCCAAGGTGGCGGCGTGATATTGAACGGCCCCGGGGGCCTCTCGGATAACGCGCATACCCTCAACATCGTCCGCTCCAGGCAGCACGCCCACGAAAACCCACTCGTGATCGAGCCAGGGATGGTCGCTGTCGCGGCGCTCCAGAAGGATACCAAGCTTTAGGCTGTCGTCTTTTTGCATTATAAAGTCCGATTTGCGGCGAACTAAACGCTGGAAAGGCGGCGGCCGTCAAACCGCAATGCGGAATGAGCCTTGTTTGAAAGAATTTGGCGAGGTCTATAGGGCGCCGGGCAATGAGGGTCGACGAAGGTGTTTGAGCGATGAAATCGGGCGGCAGAAAACTGATGTTGTGCGACTGCGAGCGCACCATGAAGCTCGATGCAAAGGCAATCGGCGGCGCTCTGGGCTTGAGCGAAACGCCCGAAATTTGCAGCCACCTGTGCCGCGCAGAGGTGGACAAGTTCGCGGATGCCTTGAACTCAGGCGAACCCCTTCTGGTGGCCTGCACCCAAGAGGCCCCTCTCTTCCGCGAGTTGGCCGAAGAGGCCGGCAAACCGGATCAGGTCACCTTCACCAACATCCGTGAACGGGCCGGCTGGACTGAGAGCAAGGGTAAAACGGCGCCCAAGATCGCCGCCCTCCTGGCAGAAGCCTGCCTCGATACGGCGGCTCCGGGTGCCATGCCGCTCGTCTCGGACGGCCTGTGCCTGGTCTACGGCGCCGGCCAACAGGCGCTCGATGTTGCCCGCAAGCTCAATACCCGCCTCAACGTCTCGCTGATGCTGACCGATGCGAGCGAGCTGATGCCGCCAGGCGTTGTGGACGTCCCGATCTACCGCGGCCGGATTTCCGCCGCGTCGGGCCATTTCGGCGCCTTTGAGGTGATTGTGGACGGCTATGCGCCCGCCATGCCCTCTTCACGCTCTGAATTGGGCTTCGTCATGCCGCGTGATGGCGCCAGCAGCAACTGCAGCGTGATCCTTGATCTTAGCGGCGGCGATCCCCTGTTCGCCTCGCATGAGAAGCGTGACGGTTATTTCCGGGTAGACCCCGCCAACCCCGTCGCCATCGCAGAGGCCATGTTTGAGCTTGCCGACATGGCCGGTGAATTCGAAAAGCCGATTTACGTGCGCTACGATCCGGACATCTGCGCCCATTCGCGCAGCATGCAAGTCGGCTGCAGCAATTGCCTGGACGTGTGCCCGGCCTCGGCCATCACCTCAGCGGGCGACACTGTAGAGATCGACCACGCGGTGTGCGGTGGCTGTGGGGCTTGCTCCTCTGTGTGCCCCACGGGCGCGGTCAGCTATATGATGCCGCAGCGGGATGATCTCACCCGCAGAGTGCAATCCCTGCTCTCCACCTATCTCGATGCCGGCGGAAAGGCGCCCGCCCTGCTGGTGCACGATGAGCGCCATGGCGCGGACATGATCGGCGCCGTCTCCCGGTTCGGCCGCGGCCTGCCGAGCGAGACCATCCCGGTCACAGTCAATGAAGTCACGCAAATCGGTCATGATTGGATGGCCGTGGCCTTCGCTTCTGGCGCTGCCACCATCACCTTCCTGGCTGACCCGAAGAAGGTGGATGAACTAACCGGCCTCAAGAGCCAGATCGAGCTGACAAACGCCCTGCTCGACGGCATGGGCTATGAAACAGCTGGCCGGCTGCGCATCATCGACGATGCTGACCCGGATGCGGTGGAACAGACCCTCCGGGACAAAACCTCGGTCGACGGCCTAAAGCCCCAGAACTTTGCCCCTCTGCCGGGCAAGCGCGAGACCGCACGCACCGCTCTGGCCGCACTGAATGCCGAAGCGCCCGCTCCGCAAGAGGTTATCGCCCTTCCCGCCGGCGCGCCTTACGGACGGATATCAATCAACACGGAAGGCTGTACGCTTTGTCTTTCCTGCGTCTCAGCCTGCCCGGCCGGCGCACTCTCAGACAATGCGGACAAACCATCGGTGCGCTTTACCGAGCAGGCTTGCGTTCAGTGCGGGCTGTGTCGCACCACCTGTCCTGAAAGCGTCATCAGCTTGGAGCCGCGCTATTGGTTTTCTCCGGAGGCGCTCTCACCCTCGGTCTTGCATGAAGAAGAGCCGTTTGAATGCATCAAATGCGGCAAGCCCTTCGGCACCAAGAGCACGATTGAGCGCATTGTGGCCCAGCTTGCCGGCAAGCACTCCATGTTCGCTGATGAGGACAGTCAGAGCCTGATCAAAATGTGCGACAATTGCCGGATCGTGCATCAGGCCAGTTCGGCCAACGATCCCTTCGCCATGGGCGGCGGCCAGCCACGGGTCGTGCGCACCGAAGATTATCTGGATGAAGAAGAAGCGGTGAAAGCCGGCGGCAAACGCACAAAGCTCACCGCCGACGATTTCCTGATCAAGGACGACTGATCAAACCAAAACCGGCCAGTTGTTCACATCCTGGGTCCACATCCAGACCGCCAGGAAGGGCTCGTCCAACGTTTCTGTAGCATGGACCTGGTAGGCCTCATGCCAGATCATCACCGGGGAGCCTTGCTTAGTCCACGGCCCATCACCGACCTGCCACTTATGGTCTCCGGTGAGCTGATAATAGAGTTCAGGCGCGGCGTGATTGTGGCGGGGGTAGAACAGGTTCGGGCCCATGGCGAACATGCCCAGCATCAGATCATCGCCGGTGAACAATCCATCCGGACCGATCATTTGGGTGAACGCCCAATCATCGAAGTAGCCGGGCGGGAACTTGTCCTCAGGATAGGCCGCATTGGCATGCCAGGAAAGCCCGTCCTTGAGCTCGCCGATCACCGCGGCAAGTTCAGGGTGCGAGCCTTCCAGCAGTTTCCGCCCGGCCTCCACCCATTTGCAGCCGACGGTGGACCGAGGCGTCAGCGGCTTAGGAGAGAACTTCTCCCCGGCCATTACCTCGTCGAGGCGGTGAAGGCCCGAGGCAATGCCCTCATGGTGCGCCGCTTGCTCAAGAATGTCCTCACGCACCAAGCCCAAGAAGCGGAGACCCGCTTCATGCAGCGCGCCGTCCATCAGATCTCGCCGAGATCTTTCAATGTGGCATGGGCTGCCTTGAAGCCCGAGAGCGATGCCGGCACGCCGGCATAGATGCCAACTTGGAACAGCGCTTCGCGAATCTCCTCAGGCGTCAGACCATTATTGATGGCGCCCTTCACATGCAGCTTCAGCTCATCGGTTTTGCCGAGCGCCGCCAGCATGGCCACATTGATCAGGCTGCGGTCGCGCCGGCTCAGGCCCTCGCGCACCCAGCAGGCGCCCCAACAATGGTTTGTGGTGAGCTCCTGAAACGCCATCATGAAGTCGTCGGCATTGTTCACCGATGTGTCCACATAGTCTGCGCCCAACACCTCGCGCCGCGCCGCCATGCCTTTTTCGTCAAGCTTTCCCATAACTTAGGTCCTTTTGTTTAGATGTTTGTCTTGAATCAGAATGTGAAGCAGTTGAATCAGAATGTTAGGAGGTGAGGAACTCTACAAGCGCTTTGTTGTAAAGTTCAGTCTGTTCGATATTGGCCAGATGCGCCGCATCGGGAAGAACCTCCAGACGCGCGCCGGCAATGGAATCGGCAATCAGCTTGCCCGCTTCAGGGGTCGTGGCAGGATCATCGGCACCGGCAATCACAAGTGTTGGCGTGGTGATCGCTTTGATGGCCTCGCGCTGGTCCATGTCGCGGATCGCAGCGCTGCACGCCCCATAGCCGTGGCCAGGCGTGGTAAGCACCTGCTCCTTGACCTTCGCCACCCGCTCCGGCGAGGACGCCCTGAACGCTTCGGTGAACCAGCGCTCCAGGATAACATCCACCAGCGGCTCCATGCCCTGCTCGCGCGAAATGCGCACCCGGTCGTCCCAAAGCTCGCGCGGTCCCAGATGTGCAGCGGTGTTGGAGAGCACCAGCTTCTCGACCCTATCCGGCGCGTTCCAGCCCAACCATTGGCCCACCATGCCGCCCTTGGAAAGGCCGCAATACCACACCCGCTCAATCTCAAGGGCATCAAGAAGGCCAACCGCATCGCGCCCCAGCTCGTCGATGGTGTAGTCATTGTCCGGCGCAGAGCTGCGCCCGTGGCCACGGCTGTCGTACCGCAGCACCCGGAAGTGCCCGGTCAAGGCATTGATCTGGTCGTCCCACATCTCCAGCCGCGTGCCGAGCGAATTGGACAGCAGCAACACCGGCGCCCCCTCCCGGCCATCCCAACGGGTGAAGAGGTCAATGCCGTTCGCCTGCACCATGGTCATGTTTCCGTTTCTCCCAAAACCCGTTCTGCTTCTCCAACCGCCGCATCGGTGAAGGCGCCTGCGCCCCCTGTGTAGTTCGCAGGATCCAACAAGGCGTCGATTTGCCCGTTATCCAGATGGGCGGTCACCGCCGCGGAGGCCTTTAGCACCTCTGCAAGGCTCTTGTCCTGCTCGATCGCCTCCCGGCACAACTCTTCCACCACATCATGGGCTTTGCCGCGGCCGAGCGGTTCTGCCAGTGCCATCATCACCGGCTCGGCCATGATCAGGCCGCGGCTCATCATGAGGTTCGCCGCCATCCGGTCTGTGTCCGTCTCCATGCCTTCGACAATCTCCGCCGTGCGCGCCAGGGCGCCGGCACTTTGCAGGAAGATCTGCGGCAGAGCCGTCCATTCTGCATGCCAGGGCCCGGTGCCGCGTTCATGATCGGCCACACCGGCGGCCATCAGCACCGGCACCAGCGCCTGCACGTTCCGCTGAGCTGCCATGATGTATTCGCAAGCCATCGGATTTCGCTTTTGCGGCATGGTGGAGGACCCGCCCCGCCCCGGCGCATAGGGTTCAAACACCTCGCCGACTTCAGACTGCATGAGCAGAATGACATCAGTTGCAATCTTGCCCAGAGCGCCGGTGAGGATGCCCAGAACGGAAGCCGTCTCCGCCAAGTTATCGCGGGCCGTGTGCCAGCCGATGGCGGGCACTTTCAGATCTAGCTCATCGCCCAGCGCCTGGCGCACAGCCTGACCGTCGGCACCGAGCGAAGCCAAGGTGCCGACCGCCCCTACAAACTGCAACTGCACCACCCTGCCCCGGCACTGGCGCAGGCGCTCCAGGGAGCGGGTCATCGGGGCCAACCAGTTGGCGCATTTAAAGCCAAAGGTTACCGGCAACGCGTGCTGCAGATGTGTTCGGCCGGCCATCGGCACATCGCGATTGCTAAGGGCGGCCTGGATCAAGGCACGCATCAGGCGGATCAAATCCGTCTCGATCAATTCCAGGCCATCGCGCACCTGCAGCGCAAGGCCGGTGTCCATAATGTCCTGGGTGGTGGCACCCCAATGAACGTATCCGCCTGCCTCTCCTGATGCCGCAGCAATTTGCCTGACCAGCGGCAAGACCGGATACCCCACCCGCTCGGTGCCCGCTTTGAGGGCCACCATGTCGGGCTTCAGCGTGGCGCAGGCTTCTGAGATGGCGCGCGCCGCCTCACCCGGCACCACATCCACGGTGGCTTCAGCGCGGGCCAATGCGCCCTCCACCTCAACCATGCGGGCAAACCAGGCCTCCTCACTAAACACCTGGCGCATTGCAGGGGTTGAGAAAAGATCACCAAAAACGCCAAACCCGGGGGGAACTGTCGCCATCCGCCTTACCTTAGGAGCCACTCCAACGCGCGACCCTAGCAGAGCATATTGGCCCACTGGAAGCGCTGTTGAGAAGAAAAACCAATTGCTTGTCTTTAATCTAGATCAAAGCGCAGCACGAAAAGGCAGACAACCCTTCCAGACTTTATATTATGGAGGGCACCTCCATGAGGGAGCATGACGAGACAATGACCTATCAACCAATGAAAATGCCTGAAATCAGGTCCATCACTCTGGCTGACGTAACAGCTGCACTGCGCAGCGGTGCAGGTGACTTTGCCAGAGCACCATTGTTTGGACTGTTCTTCGGCAGCGTCTATGCGGTTGGCGGGTTGTTGATTCTGGCGGCGCTGACCGTTCTCGAATCCTCCTGGATGATCATCCCAATTGCCATTGGCTTTCCGCTCGTGGGGCCGTTCATTGCAGTTGGCCTCTATGAGGTCAGCCGCACCCTGGCGGCAGGTGAAGTTCTGAGTTGGAACAAGGTCTTGCTGGTGGTGCTGCGTCAGCGCGAACGGCAGCTGGGCTGGATGGCCTTTGTGGTTCTGTTCATCTTCTGGATTTGGATTTATCAGGTGCGGCTGCTGCTCGCCCTGTTCTTCGGGTTCAAGACCTTTTCCAGCGTGGGCGACTTCCTCACCCTGACCACCACAAGCGCGGAAGGCCTGGGCTTCTTGTTTGTGGGCACTCTGGTGGGCGCATTCCTGGCCTTTGTGCTGTTTTCCTCAACGGTGATTGCAATGCCCCTGTTGCTGGACCGGGACATCGACTTTGTCTCCGCCATGATCACCAGCTTCAAGACGGTCTTTCAGAACCCGGTGCCGATGCTGGGCTGGGGCGTTGTCGTGACGGTGCTGGCAATGCTCGCCCTGTTGCCGGTGTTCCTGGGCCTGATCATCATCTTGCCCATTCTGGGACACGCCACCTGGCATCTCTTCACCAAAGCCATTGTGCCGGCGACCTAGGGCATCGTTACGGGCAAGCAACTCATCTCCGACCAGAGGTAACCGTCTGCTCGAAGGTTGCTCCAGCGGCGCTGGCCGGTCAGATCTGCAGGCCTAACTTTCGCCCTTCATAAATCGCCATGATGGCCGTGCGCGGCGCCACGCAATCGCCGATCTCATGGGCGATCACGGCGTCGGGCTGCAGATCGTCCTGGATCATCCGGTTGGCCACATTGGGCGTGGCGCTCACCAGAGTGTCGGCCTCAACGTGCTCCTCAACCCCGCTGAGCAGGTCCACCACGGTTGCCCCGTCGCCATGCCATTGGGTGATGGCGCACTCGGTCTTGAACACAACGCCCTTCTCGCGAAGGCGCCGACGCAGAGGGCCGTCTGCCGATGTGCGCTCCAGCTCCTTGCCCACCATTGCCTGCATGGTGACGATGGTCACCTGATGGCCTGCATCAGCCAGGTGCCAGGCCGTGCCGCCGCCGCGCCAGTTGCCGCCATCGTCCAGCACGATCACTCGGGATCCTGGACGCGCCTGGCGTGCCATGACCTCTTCAACGGATACCACATTGCCGTGCTCCAATCCGGGTAGGCTGTCATGCTGAGGCAAAGCGCGCTGGAACGCCATGCCGTCGGGCAGCGAACCGGTTGCGAACACCACTTCGTCGGCCCCGAACGCCGCAATCTCACCGGCATCCAGGAAGCTGTTGTAGCGCACTGACACTTGCAGCTTCTCAAGCTGGCGTTGATACCAGTCGATCAGGTCGATGATCTGCGTTCGCCGCGGCTGCAGGCCTGCCAGCCGGAACTGGCCGCCAAGCTTGTCGGAGGCCTCCATCAGGGTTACCCGATGCCCCCGTTCGGCAGCCACTCTTGCGGCTTCCATGCCGGCCATGCCGCCACCCACCACCAGCACATGTTTTGGTGCGGGCGCCGGGCTAAACCGGTCGCCGCCCCATTCACACTCGCGGCCCGAGGACGGGTTGACCAGACAGGAGATCCAATAATCGCGGAACCTGCGTCCCCAGCACATCTGATTGCACGAAAGACAGGGGCGTACATCCTCCGGGCGGCCCTCGCGCGCCTTGCGCACCATGTGCGGATCGGCAATCTGGCCGCGCACGATGGACACCATATCCGCCTGGCCTGAGCCAATCACATAGTCAGCGTTTTCCGGCGTGCGGATATGGCTTTCCGCCTGCACCCGTGCATGGCTCGTCACCGCTTTCAGCGCTTCGGCAAACGGTGGGCCCAATTTATCGGGGTAAGGAAAAGTTGGGATCAGGGTGGTGAAATCAAAATAGCTTCCCGTCCCGCAGGTCACATAATCGATCAGCCCGCGTTCATCGTGCCAGGCGATGATCTCCTGCATGGCTTCCACCGAGAGGCAGACCTCCACCTCAGGCTGCATGCTCACCGCCATGCCGATGATGAAGTCGTCATCGGTCTTGGCCCGGATGGCCTTGGTCAGCTCTGCGGAAAAGCGCACCCGGTTCTCCAGGGAACCGCCCCACTTGTCGTCGCGGCGGTTCGACCAGGGGGTCCAGAACTGGTCGGGCAGAGCGTGATAGGCGGCGAAGATCTCAATGCCGTCAAAGCCCGATTTATGTGCCCGCTCGGCCGCCAGTGCAAAGGCTTCAATGGTCTCCCAGATCTCCGCCTCGCTCATGGCGTGGCTGCCGTCACTGTCGTGATAGGAAGGCAGGCCTGAGGGTGACCAGCTGGGGGCAAAGGAATTGTCGAAATCCCCGTGCTGGCCCACATGGTAGAGCTGGTGGATCATCACTGTGCCATGTTCGTGGCAAGCGTCCGTGATGCGCCGGAACGCAGGGATCACTGCATCGTCGGAGTGGTTGAAGTTGCCGCGAGTGAGGATAGCCGTTTCGTGCACCGGTATAGGCTCCACAACGATCATCCCTGCCCCGCCGCGCGCCCGTTCAACATAATATCCCAGGTGACGCTCGCCCGGCAGCCCGGCCTCGGCCATGTTGGCGGTGTGGGCCCCGAAATTGATACGGGCGTTCAAGGTTTTGCCGCGCAGATCCAGAGGCTTGAACAGGTGTTTGAACTGGTCACTCATCGCCCGCGCACTCCAGAATGTGCAAAGCCGTCATCAGGTCCAGATGCGCTCCGCCCACATTCTTGAACACAGTGATCTCATCGTCACACGTCCGTCCAGGATGGCCGCCCTGACACATCTTGTAGAAATCAACAATGTCCTCGCGGGCCAACAACCCGGCATCGATTGGCGTGCAAATGTCGCCAGGCTCTCCGGCAAACAACGCATAATCCATGAACACGGCCGAGGCCCGGCGGATTACATCATCATCGGCTTCACGCATCTCAGGCGTGAAGCTGCCCACCAGATCCACATGGGTCCCGGGTTTCAACCAGACGCCCTTGATCAGGGGCGAGGTGGCAGAGGTGGCGCAAGAGACAATGTCTGCCTTTTTGCACGCGGCCTCAAGATCGGCCACCGCGCTGGCCGCCATTCCGCCAGCGGAAAGTTCGGCCGCCATCGCTTCAGCTTTGTCTGCTGTGCGGTTCCACACCATGACCCGATCGATAGAGGGCCGCATTGCTGCATGGGCGCGGGCAAGATAAGGCGCCAGGGCACCTGAGCCCACAATGAGTAGCTCGCGCGCATCCTGGCGCGCCAGATAGCGGCAGGCAAGCGCACTGTCGCCGGCGGTTTTCCAGTAAGTGAGCGCGGTGCCGTCGATCACCGCTCGAGGTGCGCCCGTCTCCCCGTCGAACACCGGGTAGAGCGCCTGGATGGCTGGCAATCCATGGGCCTTACCAGGATTGGCCGGCAGCACGGTGATCACCTTCACACCCATGGCGGCGCCCGGATACCAGGCCGGCAGGTTCAAGAAACAGTCGGGCGTTTCGCCCTCGCCCTCCTTCTGCAAGAGGCTGCGGCCCACCTGGGGCGGGGCTTCGCGGTGCCAACGGTCCAGAGCCTCTGCCAGGGAAGGAAAATCGAGCACCCGGTCCAGGGTTTCCCCATCGATATAGCGCATGTGCGGTCCGTCCTCAGGTCAAGCGCGGCCCGATGATCTCGCGCAACAACTTACGTAAGATCGCCTTCTCAAAGTCTTCATAGTCTTTCGCCACGATCACGAAGCTGCCATAGCCGCCAATAATGTACTTCTCAAAATAGTGGTTGAGCGTCGGGAACTCGTTGAGGATGGTCAAGCCATTTATCGTGATCCCGAACTGGTTGAGCTGATCGCGGACAACATGTGGCCGTCCGCCTTTGTTGTTTCGCCCATCAGAAGAGATATCGAGAACCTGGCGTTCCGCCTCCACCGGCGCTGTGGCCAGAACCCCCGCCGCATAGCGCATCAGGCCGGTGATGGAGGTGCCGCCCTCGGCCAGATAGCGCGGCTGGTTCTCAATCTGACTTGCCAGCCTATCAATGTCCTCGGCGTTCGAGATGATGGTCCAGGGCACGGTAACGCGTTGGTTCTTATCATCAGACCACTGCACCACCGCAACGGCTATGCGCTTTAAGGGTCCGGCCTGAATGGCCGCCAAAATCTCCGGCTTTCGCAGCGCATGCGCGGTGCCGTTGGTTTGCAGGCGGAATTCGCGCGTGTCCACCGAATAGGAACAATCAATCGAGAGCAGCAAGGCCAGGTCCACCGGCTCTCGTCCCTGCGCCTTTACAGCACTGGGGTTGAGCGAGGCCCAATAGAGCGCTGCTGCCACCAGCACCGCGGCCGCAACAAAGGCTGAAAACCGCCGGCACATGACAGCGGCTCCCTGCTTCATACTACGCCGGGCTAATGCCGCGCAGACGTTCCGAACGGCGCCTGAGGAGCTCCACCGTGGTGAGCAGAACCACAGACAGGATCACCAGAATGGTTGCCGCCGCAAGAATGGTCGGGCTGATCTCCTGCCGGATGCCGGACCACATCTGCCGTGGCAGCGTCAACTGTTCAGCACCGCCTAAGAAGAGCACCACCACAATCTCGTCGAACGAGGTGATGAAGGCAAACAGCGCGCCGGAAATCACGCCCGGCGCGATCAGCGGAAGCTGGATCTTGAAGAAATTGTTCGCCGGCGTGCTGCCGAGGCTCTCTGCCGCCCGTGTCAGGCTGTGGTCGAACCCAACCAGTGTTGAGGTCACGGTGATCACCACGAACGGCAATCCCAGCGCGGTGTGCGCAAAGATCAGTCCGGTGAACGTGGCCACCAGGTTAAGCTTTGCATAGAACAGGAACATGCCTGCTGCGGTGATGATCAACGGCACGATCATCGGCGAAATCAGAGCCGCCATGATAACCTTGCGGAACGGCATGTGCTGCCGGCTGAGCCCAAGCGCGGCCAGCGTGCCCAAGGTGACCGCCAGGAAGGTGGAGATCACCGCCACAAACAGCGAGTTGACCCCGCCGATCTTCCATTTGTCGGTACACACCGTGGTGACGATGGCATCGCTGCAATCGCCCATCAGGATCTTGTACCAGCGCAAGGAAAAGCCTTCCGGATTGAGCGACAGCATTTCCGGCGTGAAGCTCAAGAAAGCGCCTGAGGTGAATGAAAGCGGGATCACGACAATCAGCGGCGCCACCAGGAAGAACATGACGAAGCCACAAAACGTCAGGTAGCTGTAGTGCCAGATCCGGTAGCCGGTGGAGGTATATTCAGGTAAGGCCATCGTTCTTATCCCATCCGCATGTTGTCGATGCCGACGATCTTGTCATAGACCCAGTAGAGGATCAGGATCGCCACCAGAAGGATCACGCCCATGGCCGAAGCCAGGCCCCAGTTCAGGCTGCTCTTCAGGTGATAGGCGATCTGGTTGCCGATCAGCTGGCCATCCTTGCCGCCCACCAGTTCAGGGGTGATGTAGTAGCCGATGGCGACGATGAAGACGAGGATGACGCCAGCGCCGATACCCGGCAGGGTTTGCGGCATATACACCTTGATGAAGGCCCAGGTGGGCGTCGCACCAAGGTTCTGAGCGGCACGCATATAGACCGGTGAAATGCCTTTCATCACCGAGTAGATCGGCAGGATCATGAAGGGCAGCAGCACCTGGGTCATCACAATGATGGTGCCGGTGAAATTGTACATCATGGCCAGGCGGTTATCGTCG
>CAJHYS010000012.1_pt1 | contig 18342 bp, 17 predicted proteins | sample 9198801 | NCBI WGS metagenome assembly CAJHYS01 (sample SAMEA7708368, study PRJEB35096) | sediment metagenome | biome: marine neritic benthic zone biome [ENVO:01000025]; feature: sediment [ENVO:00002007]; material: shallow marine sediment [ENVO:03000034] sea grass bed [ENVO_01000059] ...
CGCCCGACCGGGCGCCGACCTGGGTCAAGCGGGCCCAGACCTTAGGGTTTGTTGACCAGACGAGCACTTACATTATCAGCATTTTGCCGCCTGAGATCCAGGAAGTGCTATTGCCGAAGACCATTGAGGGCCGGCGCCGCGCCGGAGCCGGCACCAGCGGCAAGCAGGACAGCCAGAGCGTGGATCAGAACGAGTCAGGCACAACTGGGGACAGTCTGAATAATTCCAACCGTCAGGATCTGAATCAGACTATAGAAAACCAGCAAACCCAGTAAGTATGCGCTAAGATGTCAACGTGAGGGATGCCGGGGGGCACATCTAATTCATAGCGGAGAGGCAGCTTCTCATGAGCAGCCAGGCAGAGCCTAGTCACACAAACCGTGGCGTGCCGTCAGAATTCGAACTCGATCTAGCCGAAGACAAGCTGCACGAAGAGTGCGGTGTGTTTGGCGTTTACGGCCAGCAAGATGCGGCTGCCCTGGTGGCTTTGGGCCTGCACGCCCTGCAGCACCGGGGCCAGGAAGCCGCCGGCATCGTGACCTATGACGGCACCAGGTTCCACGCCGAAAAGCGCATCGGGTTGGTGGGCGACCATTTCTCCAAGGAACAGACCATCGCGCGGGTGCCCGGCACATGCGGCATCGGTCACGTACGCTACTCCACCACCGGTGTGACGGCGCTGCGCAACGTTCAGCCCATGTTCGCAGAGCTCTCCAGCGGCGGCTTTGCCATTTGCCATAACGGCAATCTCACCAACGCCATGAGCCTGCGCCGGGAGATGATCAACGATGGCGCGATCTTCCATTCCTCATCCGACACCGAAGTGATCCTGCAACTGGTGGCCCAAAGCCGAAAGGCGCGCTTTGTGGAGCGCTTCATCGAGGCGCTGCATTCCATTGAGGGGGCCTATTCCCTGGTGGCCATGACCAACAAGAAGCTGATCGGCGTGCGCGATCCCTTCGGCATCAGGCCACTGGTTCTGGGCGATCTGAACGGTTCACCGGTTCTGGCCTCCGAGACCTGTGCTCTGGACATAATCGGCGCCGAGTTCGTGCGCGAGGTTGAGAATGGTGAGCTCATTGTCATCTCCGAAGACGGCATTGAAAGCCTCCGGCCATTCCCGCCCCATCCGAAACGGCCGTGCATCTTTGAGTATATTTATTTCTCCCGGCCCGATTCCATTCTGGGCGGCAAGTCTGTCTATGAGTGCCGCAAGCGCTTTGGCTATGAGTTGGCCAAGGAAGCACCGGTCGAGGCGGATGTGGTGATCCCGGTGCCTGATTCCGGCGTGCCTTCGGCGGTGGGGTTCGCCCAGGAAAGCGGCATTCCGTTCGAATTGGGCATTATCCGCAATCACTATGTTGGCCGCACCTTCATTGAGCCGACCCAGCAGATCCGCGCGCTTGGCGTGAAGCTGAAGCATAATGCCAACCGCGGAGCCATTGAGGGCAAGCGCATCGTGCTGGTGGATGATTCCATCGTGCGCGGCACCACTTCGATCAAGATCGTGCAGATGATGTATGAGGCCGGTGCCACGGAGGTCCACATGCGCGTGGCGAGCCCGCCCATCAAGCACCCCGACTTTTACGGCATCGACACGCCGAACCCGAAAGCGCTGATTGCCTCCACCCACACGGTTGAGGAAATTGCCGAGCATATCGGCGTCACGTCGCTCGCCTACATCTCGATCAACGGCGTTTACCGGGCCATGGGCTATGAGGGGCGCGACAACGCCAATCCGCAGTTCACCGACCACAGTTTTACCGGCGACTACCCAACCGCGCTGACCGACATGGAAGGCCCGCACGCACCCAAGCAGCTTTCTCTGCTTGCCGAAGCCGGCTAGACCGCCGCCAACAAGCGATTGAAGCTGCAGTATGACGCGTATTCTCCAAGGCAAGACGGCTGTTGTCACCGGCGCCTCCCGCGGTGTCGGCTATGCAGTGGCCAAGGCTCTGGCCGCCGAGGGCGCCCACATTGTCGCCGTTGCGCGCACCGTGGGCGGCCTGGAGGAGCTTGACGACGAGATCAAGGCAGCCGGCGGTTCCGCCACTCTGGTTCCGCACGATCTGAAGGACGTTGATGGCATCGATCGCATGGGCGCGGCCCTCTATGAACGTTGGAAGAAGCTCGACATATTGGTGGGCAATGCCGGCATATTGGGCCGCCTGACCCCGCTTGGCCACCTGGAGCCCGACGAATGGGATGATGTGATGGCGGTGAACGTGACCGCCAATTGGCGCCTCATCCGGTCGTTCGATCCGTTGCTGCGCGCTTCAGACGGCGCCAGGGCCGTTTTCATCACGTCCGGTGCGGCCAGCGCCTGCAGGGCCTATTGGGGCAGCTATTCGGTCACCAAAGCCGCGCTCGATGCGCTGGCAAAGACCTATGCAGCAGAATGCAACGCCACTAATATCAAGGTGAACCTGGTCAATCCGGGGCCTTTGCGCACCGCGCTGAGGGCGAGGGCCTGGCCCGGCGAAGACCCTGAGACGGTGGACCGCCCGGCAAACTTTGCCAAAGCCCTCATCGACCTGGTGCGCCCCGAAACCGAAACATCAGGAGCCTTCTATGAGTTTAAGGACGGCGCGCTCAAGCTCAGCTCCTAAGGAGCCATGATGACCACAGACACGATTGCCGCTGCCATTGTCGAGACCCGCAAAGGGTTAGGCAAGATGGAGGCCTATCCAGGTCCCGCCCCGCAAAGCCTGAGCGAGGCTCTGGCCATCCAGGATGCTGTGGTGAGCCACTTCAATGAGCCGGTCGCGGGTTGGAAGATCGGCTGCACCAGCAAGACCGCACAGGAGACGTTGGGGACCAACGGCCCGTTCTTCGGCCCGCTGATCGGTTCACGCTTCTATGCCTCCGGGGCGCAAGTTGAAACCGCGGCAACCTCGCTTCGGGTGGTGGAGCCGGAAATCGCCTTGCGGCTGGGACGCGACCTTGGCCCTAAAGCTGAGCCCTACACGGTTGACGAGGTGATGGCGGCCGTGGAGACGGTTCATCCTTCCCTTGAAGTGATCGACCGCCGGCTGCCCGGCGGCTTTGCCGATGGTGTGTTGTGGCACATCACCGATTGCGGGCTGAGCGATGCCTTGGTGTTGGGGCCGGGCACTGCCGGCATCGGTGCGGACGAACTGCCCGAGATTGCCGTTGAAGCCAGGGTGAACGGTGAGGTGGTGAGCACGGGCATTGGACGCAATGCGCTTGATGGCCCGCAGCTTGCCCTGCAGTGGATCGCCAACACCTTCTCTGAGCTGGGCCGGACGCTTGAGGCGGGCCAGGTGGTGAGCACTGGCCTGCTCACATCTATTTTCACGCTCAATCCGGGCGATGAGATTGAAGCTGAGTATGAGCGCTTGGGGAAGGTTTCCGCCAAGCTTCTCTAGCGCGCGTAGACCAAAGCTCTGAAGTCTTCGGCAAGCTTGCCGCTTGCCGGTCCCGGCACCAGGTCAGGATCATCGCCCGCAAATGAACTTCTGATGGCCTCGGCAAGACCCTCCAGTTTCGGCGGAACGGTCCGCCCGGTCACCTCAAGCGCCCTCAGCCCGACCGGCGCGAGCGCGGCCAGGGTGGCTTCCAGCAGCACCCCGGCGCGTTCCTGCTTCGACCAGGCCAGGAACACCGGCGAGGCCACATCGTTCTGGCCAAACCCGCCCGATTCGCTCCCGGGAAGCAGCGTCGCCTGGGTCAGCATGCGTAATTCCTCTTCATATCCCGTGGCGGCCATGGCCAGGCAGCCGATATAGGGCAAAGTGCCGTCTTCATCTGCAAGCTGCGGGGGCAGCAGGGAGACAGAACCATCCAACAGCTTTGCCGACATGCGCTCCGCGATGATCGCAATATTGGCGTAGGCGGCGGTCACCTGATCCATCGCCGCCGGGCTCTGGGCATTGTGATATCCGCCGGTGCTGATGGCCTCTCCGAGGGGGCGCCCTGCGTCGGGCGGCAGCACCACCGGATTGTCCGACACGGCGGGCAAAGATTGCTCCGCCGCCGTTTCGGCCTGGCAAACCGCCCGTTGGGCCTGGCCCAGGATCCGCGGGGCAATGCGAAAGCTCACAGGCGCCTGATAGGGTCGCCGCGCGCCGCCATGGCCATCTCCAATCAAGCCGCGCAGCGTTTGCAAGGCCCATGCGTCTTCAGGGTTGTTCCAGAGCTCATCCAGGGCCCCGTCATAGTGGCTCAAGGGCGCATTGAACCCTTCAATGGCCAGGGCAACCACCTTGGCGGCCAGATCCAGACGCTGCCGGGCGGCCAAGGCGCAATCGGCCACCAAGCCTGTTGCCGATGGCGAGCCGTTGACGAGGGAAAGAGAATCCTTCTCGCCCAAGCTATGGCTTGAGGCGAGCTCGCCGAACAGGTGGGAAAGCGAGAGGATTTCGCCGGCCCCGCCCTGGCCACGTGCCGGCACCTTGGGCAGGGGACCGCCGCCCAGCATGTCTGCCACCGCTTGGGCAATATGGGGGGAGGCCGCTGCATGGCCCTCAATGAAGTTGGCCAAACGGGCGAACACGATGGCGCGGGCCACACGGTCGGGCACCGGATCGCCCCACGAGGCCGCAGCCGGCCGCGGCGGCCGCGCCGCATGGGCCTTGCGGTCCTTGAGGCTGAGCGGCGTCTTGGCGTTCTGGCCGTAGCCGGTGGTCACCCCGTAGATCACCACGTCCGGGTCATCGATCAGTCGCAGGAAGCGGGCGCGCGCTTCAGCGATGGTGTTAACAGCCGTTTCGCCAAGCTCGACCGCCTCACCCTGCCAGGCCACGCGGCGGCAGTTTTCAAGGGTGAGATCCTGTCTTGAGTTGAGTGTAACAGTCATCTGCCCCGTCCTGCCTCGCTTGTTATTTTCCCGCGTAAGGGTTCTTGCCCTTGCGCAGGGTGAACCTGACCGGCGTTCCCCAGATATCGAAATCTTCCCTGAGGCCATTCACCAGATATCGCACATAGGAGGCCGGCATATCGTCGGCCCTCTGGCAGAACCCCACGAATGAAGGCGGGCGCGATTTTGCCTGGGTGACGTAGCGCAGCTTGAGCCGTCGCCCGCGCGGTGCGGGCGGCGGGTGGCGCTGCAGCATCTCCTCCAGCCAGCGGTTCAACTGGCCCGTGGAAACCCGGCAGTTCCAGGCGTCATAGACCTTCATCACCGCCGGCATGAGTTTCTGCACCCCGCGCCCGGTTTTTGCCGACAGGGTGACCAACGGCACACCGCGGATTTGCGGTAGCAGGCGTTCGGTCATTTCCCGCAAGTTTTTGAGCGCTTCCTGCTTGTGTTCAACCAGGTCCCACTTGTTGATGGCAATCACAATGGCGCGGCCTTCCTGGGCCACGAGGTCTGCCAATTGCAGATCTTGTTTTTCAAAAGGAATTTCAGCATCGATCAACAGCACGACCACCTCGGCAAACCGGATGGCCCTTAGCCCATCAGCCACCGAGAGCTTCTCCAGCTTCTCCTTCACCCGGGCTTTCTTGCGGATCCCGGCCGTGTCGAACAGCTTGATCGGCTGCTCCTTGTAGGACCAGTCCACGGATATGGAATCCCGCGTGATGCCCGCTTCCGGCCCGGTGAGCAGGCGCTCATCGCCCAGAAGCTGGTTGATGAGGGTTGATTTGCCGGCATTCGGACGCCCGATCACCGCAAGCCGGAGAGGCCTGTCGGGCCCGAGCGCTTCGCTTTCCTCGCTCTGATCGGCCTGCACCTCATCATGCTGTTCCACATGCGGGCGCAGGAAGCCATAAAGGTCCGACATGCCTTCGCCATGTTCAGCGGAGATCGCCACCGGGTCTCCGAGGCCGAGAGAATAGGCCTCCAGCGTTCCGTCGCGCCCCACCTGGCTTTCAACTTTGTTGGCCAAAACCAGTACCGGCTTGTGCTGTCGGCGCACCAGTTCGGCAAATTGCTGGTCCACGGGCGTGACGCCGGCCCGCGCATCGATCAGGAACAAGATCACATCGGCCGCCGCCAGCGCGACTTCGGTTTGCTTCTGCATGCGCGATTGCAAGGAGCCTTCCGGGCTGTCGTCCAGGCCGGCCGTGTCGATGATGGTGAAGCGCAATTCGCCCAGTTTGGCATCCGCCTCGCGCCGGTCGCGGGTAACCCCGGGCTCATCATGGACGAGCGCCAGCTTCCGCCCGGCCAGACGGTTGAACAAGGTGGACTTGCCGACATTCGGCCGCCCGGCAATCGCCACGCGCAGGCTCATGTGAATTCAAACCTTAATCGATTACGATAACGAAACTAACGGAAGGCTTTAAGTGTAGCCTCATCGGTCAGAACATAGATCGTGTTGCCCGCGATGAGCGGAGAAATGAACGTGGGCTCACCGAGTGTCAGCGTGTTGGCCGGCTGTCCGGTCAGGGCGGATATGAACACCAGGCTGCCTTCGCTGGAGGCTGCGATCAACAGGCCATTTCCCATGACAGGCCCGGCCCAGGAGCCGTCTTTCGACATGCGGTAGCTCCACCTCGGGCGCCCCTTTGTCTTGGAAACGGCGGTCATCACGTTCTTGTTGACGACAGTGTAAAGATAGTCGCCGGCAAGCCACGGCGTTTCAGTGCCGGAGACGGCGAGGCTCCAGAGAATCTCACCTGAACGCAGATCAAACGCCCCCATGGATCCGGCATGGGCGATGGCATAGACCCGGCCGTCCTGGATGACGGGCCGCCCGGCAATGTCGGTCAGAACAGATGCGCCGCTGAACCGGCTCGAGCCGCTGAGGGCATCGCCCCAAGTGGAAAGGCCGGATTCGGTGTCGAAGGCCAGAATTTCACCTGTTGTGAGCGGAACCACCACTGTGTTGCCGGATATTGCAGCGCTGGTCGAGGCGGCTCTGGCCGCTTGTTCGCCCACGCCCTGATACTTCCACAGGCTGCTGCCGTCGCCCGTTGAGAGGGCTTGGACCTCATTGTTCACGCCCGCGACGAAAATCTTGCCGCCACCCACCGTGGGGGCTGCGCGCACCGGCACTTCCAGGCGCTTGCGCCAGAGCAGGCTGCCGCGCGAAGCGTCAAGGCTGGCCAGCTCGCCAAAGGTGGTTGTCACATAGAGCCGCCCACCCTCAAAGGCCAGGCCGCCGCCAACGCCGCTGTCGGCCTCCTCGTCCTTCGGCTTCAGGGACACCGACCAAACCTTCTGGCCGCGCGCGGTGGAAAAGGCCGTAACCCGGGACGCGGCGTCGAGTACGTAAATTCGCCCGTTTGCGACGACCGGCTGCGCCGTCAGACGGCCTTCATCAGACGACCCGGCACCGGCATCGACGGACCAGGCCAGCTTGGGCTGGCGTGAAGCGCTGAGATTGCCCAGAGCGTGCGCGGCGCTACCGCCGGCCTGCGCCCAGCTTGCGTTCTGCCTGGCGGATGGGATCGTTTTTGGCTGGGCCAGCAGCTCAGGATCGGGTGCCAGTACGCCACCTTCTGTGTTAATCGCCTCGCGCTGGCCGGCAAGGGGTTTTTGGTCTTCGCCCAGCAGGCCGCCGAGATCCAAGCCTGCGCCCGAACACCCCGATAAAGCCAGCGCCAGAACGGCCGCGGCCAGAGCCCGTTTGGGCGCAGCGCTGACGCCAGGACAAGCCGGTTGACGATCGAGTTTAAGAGACATTGGGTCGGTTACTGTGTGGGTTCGGACTGGTTCGTGTCGGTTTTTGCCGGTGCGGCGGCCTCGCTGGCACCGGACGGCAGCAATGGCGAGATCACCCCGATCATCAGTTGCGCGCGCTGCCTGAGGCCCGCCGGCGTCGCGGTGTCGGAGGCCAGCTCATTATAGAGCCGGTCGGCCTTCGTCAGATCGCCGTTCTTATAGGCCGAGATCGCAATGATCTCCCGTGCCGAATGGCGCCATGCCCCGTCTGTTGTGTTGAGGGAGGCGACACGCTTTTCGACCGCGTCCAACGGCTCCACATCAACGGCCAAAAGCGCAGCGCGAACCCGGGCGAGGTTCTTCAGCGCAGCGTCCACGCCGCTTGCATTGGAGATTTCGTCAAACGCCTTCAGGGCCTCCGCGCTGGAGCCGGCCTTTGCGAGTTCGGCCGCCAGACGGAACTTGGCCAATGCAGAGAAACCTGCAGGGCCGCTTGAAGCTATGTCGGCGAAAATCTTGTCGGCTTCGTCCTTCTTGCCGCTGCTCAGCAGACTTGTGGCGGTGAGGTATTGCTCACCAGCTGCTTCTGCCCGCTGGTTTTGGTAATATTGCCAGCCTTTGATGCCGGCAACCGCGAGCACGACCCCGATGGCGGCGCCTGACACATAGGCGCCGTACTTCGTCCACAGTTTCCGAAACTGCTCCGCGCGGACTTCTTCGTCCACTTCGCGGAAAATCGACTCGTCGCTCACAAATCAGCTCCCAAACCAGGCACAAGTTGCCCAAACGTTTCCACCTGTTACCACTATAGTGCTGGCGGCGTAAAATATCGCCATGGCAATAGCAAGGCAAATCTTCGTAGGTCAGCCCCCATGTCCATAGGCCCAGACCGTTATGGGCTTCTCCAGCCCGCGGATCTTTTGTGCGGTCTGCTTGCTGAAGGCGCCCAGGTTTGACAGTGCCGCAGCAGATTCCGCCCCGGCGCGCTGGAAGGCGTCATCGCTCACAAGCAAGGTGCAATTGAGTTGGCGGGTCAGGTTCTCCAAGCGGCTGGCCACGTTAACCGTATTGCCGAGAACTGCAAACTCCAGCCTGTTCGCGCCGATATCGCCTAGTGTTGCCGGGCCGTAATGGATCCCAAAACTGGCGCGGATCGGTTGTTCGCCCTTGCTTTCGCGCTGCTTGTTCCAGAGATCGACCACGTCAACCATCGCTTTGGCACAGGCCAGTGCGTTGCTTGCGTCCATGTCGCTTGTGAAGGGTGTGCCGAAGGTGGCCATCAGACCGTCTCCGAGATATTTGTCCAGCGTGCCGTGATGCTTGAACACTTCGTTTTCCATCCGGCCGTGAAACGCCCTCAGGGTGTCGATGGTCTGTTCAGGGCTCTTGTCTTCAGCAAAACTGGAGAAGCCCACGATATCGACAAACAGCACCGCAACGTTCTGGGTGCGCACCCGTTTGAACGGGTCATCATTCTGTGAAAGTTCCTCAACCACGTTGGGCGAGAAATAGCGCGCCAGATTAGAGCGCTCGCGCTCTGCCGCCGCCTGGCGGGAGACGAGGTCATTGGCCCGCCGCACGCCTAACGCCAAGGTGATGGCGACGATCAGAAAGACAACGATCTCCTGGACCCTCTGGTCGAACATGATGTTGTGGGGGTCGAGCAATTCGAACAGTCGGGTATCGTCGCCAACGGCTGCCTTGATTGTGTTGGCCAAACCGGTTTGCTCCAGCGGCTGAAAATAAGCCCATGCCACGCCGAGGGACCACAAGCCCGTGGTCCAAGTGCCCATGGCCACCACGGTGCGCCAGGAATAAGACAGGGTTGCGCCGGAAAGGAACACGAAAAAGTAGATGAATGTGCCAAACCGGTATTGCATGGTGGCCGACCAGTCCACCGCGCTGAACGGATTGGGCACCACCAGCGCGACGGTCATGATGGCGAGATCGCAAAACATCAAGAACAGCTCGGCACGCGATTGCCCGACCTTCCAGACCCGCAGTTGTCCCCAACCGATCAGGGCGAACAAGCCGAGCAGGAATATGTAGTAGAGCACCTCCGGGTTTGGGTTCAGGAAGGGCAGCATCGCGGCAATGATGGCCAAAGCCGCCCAGCGCGCGCGAACGGCCAGCAGCAAGCCCTGGCGCTTGTGGTCCTCCAGAGCCTGAGCGGCGAACCGGTTGGTTTCGCTGGCCTCTGTGCGTTCGGCATCCCTGGTTGCCAGAGATCCGTCCACGGTTTCGGCGTAGGTGCTCATTTCTAACCCCTCTGCTTGCGCATCTGCCTTAGGCCCAGCTCACCGGCCGGACCTTTAAAGTCCGCGGGATCTGCTAGGCGACCTCAAACCAGGTGGCCATGCCGGCGGCCTGGTGTTCGAGCATATGGCAATGGAGCATCCATTTGCCAGGATTCTCGGCTGGAAACGCCACCTTCAGCGTATCGCCCCGTTCCATCAGCTCCGTATCGCGCCAGGGGGCATCTTCAACCGCAGCCCCGTTCTTTTCGATCACCTGAACATGGTGCCCGTGAAAATGCATGGCGTGGGGCCAGGCCGTGTCGTTGATCATGTTGACGATGACCGTCTGGCCCCGGCGGGCCCTGAACAGCGGATCTTCGGTGCGCCCGGCCACGCCGTTGAACGCCCAGGCCTGACCGGCACGAACCAACTCGCGGATCGCCAACACCTGGCCGTTGAACTTTGCTTCGCGCATGGTGCCCATGGCGCCGCCCTCCATACGCAATTCCACGTTCAGGGCGCCCTTAAGGTCGTTGAGACGGGGCAGGGGATTGGCTGGCAGGATTGGCAATTCACGTTTCTCCATCTCTGGTCCATGGCTTTGCAGCGTTGCAACAGAGATGTCTTTCTCGCGGCCCTGCACCAGCAGCTCCATCTTACTGCCTGCTTCAGCGGCGGCCCGAACGGCGATATCAACCCTTTGCGACGGAGCAAGCGGAATGACTTCGCTGGTGGTCGGGAGGTTCGATAGCGGTTGGCCATCCATGGCGATGACCTGACCGTTGAGATTTCCGGTTTTCAACCGCAGCACCCTGGCGTTGGAGGCGTTGGCCAGCCGCAGCCGCACCAGGCCGTTTGCAGGCACCTTGAGAACCGGGCCTGAGGCGCCGTTGACGGTGACCCAATTGCCCAACCGTCCGGCGTGGCTTTTGTCCATCATCGCCCCGAACGAGGCCTCATGGATCTCGCCGTTCTCGGTCAGCCGCCAGTCGTCGATGACCAAGGGCAGGTCGAGATCAAATCCCGGCGGCTCGCGCTCTTCGACGATCAGCAAGCCGTAAAGCCCTCGGGCGAGCTGTTCCCACGTACGCGAATGGGGGTGATACCAATAGGTGCCGGCATCGGGGGCGACAAAGTCGTAGTCAAAGCTCTCGCCGGCAGGCACGGCATCTTGCGTCAGACCGGCAACACCATCCATCGCATTTGCAATGCGGATGCCGTGCCAGTGAACCGTTGAGGGCTGCGGCAATTCGTTGAAAAAGCGAACCTTCAGCCGGTCTCCCTGACGCACCCGCAAAACCGGCCCGGGCACGCTTTGGCCATAGGCCCATACGTCGGTTTGCGCTTCTCCGGGCGCCAGGAGCTGGGCCTTTGCCGCGCTGGCCCTCAAGGTGACGAAATCGTCTTCTGCCCGTGCGAGGCGCAGTGAGGGCAAGGTCAGCGCACTTGCACCCAGAGCAGATGTAAAATGGCGGCGGGTCAGGCCTGTCATGGCTCTAGTTCTTCTTTATCCGAAATTTTTCGTGGCAGCCTTTGCATGTGTCGCCGAGAGCCTTCATTTGAGGGCCGAGCTCACCACGTGCGGTTACCGTTTCAAGCCCGTCTGCGGCCTCGGCCAGCTCTTTTGCGAGAGCCAGAAATGCTGGCTTGTCCGTCCAGACCGCCGGGGCCGCCTCGGTCACATGGCTTTTCCGGCTCGCCTTGGTGTCGGGGAACAAGCGGTCAAACGCCTCGGCGTGGCCTGAAATGACTCTTGATGCCGCTTGCACCTCGGGAACATCGAATGCAGCCTCGCCTTTTGCCATGGCGCCCAGAGACTTCATGGCTTTGCCGATGGCCTTCATCGCGTCCATGCGCTCCTTCACGATGCCCGTGGCGCCGCTATGGGCGAACACGGCACCGGCGCCCAGAAGGGCAAAACAAAACGAAAGAGCCAGTGGTTTGCGCAGCTTCATAGGTTTTGCCTCCTATCTCGCCAGACGATCGATAATCGGACAATCCGGTCTGCTGTCGCCGCGGCAGGCCTTCACCAGATTACTCAAAACGTCATGCATGCTGGTCAGTTCATCGATCTTGCGTTCGATGTCGCCAAGGTGTTCCTGGGCCAGACGCTTGACATCTGAACTGGCGCGGTCGGTATCCTCATAAAGCGAGAGCAGTTGCCGGCAATCTTCAACCGAGAACCCCAGCGAGCGCGCCCGTTGGATGAACCGCAGTTTGTGGACATGTTCATCGGAATAGTCGCGGTAGGCGTTTGCCCTGCGGTCGGGCGCGATCAGTCCGATATCCTCATAGTAGCGGATGGTCTTGGCCGGAAGGCCGCTGGCCTCCGCTGCAGCACCAATGTTCATGGCTTCGCTCCTTCAACGTAAAGGAACCTTGTCGGTTCCAGTGACTGGAAGGTCAAGCGAATTCAGCGGGCTAGTCCTTCACATCGTAGGTGTTTTCGATGGCCGGAAACGTTCTGTCGCGCACCTCTTCAGCATAGGACTTGATGGCCCCCTCGATGGCCTCGCCCACTTTGCCGAACTCCTTCACGAATTTCGGCACCCGCGGTGACAGGCCCATCATGTCTTCCATCACCAGGATTTGACCGTCGCATTCTGCCGAAGCGCCGATGCCGATTGTCGGAATGGGCACCGCCTTTGTGATGCGCGCCGCGAGCGGCTCTGCCATCGCTTCCAGCACCACCGCAAAGGCGCCTGCTTCGGCAACGGCTTGCGCGTCCTCCTCAATGGCGGCCCACTGATCCTTGCTGCGTCCCTGGGTTTTGAACCCGCCAATCGTGTTGATGGATTGCGGGGTGAGGCCGATATGGGCCATCACCGGAATGCCGCGGGCGGCCAGATAGTTGATGGTTTCAGCCATGTGCTTGCCGCCCTCAAGCTTCACCGCCCCGCAATCGGTCTCCTTCATGATTTTGGCCGCATTGCGGAAGGCAACGTTCGGACTTTCTTCATGGGAACCGAACGGCATATCAACCACCACAAGAGCGCGTTTGGCGCCGCGCACCACCGCCTTGCCGTGCATGATCATGAGCTCAAGGCTGACCGGCACAGTAGACTCAAAGCCGTGCATCACCATGCCCAGGGAATCGCCCACCAGCAGGAAATCCACATACTTGTCGGCGATGGAGGCCGTGTGGGCGTGATAAGATGTGAGCGAAACGATCGGATCGCCCCCTTTTCTTGCGGTGATTTCTGGTGCAGTGATGCGGCGCACTTGTTTTTGCACGGACATGGCACAATCCTTAACAAGGTGAGATGGCGTTCAGCTCTATGACCATCTGTTGTAACAAGAATTCGGCGCCGCAGGACGAGGAAAATGGCCACCTGGAACGATCTTCAAGCTGAACTCGATAGGTGGAGCGCAGAAGGCCGCGAGGCAACCATCTGGTGGCGCGACGATGACGCCTGCCTGCCGCACCCAAATCTGGGGAGGTTGCTCAACACGGCCGCGCGGGCAGATGCGCCCATTCACATGGCCACCATTCCGGCCTGGCTCACTCAAGAAGTGGTGGACCTGTTCCAGGCAACGCCCCATGTGAGGGTTGTGCAGCATGGGTTCGCCCACATGAATCACGCCGCTAAGGGGCAGGGGGCCTGGGAATTGGGCACCCATCGCCCGATTGACGCGGTGCTGGCGGAAATGCGCCTCGGGCTGGACAAGTTGGCGGGCGTGTTTGGTTCACAGTTTATTCCGGTCATGGCCCCGCCATGGACCCGCATTGCGCCGGAGGTGACGGCCCGCTTGGCTGAAGTTGGCTTCAAGGGGCTCAGCCTGGTGGCAACCCGCAAGGCGAAGTATGCCGCGCCCGGCCTTCTGGAAGTGAACGCCCGTTGTGAGCCGATCAAATGGAAGGGCGGCGCCCGGTTCACCGGAACCGAGCGGGCCTTGGACGATGTGGTGAGCCACTTGCGCGACCGGCGCACGGCTGCAGAGGATCCGGAAGAACCCACCGGCCTGTTGACCCACCATATCGACCATGACGAGCACATATGGGGCTTTGTGGACGAACTCACCGTTGCACTAAACGCCCATCCGGCCACGCGCTGGGTGACATTTGACGAGCTGTTTGAGGAGAATTGAGATGGTGACGGTTCGTAAGGCCGAAAACGAGCTAAGAGGGGACGTTGCCCGGTTTCTCCATGAGGAGATGAACCCGAAAATCCCGCTTGAGCGCTGGCAGGGCTTCCTGGACGGCCGCTGGGCGGCAGACGATGCCGGCTATGCGTTCATCGCCGAGGAGGCCGGCAAGATCGTCGGCGTGCTTTCGGGCGTTTATGCCGATCGGAAAATCAACGGGCGCGATGTGCGCACCTGCAATTTGTCCTCCTGGTACATCATGAAATCTCACCGGGGCGGGGGATTGGGTTTTAAGATGATGAGCACGGCGCTTTCTGAGCCCGACGTCACCTTCACCACCTATTCGTCAAACCCGCCGGCCTTAAGCGTGTGTCTGAAGGCGGGGATGACCGTGCTGGAGACCCATAGGATGGTGTGGCACACCCACGCAGAGCCGGCGAAGGGCGAGCTGGTGGTGATGCATGATATGGATGCCGTCGCACATTTGATGGATGCAACCTCCCACAGAGCCGTTCTTGATCACCATGGTCTGAACGTGCATCCCATGGCGTTCCGCACAGAGGATGGTGATCTTTGCGTCGTGGTGTTCTCCATCAAGCAGAAGGGTGATGACATCACCTTCTATGAGGCGCTTTACATATCCGACCGTGCCCTGTTCTCCGCCAACGCAAGAGCCTTGGCCGATGCAATATTGCCGTCGGACAAGGCATTGTTGTCTGTGGATGCGCGGTTGCTGGCGGGCCACGATACCCAACCGGATGAGGAGTTGGAACTGCCTGTGAACAGGGGCTTTCAATCGGCGGGATTGGAGCCACACGAGATGGACTTTCTCTACTCGGAGATCCCGCTTCTGGATCTGAAACTATATTGATGACGATGACTGAAGGACTTAGAGAAGACCTCCTGCCAAATGGCGTACGCTCGCGCATAGTCAACAATATCAATGGCTTGAACATACATGTTCTGGAGGCGGGTTACGAGGAGCCAGGCCGCGAATGTCTGGTATTGCTGCACGGCTTTCCGGAGCTCGCCTACAGCTGGCGCAAGATCATGGTGCCTCTGGCGCAAGAGGGGTATCACGTGGTGGCGCCCGACCAGCGCGGCTATGGCCTGACCACCGGCTGGGACGGGGACTATCACGGCGACATTGCGCCGTTCCGCCTCTTCAATCTTGTGCGCGATGTCATGGGTCTGGTGCATGCGCTGGGGCGCCAAAGTGTGGCCGGCGTGTTCGGCCACGATTTCGGCTCTCCCGTCGTCGCCTGGTGCACCTTGATCCGTCCGGACATCTTCAGATCCGTCGCCTTGATGAGCGCCCCCATCGGGCAGGCCGCTTCGGTTGCCAAACTGTCGTCCGGAGAGGACGTGCATACGGCGATGGCCGCGCTGCCAAGGCCGCGGAAGCACTATCAGTGGTATTATTCCACCCCCGACGCCAACGGCAACATGATGCACTGCCCGCAGGGCGTGCACGACTTTCTGCGGGCCTATTACCATCACAAGAGCGCCGACTGGGCCGCGAACACGCCCTACCCCCTAAAGGGCTGGCGCGCCGACGAATTGGCGAAACTGCCCACCTACTACATTATGGATTTGGATCGCGGCATGGCGGAAACGGTGGCAGAAGAGATGCCGTCGCCCGATGAGATCGCCGCATGTACCTGGCTCACCGAAGCGGAGTTGGGGGTTTACGCCGAAACCTTCACCCGCACCGGGTTCCAGGGCGGCCTGAATTGGTATCGCTGCGCCACCACCAATCGCTTTGCCCCGGAGATGGAACTTTTCTCAGGCCGCACCATTGATGTGCCGTCCATCTACATCGCCGGTAAGTCAGATTGGGGCGTCTACCAGAAGCCGGGAGACTTTGAACGCATGCAGGAGGGGTTCTGCAGCGATATGCGCGGCTGCCATTTGGTTGAGGGCGCCGGCCATTGGGTCCAGCAAGAGCAACCGGGCGAGGTGGTGCGTCTGCTCAAGCAGTTCTTGGCAAGCCAGCAGGCTCACTCCCATTCCATTGTTTCCGAGATAGCTAAATCGTTGGTTTTACGCGTGTTTTGGGTGCGACAATACGCACATACCGTGTGTGATACCGTCAGAAAACTAAGGTTTTGAAAAATAACGCTTTGTTTACAATGGGTTGTGGCATGCACAAGTTGGTCTACATCAGCAATGTGGCTCTGCATTTCTGCCTGTGGAAAACGTACTCGAGAACAATCCAAGCCATCCCAAAGCGTGATTATGTCTAAAATCCCAGTGGTGGCTGATACCGTCAAGCACAAATTCCTGCAGCCGTGATCCAAGTTGCGATATCGTGACTGCAGCAGCGCTTGAAGCACAGCCCTTGGGATTTAACACTCATGTCATCGTGGATCTGAGCCTTGCTTACAACCGAGAGAGGCGGCAACCATGTTTTGATCGTTTGAACCAGTACGGCATAGCGCCAATCTCACTGCAGAATCTAATTTACGAATGGATGGCAAAGACGGACGATGATAGCCGCCGGAAAGAACTCGAACTTCTCTGGCAGGAACAGAAGCACCTTGACAGGAGGAGCGCCTCCGCTGCGCCAAGCGGGCTTTCATGAGCCGAACCCGTCCGTCTCGCTGAGCAGACCGATTTCGGCGCATGGTTTTTGTCCCTGGCGCCTGACGCGCTTCGCTTGCCCGGTAGTCGCTGACATGCACTCAGCGGCATTTTTTGTTCTCAGCCCCGGTGCGCTCGGGTGAGCGGCTCTCGGGCGTAGGCCCGCTGCGGTGGGCTGCAACCGGCTGACACCGGTTCGCCTGAGAACGCTCATTTCCCTTTGCTCGGCCGGCACAGTCGGTCCTCCAGTCGTTCCTCCTTGCGGTCCGCTTTTCTCTTTGTCCGCCGTGGTCCTCAGCTTCTGCGGATGCAGCCCCCCTCCTGCCAGCGGGCCTGTCCCTCGTGGTTCGCCGCCCACCCCGCTTCCGGCGGTGAGTATGGAATTCGGACCAGACACGAAAGGGACGGTCACCATGATTGGAAAGACAATAGCCGTCATTCCGGAACGCCCACCAAAAGCATCAGCATCGGGGCGGAACGGCGTTGACAGGCGGCGTTGGGCGAGCGCGTACGATGATGAAGAAGGCGCAGTAGCCTGAACGGCCAAGCCACCTCTAATAAGAAAGCCCCGTTGCCGAACAGGCGGCGGGGCGTTTCAACGATATTATATCTTGCCGGAGTTTTGGCACGTGTCTCTTAGGGAGCTCCGACGTCGATGCCTTCCACAAATGCGCAACGGCAATGGGCAATGTGGATGTCATTTCGCGGCAGGTGTGAGGTTGCGCGCGTTGAAATTGGATTCAACGCACCTTGTAGCGCGCTCACCAGTGAGGCATCTTCCAATTGCAGCAGGAGTAAATCCTTTCTCAAAGGGTTGAGTGGAAGTCTGCCTTCCTGCCTTCCAATGGCGAGACGAGACCTTTGCCAGTCGGGTGCAATCGCCGTTGGCAAGTTTTTTCCCCGCCGCTTTGCGGCTTCCTCGCGCATAGCGCGTGCGCGCTCAAAAAACTGGCCGTCCCCGATCCTCCACATGCGTTGCGGTCCTGCGGATGCACCCGTCTGCCCGGCAGGTCTTTTCCGGTCGCCGTCAGGCAGGAAGACAGTCTTCCGCCACAAACTTCAGAAAGGATAAGTACCATGGCTGCAATCGGATATGTCACCAAACTCGAGGACGGTCGCTACAAGGGCGAGCTGAAAACACTCTCCATCCGCGCCGAAATCGTTATGACGCCTAACAGCGACAAAACCAGCGAAAACCAGCCCGATTACCGGGTGTTCGCAGAAGGTATCGAAGTTGGCGCCGCCTGGGTGTGCACATCGGAAAGTTCCGGCAAGGAGTATGTTTCTCTCTCCATCGCCGCACCGGAATTCGGCCCCAAGAAGCTTTACGCCAACCTCGGCAAGGCCGCCGGTCAGGATGATGATAACGTTTTCGCCCTCATCTGGAACCCACGCGATTGAGCCAGCTTGGCTCACCAGAACGCTCTCGCATCAACCGATGCGGGGGCATTTTTGCCTGCCGTTTGCTGATTGCAAAATTGCACTCATTGCCACACTGCAACCGTGATTTGGCGTAATGTTTGATGATGTGGCTGGGAGTATAATGACGATTTCAGGTCCCATTCATGGGTGCACGCAGGGAAGATTTTGTCGCGCGGTTTGACAAGACTGCAAGCGACTATGCCTATACAGACAGCCTGACCGAGACCGATTGGGCATGGGAGTTTCTGCGGCGCAATTCCGAGTACAGCGCCGACTATTATGAAAGCCGCGCCCGAATTGCAAAGACTACAACGCACCCATCCGGAGTTCGAATCCATCGCGCCCGCGGTTACCATCACAAGGCAAAAAGGTGGGGTCTTGCCGCCTTCGCTGATCCCAATCTTAATGCACTTCAAACCGATGTTTTCTGGTCGCAGGAAG
>CAJHYS010000164.1_pt1 | contig 18255 bp, 16 predicted proteins | sample 9198801 | NCBI WGS metagenome assembly CAJHYS01 (sample SAMEA7708368, study PRJEB35096) | sediment metagenome | biome: marine neritic benthic zone biome [ENVO:01000025]; feature: sediment [ENVO:00002007]; material: shallow marine sediment [ENVO:03000034] sea grass bed [ENVO_01000059] ...
GGCAGCGCTCGTCCCCGACCACGTGGTAGTACCACTCCCAGGCCTCCGGGTTGATCGGCTCGCCCACGGTGCCGAGCAGCCGCAGGCTCTTTCGGCTGGTGCTGGTCACCGGCTCGTCGCCCTGGCCCATGAGCGCGCGGATGGCGGTCGGCGCAGTGTAGAAGATGTTGACCTTGTGCTTGTCGCAAACCTGCCAGAAGCGCGAGGCGTCCGGATAGTTCGGCACGCCCTCAAACATCATGGTGATGGCCCCGTTGACGAGCGGCCCATAGACAATATAGCTGTGGCCGGTGACCCAGCCCACATCGGCGGTGCACCAGTAGATGTCGCCGTCATGATAATCGAAGACATATTGATGGGTCATGGAGGCCCAGACGATATAGCCGCCGGTGGTGTGCATGACCCCCTTGGGCTTGCCGGTGGAGCCGGAGGTGTAGAGGATGAAGAGCGGGTCTTCCGCGCTCATCTCTTCGGCCGGACAATCGGCAGACGCTGCGCCCACCGCATCGTGATACCAGACATCGCGCCCGTCCTGCATGGTGATGTCGCCGCCAGTCCGCTTGACCACCAGAACCGTGTCCACCTTGGCGCCGTCCTTTGCGGCAATCTCGATGGCCTTGTCGGTGTTGGCCTTGAGCGGGATCTTGCGCCCGCCGCGCACGCCTTCATCGGCGGTGATGACGAAGTTGGAATCGCAGTCTTCGATGCGCCCGGCCAGGGCGTCCGGAGAAAAGCCGCCGAAGACAATGGAGTGCACCGCACCGATGCGCGCGCACGCCAGCATGGCATAGGCGGCTTCGGGGATCATCGGCATGTAGATGGTCACCCGGTCACCCTTCTTGCAGCCTTGAGCCTTCATGGCGTTGGCCAGCTTGCAGACTTGCTCGTGCAATTGTTTATAGGTGATGTGGGCATCGTCGGTGGGCTCGTCGCCCTCCCAGATGATGGCCGTTTGATCGCCCCGGGCGGCCAGATGCCGGTCGACGCAATTGGCGCAGACGTTCAGCGTTCCGTCTTCGAACCATTTGACCGAGACATTGTCATAGTCAAACGAGGTGTTCTTCACCTTGGTGAACGGTTTGATCCAATCCACGCGCTTGCCGTGCTCGGCCCAGAAGCCGTCCGGATCGTCCACGCTTTGCTGATACATCCGCTCATATTTGGCACGATCAACATGGGCACGTTTGGCCCACTCTTCGGTTACAGGATAAACATGGACTTCAGACATGAAACGGCTCCCCAATCTTTGACGCCTTGGTAGGGTTTAAAGTGTTCGGTCCTATTATGCGCAAGCTGGAACCTGTGAGCAACCGGCGCGCACTCGGACTTTGGTCATGGGAGGAAAGTCTAAGAGGGCGGCGCGGGCTGAAACGCCTTGCGTTGAAAATAGATTTCAGGTGAGATGACACCTCAACCTTTTTGGGGGAGGCAGACATGAACAGCTGGCATGTGGCGGATATTTCGGTCCAGCCTCTTGAGGCCGAGGATTCTGCGTTTTTCGGCATCAACCAGACCCAGGCCGATGCGGATGCAAAGACCGCCCCGGGCGCGTTTTACGCCGAACTTTGGAGCCACAAGAAAACCAAGCGCCTGGCCGCAGACGTTGACCGAGGCCTGCCCCCGGCAGAAAGCTACGAACCCCATCTCATTCAGGCGCGCGAAATGCCGGCCACCACTGTCTGGCTGAACTGTTTCTGTGCCGAACCGGGCAGCGACGAGCGCCTGGCCGAAAGCTGGCACGAGGTTTCCGAGCCGGAGGCCGGCTGGAGCGGGCAGATGCTGGTCGTGGTGTGGCGCCGGGAGGGTTGATCAGCTCAATTGCTTACGCAGCAGCGTTCTGCGCACCGGTTGCTCGGCCGCATAGACCACCTGCTTGCGTGTCGGCGTGCTCACCATGGGCGGTTCGGCGAACTCCACACCCAACTGCTGGCCATCTCGCCAAACCACCGTGCAATTGGCCACCAGGCCGTCAAGCTCGATCTGCAGCTGGAAATGGTCCGGCGGGTGACGGCCGGTATCCACCTTGAGCTTGGCACCGGTGTCGGAAATATCGCGCACCACACACGGCAGGGTGATGTTGCCGTTGTTCAAGCTCACCACACCGGCCTTCAAGGCGCGGCGGCGCGGGCTTGAGCGCTTGTCGGAGGGTTCCAGATTGGCCATTTCCGCGTGATCATGCAGCACGGCGTTGAATTCGCGCGCAAACTCCTGCGACATCTGCGCGGACGCCTGCTGAAAAAGTTGTTCTTGTACCTGCATTAGCCCCTAAGCCCTTTCAGCCAATAGATCTTCAGGGCTGCAGTCTGCCGCAAGGGGGTAAACGAACTGCACTACATTCCGGGTACTGATGTTCGTGGTTAATGCCGGGTTAGCGCGGCCGCCGGCCAACGATCAGGCGCCCTGGGCGGTCCAGCGCGTCCATATAGTTCGACGCCTCCACCTTCAGCACCTGCCAATGGCCGGCAAGCTCGAGCCTGTGGAGGTCGCGCGGATAGTCTTCGGCAATGAACGGCGCGGCGTTCAGGTAAATCACCAGCATGCCGCCCGGTTTCACCAACCGGATGAAGTCGGGCAGGGCGTTGGCCTTCAAATGGCCGTTGCCGAACGCGCCGACGCTGATCACCGCATCATAGCTGCCGTCCGGAATGCTGGTGCGTTTGGTGAGATCGGCGGCGAACAATTGCCGGTAGACCCCATGGCGCCTGGCCTCGGCCAGCATGCCCGTTGAAACGTCTGCCCCGTCCACCCGGTAATAGCCGCGCCGTCTCAGCTCGCGGCCCGCAAGGCCGGTGCCACAGCCCAGATCGATGATGACAGAGGATTTGTCGGCCACCCGGCGCACGAACTCATCAGCCGCGATTTGCGGCGCCACATAGCCGTATTCGTCGATCAGGTCGCCATCATAGGCTGCCGACCAGGCATCATAGACCTTTTCCGGATCCACATAGCCCTCTTGAGAGCTGACGGTGGCGAGGGCGCCGGCCGGTTTTTTCTTGCTCATGGAATCTCGTCCGTGCTCATCGGGTTCACCATGTTCACCCAACGCGGAGCGTAAACGCAAGACGTTTGATTGTGCCTGCCGGTTTGGGTAAGACTTGTGCTCTTGGAAGGAGAGGGAACGATGCAGCAGGCGGAAGATTTCAGGCAGGAAGCACTTGCCTTGGCGGCGATCCTTGAGCCGTTGAGCGACGAGCAGTTTGCCACCGAAACCCAGTTCAAGAGCTGGACCATCGACGACGTTCTGGGCCATCTGCACCTCTTCAATCATGCCGCTAATCTGTCTCTTCAAGGCGGTGATGCCTTCGGTGAGTTCTATGAGCCGATCCGTGACGCCATGGCCGGTGGGCAATCCATGCTGGAACCGCAATATGTCTGGCTCGACGGCCTCAGCGGCCGGGCCCTGTATGAGGCCTGGCATGACCTCTCTGAACAAACCGCCCAGAACTTCTCCAACGCCGACCCCAAGGCGCGGCTGAAATGGGCCGGCCCCGACATGAGCGCGCGCTCCTTCATCACCGCGCGGCAAATGGAAACATGGGCCCATGGCCAGGAGATCTTCGATGTGCTGGGGGTTAAGCGCGAAGAAAAGGACCGGATCAAAAACATCGATCATATGGGGGTCATCGCCTATGGCTGGACCTTCATCAACCGCAAGCTGGAGGCGCCCGAGCCGGCGCCCTATGTGAAGCTTACCGCACCCTCAGGCGCCGTTTGGGAATGGAACGAAGCCCAGGACGATAACCGCGTGGAAGGCTCAGCCGTGCAGTTCGCCCAGGTGGTCACCCAGGTGCGCAACGTGGCCGACACCAATTTGACAACGAAGGGCGACAGCGCCGGCCGCTGGATGGCCCTTGCCCAGTGTTTTGCCGGCAAGCCGGAAGACCCCCCTGCCCCAGGCACGCGGTTCGTGCAAGCCCGTCCCTGAGCCTGCCGCGTACCCGTGGCGAACAACGCTGAACCAATCGCTCCCGGTCAACGGAGTTCTCTCTACGCAAGCGCCTTGGCGTTTGCCTCCGCATCGGTGTGGGGCTTGTTCTGGCTGCCTTTGCGCGAGATCGACGAACAGGGTCTCACCGGCCCCTGGGTCATTCTGGCCATCAACATCATACCCCTGGTCCTGTTCATGCCGGTCATCCTTAGGCGCTGGCCGCGGATGCGCGATCACCTGAGGGAAGCAACGATCATCGGCATGCTCTGCGCGGCCGGATTGGTGTTCTATTCTCTCGGCCTGATCTACACCTCGATCATGCGGGCAACGCTTCTGTTTTATCTCACGCCTGTGTGGTCAACCCTCTTCGGCATTGTGATCTTGAGCGAGCGAGTGAACTGGCGCCGCTGGGCCGCGATCGCGCTCGGCTTTGCCGGTCTCATCCTCATTCTTGCGGCCAAGGGCTCCGTGGCCGGCAGCCTCAATCTGGGCGACATGATGGGCCTCATTTCAGGCATCGCCTGGGGGGCGGGGGCAACCTACACCAGCCTGCACGACAATGTGCCTCCGGCCGACACCTCTGCCAGCATCTACCTGTTTTCCTTGCTTCTCGGGTTCGCGCTGCTCTGGCCACTGCTGGGATCGGACATTAGCATCCCGCCGCTCAGCGCCTGGCTGGCGGCGGCCCCGGCGGCCATCGGCTTTTCGGTGCTGGTCTTCATGCCATCGCTTTTTGCCGTCATATGGTGCGCACAGCGTCTGTCGCCGGGCCGGGTCGGGATCCTGATGATGTCCGAGGTGCTGGTGGCCGGCATCAGCGCGCCCTTGTTGGCGGGCGAGGTGCTCAGCCTGATTGAGCTGGCAGGCGCGGTGCTGATTGTGGGGGCCGGCCTCTTAGAGGTGCTTACTCCGGCAGATCCGCACGCATAAGCGTGGTGGAAAGCGCTCCGTCCCTGGAGATCTCGTGAACACAGAAATAGGGCACCGTCTGCAGCGCGCCGAGCTCGCTGCCCTTTCTGAGATCGATTGCCCCCGCCGTCATGGTCAGGGCGGGCGCAGCGCTCCAGGAGGTTTCAAAATGCCTGTGCATGTGGCCGGCCAGAATGCCCACCAGCGGCTTGTGGCGCTGAAGCACGTCGGCCAGCTGCGCCACCTCCCCGCGCTCCTCAAACTGGAACGGCTCAGGCGCCGTCGTCACCTCAAACGGCGGATGGTGCATGAACAGCAAGACCGGGACAGAGGCGCCCGTCAGCGCCTCGTCAAGATGCGCCAGGCGCGTCGGGCACAATGTGCCCTTTCTGCTGCCCTCACGCACCGTATCGAGAAAGACCAGGCGCAGACCGCCACGGTCCAACAGATATTGCAGATAGTCGCTGCCCTGAAGCGTCGAACAGGCTTCAGGCATGGCGCTGCGGAAGGGCGCACGCCGGTCTTTGTTGCCCGGGATCGCCCACAGCTCCGCCTCAATCCGGTTCAGATGTTCAGCAGCCATGGCGTATTCTATTTCGGTTCCGTTATGAACTACGTCTCCGGTGTGCACCACCAGGTCGGGCTGGGGATCGAGCCGGTTGACATGGTCGACACAAGCGCCCAGCGCGGCCATGCGTTCATGATCGGTGGGCCCGCCGCTGGAGATGTGCGAATCTGAAATCTGAACAATGCGCATAATGCTTCAGCGCATAGCAAATCGGCGCCCCGGGCGCTATTGTTCTTAACTGCACTTTGAACAGAATTCGCGCGATGAAAATGGAGCCGCCTTGTGCCACACGACCCATCCGACCTTGATGAGCTCACCGCGAAGCTGGTTGCGTTTCGCGACGCGCGCGATTGGCGCCAGTTCCATTCCCTGAAAAACCTCATTCTATCCCTTAATCTGGAAGCGGCCGAGCTTCTGGAACTCACCCAGTGGAAGAGCGAAGACGCCATCGAGGCACAAATCGGCGAGAGCGAGTTTTCCAGCAAGGCCGCGGAGGAATGCGCAGACATTTTGCTCTATCTGTTGCTCATCGCAGAACGCGCCAACCTTGATCTTGTCGCCGCCGCCCATGCGAAGATCGCCAAAAACGCCGAAAAGTACCCGGTGGAAAAGTCCCGAGGAAATGCCCGCAAATACACTGAACTGTGAAACTGGCGGTCCTAACAAGAACGGTGGCCGCGACCTCGCGATCACGCTAGTCTGCATGCGAACGATTCGGAGGCTTTCGCAGATGCTCAAACATCTCAAAACGGCACTGATGCTGGCATTTGCCGCCGCCTTTCTGGCCGGCTGCGGGGTCAACAACATCCCCACTTACGAGGAGAAGGCCAAATCGGCCTGGAGCCAGGTGCTGAACCAGTATAAGCGGCGCGCCGATCTGATCCCAAACCTGATCGAAACCGTCAAAGGTTTTGCCGCCCAGGAAAAGGACGTTCTCACCTCCGTGGTGGAAGCCCGGGCCAAGGCCACCCAGACCAATCTGCCGCCGGACATCCTCACCAATCCGGATGCTCTGCAAGCCTTTCAGCAGAACCAGGGCGCCTTGTCTTCGGCTCTTTCGAGGCTCTTGGTGGTTGTCGAACGGTATCCGGATCTGAAATCAAATCAGAATTTTCTGGCCCTTCAGTCACAACTGGAAGGATCGGAAAACCGCATTTCCGTAGCCCGCCGGGACTATATCGAGGCGGTTCGCGTCTATAACACCGAACTGAAAACCATTCCGGGCAGATGGTGGGCTCAGTTCCTTTACCCGGAAAACAAGCCCATGGCGAACTTCACGATTGAGCAGAAAGACACCGAAGTGCCCAAAGTCAACTTCAACAATTAGAGCGCGTTGATGTTTGCCCGCCACTGGCTTCAACAGATCACCGTGGCGTGCGGCGCCATGTTTGTGCTCGTCTGCGCGGCCTTGGCGGCGCCTGAGTTTCCGCAATTGTCCGGCCAGGTGGTCGACACAGCCGGCTTGCTTGATGCGAGCACCAAAGCCTCGCTGACCGACAGGCTCAAAGCCTTGGAGGACCAAACCAGCGATCAGGTCGTGGTGGTCACCCTGAAATCCCTGCAGGGCGAGACCATCGAGGAATACGGCTATCAGCTCGGCCGCCACTGGGCCATCGGACAGAAGGAAAAGAACAACGGCGCCCTTCTGATCGTGGCCGTAAAAGAGCGCAAGGTGCGGATTGAGGTCGGCTATGGATTGGAGGGCACGCTCACCGATGCCCTCACCAAGGTGATCATCGACAGCGCCATTGTTCCACGTTTCAAAATCGGTGATTTTCCAGGCGGCATCTTGGCCGGCACCACGGACATCATCACCGCGCTGACCGGCGGCAAGCAGACCCTGTTGACCCGCCGCCGGGCTGCTGAGAACTACCAGGATTTCATCGATACGATTTTCACCATCATCATCATCCTGATCATCGCCTATCATATTTACCTGGTGTTCAGCGGGCGCAGCTCCATGCTCAGCCGTTCGGGCAGCACGCGCTCCGGCGGATGGTCGAGCGGCGGCGGCGGATGGTCAGGTGGCGGCGGGGGCTTTGGCGGCGGCGGCGGCAGCTTCGGCGGCGGCGGCTCATCGGGGAGCTGGTGACATGGAATTTCTGAACGCCCAGGTCCAGGCCCGCATCGCCGATGAGATCAATGCCGCAGAAAAACGCACAAGCGGCGAGATCGTCGCCGTGGTGGCGCCGAACAGCGACGACTACTTGCACGTCCCCCTCCTCTGGGCGGCTTTGGTTGCGTTGATCGTGCCCTTCGTTCTCTTCAACCTCACCGGCCTTCAGGGCACCACGGTCTATATGGCGCAACTGGTCTGCTTCGTCGCTGTGGCCCTGGTCTTGACCATCCCGGCGGTGCGCTATCGCATCGTGCCGCAAGGGCTTGCGCACAAGCGGGCCCACCGGCAAGCCTTGGACCAGTTCCTGAGCCAGGACCTGCACACCACCCAGAACCGCACCGGGGTCTTGATCTTCGTCTCCGTGGCCGAGCGCTATGGTGAGATCATTGCCGATGAGGGTATCTATCAGAAGGTGAGCCCGCAAGTTTGGGATGATGCCCTGGCCGCCCTGCTGGATCATTTGAAGAGCAGACAGGTGGAAGAGGGATTTGTGGCGGCCATCCGGAAATCCGCAGATGTTCTGGAGGCCCATTTCCCCATCAGCGCCGATGATGAAGACGAGCTGCCGAACCATCTGATCATTCTCAGAGGAGATGAGGAATGAAATCTGCCCGCACCATCACGGTCGTCAGCGCCCATGCCGAGGGCGAGGTGGGCCGGGTCATCACCGGCGGTGTGCTGCCGCCGCCGGGCGAGACGGTCTATGACCAGTCCATGCATCTGTGGCGCAACGAGGATGGCTTGCGCAAGTTCCTGATCTATGAACCGCGTGGCGGCGCCTTCTGCCACATCAATCTGGTGGTTCCACCCAAATCTCCTGAGGCCGACGCCGGCTTCATCATCATGGAGCCGGAAGACTATCCGGCCATGTCCGGCTCAAACTGCATGTGCGTGACCACGGTGCTCCTGGAAACCGGAATGGTTCCGATGCAGGAGCCTCAGACAAAGCTCACGTTGGAAACACCGGGCGGCCTTGTGCGCGTGGTGGCCGACTGCCGCGACGGACGGTGTGAACGGGTGCGCCTCACCAATGTGCCCTGCTATGCCGCGCTGCTGGATGCGGAAGTGGATGTGCCGGGCCACGGCAAGGTGAAGATAGACATCGGTTATGGCGGGGCCTTCTTCATCATCGTCGATGCCACGCCGTTCGGCTTCAACATCGTCCGCGAGGAGGCCCGCCAGCTTGTGGAGATGGGTGAGGCCATCAAGGCGGCCGCCCGCGAGCAGATCAGCCTGCAGCACCCCGACATGCCCGATCCGGAGTTCAATCATCTGGGCTTTACCGAATTCACCTTGCCGGTGGAAACGGTGGACGGCGTGAAGACCGGGCGCAACACGGTGGTGATCTCACCGGGCAAGCTCGACCGCTCACCCTGCGGCACCGGAACCGCGGCCCGCCTGGCGGTGCTGCATGCCAAGGGCGAGATCAAGAGCGGGGAGGATTTCACTTCGCTGTCGGTGATCGGTTCGCGCTTTGATGCCCGGGTGGAAAGCGAGCTCACCTTATCGGACGGCACGCCGGCCATTCACCCGTCCATCGCCGGGCGGGCCTGGATCAGCGGTTTCCACAACTATGTGCTCGATCCCGATGATCCGTTCCCGGAAGGTTACACTCTGTCGGACACCTGGTTCAAAGCGCTGGACTGAGCGTTTCCCCTGCGTCCCTCACCGCGCCATGGCGTGATACTCGTCATTAGGCTGCATGTCGCTGGCAATCGCCATGCGGTTCGACATGCTGAAAAAGCTCGCCACCGCCGCGATGTCCCAAATGTCCCGGTCGGAAAAGCCAGCTTCGCGCAAGCTTTGCCGGTCAGACTCAACCACCTTCGCAGGGGCCTCGGTCAGCTTGACGGCGAAATCGCACATGGCCAGCTGCCTGTGATCAAGCCCGGCGGTGCGGTAGTTCATCACCATCTGCTCGCCCAACAAGGCATTGCCGGAAAGTTTGCGGACCGCTGCACCATGCGCCACCAGACAGTAGAAGCACTTGTTCACCGAGGACACCGCAACGGCAATCATCTCGCGCTCCAATTTGCTCAAACCGCTGTCGGCCAACATGAGATCATTGTAAAGGCCTGAAAAGCTGTCGAGCTTGGCAGGATCAAAACTGTAGGCGGTCAAAACGTTTGGCACAAAACCCAGTTTTTCCTCGCAAACCTGAAAGTATTGTTCCTGATGTTCACTCAAGTTTTGATCCGGAAGATCCAACGCAACCACATCGGACGGACTTTTTCTGCTGGATTCACTCACCTGTCGCTCCTATGGTTTTAGTCGGCGGTGACAGAGATGCGGGTTAGCAGTTGGCTCTGTTGAAATTGAAGCCTAAGGTGCGAGGTCTCAACGCACCGCCATTGCCTTATGGGGAGGTCATATGCCGGACGACAAGAAGCTCAAAGCTTTTCTTTCTTCAATCACACGGAAACTGGGCGGAAACGCCAGCGGGTTGCTCAAAGCCTTCACGACGCGCCTCTACGAAGACGCCCATCTTGAAGACTTGAAAGAGTTCAATGCCGGCGCCCTGGCCGACAGCGCGAAGGAGGCACTGGAGTTTTTCAGGGCCCACCGCCCGGGCCGGGCCGGTGTGCGCATCACAAATCCGGACATCTCAGGACTGCACGACATCACGGTCATTCAAATCAGCAATGACGACATGCCCTTCCTGCTGGATTCGGTTCTTGGGGCGCTGAATGACCATGGCGTCGACATCCGGTTGGTGCTGCACCCCATCATCGCCACCCGCAAGGACCGCGGCGGCGGCATTCTGGAAATTCTGCCCCACGGCACCAGCCGAGATCTGCCCGGCGTGGTGCGCGAAAGCATGATCCAGATCTATGTGGACCGGGTTGCACCGGCAGCGGTGCGCAAGGAGCTGCAATCGGCCCTCAATCTGGTTTTGGATGAAGTACGTTTTGTGGTGACTGACTGGAAACCCATGCAGGCCGCCTTGCGCGCCCTCATTCAAGACTATCAGAACATGCCGCCCCCCATCGCGGTGGACGAGCTTGCCGAAGCCCTGGAGTTCATGCAGTGGCTCTTGGATGATCACTTCACCTTGATGGGTGTGCGCACGTTCGACTTCACCGGCAATGTGGCCAAAGGCGATCTGAAACCGAGAGCCCGTGATGGCCTCGGCATCTTGCGCGACCCCAAGGCGCAGGTCCTCAGGCGCGGCGCCGACCTGGTGTCCTACACCCCTGAGCTGGTTGAGTTCATGGGTACCGCCGCCCCGCTGATCATCACGAAGGCCAACGTACGCTCAAACGTGCACCGCCGGGTGCATATGGACTATATCGGCATCAAGCGTTTCAACGATGATGGCCGCTTGATCGGCGAACTCCGCGTGGTTGGGCTGTTCACCTCCACCGCCTACACCCGCAGCCCGCGCTTCATTCCGATTTTGCGGCGCCGGGTCAATCAGGTCCTCAAGAGATCGCGGTTTAATCCCGACAGCCATTCCGGCAAAGCCCTGATCAACGTGCTGGAAACCTACCCGCGCGACGAGCTTTTCCAGATCGACCCGGACCTTTTGGGCGAGATCGCCGACGGCATCATGCAGCTTGATGAGCGCCCGCGCCCGCGGCTGTTCATCCGCGTCGACAAGTTTGACCGGTTTGCCTCCGTATTGGCCTTCTTCCCGCGCGACCGCTACACCTCCGATGTGCGCGCCACTGTGGGCGCCATGCTGTCTGAGGCCTATGAGGGCGTGGTCTCCGCGTTCTACCCCTCGTTCCCGGAAGGCTCGCTGGTCCGGGTGCATTACATCATCGGGCATCGGGCCGGCAAAATGCCCCGCCCCACCACCGAAAGCCTCGAAGCGCGCATGGTGCAGCTCATCCGCACCTGGGAAGACCGCCTGGAAGACGCCATTGCCGAAGCAGTGGACCCGGCCGAGGCCGCCAAGCTGCAGAAGAACTATCTGGAAGCTTTCTCAGTGTCCTACCAGGCGGCGTATGAGCCCGAGCAGGCCATCACCGACATCAGCCGGATCAAAACCCTCGATGACGGCAGCGACATTGCCCTGGTGCTGTACCGGCCCAAGAATGTGGACGGTGACAGGGTCAACCTGAAGCTCTATCACATTGGCGACCCGATCCGCCTCAGCGACCGGCTGCCCATTCTGGAACAGCTGGGCCTGAAGGCCATTGATGAACGCACCTTCACCATCAGGACGGACGGCGCCTCTTACGTGTTGCATGATATTGCCCTGCAAACCGCAGACGGCAGCAAGCTCGATCTGGAGGGCCGCGGTGCCCTCGTTGAGGATGCCTTCCAGGCCGTGTGGACCGGCCGGGCCGAAAATGACGGCTACAACAATCTGGTTCTGAAGGCCGGCCTCACCTGGCGCGAGACGGCATTGCTGCGCACCCTCGGGCGCTATCTGCGCCAGGCCGGCATTCCCTACAGCGACCACTATTTGTGGCAGGCCCTGATCCGCCACATCCACATTGCCGGCGACCTCTGGTCCATGTTCGAGGCCCGCTTTGCCACGAACGGCGCGGCGGACAAGGCCCGTGCGGCGGCCGAGCGCAAGTTTGCAAAGCGCATTGAGACCGCATTGGCCGAAGTGCCCAGCCTGGATGATGACCGGATCCTGCGCCGCTTCATGAACCTCATCCAATCGTCCCTGCGCACGAACTTCTATCAGACCGATGCCAAGGGCAACATGCGCCCCACCATCGCCATCAAGATCAACTCAAGCCTGATCGACGAGCTGCCCGAGCCCCGGCCCTACCGGGAGATCTTCGTCTATGCGCCGGACGTGGAGGGCATCCATTTGCGCGGCGGACCGATCGCCCGCGGCGGCCTCAGATGGTCGGACCGGCCGGAAGATTTCCGCACCGAGGTTTTGGGCCTGGCCAAGGCCCAGCAAGTGAAGAACGCCGTGATCGTGCCTGTCGGCGCCAAGGGCGGGTTTGTGCCCAAGAAGCTGACCAGCGACATGTCGCGTGAAGAGTTCCTGGCCGAAGGGGTGCGCTGCTACAAGCTGTTCATCACCTCCCTGGTGCAGATCACCGACAACCTGAAGGGGGTCAAAGTGATCCCGCCCAAGGGCGTGGTGCGCCAGGACGGCGATGATCCTTATCTGGTGGTGGCCGCCGACAAGGGCACGGCGACCTTCTCCGACATCGCCAACGGCATTTCGGAAGATCACGACTTCTGGCTCGGCGATGCCTTCGCTTCGGGCGGCTCCGCCGGCTATGACCACAAGAAGATGGGCATCACGGCGCGCGGTGGCTGGGAAGCGGTGAAGCGCAACTTCCGTGAGATGGATATCGACATCCAAAGCCAGCCGTTCACGGCGATCGGCTGCGGCGACATGTCGGGCGATGTGTTCGGCAACGGCATGCTGCTCTCCAAGGCCACCAAGCTGATTGCGGCCTTCGATCACAGAGACATCTTCATCGACCCTAATCCCGATCCGGCCAAGAGTTGGACGGAACGCAACCGCATGTTCAAGCTGGCCCGCTCCAGCTGGCAGGACTACAACACCAAGCTGATGTCGAAGGGCGGCGGGATCTTCCCAAGATCGCTCAAGACCATCCCCCTCTCGCCGGAAATGAAGGCGATGACCGGGCTCACGGTGAAATCCTGCACCCCCAACGAGCTGATCAAGGCTCTGCTCAAATCTGAATGCGACTTGTTATGGTTCGGCGGCATCGGCACCTATGTGCGCGCCACCCACGAGACGGACGCGGATGTGGGCGACCGCACCAACGATCCTCTGCGCATCACGGCACCGGAAGTGGGCGCCAAGGTTGTGGGCGAAGGCGCCAACCTCGGCTTCACCCAGCTGGCCCGCATCGAGTTCGACATGCATGACGGCCGGATCAATTCCGACGCCATCGACAATTCGGCCGGCGTCAACTCTTCGGACGTTGAGGTCAACATCAAGATTGCCCTGGGGGCTGCCGAACAGGCCGGCAAGCTGAGCCGCCGTTCGCGCAACCAGCTCTTGGAAAAGATGACCGACGAGGTTGCCGAGCTCGTGCTGCGCAACAACTATCTGCAGACCCTGGCGATCACCATGGCGCTGCACGGGGGCGAGGAGGAGTTCGGCTTCCTGGTGCGCATGATGCAGGCGCTGGAGGCCAACGGCGAACTTGACCGGGAGGTGGAAGATCTGCCGGACAATGTGGACCTGGCCGAACGCCAGGCGGCGGGCAAGCTTCTGACCCGCCCGGAAATCGCCGTGCTCATGGCTTACGCAAAACTGGTTCTGTTCGATCAGCTTCAGGCCAGCGGCATTGCGTCGGAACCCTATTTTGCCCGCGAGCTGTCGGAATACTTCCCCGAACAGATGCGCAAGAAGTATGCAAAAGAGGTCACAGGCCATCGCCTGGGCGCCGAGATCATCTGCACGGTTCTGGCCAACGACATGATCAACATGGCCGGCCCGGCCTACGTCAACCGGCTGCTGGAAGAAACCGGCGCAGGCGTTGCCGATCTGGCGCGTGCCTTCGTGGCGGCCAACGATGTGTTGGGCCTTACCGAAATCAGGGCCGAGATCGACGCGCTGGACAACAAGATAAGCTCCAAGACGCAAATCAAGCTGTACAACGAGCTGCAGACGGCCTTGCGCCGCCAGATGGTCTGGTTCGCCCGCAACGGCGACTGGAGCAAGGGTATTCAGCCCGTGGTGGCCCATTACGGCAAGGCCCTGGCCGGTCTTGCGCCCATGTTCTCCAGCGTGCTGCCCGAGCGCCAACGCGAGCGGGTGACAAAGTTCTCCGGTTCGCTAAAGGCGCAAAAGGTGCCGGCCGGCCTGGCGGCCAAAATCTCCGACTTGCGCTTCTTGTCGCGCAGCTCCGATGTGGTGCTGGTGGCAAGCCGCACGGGCAAGCCGCTGAAAGATGTGGGCAAGGCCAGCTTCGCCATGGCCCACGAGCTTGGCATCGACCAGATCGTGGCCCGCACCATGCAGATTTCGGCGCGCGATCACTATGAGCGGATCGCCATCAACCGGGCCGTAGACACGGTGTTCCTGGCCTTGCGCTCCATCGTGATGCAAACCTTCTCGGCCCGCAGCAAGGGGCCGGCCATGGAGAATTGGATCAACGCCAATTCGGACGCCCTGAACCAGGCCCGCAACACGGTGCACGATATGGTGTCGGGCTCTGAATTCACCCTGGCCCGGCTGACCCTGGCGGCCAGCGCCTTAGGCGAATTGGCGGCAGATTGATCAGCGCAGCACCACGGCGGTACCGGCCGCGGTGACCATCAGCATGGAGCTTTTGTCGCCGACGGTCTCGTAGTCGATGTCCACACCGATCACCGCATTGGCTCCAAGGGCCGCGGCTTCTTCGGACATCTCTTCAATGGCGATGCTGCGCGCATTGTTGAGCTCTTTTTCATAAGAGCCCGAACGTCCGCCCACAATATCGCGGATGGAGGCGAAGAGATCGCGAAAGATGTTGGCGCCCATCACCGCCTCGCCGGCCACAATGCCGCGATATTCAGCAACGGTTCGCCCTTCGACCGTGTTGGTGGTGGTAACTAACATTGGCGCGCTCCTTGAAGATTTAGAGTTTAGTGCCGGAAATGCCGCATGCCGGTGAACACCATCGCCAGACCGGCGTCATCTGCAGCTGCGATCACGTCTTCATCGCGCATGGACCCGCCCGGCTGAATAACCGCCGTGGCGCCGGCTTCGGCGGCCTGCAACAGGCCATCGGCAAACGGGAAGAACGCATCGGACGCCACAACCGAGCCCTTGGCACGGGGCGTGTCCAGGCCGGCAGCCTCAGCCGCATCGCCGGACTTGCGGGCCGCGATGCGGGCTGAATCCACCCGGCTCATTTGCCCCGCGCCAATGCCCACGGTGGCGCCGTCCTTGGCATAGATGATGGCATTGGATTTCACATGCTTTGCCACCTTGAAGGCGAACAGAAGATCGGCCAGTTCCTGCCCGCTCGGTGCCCGTTTGGTCACGGTCTTCAAGTCGTCCAGGCCCACATGGCCGGCATCGCGCGACTGGACAAGCATTCCGCCGGAGACCGACTTGAAGGCAAGGCCCTGATGGGTTGGGTCGGGCATGGCGTCGGTTAGGAGCAGGCGCAGATTCTTCTTCGCCTCAATGATCGCTTGCGCCGCCTCGTCTGCCCCAGGCGCGATGATCACTTCGGTGAACACTTCCACAATGGCCGCGGCGGCTACCGCATCCAGAACCTGGTTCACCGCCACAATGCCGCCAAACGCGCTCACCGGGTCGCAGCGCAGCGCCTTTTCATAGGCCTGCAACACGGTTTCGCCTACGGCCACACCACACGGGTTTGCATGCTTGATGATGGCGACAGCGGGCTGATCGGCGGCGAACTCCGCCACGCACTCAAACGCTGCATCGGTGTCGTTGATGTTGTTGTAGGAGAGCTCCTTGCCCTGAACCTGCCGGGCGGTGGCCACACCGGGACGCGCATTGCCGTCCTGGTAGAACGCGGCCTGTTGATGCGGGTTCTCGCCATAGCGCAAGGACTGCACGAGGCGGCCACCGAAGCTGCGGAAATCCGGCGCAGCCGTGCCCAGCTCCGCGGCAAACCAGTTGGAGATGGCCGCATCATAGGCGCTCGTGCGGGCGTAGGCCTTTGCCGCCAGGTGTTGCCGGGTCTCAAAAGTCGTGGCGCCGTTGTTGCCGGCAATCTCTTCGAGCACGCGGTCATAATCCTCAGGCTCGATCACCACCGTCACCGCAGCATGGTTCTTGGCGGCGGAGCGGATCATGGCCGGGCCGCCAATATCGATGTTTTCAATCGCCTCGTCATAGGCGGCACCGCGTGCCACGGTTTGCTCGAACGGATAGAGGTTGACCACCACCAGATCGATGTTGCCGATGCCATGCTCCTGTTGCACCGCCTCATGCTCGGCATTGCCGCGCACGGACAGGATGCCGCCATGCACCACCGGATGGAGGGTTTTCACCCGGCCGTCCATCATTTCCGGAAAGCCGGTGAGATCGGAGATGTCGCGCACCGCGATGCTGGCCTCTGCAATGGCCCGCGCTGTGCCGCCGGTGGACACCAGCTCAATGCCGGCTTCGGCGAGCGCGGTGGCAAATTCAATAAGGCCTGATTTGTCGGATACCGAGATCAGGGCCCGCTTTATGGGAGAATGTGACGTGTTCATAGGGCCGAATTAGCATGCAGGCTCCGGTGTTTGAACCACCGGAGCCAAGTCATGCACGGCCAAAGTGCCGCAAAGCGCCTTATTACTGGGACTGGTCGTCGCCGCCGCGGCGGTCATCGTCGCCATAGCGGCGGTGATGTTTGCGGTGCTTGCCATATTTGCGGTCTGCGCGGCTGATCGCACCATCGCCATTCCGGTCGCGGCGCTCAACGATCATCGACATCGGGTCGGTGTACTCATCCAGAGTCAACGTGGCGTCTCCGTCCACATCAAAACTCTGGAATGCGCGCACCATGCGCCTTTGGAAGGCTTCAAGCCACAGGCCTTCAAATTCCTTCAAGGACAGCTTGCCGTCGCCATTGGCGTCATACTTGCCATGGCGGTCGGTGCGGTTTTTGTTCACTTCGTCCTGGGTCACCTTACCGTCCTGATTGGCATCGTAACGGTTCATGAACCAGCGGCCCATGCCGCGATGATGTTTCGGTCCGCCGTGGTGGTAGCCGCCGCCACCGCCCCAGCCGCCACCGCGGTGATCAGCGTTTGCAGGCACGGTTAATGTGGCCATAGCCAGGGCTCCGGCCCCGACTGCGGCAACTGTGAGCAGTCTGGTGTTAAGTGTCATGATCTGCCTCATTAAGGTTGCAAGGGATGTACGTGTAGGACGGACCCATAGCGAAGGGTCCGTCGCCAAAATCGCGAACATCTTGCAGATATAGGTGCTGCGGGCTCCCGATCAATCGCAGCTTATAGGGGAAGCTGTGGCGCATCCCCTTGATCAGGAAGACTTTTCACCTGTTTTTGAAGTTTTTTGAAGGCCCAGATCACTTTATGATCCTCAGCGGCATAGCCGGACAGCACGATTTGCAGGGTGCGCTGCGGCGTGGGCCGGTCCACCAGATAGACGCTGTCCTCAAGCGACAGCCGCGCGCCCTTGGCGCTGAACCGCCAGCCTGAACGGTCGGGCAGCAACAGCATGGCCGAGTTCTGGTCTTGCGACAGGGTGGCTTTGACGGAAGGGTGCAGATGAAAGCGGATGGCATAGCTCTGATTGCCGGATTTTTGCGCCCCGTCGGCAACCGGCACGAAATTGTCTTCGACTCTGAGGTTGTTGCCGTCCGGGCTGAGCCAAAGCGCGCGCTCGTGCAGCAGCCCGTTGCTGCGCGCATAGCCGTCATGGCTTGCTGCCAGCAAGGTTCCGCCTTCATGCCGCTCCACCCGGCAATTGACCTCCCGCACGCCCCAATGCACAGGCCCGCCCAAAAGCCGGCGCACAAGGCCGTTTTCCAAGAAACGAGTTGACGCGCGGTCTCCAATGCTGGCGGTTGAGTGCGCCGCGGTTGCCCGCACCAGCTTTGCCCAATCGCGCATATGGGCCGGCGGATCGCCGCAGTTCACCACAATCCGCTGCAAACCCTCCGACAATTCAAAGGCCAAGGCGCTGGCATGCACCTGCCCGGCGTAAGGCGGCGCGGGCGGCACGCCGCAATCCACAATGACCGAAGTGCGCCTGTGGTTCAGGCGGCCATAGCCGGAATAGGCGGCGAACGCCACCGGCTTGCCGCCGATCTCATCATGATTGAGTATGGCGCGTATGGCCCCGCGCATGGCCCGGCC
>CAJHYS010000409.1_pt1 | contig 18107 bp, 16 predicted proteins | sample 9198801 | NCBI WGS metagenome assembly CAJHYS01 (sample SAMEA7708368, study PRJEB35096) | sediment metagenome | biome: marine neritic benthic zone biome [ENVO:01000025]; feature: sediment [ENVO:00002007]; material: shallow marine sediment [ENVO:03000034] sea grass bed [ENVO_01000059] ...
AGTGCATTGACGAGGTCGAAGCCATGCTCGGCAAACCTGCGGTGAGCTCGAACCAGGCAAGCGTCTGGCTGAGTTTGCGACGGGCCGGAATTGACGATGCCATACCCGGCTTCGGCAAACTGCTGACGCTCGGAGCCCCCGATTAATGGCATCGATCTCCATTGGTGACATTGAGACCGCCAGAGAAACCATTTCCGGCCGGGTAAGTCTAACCCCTGTTGAACCCTCCAAAGCGCTAAGCGAGCGCGCAAGGGTGCCCGTTGCCTTGAAGCTGGAACATCAGCAGATCACCGGGTCCTTCAAGCTGCGTGGCGCCACTAACGCCGTGCTCAGCCTGAAGGAGGCTCAGAAGGCGGCAGGCGTGGTGGGTGTGTCCACGGGCAATCATGGCCGGGGTCTCGCCTATGCCGCCCGGCAGGCAGGCGTGAGATGCATCATCTGCATGTCCGAACTGGTGCCGCATAACAAGGTGGACGGGATCAAGGCCCAGGGCGCAGAGGTGCGGATTATCGGCCGCTCGCAGGACGAGGCTCAAGAGGAGGTGGATCGGTTGGTTTCCGAGGAGGGCATGACGATGTTGCCCCCTTTCGATCACCCCCACATCATCGCCGGGCAGGGCACTTTGGGATTGGAGATTTTGGAGCAGGTGCCCGATGCCGATACCGTGCTGGTGCCTCTCTCAGGCGGCGGACTGATTTCCGGACTGGCCGCCGCGGCGAAGGCCCGGAAGCCGGATATCAAAATCATCGGCGTCAGCATGGAGCGCGGCGCGGCCATGCACGAGTGCTTGAAGGCCGGAAAGCCCGTTCATGTGGAGGAGATGAAGACCCTTGCCGATTCCCTTGGGGGCGGCATCGGCTTGGACAATCAATTCACATTTGCCATGACCCGGGACCTGGTGGACGAGACGGTGACCGTGTCTGAGGCCCAGATTGCCGGGGCCATTCGCCATGGCTATTGGGAAGAGCGCCAGATCATTGAGGGTTCAGGCTCGGTCACCATCGCCGCGGTGCTGGCCGGCAAGGTGAGGGCGGCGGGCCCGATTGTGTGCCTGCTGTCGGGCGCCAACATCGATCTTAAGCTGCATCACCGGATCATCTCCGGCGAGGATGTGGATGTAACCCAGGAAGAAGGCTGAGCCATGGAACGCTGTGATCTGATCATAAACAATGCGCTCATTGTCGACGGCACGGGCGCAGAAGGGGCAATCGGTGGTGTCGCGATAAACGGCGGCAAGATTGCAGCTGTGGGCGAGTTGGAAGGCTGGGCGGCTGAAGAAACCGTTGATGCGGCTGGCTTGGTGCTGGCGCCGGGCTTCATCGACGTTCACACCCATGACGACATGGCGGCGCTGAAGACCCCTGACATGACCTTCAAGATCTCTCAAGGGGTGACCACGGTTGTCGCCGGCAATTGCGGCATCAGCGTTGCGCCATTTGCGACCGAGGGCAATTTCCCGCCGCCTTTCCCGCTACTTGGCTCAGAACCTGAGTTTCGTTTTCCTACCGTGCAAGCGTATCGGGAGGCGTTGCAAAAGAGCCGTCCGGCGGTGAACCTGGCCTTGCTCGCCGGCCACAGCTCCTTGCGGGTCATAGCCATGAAGGACAATCTGGATCGCGCGGCGAGCGATGTTGAAATTGAGCGCATGCAGGAGGTGCTGCGCGCGGCGCTGAACGAAGGCTGCATCGGCTTCAGCACAGGGCTTGGCTATCCGCCCGCCATGCGGGCGCCGGAATCTGAGGTGACCGCGCTGGCCACGGTTTTGAAGGAACATCCGAGCGCGGTTTACGCCACCCACATGCGCGATGAGGGCGATCATGTGGTCGCGGCGGTTGAGGAAACTTTGCGCACCGGGCGCGCAGCCGGCGTGCCGGTGGTGATTTCCCATCACAAGTGTGCCGGGCGCTCCAACTATGGGCGCAGCGGCGAAACCCTGAAGTTGATTGACGAGGCAAGGGCAGGGCAGGCGGCGGGCCTGGACGTCTATCCTTATGTCGCCAGTTCCACGGTGTTGTTGCCGGAATTCGTGCGCGAATCCGATGATGTGCTGATCACCTTCTCCGACCCCCATCCTGAGCATAATGGCCGGCGCCTTGAGGAGGTCATGGCCGAATGGGAATGCGACTTGGAAGAGGCCGCAGAACGGCTTTATCCGGCCGGCGCCATCTATTTTCAGATGCATGAAGAGGATCTCAAGCGCATTCTTGCCTATCCGCCCAGCATGGTGGGCTCCGATGGGCTGCCCGGCCAGCCGCGCCCCCATCCGCGGTTGTGGGGCACCTTTCCCCGGGTGCTGGGACGCTATGTGCGCAAAATGAAGCTGCTCAGTCTGGCCGCAGCGATCCACAAGATGACAGGCCTTTCAGCCCGGACATTTGGCCTGAAAGACCGTGGTCTTGTCCGCGAAGGCTATGCCGCCGACCTGGTCCTGTTCGACCCTGAGACGATTGAGGATGCCGCCACATTCGAGGCGCCTGAACAGCCGTCCCATGGCATCTCGAAGGTCTATGTGGCCGGAAGCCTTGCCTGGCAGAACAACGCCGCCGCAGGTCCTAGACGCGGTGCGTTCCTGACCCACTGACGGCCTTAAGGCCGAAACATAAAACCTCAAAATCAACTTGATAGTGGCAATAGCCACATCGCGAAGCCCCAGATTGACGTATCGTAAGGGGGAATCAGGGCGCAGCGGGCATTCGCACAATCTGCAGCTCTGGACAGACGACCTGGAGGATGGCGCCCCGTGTATGCACCGGCGACAAATTTGCTGACACCCGACAACTTGGTTTTTCTTGCTGCCGCAATTCAGGCCGGCGCGTTGTTGTTCAGAGGGCAGATAAAAATCCGCGTACTGCTCCTGATCGGCTCAATGGTCTATTTGCTCTACTACATGACCGTGGCGAAAGAACCGCTCTGGGAAGCCATAATCGCCACAACGGCCATGTCGGTGGCGAACATCTTCGGTCTGGGCGCGCTGCTGCTCGGCAACACGGTGCGGCTTATCCCGGCCAGTCAGATCCCGCTCTACTCCATGTTCGGCAGCGTTGCACCGGGTGAGTTCCGCGCTCTGATGCGCCATGGCCAAATTCGCAGGCTGAGCGAAAACGAGGTCTTGACCTCAATTGGCGAGGTTCCTGACAGCCTCTATTTTGTGATCGAAGGAGATCTGGAAATCCAGCAGGGTCTGGGACGGTTCAGCAGCCCCGGCCGGCATTTTATCGGCGAGGTGTCGCTCATGCTCGGCACACCTGCATCAGCCACGGTCACCCTGAAGAAAGGTGCCCGGATAGTGGAGTGGCGGCGTGAGAGATTGATCCGAGCCATGGGCAGGCACCCGAAGCTTAAGATTGCTGTGGAATCGCTTTTGGGCCGCGATATGGCGCGAAAGGTTGCGGTGGGTGCCGGCCGCATTGATGCGAAGTATGTGAACTACGACCCTACGGTCGCCTGCCTCTTCTAACGCAGGCTCCGACAGACCCTATGCGCCGAACTGGATCCTCATGCCCGTGAAATAGGGGTGCAGCAGCATCAAGATCACCACCAGAACGGCGGAAATCGCCGTCAGAATGAGGTCGCGCGTGAAGGGGACCGCATCCGGTTTCACCCAGGCCCCGTCACGCCGGTTTATCAGCACGATTTCAATCAAAGCCCAAAGCCCAAAGCCGCCGAACAGCACTAGCGAGCGGTTGTCGCCGTTGGCCAGCAGGTGCGCGCCGGCCCAGACGATCACACCTGTAAGCTGGGGGTGGCGAAGGAAGCGTTTAACATTGTTGGGAGCGCGCGCGGCGCCGAACAGAAATATCGATATCCACATCAGAACAATCATCAACGGACTGTTCCAGAGGGGAGGGTCGTAGACGTGTATGCTGTCGGTGCTGCGCCAGCCCACGACGATCAGGGCGATCGCCGCAACCATGACCAGGGAGAACAGACCCTTGTACTTGTTCTCGTCCAGTTTTTCGATCAGGGCGTCGCGAAAACCCAATCTTAAGGTCGTCGACAGGTGCGCAGCCGCCCATAACACTACCCCTAGTGCCAGATAGATCATTTGGTGTTCCCCTGCGCCCTCGCAATCTTACACTAACTGCCGCGCGTTTATCTTATCATATCCAGCGCTTGGGGGAAGCGAAACGAAGGTGCCCAGCCCAAGGGGGCTGAGCACCTGAGCGTGATGGGTGGCTCAGATTAGAGCATGGGCGCGATGGCCACGTTGCAGTGCACGCAATGGCAGGTCTTGAGCGCAAAGGCCCGTTCGCTTTGACTTGCCGTGCCATCCTGAAGGAAGGCCTTCAGATTCTGTGCGAGTTGACGATGGTTGGCGATGCAAACGTCCGCCTGCGTCGCGTCCGCGCGGCTCGTGCCGGCCGTTGCCATGCCTGAAAACGCAGCAACTGCTGCCATTGCGTTGGCACTTGTACCGAGAAAGTCCCGGCGGTTGAGCGTGTAGGTGGTCATGTCACCTGTCTCCTTGTTTCCGTTGGGATCCGTGTTGATTGGGGTTTTCTCGGATTTTCGTGCAGAAGCCGGGGCTTCTGAAAATCGTCGATCGACGGATGGACACCGCCGTGCATGCGTGCTGAGATCACGCGGGTGCGGAGCTTCTCATTTCTTGTCAGGTGGACTGCAAAAAATGCCGAACATCAAGATCGTAACCGAAGCCCAGCTCCGATCTCATGTAGGGCTGGACTTAGACACCGTCAAGTGCGTGGAAGATGCCTTCGCCGCATTGGCAGGGGGGGAGGTGGTCATGCCGCCTATCCTTTCCATGGACATCGCGCCCTTTCACGGCGAGGTTGACGTCAAGACCGCCTACGTTCCTGGGGTCGACAGTTTTGCCATCAAAATGTCCACCGGCTTCTTCGACAATCCCAAGGTCGGTTTGCCCAGTCTGGGCGGCCTTATGGTCCTGTTCAGTGCCAAGACGGGGGTTCTGGAGGCTCTCCTGCTGGACAATGGCTACCTGACGGACATCCGCACCGCCGCAGCCGGCGCGGTTACGGCAAAACATCTCGCCCGTGAAGATGCAAGCAACGTGACGATCATTGGCGGCGGGCTGCAGGCGCGTCTCCAACTGGAGGCCCTGTGTCTGGTGCGTCCGGTTGGGCGTGCGCAAATCTGGGCCCGCAATGGCGAACAGGCCGCGGCGACCGCACACGAGTTAAGCGATAAGCTCGCGATAGAAGTGACCGCATCGCAGGATGCAAAGAGCGCTGTGGGGCAGGCGGATATTGTGGTGACCACAACCCCGGCAACCTCTCCGTTGGTCATGGCCGACTGGCTGCAGTCCGGCCAACTGCTGATCGCAATGGGATCGGACGCCAGTCATAAAATTGAGGTGGAACCTGCCGCCCTCGCCAAGGCCGACCTGTTCGTTTGCGACCGGCAGTCCCAGTGTGAAAGTCTTGGAGAGCTGCATCACGCGATCGACGCGGGGTTGATCGATGCTGAAGCCGAACATCCGGAGATTGGCCAGATTATCGCTGGAACCAAGAAAGCCAGAACAGCGGAAAGCCAATTGATCATCTGTGATCTCACGGGCACAGGTGTGCAGGATACGGCCATCGCCACATTGGCCTATGGAAGATGCAGGAGCGCAGGGGCAGGGCAGGATTTCGAAAGCTAGGTGTGAACGGCCGATGAACGGCGAGATCAGAGTTGGTTCAGTCCACTCACTGTATTGTCATCAGCATAACAACACGAGCAACCACAAACTTCGTCGGAGAAGGCGTCCTCCCCAGCATTGCCCAAGCTTCGTATCTTAAAGCCTCCGACACCAAAGCCCACCATTCCTCCCGCTGGTGGGCTTTCTTTTTGTCTGCTCCCAGCCGATGAACCGAAGATGAACATCAGCCTCAGACTTGGTTCAGGGCCTTTGGCTTATGTTCACGCTTACCAACACACGAGCACAATGACTGGATGAAAAGACGGCTCCTCCCTCAAAACCAACCGTCTTCCCGTCACAAACCCGCCGGCCTCTCCCACCGGCGGGTTTTTCTTTGCAGCCAGCGACAGATGCGCGGCGCTCTGCTAAGGTGAGACGGTCGAGAAGGGAGATCACCGATGACCAGAATTCTCGCAACCCTCGCCGTCATGCTCACAATGGCCTTCGGAACCGCAGCTCACGCGGTGGACGGCAGAGGGCTAACGGACGGGTCGGTCTACGATCACAAAGGCGTTTCACCCTACGAGCCCCGTGTCCGGCAGCCGCGTGCACGCGTGAAACCGGCGCCGGAGGGAGACCATAAGTACATTCAGCGCTGCTACTGGTCGGTCAAGACAACCGACGGCTGGTGGCCCACCGGGGCGACCCAGACTTGCGTTCACGAGCGCATCGACTGAACCAAAACTCGTGCGGCCTGCCGTCTGAAAAGAAAGAAGGTTCCGGATGAAATTTCCGGAACCTTCTCTCGGTGGGTCAGCGACCGTCTAACATCGCACAGCAACGCATGGTTCAAACCAGACGCATGCGACCAGGCGGGTTGAGGGGCTAGGGGCATGTCGCATGCGCGTGTACTTCACGCAGTCTGTGTGATGGGGGAGAATTGGCCGCCCCCAATCTCCACCAATGGGGATCAATACAAACGCAACAACACTTGCTTGAATGCCAACGAGCCGGTTGCATTCAGGTGAAACCTGACACGCAACCAAGTCCAATGACTGGCGATCCCCTACCGGTTTTGATGAGTTAGTTTGCCCTCAAAGTGACATTACGTCAACTGGGGGTGCCAATTTTCTCGCATTAAGGGTACCAGATGGCCAAATCCACCAAATGAAACGGCCTCGCCGTCTCATGGGATCGCGCGAGGCCGTATGGCATTTCGCCTTGCCCAGCCTAGCCGGGCTGATTTAATTGCATACCATGCGCACCGCCAATGATCGGTTGTCATGCAGCAAACGCCGAGCATGCAAAGCATAGTTGTTGAATTGTCTGAAAACGCCGCCGCCGGAGACTGCTAGTGGTTGTCAGCTTCCGAGGACGGCCAAGGACAAGTAGGTGGTATCATTTTCCGAGACCTCCCTTCCTTTGGATTGGCGAAATGATGCCGCGTTGCCGAGTCACGCGCAAGCTACCAAATGCGGTATGGATTAGGCGGATCGTCATCTCACTGTCGCAACGCGGCAATATTTCAGACGGTCAGATTTGTCGCTGCCCGAGGGGGCAGAGAGGCATGAAAACAAGCAAGCGAGGAGGTGAAAACCATGTCTGATCGAACCGACAACCGCGACCTGACTTTTGACGAGTTTGACGAACTTCGCAATCCCGGGCCGGCTATTACCGGCTTTGATGAAATGGTGGACAGAGCAATGAGCCGCCGCGGCCTGCTAGGCGGCGCGATCGCATTCGGCGCTACGGCATTTGTCACAGGATCAGGCTCTTACCTGGCGGGCCGTGCTGAGGCCGCCGCACGCATCGCTTTTGAGGCGGTGCCGGCAAACACGCTGGACACCGTAACCGTGCCCACGGGCTATAGCTGGCACATAGTTGCCAGGTGGGGCGACGCGCTTTGGTCCCACGGTGCTGCATTTGACCAGGAGACCCGCGGCACGGGCATCAGCCAGGAAAAGGCATTTGGCGACAACAATGATGGCATGGCGCTGTTCACGACGGGAAACCGGCATGTGCTTGCGGTTAACAATGAATATGTGAACCGCTCGATCATCTATGGAAACCGCGCAAAAGGAGTGCCGGAAAACGCCGATGACGTGCGCAAGGGCAAAGCTGCGCATGGGGTAAGCGTGATGGAGTTGCGCCAGAGCGGTGGGCGATGGGCCGTGGTCAAAGACTCCCCATACAACCGCAAGATCACGGCAGACACCCCAATCGTGTTGAGCGGGCCTGCGACGGGCCACGACCTCATGAAGACCGACGCCGATCCGGCCGGCAACACCGCCCTTGGCACATACAATAACTGCGGCAATGGGCGCACCCCGTGGGGCACCTATCTTGCGTGTGAGGAGAACTTCAACGCCTACTACGGCACCGCTGACGAGACCTATCAACCTACTGAAGCCATGCGGCGATACGGCATCGGGCCCAAAGATTGGGGCTATGCTTGGCCGACCCAAGATGAGCGCTTTGACATCGCAAAGCATCCCAACGAGTGCAATCGGGCAGGGTATGTGGTGGAGATCGATCCCTTGGACCCGACCTCCACGCCAAGGAAGCTGACCGCCCTCGGCCGCTTCAAACATGAGAACGCCGAGGTGGTGGTGGCCAATAGCGGTCATGTGGTGGTTTACATGGGCGATGATGAGCGTGGTGAGTTCATCTACCGCTTCGTGAGTGATGGGCGCTATGCGGTTGGCGGCGACAATTCCAGCCTGCTGGAAAACGGCAAACTCTATGTGGCCAAGTTCAATGACGATTTCAGCGGGGAGTGGAGGGAACTGAACCCCGCCACAACCGGAATGGGCTCGCAGGCGGAGATCTGTATTCACACGCGCCAGGCTGCATCCGCGGTGAAGGCCACAACCATGGACCGGCCCGAATGGGTGGCGGCAAACCCCAACAAGGCGGAAGTCTACTGCTGCCTGACGAGCAACAAGAATAGGGGCAAGAAACCCAACAGAGGAGGCGATGAAACCCCTGTCGGTGGCCCCAACCCCAGAGAAGGCAACAAGTATGGCCAGATCGTAAGATGGCGGCCACAGCATGGAGATCATACCTCCAATGCCTTCACGTGGGATCTGTTCGTGCTGGCCGGGAACCCGACCGTGCATCAGGACGACAGGAAGGGCTCGGCAAACGTCACCGCGGAGAACATGTTCAACTCTCCCGATGGTCTGGCGTTCGACAGCACCGGTCTGATGTGGATCCAAACCGACGGGAAATACTCCAATGAAGGAGACTTTGCCGGCATGGGCAACAACCAGATGCTGCTGGCTGATCCCGACAGCGGCGAAATCAAGCGCTTCCTGGTGGGGCCGAAGGAGTGCGAAGTGACCGGTATCACCTGGAGCCCGGACAAACGCACCGTGTTTGTCGGCATTCAGCACCCTGGTGAAAAAGGCAACAGCCATTTTCCTGATGGAGGCGCCACGGTGCCGCGCTCATGTGTCATCGCCATTACCCGCGATGATGGAGGTCTTATGGGTTAACCCTGAATTGGGCCACAGCTCTGAAGGGCTGCATGGCCTCTGTCAGCATGACCCCCGTGCGTGTGGCAACAGATTTGCATGGAAACGAGAAACGGACACGTCCGGAAATTTGCCACATCAGGTGAGGGCTCTCGCATGCAAGGTCCAAAAAAAAGGTCCCAAATTCCATTAGACCCGGATTTGCACCCCAATGCCCTCGACTCCGACGCCACATCTCCTCTAAGCTATCATCTTTGGGAGCGCCCGGACGCTAGGTTTCAACCGCGCCGCATCCTGTTGCGGATGCCTGATCGAAACAAGGTAACCGGGCCGAGCCGGCCAACTTTAAGGATCAAGGTGAAGCGCGCAAACATGGGCACAAAAGTTGAAATCAAAGGCGTACAAACCCCCGGTCTCATCATCCGAGACATGGTAGCCTCTGATGCCCGCAGTTTTGCCCGCTACATGCTTAGAGAAGACTATCAGGCGACAATTGCCGTGCGCTATCAAAGCGCTGCGGACGTTCAGAAATTCGTGGCCAGATGCCTGCGTCGTCAAGCTGCGCTCACGCGTTCAGTCTTCCATCTTTCCGGAGAGTTAAAGGCCTCCGGCCAGGTGATCGGTGACGGCTTCATCATCATGAACCGGCCCAAGACCTTTGAAATCGGTTGGGGCGTTCATCCCGAACTCTGGGGCAGGGGCTTCGGCACGGAGATTGGTCAGGCGCTCATGGCAATAGCCTTTGAGAAGCTGGGTGCCACCACGGTCTGGGCAAAGAGTTTCACCAATAACGCCGCCTCTTTGCGGCTTTGTGACAAGTTGGGCATGAAGGAAGACCGGGTGGCAAAGAACCATCCCGTTGCCCCTGGCTTCCGTACCGATGTGTCGTTCCGGTCCGTTTCGGCGGACGACTATTTCGACGCGCCTTACTGAAGCAACCAACTGCTAAGCGTTTCACCCGGTGGTATTGGCGGGATCACTTGACGGCGCGCGCTTGCTTGTTTAAACTTAACTACATGGTTAACTATTCAACGCTGGACGCCGCGCTCTCTGCGCTTGCTGATCCCACCCGCAGACAGATCATAGAGCGGTTGGCCCATGGGGAGGCCACCTTGAGCGAGCTGGCTGAGCCGCATGATATGTCCATGCCCGCCATCATGAAGCATGTAGGCAAGCTGGCCGATGCCGGACTGGTGAGCCGCAGCAAGACGGGCAGGGTGGTCACGTGCCGCCTCAATCCTGAACCGCTTGATGAGGCCTCGCGCTGGCTCGATGAAAACCTTCAATTCTGGAATGCACGCCTGGATGCGCTGGGCGAGTACATAGAACGCAATCGGGAGGAAAAGGAATGAACGCACCGGCCAAAGTGAACAGCCCTGAGCTGTCGATCCGACGCGCTTTCGAGGCAACGCCGGCGGAGGTGTTTGCGGCGTTCAGCAAGGCTGAAGCGCTCGCACAGTGGTTCTCGCCGCATGGTGGGGAAGTGATCGCCGAGACCGACCTCAGAGTGGGCGGGAAGTGGGCTCTGGAGATGGCGCAGCCGGAGGATGAGCCCGCCAAAGTGTCCGGCCATTATCTGGAGATCATCAAAGACAGGAGGCTGGCCTTCACCTGGGCTTGGGCCGGCACGCCGGACCGAGTCAGCAAGGTTTGCATCGATCTGGCAGATCAGGGTGGAAAGACACTGCTGACATTGACCCACACCCAATTCTTCGATGAAGCCGCCCGTGACAGGCACAAGCTCGGGTGGGGGGCGTGCCTCAACAACCTTGAACCCTATCTCACAACACGAGAATCCTAGGAGCAGTCATGAACAGTCCTGCAATTGTCTCGCGCTCAGAGTGGTTGAAAGCGCGCAAAGACCTCTTGTCTGAAGAAAAGGCCTTCACGCACCAACGCGATAGCCTTAGTGCAAAGCGCAGGGAGTTGCCCTGGGTGCAGATTGAACACGACTATCGCTTTCACTCCTCGGAGGGCGAAATGACATTGGCTGATCTTTTCGGAGAGGCCAGCCAGCTGATCGTGCAGCATTTCATGTTGGGCGACGGATGGGAGGCAGGCTGCCCCAGCTGTTCGTTCTGGGCTGACGGTTTTGATGGTACAACCGTTCACATGCGCCAGCGCGATGCGTCCTTCGTGGCCGTTTCAAGCGCACCGCTGGCACAAATCGAGGCGTTCAAGTCCAGAATGGGCTGGAGCTTTGACTGGGTTTCCTGCCACGGCGGCACATTCAACCGGGACTTTCACGTCTCTTTCACCGAAGACGAGTTGGGCACCGGCGCGGTTGAATACAATTTCGCAAAAACCGCATTCCCGGCTACAGAAGCGCCTGGCGTGAGCATCTTTCTCAAGGCAGATGACGGGACCGTCTATCACACCTATTCCTGCTATGCCCGCGGCCTCGACATGCTGAACGCCACCTACCAATATCTTGATCTCTTGCCCAAGGGCCGCGATGAGGACGGGCTTTCCCATACAATGTCCTGGGTACGCCGCCATGATGAGTATGACAGCTAGCGCCTTTTGGGTTTCTGCCTGATCCCGTGCTCCGTTTCACACCGGCCTTTCAAACGGTGTTACAGGTTCTGGGTTTTGGCTTCATCCCAAAGCGTATCCATCTCGTCCAGGTTAGCGCCGTCAAGTGAGCGGCCTTGTTGCGCCAATCCGGCTTCCACGTGCTGGAAACGCCTGGTGAATTTCGCGTTAGCTTGCCGCAGTGCCTCTTCGGGATCGATGTTTTGGTGGCGGGCAAGGTTGACCATTGAGAACAACAGGTCGCCGAACTCCTCCGTCACCTTGTCCGGCTCGCCACGGTCGAGCGCATCTTCAAACTCACCAAGTTCCTCAGTCACCTTGGCCAATGGACCGCTCGTATCGGGCCAGTCGAATCCGGCCCGGGCGGCACGCTTTTGAAGCTTTTCGGCACGGGTCAGCGCGGGCAGGGGGAGCGGCACATCATCCAGAACACTTGCCGGTTCTGACCCACCGCGAGCCGCCTTTTCACTCGCTTTGATCTTCTCCCAGAAGCCCTTGGCAATGCCGGCCTGGCGGGTTTTCTCGTCACCGAAAACGTGGGGGTGACGCCGCACCATCTTGGCAGAAATGCCGGCGATCACATCATCAACGGTGAAGGCGCCGGATTCGCTGGCCATTTGGGAGTGATAGATCACCTGCAACAACAGGTCGCCGAGTTCCTCACACAGATCTTCCGAATTTCCACGCTGAATGGCATCGGCCACCTCGTAGGCTTCCTCAATGGTGTAGGGGGCAATGGTGGCGAAATCCTGCTCCACGTCCCAGGGACAGCCAGTTTCCGGGTCACGCAGCGCGCTCATGATCCGGCGCAAGGTGTTCAGCTTATGGAACTCGTCCGGATCAAACGGATGGTCGAACGGAATGTCGGCCTGGGCCATCAGGATGCCGTCTTGAGCGGGCAAAAGTCCACCGGCACCATGAGCTTGTTCTCCTGGGCTTCCAGCGCCCCCAGTTTTGCGCTTTCCCGGGTGTAAGCCAGCCACTCGGGATCAGCCCACATCGTCGCTCTTTTTTGCTCCCGGTCACCGGCACTCCCATAGACCCAGATATGGACATACTCATTAGGATTGCCGGTCTCGGTTTTAAGATAGGCCAAGGGCTCTCCCAGGCAGCGGAACTGTGGCGCTTTGCCCATTCTCTCATAGAGCTCAAGGTGGGCGTTAATGGTTCCGGGCTTGCAGCGATAGGTTCTGATGTCCAACAACATGCTGGTGGCTCCTTAGGATGGGATTGGCCGACTAGGACTAATGAGGATTGATCCTCGAAGCAACTGCCGCTTAGAGCAACCTCCGATCAGACGGAATCGTCTGAGCGGAGATAAGCTGCTCGTCCATAACGATAATCTGGGGCATCTTCCGCTCAACTTGAGCGGAAGTTGCCCCAGTACTCATCATCAACAGTGCGAGGGGACTGCCGAGGCGTCCACAGCAAGCATTGCATGGATCATCATATGGATAATTCGCATAATATATATTATGGAAAATATTATTGGGTGGAAATGGCGCCAAATCTGGGAAAGCGTCCATCCGGCGTGTGAATTCTATTGGACTAGGCTTGCGCGTTCTGCCTAACATCGTGCCCGGCCACCGTCCGGCGTGCCGATGTTTCACAGGACCCAAGCAGCCTCCATGAGCGTGCATCACATATTGCTGGCGGTCTCAGTGCCGCTCATCTGGGGCATGGGTTTCGTCTTTGCCAAAGGCGCGCTGGACTATTTCCCGCCCATCTTGCTCATGGCATTCCGTTTCCTGGTCACTGCAAGCGTGCTGGTCTGGTTCGTGAAGCCTCCCATCGCTCTGCTGGGCCGTATTTCGATTATCGCCCTGGTGTCCGCAGCAATTCAGTACAGCCTAACATTCACGGGCCTCAAGGACCTGGACGCCTCCACGGCGGTGCTCGTGGTGCAGCTTGAAGTGCCATTCATGGTGATCCTTGGCGCGTTGTTCCTGAATGAGCGTCCAGATCTTCAAAAATATTGCGGCATCCTTCTGGCGTTCGCAGGCGTGGCTCTGATTGCCGGAGAACCGCGTCTTGAAACCGCCTACGTACCGCTGGCTCTTGTGGTGGGCGGCGCCTTTTTCTGGGCCGTTGGCCAGGTCATGATCCGCAGTTTGGGCGATGTGGGCGGTTTCACCTTGATTGCTTGGGTGGCTGTTATGGCGACGCCGCAATTGTTCGTGGCATCCGCGATATTTGAGGACAATCAGTTCGAACTCATTCGCCAGGCCAATTGGATCGTCTGGGGCACGGTGATCTACCTTGGCCTTGTGATGACCGCCGTGGGTTACTCGATTTGGTACCATTTGCTGGGTAAATATGAACTGAGACAGGTTGGTCCGTTTCTGCTTCTCTTGCCAGTGTTCTCGATCATCGCAAGCGCTATATTCCTCGGTGAGGAAATGACGCTAATGGCCTGGTTTGGCGGCTTAATTGTGATTTTCGGAATTGCCGTCATCACGGTCGAGAGATTGCCGGATTGGCTAACTGCGAAGGTTTAGCCTGAGCGCTGTTCCAGTCGGATCACCTGCCATTTCCGCTCTGCAAGATCCTGCAGCAACAGGGCTTTGACCATGACGCCGCCGGCGCGCGATTTGTCTTCAACCACGTAGATCAAATGGGTCGGTTTGTCTGCCAGTGTAGCCAAGAACTCAGAGACTTTTTCGGCCGGCATTTCACGGGCTTTTGCTCCAGTTATGGCGCGGCTGGCAAGAGTTTGCATTCGAGATGAGGAGCCTTCCGTAAGCCCAGGCTCCAAAAGATAAAAATATGATGCCACATCGCTGGACCAATCGATGGAGTACGTGCTGGCTCGGACCATGCCGTTCTCAACCCCATTGAGTGCGATCTTGGTGATGTTCCCCCGCGTACCATGTGCAATATGGAGATTGAGCTCACCATCCCGGCTGCCCTGCCCTGTGACGTTCGCCAGCCGGCCTTTGAAGATGCTGTAGTTGCTAAGACGGCCGCCGTTCGCGGCGTTTTCGATGGCCAGCGTATTGCGTTCCGCCTGGGTCTGCGGTTCTTGCAGGGTCGATACGGAGTATCTTTGGTACTTTGACGTCGACGACAATGTTGCGTCAAAGGCGTCCGCAGCCTGGTCTCGGGCCGCTGAAGCGCCGCCTAGAGCCGGACGATAGGCTTGATTGGGACTGCTTGGCTCGGAGAAGCTGGGCAAGGTCGAGAACAGCTCCTCGATCTGTCCTGGCGCGAGAAAAGTGCTGTCCGCGGCCTGGCGGCTGATCTTGGTGGAGCCGGAAATGCCAAAATCCAATCCATTCAGGCTGGCGAAGGATTTGTGCCCTGATTTTTCGGGCCGAGCGGTTTTCCTGTTGCTCCAGTCAAATTGAGATTTGCGGTCGCTCACGCGTTTGCCTGACTTGACCGCAAAGGATCCCCGATCGTCGGATTTAAAGAAGCTGAAGCCGCCCGTGGCATCCGTTGTTGCGGATGTATCATCGGTCATGAACGTGTAGCCGACGATGCCGAGCACAAGACAGTTGATTGCGATGAACCCCAATGACGAGGAGCCTCCTCCGCCCCCGCCGGAAGCTTTCTCCTTTGCGCCGCTGCGCAACTGTCCAATGTTAAGAGATGAAGAGCCCGAGCCGGATTGAATCTGAAACGCACTCGACGAGCCCGCGGAGACGGAGCTCTCCGAGAATGATCCTACCGATGTCCGAAATCTGTGGTCCTGGTCTTTCATGTTCCGCTTTTGGTCGCACCCATTGGCGGCTACAGGTTAGGCAGCAATCATTGCAAATTGGACATGCCAAAGCACGCAATTTGCATTAAATTGAATCAAAATTATCTATATTTTATAAAGACTTAGGAGGGAATTGCCAACCTGCGGTGAAAGCCCCTACTCCGCTTCCGGCTCCGGGTCGTCGCTTTCCTCGGCTTCGGAAATGTGCTCGACGGAGACCACGCGTTCGTCCTCGGCGGTGTTGAAGATGGTGACACCTTGTGTGGATCTTCCGGCCACCCGCACATCGTTCACAGGACAGCGGATCAACTGGCCACCATCAGTTACGAGCATGATGTCGTCAGACTGGTCGACCGGGAAGCTCGCAATGATCGGCCCGTTTCTTCTGTTCACAGCCATGGCGATGATGCCTTTGCCACCGCGCCCGGAAACCCGGTATTCATAGGCCGACGAACGCTTTCCGTAGCCATTCTCAGAGACGGTAAGAATGTGCTGCTCGGCTGCAGACAGCTCGGTATAGCGTTGCTGAGACACATGGACTTCATCGTCATCATTATCGTCTTCAGCATCGCTATCTGTCTCAACCAGTTCTTCAAGATCCTCGTTCTGTTCGTTGTCGATCTGGCGCGCAAGTTTCAGATAGGCCCGTGCTTCTGCCGGCGTCGTGTCCACATGCCGCAGAATGGTCATGGAAATCACACGATCGTCGCCAAGCTCCTTGTCGGGCCCCAGCTTGATGCCGCGCACGCCGGTGGAGTTGCGCCCGGCAAACACCCTCACATCGCCAACCTTAAAGCGTATGCAGCGGCCATTTTGTGTGGTGAGCAGCACATCTTCATTTTCCTGACAGATCTGAACCGCGATGATCGCATCGTCCTCATCAAGCTTCATGGCGATCTTGCCGCCGCGATTGATGCGGACAAAGTCAGACAATGCGTTGCGCCTGACCGTGCCGTTGCGTGTTGCAAACATGAGCTGTTGATTGCTCAGATCCTCGCCATCGTCCGGCATGGGCATAATGGTGGTGATCACCTCGTTTTCAGAGAGCGGCAGGAGATTTACCAATGCCTTGCCCCGCGCCTGAGGCGTGCCCACAGGCAGCTTCCAAACCTTCATGCGGTAAACCATGCCCGCTGATGAGAAGAACAGAATGGGCGTGTGTGTGTTGCCCACGAAAAGCTGGGTGACAAAGTCTTCATCGCGCGTGGACATGCCTGATCGGCCCTTGCCGCCCCGCTTCTGGGCGCGGTAGGTGGATAAGGGCACACGCTTGATGTAGCCGCGGTGGGAAACGGTGATCACCATTTCTTCGCGCTGGATCAGGTCCTCGTCGTCGACATCGAATTCCTGCTCAAGAATCTCCGTTCTGCGGTCCGTCCCAAACTCTTCGGCAACGTCGGTCAGCTCGGTCTTGATGATTTCCATCACCCTTTCCCGCGAACCGAGGATCGAAAGATACTCCTTGATCTTGCCGGCCAGCTCATTCAGCTCGTTACCGATCTCATCGCGACCAAGAGCCGTCAGGCGCTGTAGTCTGAGGTCCAGAATGGCTCTGGCCTGTTCCTCCGACAACCGGTAGGTGCCGTCATCGGCCAGCACGTGGCGCGGATCGGCGATGAGCCTGATCAAAGGCTCCATGTCTCGTGCCGGCCAGCTGCGGCCCATCAATTCGGCGCGCGCCGTGGCCGGGTCCGGGGCTGCGCGGATAAGCCTGATCACTTCGTCAATGTTGGCAACCGCAATGGCCAGCCCGACCAGGATATGGGCGCGTTCGCGCGCTTTGCCCAACAGGTATTTGGTGCGGCGAGTGACGACTTCTTCGCGAAATGCGATGAACGCGCGCAGCAGATCGTCAAGATGCAACAGCTCCGGGCGCCCGCCGTTGAGCGCCACCATGTTGCAGCCGAAGCTCGATTGCAGCTGGGAGAACCGGTAAAGCTGGTTGAGCACCACATCGGCCACGGTATCGCGGCGCAGCTCAATGACAACGCGCATGCCGTCCCGGTCGGATTCGTCGCGAATGTCTGAGATCCCCTCGATCCGCTTCTCGCGCACCAGTTCGGCGATTTTCTCGATCATCGAGACCTTGTTGACCTGATAGGGGATCTCGGTGATCACCAGGGCCTCGCGCTCTTTGCGCACCTCTTCGGTGTGCACCTTACCCCGGACAACGACAGATCCCCTGCCCTTGTTGTAGGCAGACCGTGCACCTGATTGGCCAAGCATGAGGCCGCCCGTAGGGAAATCGGGTCCCGGCACGTGGACCATCAGATCGTCCGCAGTCATTGCCGGATTGTCGATCAGCGCGCAGCATGCAGTTACGACTTCGCGCAGATTGTGCGGCGGGATGTTGGTGGCCATGCCGACCGCAATGCCCCCTGCCCCATTTACCAGCAGATTGGGGAAGCGTGCCGGCAATACCGTCGGTTCGGTTTCCGTGTCGTCATAGTTGGTCTGAAAGTCGACAGTCTCCTTGTCGATGTCTTCCAGGATGGCTGCAGCGGGCTTGCCCATGCGCACTTCGGTGTACCGCATCGCAGCCGGTGGGTCGCCATCCACCGAACCGAAGTTGCCCTGCCCGTCGAGCAGCGGCAGACGCATGGAGAAATCCTGGGCCATACGGACCAGGGCATCATAAATCGATTGGTCTCCATGTGGGTGGTACTTGCCGATGACATCACCGACCACTCGGGCCGATTTGCGGTACGGCTTGTCATGGGTGTAGCCGTTCTCATGCATTGAATAGAGAATGCGCCGGTGCACCGGTTTCAAGCCGTCGCGCACGTCCGGAAGC
>CAJHYS010000027.1_pt1 | contig 18015 bp, 22 predicted proteins | sample 9198801 | NCBI WGS metagenome assembly CAJHYS01 (sample SAMEA7708368, study PRJEB35096) | sediment metagenome | biome: marine neritic benthic zone biome [ENVO:01000025]; feature: sediment [ENVO:00002007]; material: shallow marine sediment [ENVO:03000034] sea grass bed [ENVO_01000059] ...
AAAACGATCTCGCACATGCACAAATACCGCAGCATTTTGTGCAGCATAAATTATGCTGCGTCGCACAATAAAGGATGTTCTGGTGACAAAGCGCACGCACTCAAATGGTGAGCCGATTACCATAAAGAAATATGCCAACCGCCGGCTCTACAACACGTCTGCGAGCACCTACGTCACGCTTGATGACCTTGCCCAGATGGTCAAGGACGGCGATGAATTCGAAGTTAAGGACGCCAAGACCGGTGAAGACATCACCCACACGGTATTGACCCAGATTATCTTCGAAGAAGAAAACAAAGGGCAGAACCTTCTGCCGATCAATTTCTTGCGCCAGCTGATCAAGTTCTATGGCGACAGCATGCAGGCGGTGGTTCCGAGCTATCTGGAATACTCCATTGACTCTCTCAGCCGAGAGCAGGAGAAATTCCAAAAGCAGTTCGGCGACGCCTTCAGCGCAGCGGCCTTTCCGGGCATGGAGGAGCAGGTCAAACAGAACATGGCCATGTTCCAGAAGACCATGCAGATGTTCAATCCGTTCGTCCAAGGTGCTCCCGGCTCCGGCGAAGCGGCCTCTGAGCAGACAGGCGCACCCGACAAGTCCGAAGACGGCGAGCGCAACGAGGAACTGCAGACCTTGCGCGACCAGTTGCAGACCATGCAGGCGCAAATCAATAAGCTGGCTGAGAACTCTAACTAGAGCGCCAACGCCTATCCGTTCATGATGTGCCCGAACGCGTTGTTTAGCTTTGTGGCAAACGCGTCCTCCGGCTCAGCGGCCGGATCTTGCGGGCGCTCGACCGGCTGCAGAGCGGCCGAAGGCTGAGGCTGACCGACCTGGCCGGCAGGCTCGGGCGCCGGTGCGGGTTGTGGCGGCACAGGCGGAACGAACGGCGCTTGAGCGGCGGCCGGCGGAAACTGGCCTGAAAATGGATCTTCTGCCGGGAGCGGCTGAGGGGCTTCACCAGGTCCAGGCACCGGGGCAGTGCCGGGTTGCGGCTCTTGTGCCAGAACCGGCGGCTCAGCTGCCGGCAACGGCTCGCCAATACTGGCACTCGGTTGGGCCGGCTCGAACTCCGGCGCCGGCTGTAAACCATCATATTTCGGTCTGATCACCTGCCCGTCAGCCAGAACGGAGACGTATTCCTCGTCCGCCGGGCTCGGATCCGGCGCCGCTTCCGGCGCGGCAGCAGCAGGCGCTGGAGCCGACGCAGGCTCGACGTCCGCCTGCTGCACGGGTGGTATAGAAACATCCGGAACGCTGGTTTGCGGTTCCGGTTCGTTGCCCGGTTGATCGATCCACAGCTTGAACGGGTCAAACTTGCGCGGCGCGTCCAGAGAAGGATCAACGCGCTCGGGCGCCTCGGACGCCTGGAGCGCAGGGGACGGGATGGCAGCAGCGGAAGGTGCTTCAGGCGCACTTTGCGGCACGGCAGGAACCGGCGCGTCAGGCGCAGGGCTGTTCGGGGCAAGCAGCTGCGGGTCCGACTGTGCAAGGATCTGTACCGGCGGTTCGGGCGGAGTGATCACAGGCTGCGGCGGCGCCGTTCTGTCCCGGGTCAACGTGCTTGGCGCAGGCTGCGGCGCCGGCGGCTCAACCACAGGTGCGGGCTCGCTGGCGGCGGCGGGTTCCTGAATGGGCGCAGGCTCGCGCTGCGTTTCCTGCACGGACGCAGGAGATGGCGGCACCGGCACCTGTTGCGGCGGTTTCGCCTCAACAACCGCTTCCGGGCTGGCGGCTACAGGCTGCGCAGACGCTTTGCTAAGATCAAGCTCCGGTTGAGGCTGGGCCTGAGCATTCGCAACATCGGTGCTGCGCCGTTCAGGATGGCGCTGCGACGACCACGGCGTGGCGCGGCCGTTCTCCGCCCCGCCGGCCCACAAGCTCGGCAGATCCGGCTTGCCGGCGTGCAGCACCTTGCGCACCGGATCATGTTCCGGCTCGCTGTCGCTGCCGAACCATTCAAGCCGTCCCCAAGGCGGGTCGATGGAGGCCACCCCATAAAGATGGCCTTGCAGATATTTCACACCCCATTCGCGCAAGAGATCGGCGTCTTCCTGCTTCTGCACCCATTCGGCCACGATCTCCACGTCGAAGCGCTTGGCCATGTCGACAAGGGTCTTCACGAAATACTGGTTGTCCGGATTGTCGGCCAGCGACTCGCAGAACGAGCCGTCCAGCTTGACCATGTCCACATTGAGCACCTGCAGATTGCGGAACGAGGTGTAGCCGGCGCCGAAGTCATCAATCGCCACCTTGCAGCCAAACGAACGCAGCCGTTCGATGAACTGGATCATCTCTTCCAGATCGGCCAGGGCAACTGTTTCGGTGATTTCGATGGTGAGGCGTTCGGCAACCTGTTTGTTCTCAGCAATATAGTCGACGAACATCTCAAACCACCGCGTATCGGTGGCGGTTACGCCGGAAATATTGATTGAAAGGCGCAGTTCGGGCTGGCGCTGCAGAACGGTGATGCCCATTTCCAGAACCCGGCGGTCGATCAGCCGGATCAGGCCAAGTTTCTCCGCAATCGGCAACAGGTGCCCGGCCGACATGATCTCCCCATCATGGCCGGCGACCCTGAGCAGGGCCTCGTAGATTGCCGGCTGGCTGGTTTGTGAATCCATGATCGGCTGGAACGCCAGAACGAACCGGTTCTGCTTAAGCGCAGCAACAATTTCGCCCGCCCCGTTCACATTGCGCTCGCGCATGGAGGCCCGGCGCTTGGAGGGCTTGTAAGTGATGAAACAGTCGGTCGGCCGGCTCTTGGCTTCCGCCAGAGCGTCCTCGGCATGCACCATCGCTTCGTGCACATGGCGCGCATGCGTGGGCAGAACCACCCCGCCGATCGACACCGTGGTCCAGACCGGGCCATTGTCGGTTTCGATCACGGTCTGGCGCACCGCCTGCAAGAAGCGCTCTGCGGCGATGTTGAGGGACTTTTCGTTGCAGTTGGCCAGAATGATCGCAAACTTGTTGCCCGCATAGCGGCCGATGGAATCGCCGCTGCGCATATGGCGCGCCAGGCGCTGGCTCACCGAGGCAATCACCTGGTCGGCCACATCGAACCCGTAGGCATCGTTGACCACGTCCAGGTTGTCCAGAGCCGCCAGGATGAACGAACACGGATTGCCGGTGCGCTCAGCTGCGGAAATGGCTTCCGACAGGGATTCCATGATCCGCCCGCGGTTCATCATGCCGGTGAGGGGGTCACACTGGCTGAGGAACGTCAGGCTCTCTTCGCGTGCCCGGCGGGTGTTGACCGAGCGCACCGCGCCCACCGCATAGCCCGCCGCGCCTTCCGGCCCGGCATACCAGCGGCCTTTGTCCTCAATCCAGATGGGCTCGCCCTTGCCCAGGCCCGACGGCCAGAGCTTGTATTCGATGCAGTAGGGAACGCCGTGCCCCTGGTCCACATCGCTGGACTGCACCACTTTGTCGTAGCGGGTCTCTTCGTTTTCGTGGTCAAGCAGACTGGCATAGCCGCGCCCGGTATCTGCCCGACCGGGCAAGAGCCCAGGAAGCACTTGGTTGAGATTGTCGGCCCAGGTCAGCTGGTCATCGGCAATCGACCACAGGTAGGTCACCTCATGGATGGCAACCAGCGTATCGCGGATCTGTTCCAGGGCCGCGGTTTCGTTGATTCGGGAAATCTCGCCTACGGCAAGCGCGGGCGGCGTTGCGTCCGTGGCAGCAGCCGGAGGCGCCGGGGCGGGGGCCGGTTGAGGGGCGACCGGAGTGCCCTGCGGTTCAGCTACCTGCACCGTGCCGTTCGTTGTTGTGGGTTCCAATGCGCGCCCCTATGCCAAAAGAACTCTGGATTAGCTGGCAAAACTAGGCTGAATTTCTTAAGAAACGCGAAACGCCTAGAACTTCCACATGCGCACATGGAATGGTTAACAACCGGTTACGGGACCGGCTCATGTGCTTGATTTTATTGAAATCGCATCATCATGTCCCACGCCTTGGAAAGCGTTTTGACAAGATCACGCCCGCCCCGCTATGGCCAGCGCCAATTAAACACCTTCAAATTGGGGTCCTGAGCCATGTCCATCAAACTTTCCAAAGCCAATGCCATCATCCGTAGTGCCTTCAAGAAAGCCGCCGAACTGGATCTGAAACCGCTGACCATTGCCGTGCTCGACGCGGGCGGGCACCTAGTGGCGCTGCAGCGCGCCGACGGCGCTTCGATCATGCGGCCCCAGATCGCCAGCGGCAAGGCCTACGGCGCGCTGGCCATGGGAATGGGTTCTGCGGCACTGGAAACCGCGTTCAAAGACCGGCCCCATTTCGGCGCCGGCCTGAATGCCGTCTCTACGCACGGCATCGTGCCGGTGGCCGGCGGGGTTCTGATCCGCAACAAGCGCGGCGACATCATTGGTGCTGTGGGCATCACCGGCGACACCTCCGACAATGACAGCACCTGCGCCGTAGCCGGCATCGAGGCCGCGGGTCTGGCGGCAGATCCAGGCTAACCGAAAGCGGCTTTACCGAACGGTCATCTTCTCGCGCTACAGTAGGGCCGGAGCCACGCCCTTTGCCTAAAGCGGCGTGCAACGGTGGGAAGAATTATAGCGGACGACTGCTGACCATGGCGGACCATGGCGTGCGCCGTCCGTTTCGTTGCCACCGTAGGGCCGTTCGATGGAAGTTCACAGCCAGCCGGAGCGCCGGAGAGTTCCGCGATTTCCCCAGCGCAACGTGTTCGCCTCCATCACCTTTGGATCCCGGCGCAGCGCGATCTCCTGTCTGGTGCGCGACCTGTCGCGCGCAGGGGCGAAGGTCTGGACCCTGGCCGTCAGAATCATTCCGGATAATTTCGTGCTCACTCTGGACGAGACCGGCGAGGTTGCCCACTGCGTGGTTATCTGGCGGTCGGAAACCGAGATCGGAGTGGTGTTTGACACTGCTCCTCCTTTCTAGAGCAGTTCTCGCAAAGATTTGACCATCAGAGCCACCCTGTGATCACCGCTCTGTAAGGTCTTCGTGCAATAGTGGGCTCATGAAGAACGAGCTACTTTCCCGTCAAGTAATCACCGGCGTAATCATCTGCATGGTCGTGCTGGCGCTGCTGTCCTACCTTCTGCCGGCCACGCTTGCAGCCTATTTCTTCCCGGGTCTGTCGCGCATCAGCGCGGTTGAAACCGGCGCGCGCCAACAGCTCGTCTTGGCGCGGCCCGCGGTCTATGCGACCGTCCCGTCTGACAAACGCGAATAAAACGGTTATGAACTCCGCTATCTCTTGAGGACCCCTCAGATGAAGCGAACAGCGACCTGCTGCTGCACAAGAACCTCAATCACCGTTGAGGGCGACCCGGTGATCAACGTTATTTGCAGCTGTGATGATTGCAAGCGCAGAACCGGCTCGGCTTTCGGCTGGTCCGCCTATTTTGCAGACACTCACGTGGTTGCGCGCGAAGGCACGCCAAAACTCTACGATGTTGCGGTGTCGGCGCCCCAGCATCGCTCCTTTTGCCTTGACTGTGGCGGAACCGTCTATTGGACCACCGGAGCGTTTCCGGGCATGACCGGCGTGGCCGGCGGCTGCTTCTCCGATCCCCCTCTCCCGGCACTGCAGGCGGCCTACCGCGACGCCAAAAGGTGCGTCTGGCTGGGTCTGCCAAGCGATTGGCAAACCCATGAATAGAGCGCTCAAGACGTGCCTGGGCGTGCTCCTTGCCGCAATGCTGACCTGGGCAGGCCCTGCGCCCGCGGCTGACCCGGCTCACTTAAGACAGCTCTACGCCACCAAAACCTGCACCGGCTGCGATTTGTCGGGCGCCAACATGGGTTTCGCCCGCCTCAGCGGGGCCAATCTGACAGGCAGCAATCTGGCTGGAGCGAACCTCTTCAGCGCCAATCTGGCCCAATCCAACCTGGAGGGCGCAGACCTCAGCGGGGCGACCCTCTCGTTTGCGAACCTGGTCGGTGCGGATTTGCGAGGCGCAACGTTGCAGCATGCCGACCTTCGGGTCGCCCGTCTGGGTGCAGCGAACCTGGCAGGTGCGGCCCTTGGCGGGGCCAATCTGAACGGAGCCAAACTTCCCGGCGCCACCCTTACAACGGTGGTCCTGGCCGGGGCAGAGCTCAAATATGCCGACTTGAGCGTTACAGACATGACCGGCGCCGATCTGACCGCCGCCAAGCTCCAGCGCTCGCGTCTCAGGCTGGCCAATCTCAACGCCGCCAATTTGACGGCGGCCAATTTGGGCGGAACCGATCTGGACGGCATCGCCATCATGTGCGGCACCATTATGCCGGATGGCCAGGTGAACGATATCAGCTGCCGGAGGCAATAGCCGGGAGCTTGAGATGTGGCGGCAGCAAGCTCCCTAGCGCATCGTCTCGCTCACATCGAAGACCTGCACCCGGCCCCACATTTCAGAATAGGCGTCGAGAAATGTCTGGTGCGGCTCTCCTGCCTGATATGCGTCGTGGGTCTGCAGGTTTTCGAAGGTCAGCACAACGGCATAGTCATAGCCGCGCTCAATCACGTCCCGGTCGGTGTCGGCGGGCTTGCCGATATGCCGCGTGAGGACATTTGGATCGCGGGTCAAAAGGTCAAGGCCGGCTTCAAACTGCCGGCGCTTTTCGGCATCGAGAGACTTCCAGAGCCAGAAATAGACGGAGTGTATGTGCACAAGGACATCCCTTTGATGCTTTTGGGGCTGCCGTATCTGATCATCCCCGTCATTCGCTAAAATGCCGGGCGGCCTCATGCTTGCCGCACAGTCTGAATTTGTTTGCCGCCATCAACTTGAGGCTGGCTCACCGCTCCACCTCAATCGCAGATCTATAATCGCCCTTGCGTAAGTCAAAGTACACTCTATAGTGGCAACCCAAGCAATCTCAGGTGTTAGGTTGCCAGTGTGTAAGTGTGAGTAAAACTATGGAAATGCGGCTAATCAAGCACGCCTTGTGGCGTGGCGACAATGATCGGGAGGTTCCGCAGGGTGCCGACGGGCGCTCAGAGAACCGGCAACGTGTGCTCAAACGGTTCACAGCACGTTGTTCGAGCGGACTGACAACAATCAAATCTCTGACCGATCGAATTACAGCGGTTCGCGCAGAGCCGAAGGAAACCGCTTCGGACCGAGAAAATCCGCCCCAGAATGCCACCTCTGACGCTGAGTTGGATGACCATCCGGCGACAGACAGTCCAGAAACCTGCCTAAACTTATCGGGCCACCTCGTGCAGCACGACAGTGCTCCGGACAATCGGTGGACGGCATATTCGAAGAAATATCGCGAAGAACATAGCAAAAAACTGTGTGAGAGACGGCTGGAGGCAACCGGGATTAACGAGTACCGGTTTGAACTCATCGAAATTGACCGCGCCTGGTGGCGGATGAAGGTAGGGGAGATTCCGGGGGCTGCAACGCATGTATGGGAGGTCTTGGACACCGCTCTTCCGGTTCACCTGATTGCCGAGGATGTCCAGATTTCCGTTCGTGAGTGCGTGTTCTGGCTGACGGTGTTCAAGCGCCACTTGGACGTGCGCGAAGAGGTGCAGTCCGAAAGGTGTGTCTACTTTCGGGAAGAAGGCCCGGCCGATCTTTCAACTGCAATTGCCGACAAGGTGCGGGCCTTGCATTAGCTTAGGCTGAGTTACGGCAAGCGGCGAAAGCTTGCCGATGGTTGATAGTCAGATGCCTTTTCGATATGTAGGCTTCTTTCACACTTTGGCTCTCCCGCCTTGGAACAGCGATGATTTCTGCAGAGGTCCTTGCGGTGTTTTTCACCGCCTCGGTCGTGCTCGGGCTGGCGCCGGGGCCTGACAACATATTTGTGCTTACCCAGTCTGCTCTGCACGGGCGACTTGCCGGTTTCGCCGTTGTGCTTGGTCTCTGCGCAGGCCTCATGGTTCACACGATGGCTGTGGCTGTGGGCGTTGCCGCGGTGTTTCAGACGTCAGCTCTGGCTTTCACGATCCTGAAGGCGATAGGTGCTGCCTATTTGCTCTATCTTGCATGGCAGGCGTTTCGAGCGGGAACATCAAAACTGACAAGCCATACCAATGGAGCCACCAGTTTTCGGCGGCTCTTCGGGCGTGGGATCATCATGAATGTAACGAACCCGAAAGTTGCAATATTCTTCCTTGCGTTTCTGCCCCAGTTTGCGGACCCGGCGCGGGGATCCCTGACCGGTCAGCTGGTCTTGTTGGGAATTATCTTTATAGGCGCCACCTTGTTGGTGTTCGGATCGGTTTCGTGGGGAGCAGGCTTTCTCGGCGAATGGCTGAGGCGCTCAGCAAGAGCACAAGTCATCCTGAACCGTGTGGCGGGTGTGGTTTTCGTCGCGCTGGCCATTAGGCTGGCCACAACTGAGAGATAGCCAAAGCTGAGGGTCTGCTCCGAGAGCGGTCAACCAACAGGGCAGCGGCCCCAGCGGATCTTTGACCACGCCATCTCGTGCATGAAATAGCTCAGAAAGCCGATCAGCGCAGAGGCCAGCGCAATGCCGCCGCCGGCTGCAACGGAGCCGGTGAAAAGAAAGCCCACCAACGTCATCACAATGAGCCCCATGGCTTGCCAGGTGAGCGACTTGGTGATCAGGCGGGTGGTGGTTTCCATTGTTTTTCTCCGTTTCTGCTGTCTGTCTCTCCTGGTGTGCTAATCGATAACTTTGATATTGAACATTAGGCTCTTTCGCTGCAAAACATCACCATTGCTGATACTAATCAACAATGGTGATAATTATGGACAAACGCGATCGTGCGGATCTGTTTCGAGAACGCCTTGCCGGTGCCATGGCGCGCCAGAAGGTCTCGCGCAGCAAACTGGCCCGGGACACCAAGGTGGACCGCTCAACCATCGGTCTGCTGCTGAAAGACGATAGTCCCCGCCTGCCCAATGCCCAGTTGGCCGCCGACGCAGCCTCGGCGTTGGGCGTGAGCACCGATTGGCTGCTTGGCCTCACCAACCGTCCCGAGCGGCCGGGCGACATTGTGGCCGCCGCCATGGCCATGGGTCCGGCGGAACGCAGCTCAGCAGATGCCCAGCTCTTGGAATGGCACCGCGAAGCGGCCGGCTACAAGGTGCGCCACGTGCCGGCCACTTTGCCGGACCTTCTGAAATCGGAGCGCGTGCTGGAATGGGAATATGCCGATTTGCGCAACGAGGCGACCGACCAGGCCATCGAAGCGATGCAGGAACAGCGCGCCTGGCTGCGTTCAGGCGTCTCCGACTATGAGATCGCCCTGCCCTTACACGAACTGAAGGCCTGCGCTGAGGGCACAGCCTATTATGACGGGTTGAGCGATGACGTCCGCCGTGAGCAGCTAGAGCTGATCGCTTCGATAAGCCACGATTTGTTCCCAAGACTGCGGATCTTTCTGTTCGACGCCCACCAGGTGTTCAGCGCCCCGGTCACCGTGTTCGGGCCCAATCTGGCTGTGGTCTACATCGGGCAGATTTACCTGGCATTCCGCGAGCTGAAGCGGGTGCGCGCCCTCATCGACCATTTCGACTGGCTGGTGCGCGAGGCCAAGGTGGATGCCCGCCATGTTGCGGACCATATCGCCGCCCTCATCAAGACCTAGCCTTTGGCCTCCGCCTTTGGCCCAACTTCCGGTGGTGCGTGAGCTGTGTTAACCTGCAGACCTGATCAGCCAAGCCGTTTGGGTCCCTCCGAGCTACGAGGACAACCACAAGCAACAGCCGGTTTGGCAGGCGTATGTGCGAACAGGGGATACGCCAAAAAATGAAGCTCTTCGTGTCCTATCCCTCAGACCATCGCGAGGCGGTGGAACCTGTGGTTCTTTCTCTTCGCAACGGCGGCCACACGGTTTTCTTTGATCGTGACGACCTGCCGCCAGGCCAGGGCTACGATGAGCAGATTGAGGCGGCAATTCGTTCTTCCACCGGCATGGTCTTCTTTCTCACTCCGCGCTCTTTTGCTAAAGGCAGCTATCAGCTCACAGAGCTGGAAGTGGCCCGAAAACACTGGCCAAGTGCCCACCGCCGCGTGCTTCCCGTTGATCTGGCGGGCGCTGATCTGAAGAGCGTGCCGCCCTATTTGAAGAGCGTAACAGTGCTCCAGCCCAAGGGAAATCTGGCCGCGGAGGTGTCCCATGCGGTGGCCGGGCTCAGGCGCTCCGACTGGCGCCGCGTTGCAGGTCCTGTCGGCGTCGTTGCCCTGGCCGCAGCAGCTGCCGTGGCCGCGACATATGCCCTGCTGATGCCGGAAGATCGCCCATCACCCCTGCCCTCTGCGCTTACGGCAAACACGGTGGATTGGGTGGTGGATCAGCTTGTCCCCGAAGCAGAGAAAATCCATATCAAGGATATTGTGCGGGCCCCGAACATCAGTCCGTTCCTCTTTCTGGCCTACGAGGCCGGCCAAGACATTGTGTTTAACGCAATCAAATGGTCAGACGGGCAATGGAGGATTGCGCGAACCGTCCGCGACACCCTGCTTGATTTCAAACTCAGCGACTGGAAGGCGAAGTTAGACGAAGACACCCGGTCCATCGTGGTGAGCGGGTGCCGTCCCCATCTGTGCAGCGACGTTTGGGGATTCTTCTACTACCAGCTGGATCGAGACCGCGCCTGGGTCCTCAAGGCGGCCGGCGACAGCACCAAACCGAGCATAACCACGCCTCTTGGGTTACCGGACAAACCGAGCGACTTATTCAATTTTGAACAGCGCCTCTACGTGGAAATGGCCGCGTACCGGGAAGCTTCCGCTGCTCTGGATGCCGCAATCATGCACTTTCCGCGCAAGCGGGCCATTCCGCCCGTGTGGGACACCTATGCCAACAAGGAGCAGTTGGGGGACAGCTTCCGCGTGACGCTCAGCCAATCAGCCGGAAGGCAGATCGAGCGAATCTACAGGGAAGACTTGGATGGCGACGGCCAGCCAGAATGGCTTGTTCAGGCCTCCGGCGACACACGTCCGTCAACCAGCCTGCACATGTTGAAGGGATCAACCGCGGTCAAGATCTTCGAAGATCCAGGCGATGTGGACGCCAGCCTGATTCGGTTTGCCCGCTATCCCGTGCTGCAGGAGAATCCATACCTGGCCATCGGAGGCGCCGCCGGTACTGGACTGTTTCCGTTTTGGTACGTCCTGCAGGCAGATGGAAATGGCCGCTTCAAGGTGCTCCCGTCCAACGATAAAATTTCCGATTTACTCAATGAAGCCTTCGACCCCGTCTATCGGCCGGGGCGATGAGGAGACACCGGCCATCTCCTTCATCGGTGCAACTTCCGGGTTGGCTTAAAGTATGTTACTTTCGATATCTAATCGGCTGAAATGCAGTTGCCCCAATCCCGAAAACAACAAGGGGCGCCACTCTGCGTTCAGCTCGGGAGGAGGTTGTTATGTGTCAAGTGTTTGCCGGCCAGAATCCGGGCAACTATGCCCATGAAACCCGCTCAGTGCGCCTCTCCGGCCACCCAACAAGCGTTCGGCTCGAGGCGAAATTCTGGCTCGTATTGGAAGACATTGCCGAAGCGCAAGGCATGCCCATGGCGAAGTTTCTGTCTACCCTCTACGAGGAAGCCTTGGAACTGAACGGCGAGGTGCCCAATTTTGCTTCGCTGCTGAGATGCTGCTGTTTAAATTTCCTGGAGCCTGACTTCGACCATTCCAGGCTGAAAGTGGAAGCAGCGGAAACTGTGGCCGCGGCCAACGCGTGAAGCGAAACCGCGTAGTAGCCCGATAACACCACCCGGCTCCTTGCGGGTGGTAGCATCTTCCTTAAGCGGCCGGAAAGTGCCGCCAAGGGAGGCTGCTCGTTTATGCGCACACCATGCGCACATATTGTATTCGTCGCGCTCGCAACAGCTCTGCCGCTGGTCCCGGCCGGGGCTCTGGAGACCGGGGCCAAGCTTTACAAGAAACACTGCAAGGTCTGCCATACCCTCGGCAAGGGCGAGCCGGCGCGCCAGGGCCCCAATCTGTGGGGCGTGGTGGGCCGGCCGGCCGGCAGCGTTTTGGGCTTCAAGTATTCCAAGGCGATAAAGGCTGCAGACATCACCTGGACACGCGAGCATCTTGATGCCTGGCTCACCGACCCGAAGGCCCTGATCCCCGGATCAGTGGTGCTCTACAAGCAGAAAGACCCTGAAATCAGACAGAAAATCATCGCGTTCGTTGCAGCGGCTCAAGTTTAGGAGAGATTAGCAAATGGCCAAAGCCATCCACACCATGGTGCGGGTTCTGGACGAGGACAAGTCCGTAGATTTCTATAGCAGAGCTTTCGGGTTGGGCGTTGAGGACCGTTTTGAATTTGATGGTTTCACACTGGTTTACCTGAAAAATCCGGAGAACGACTTTGAGGTTGAACTCACCGTCAACCACGACACCACCGAGCCCTACAGCCATGGCTCAGGCTATGGCCACCTTGCGGTGTCGGTGGAGGATGTGGACGCAGAACACGCCCGCATGAGCGGCGCCGGCATTGAGCCAACGCCGGTGAAGGAGTTCCACCGCGAAGGCGCTCTCATGGCCAAGTTCTTTTTCGTGCAGGACCCCGACGGTTACAAGATCGAGGTTCTGCAACGGCACGGCCGCTACACATAAGGCCGAACAAAGACATCGGAGGAAACCGAGTATCAACTCAATTAAAGAAGGAGCACAAGATATGCGCGTACTCGACAAACGGGTGAAGCTCTCACGCCGCGGCGTGCTGAGTGCCGGCAGCGCTTCGCTGGTCGTCATGAGCGTGGCCTCGTCAGGCATGATCGTCGGCGCCGACAGCGCCTGGGCCGCCATGGCCAAGGCGGTGAAGCCGGAAAGCTTCGCCACCCTGGTGCAAATGGCCAGGGACATCTATCCCCACGACCGGCTTGCCGACAAATACTACGCCAAGGTCATCGAGGGCCTGGATGGCGCGGCGACCAAATCGGAAGACGACAAGAAGCTTCTGGAAGCCGGCGTAGCCGACCTCAACAAGGCAGCCCAAGCCGCCCACAAGATGGACTACACCGCCGTCGGCTGGGAGGCCGACCGGGTGGCCCTTTTGAAGGCGATGGAAATCTCCGGCTTCTTCCAGAAGGTGCGCGGCTCGCTGGTCACAGGCATCTACAACAACCGCGAGGTCTGGCCGATCTTCGGCTACGAGGGCCCCAGCGCCGAAGAGGGCGGGTACATCAACCGCGGCTTCGATGACATCAACTGGCTGAGCTGAGCGCGCGAAGGAGAAAGACAATGGCAGCTAAATTTGACTTGTCCGACGACACAGTCGTCGTCGTCATTGGGTCCGGCGCGGGCGGCGGAACCCTTGGAGCCGAGCTTGCACTACTTGGCGTGAAAACCGTGATCCTGGAGGCCGGCGGCCGCCACGAGATATCAGACTTTGAGAACGATGAGTGGGGAATGTTCGGCAAGATTTCCTGGCTCGACAAACGCACCACGTCGGGCAACTGGCGGGTGGCGAAAGACTTTGCCGGCCTCCCGGCCTGGATCGTAAAGGCCGTGGGCGGCTCCACCGTGCACTGGGCCGGCGCCTCGCTGCGCTTCCAGGACCATGAATGGAAAGCCCGCACCACCTACGGTGAGATCCCTGGCGCGTCCCTTTTGGACTGGCCGATCGACGGGGCGGAAATGGCTCCCTGGTACGCCAAGGCCGAAGATCGCATGGGCGTGACCCGCACCAACAATATTCCGGGCCTTCCCGGCAGCAACAACTTCAAGATCATGAAGGCCGGTGCCGACAAGCTCGGCTACAAGAACTGTCACACCGGGCGCATGGCCATCAACTCAGAACCGCGCGACGGGCGCGGCTCGTGCCAGCAGATCGGCTTCTGCTTCCAAGGCTGCAAGACGGGCGCGAAATGGTCCACCCTCTATGTGGAGATCCCCAAGGGCGAGGCCACAGGCAATCTGGAGGTCAGGCCCAACGCGCAAGTGCTCAAAATCGAGCATGACGATAAGGGCAAGGCCACAGGCGTGGTCTATGCCGACAAGGACGGCAAGATGCACGAGCAAAAGGCCCGGGTGGTCTGTGTGGCAGGCAATGCATATGAAAGCCCGCGCCTCCTGCTCAATTCGGCTACGTCCATGTTCCCGGACGGTCTGGCCAACTCCTCCGGCCAGGTGGGCAAGAACTATATGCGCCACATGACCGGCTCGGTCTATGCGGCGTTCGACAAGCCGGTGAACATGTATCGCGGCACCACCATGGCCGGGATCATCACCGATGAGTCCAAGCACGATACCTCACGTGGCTTCGCCGCCGGCTATGAGATGGAGACCTTGTCTTTGGGCCTGCCCTTCATGGCAGCGTTCCTCAACCCCGGCGCCTGGGGACGGGAGTTCACCTCGGCGATGGACATGTACGACCATATGGCCGGCATGTGGCTGGTGGGCGAGGACATGCCGCAGGAGAAGAACGGCATCACCTTGCACGCCACCGAGAAGGACCAGTACGGACTGCCGGTGCCCAACGTGCACTTTGATGACCATCCCAACGACATCGCCATGCGCAACCACGCCTTTCAACAGGGCGCGGCCGTTTACGATGCGGTGGGGGCGACCCAGACCTACCCGACCCCGCCCTATCCCTCAACCCACAATCTGGGCACCTGTCGGATGAGCGCCAAGGCCTCCGAAGGTGTGGTGAACAAATGGGGGCAGTGCCACGACGTGGCCAATCTGTTCGTCTCCGATGGCAGTCAGTTCACCACTGGTGCAGCGGAGAATCCGACGCTGACAATCGTTTCGCTTGCGCTCAGGCAAGCGGACCGGATTGCCGGTGAAATGAAGAAGGGCAATCTCTAATTGCCCCATTCCCTCCCTGCCCGGTTCGCGCTTCTCCACTTGCGATAGAACCGGGGGATGGCCCCAGACACCTGTCTGGGGCATTTTTTTGGTGCGCCGGGCGGCCGCATTATGAGAATAAAAGTATCAATTTGAATTTTCGAGACAAAATGTATCAAAGATATAGTATCTTTACGCAGAGTTACGTAGTTTTTGCCACACTAATCAGACTCTAGGGTATGAAAGTTCCCTTTCTACCTTTAGAATAATTACGCCGCTTTATGAACAGGGACCTAAAGTCAACCAGTTCAATTTGCGGCAAAGGCCACACGGTCTGACGACGGGGCAAAGCTGGAGGCGGGCATGTCAACCGACACCTCGAGGCGACAAGGGCACGGTGATGCTGCCGACCTGCGAGAAACTGCCCGGACGATCGAGGATGCAATTAGGCTTTCGCGGGCGCGCAATTACCGCTTTTTGACCTATCTGCTTGAGATGGCAAGGCTTGAAACCACAAACCTGATCGGCTCGAAAACAGCCTCCAGACCGACGCGGCCTGCGGACCGCAGCTAAAGCGTTCGGCACCGATAAGGTCCAGCCTGCACTACGGGCTCTCGACCGCACCGCCAAAGGTTTCAAAATGATGCTTCAGGAGTGTCAGCAGCAGTTCTGAAGCATCTTCGCCCTCCAGACCCGACTGAGAGTACATGAAACGTGTGCCAAGTGTGGGGGCAAGTTCAAGGGCTGCAGCAAACGAACGCTTACCGGAAAGGGTCATCGAACAGTTCGAGACCGGGCCGCTGACAATGCCCTGCGCCTGCAACCACTGCCATAGCTGCGAGAACTCTTTCATATGTGTGATGATCTTCATGCAAGTGGTTAGATCAATGTGATCCGGGAAGGCGCTATCAAGCCTTCGCAAGACCAGCAAGACCAGCCTGCTGAAGTCGGGCCCTTCAAAATCCTGTTCCGTTAGACGGAACAGTTCTGGCAACGCCCAGTTTGGCGCTTCGTCCGCCATATTCCCCACTTGCACCCACGGTCACCGTGCCCAGATCAGCGACCGGAAATATGTGCTCGTTTATGGCTCCCCACGTCCTGACCCTACGTGAGGTTACGTAGTAACGTCAATCTTTCAATCGTTTCTATCAATGGGTTTCAACCGGTGACGCCGCCGGCTCGTCCGGCACCCTACCGTGCAGCACCAATGCGCAGCAGCGCCCCATCGTCGGTGATCGCATAGAGGGCCCCGTCCGGACCTTCGTCCACGCGCCTGATGCGGCCATACTCATCTTCAAGAAGCGCCTCTTCACTGACAATTTTGTCGCCCTCCATGTCGAGCCGCAAGATGCTCTGCCCAGCTAATGTGCTTATGAACATGTCTCCCTTCCACTTGGGAAACAAGTCGCCGGCGTAGAAGGCCATGCTTGAAGGGGCGATGGATGGGTCCCAGTAGCGACGCGGCTGCTCCAAACCCTCTTTTGCGGTGCCTTCGCCAATCTTTCCGCCCGAATAATGGCGCCCATAAGAGATAACGGGCCAGCCGTAGTTCTTGCCAGCCTCAGGTGCGTTCACCTCATCTCCTCCGCGGGCCCCATGGGACACGGTCCAGACCGCGCCCGTTTCGGGATGGATGTCGATGCCTTGCGGATTGCGGTGGCCGATCGACCAGATCTCCGGTAGGGCGTCTTTGCCGGCGGCAAACGGATTATCGGCCGGCACCGAGCCATCCGGGTTGATGCGCAAAACCGAGCCGGCATGGTCGCGAGGGTCTTGCGCCCGCGGGCGGTCGCCCCGGTCGCCGATCGCGAAGAACAAGGTGCCGTCGCGAGCAAATGCGATGCGCGAGCCGAAGTGCCGCGAGCCTGAGGTCTTCTTGTTTTGCCGAAAGATCACTTTTGTGCCTTCCAGCCCGGAGGCGCCGAGCGTGGCCCGTGCAACCGCGGTGCCCGCGCCGCCATCCCCCGGTTCAGAATAGGTCAGGTAAATCTGCTTGTTGCTGGCAAATTGCGGATCGATGGCCACGTCCAAAAGCCCGCCCTGGCCGCTGAAGCGCACCTTCGGCACACCTGAGAGGGGACCGGACAGCGCCCCATCCTTAAGCCGGCGCAACGTTCCCTCCTGTTCAGTGATTAGAAGGCTGCCGTCAGGCAGAAAGGCAAACCCCCATGGCTCATCGAGCTTCTCGGTCAGTGCCTCCACCGTGAAGTCGTGCACCTTGCTCTTGTATGTCTTGGCTTCGGCGCCAGGTGCGCCGGCCACCAGCATGAGCATGATGAGAGGAAGAGCTACAGAGCTTCGTTTCATCGCTTTAACTCCCGTGATTTTCTACGAGATATATTACGCACCGTCGCGTCAACCAGATGCGCGCACTTTCAAATTTGCGTCATGCATGTTGCGGCGAACCTGATGGGCAGACCTATCTGCCGGGCGTGCAGCATGCCAGAACATTGGGGTGGCTGCCGCAGCAATCGTTCAACAGAAACGACACCAGGCCGCCCAGATTTTCGATATTGGCCCGATAGATGATGCGTCTGGACCGGCGCTCCGACGAAATCGCCCCGGCCCGCTCCAAGGCGGACAGATGAAACGAGGCCCGCGACGAGGAAGCCCCCACCTTGGCCCCTACATCGCCTGCAGAAGCGCCCTTCTCTCCGCACGCCACCAAAAACCGGACAATGTGCAAACGGGTCTCCTGGGAGAGCGCGCCGAACATGGAGATGGCCTGTCGTTCATTCATATCTCAACATCTCTTGAAATATTGAGATAAAAAACATACTGTCTTCCCATCAAAGATCAACAGTGCCATCCGGAGTTGAGGTTCAACGCCCATGAGAATTGTAAGTTTCAAGATCTGTCCCTTCGTTCAGCGGGTTACGGCGCTGCTTGAAGCCAAAGCTATTCCTTATGAGATTGAGTACATCAGCCTGAAGGAAAAACCGCAATGGTTCTTGGACAAATCCCCCAACGGCCAGGTGCCCATCTTGATCACCGACGGAGGCCAAGCGCTGTTCGAGAGCGATGCTATCGTGGAATACATTGAAGAAGCCTTCTTGCCTTTGCAGCCAGAGCTCTCGCCCGAACAAAAGGCCCTGAACCGGGCTTGGAGCTATTTGGCATCGAAGAATTACCTCGTGCAATGCAGCGCACAGCGCAGCCCGAACTCGGACGCGTTGGCCGAGCGCAGCGCTAAGCTTGCCACCGCATTTGAACGCATGGAGGGGCACTTTGGCGATGGACCTCACTTTTCCGGCGAGACAATCGGAATGGTGGACATTGCCTGGCTGCCTCTGCTGCACCGTGCCGCTATT